>WBZX01001630.1_pt1 | contig 16616 bp, 15 predicted proteins | sample 5204211 | NCBI WGS metagenome assembly WBZX01 (sample SAMN12344362, study PRJNA552823) | activated sludge metagenome | biome: Activated sludge suspended growth; feature: Nitrification reactor; material: Wastewater; isolation source: activated sludge from nitrification reactor of wastewater... | reverse complement strand
GCACGTCCTCGTGGATGGGCTGGCCGATCTTGCGGCGGGTGAGCCACAGGATCAGCAGCTTCGTGCCGACCAGCGACACCACGGTGCCGATGCCGACCGCGAGCAGGAGGCGGATCACGCGGCACCCCCGGCCAGTTCGGCCACGGCGGCTCGCACCTCGTCGCGGTCGTCGAAGTCGACGGTGTGGGACGCGAACACCTGACCCTGCTCATGCCCCTTGCCGGCCACCAGGACCACGTCGTCGGGTCCCTGGCCGACCAGTGCGGCTCGGATCGCCGCGGCACGGTCCGCGACGACCTCGACCGGCGTCCCGGCGCCCGCGACGACCTCGGCGATGATCTGCTCGGGGTCCTCGCTGCGGGGGTTGTCGGTGGTCACGATCACGCGGTCCGCCATCGACGACGCGACCCGCCCCATGAGCGGGCGCTTGGACCGGTCACGATCTCCGCCACAGCCGAACACGGCGGTCACTCTCCCACGACCCGCCGCCAGATCACGGGACGCCGCGAGTGCCTGCTCGAGCGCGTCGGGCGTGTGGGCGTAGTCGACGACCGCGGTCCCCCCGCCGGGCAGCGCGAAGGTCTCGAAGCGCCCCGGCACGACCGGGAGCGCCGCCAGACCCGCAGCGATCGCGTCGTCGGCCACGCCGAGCGCGCGGCACGCCGTCGCCGCGAGCAGGGCATTGGCGACGTTGTGGCGACCGTGCATCGGCACGTGCAGCGGCGTGTCGCCCCAGACCAGGTGCATGCCGTCGCGCTCGGTGCGCAGCTCGCTCGCGTCGTCCATCGAGACCGCGAGCATCGGGCCCTCGGCGGCGTCGACGAGCAGCCGACCGCGGATGTCGTCGGTGTTGACCACCCCGACGCGGGCGCGGCCGGCCTCGAACAGGCGGGCCTTGGCGGCGAAGTACGCCTCGGGTGTGCCGTGGAAGTCCAGGTGGTCGGTGCCCAGGTTGGTGAACACGGCGACGGCGAAGTGGACCCCGTCCACACGGTGCAGCGACAGCGCGTGCGAGGACACCTCGATGGCGACCGAGTCGACACCCTCGGCCAGGAAGCCCGCGAGCTGGCGCTGGAGGTCGGGTGCCTCGGGCGTCGTGCGGGCACCGGTCAGGGTGCCGATCGTGCGTGCTGTGCGGCCGGCCGCGGTCAGGATCGAGGCCACCATCGACACCACGGTGGTCTTGCCGTTGGTCCCGGTGACACCGACGACGTCGAGCGACGCCGAGGGATCCCCGTGCACCCGGGCGGCGGCGGGGCCCATCGCGGCGCGCACGTCCGCCACGACGAGCTGGGGGACCTCGAGGTCCAACGGTCGTTCGCACAGCAGGGCGACCGCGCCGGCGGCGACGGCGGCGGGCGCGTGGTCGTGACCGTCGTGGTGCTCGCCGGGCACGCAGCAGAAGAGCGCGCCGGGCACCACCGCCCGTGAGTCGGCGACCACGTCGACCACCTCGGGCCCCGGCTCGGGGAACGACCCGGGTGCGGCCCGGACGAGCGCCGCCAGCTCGGCGAGCGCGCTCACTGCTGGTCCTCACCGTCGGCGGCGGCACCCGTCGTCGCCGCGTCCGACCCGGATGCAGCGCCCTGGCCGGACGCGGCGGGCGCCGCGCGGACCGGACCGGCCGACGGCGACGGGCCGGTCGAGCCCGAGGGCGCGATGCCCAGCTCCCGGATGGACAGCGTCGCCAGGTCGCGGAACACCGGGCCCGCGGCAGTGGCGCCGGTGAGCCCGGCGGCGGAGTCCTCGATGAGCACCGTGATCGAGACCTGCGGGCGGTCGGCGGGCAGGAAGCCGGTGAAGGCGGCGACGTAGTGGTACCGGCCGTCGGCCCACATGTAGGCGTCCTTGGTGTTGACCTTCTCGGGGCTCACCATGCGCGAGGTGCCGGTCTTGGCTGCCACGGCGTAGCCCGGCAGGTCCAGCGCCTTGCCCGTGCCCTCCCGCACGACCTCCTGGAGCATGCCCGACACGGCGTGCGCCGCCTCGGGCGAGATGACCTGTCGCGGTGCGTCGCTGCGCACGGGGGTGCGGGTGCCGTCGGCCGCGACGACCGAGTCGACCAGCCGGGGCTGCACGTACCGCCCGTCGTTCGCGATCACGTTGTAGGCGGCCCAGAGCTGCAGGGCGGTGGCCGACTGGTGGGTGCCGATGGCCGAGGCCGCGAGGTCCGGGTTCGTCCACTGGTCGAGGGGCGGCAGCAGGCCGGTGGACTCCGCGGGGTGACCGAGCCCGGTCGTGCGACCGAAGCCGAACCCGGCGAGCGCGTCGTAGAGGCCCTGCTTGCCCAGGGTCTGCGCGATCTTGATCGTCCCGACGTTGGAGGAGTCGGCGACGATCTGGGTCACCGTCATCGACTCCGTCGGGTGCTGCTCGTGGTCCGAGAACGTCCGGTCGTCGACCACGATGCGCCACGGCACCTCGATGGTGGTGTCGGGCCCCACCTGCCCGGCCTCGACGGCCGCCGCGACGGTGACCAGCTTGAACACCGATCCGGCCTGGTAGGCGTTGGACACGGCGATGGGCGCATCGGACAGGCGGACCTCGCCCGTCTCGGGGTCCCGGTCGACGGACCCTGCGGCGAGGATCTCGCCCGTGGCAGGACGACCGATGATCGCGATGCCGCGGCGCCCGCCCGCAGCCTCGGTGCCGTCACCGATGATCTGCTCCACCTCGTGCTGCAGGGTGCGGTCGAGGGTGAGCTGCACGTCCGAGCCGCTCGTCGGCTCCTCGACCATGTGCTCCGCGCCGGCGATGGTCTCCCCCTCCGTGCCGAGCTCCACGATCTTCTTGCCGTCGTGGCCGGTGAGCTCCCGGTCGTAGGACTTCTCGATCCCGGCGAGATCCCCCGGGCCCTCCGGGCCCAGGTTGCCGATGAGGCGAAGTGCGGAGTCCCCCGCCGGGTGCACGCGCTCGGTGGAGTCCTCCAGGGTCAGCACGTTCTCCAGTCCGTGCTCGCCCAGCTGCTCGACCGCGGCCTGTGCGTCCTGGTCGGGCACGGTCTCGGCCAACCGGACCCACGGGTCGTCGGGCTCCGCGCCCGTGAGGGTGTCGGCCAGCTCGCCGCGGTCGACGTGCAGCAACGGCGCCAGGTCCTGGGCCAGCTGCTCCAGGTCCACCCGGTCCTCGATCCCCTCGGCGCGCAGGCGAGCCATGTTGGTCACCACCCGCTTGCGGGGGATCGAGATCGCCAGCTCCACGCCGTTGCGATCCAGGATCGATCCCCGCTGGGCCGGCATCTCGACGTGACGGATGCGCTGGTCCTCACCCTTCGCGACGAGCTCATCGCCGTCGCTGACCTGCACGCCGATCAGCTTGAGCATCGGCAGCAGCGCCAACAGGCCGAGCACACCGCCCACGACGAACACCCGCGAACGGGTGTCGGTCGACCGGACCGCGCCCCGACGCGCCGGTGCACGACGAGCGGGGGCCCGGCGCGAGGCGGCCGTCGACGAGCGCGACGACCCGCGCGAGGCGGTCGTGCGGTTGCCAGAGGTGCGCGACGTGGAGGTGCGCGATCCGTGGCCGCGACCCTGCGTGGAACGGGGCTGCGAGGTGCGGCCCGACGAGGAACGGCCCGCGGCAGGTCGACGGGCACCGCCCGCGGACGACGACCCGCGGGACCCACCGCGGGCGGGCGGCGGGCTCCCCCGGCGACTGGTCGGCCGGTCGTGGCGCCGGTCAGCCACCGCCGGCGCCGACCTCGACCGAACCGGTCCCGTCCGCGACGGGGACCGTGGTGGCAGGGATGGACTCGGCGGCCGGTGGCAGCAACGGCTGCACGGGCCCGGGCTCGACCATGCCCAGCTCACGAGCCGACGCCATGATCCGCTCGGGCGACTCGGCCACTGCGACCTCGGCGCGCAGCTCCCGGTGCAGGTCGCGGGCGTCGAGCAGCTCGGCGTCGAGCTGGTCGATCCGGTGCTGCGCCTCGATCCGCTGTGCCTGGATGGTGACCGAGCCCGCGAGGACGACGAAGAACAGCGCTGCGCTCAGGCCCAGCAGCGTGCGGCCGCTGACGCGACGGCGCGGCAGGACCCGCAGCCGCGGCCCGGTCGTCTCCTGGGGGAGCGACCGGACCGCGGTCCGCGATCTGGTGGACGTGGACGTCGAACGGGTCGCCCACGGGCGGCGGGCGGCGGCGCTGCGCGAGCTGGAGGTGCGGGTGCCGACGGACCGCGTGCTGGCCGCGGACGCACGGGACGAGGACGGACGGGCGCGGCCGACGGGACGCGCCCGGGTGCCGACCGCGGTCACGACGCCTGCTCCGCCAGCCGTTCGACCGCGCGCAACCGCACGCTCTCCGCGCGGCGGTTCGCCTCGACCTCGTCGGACGACGCGGTCCATGCGCCCCGCTTGAGCAGGCGAACGGTCGGTTCGGCGCCACAGGCGCACGGCAGCCCGGGAGGACAGACGCAGCCACCCGTCTCGGCCTCGCGCAGGGTGGACTTGACCATGCGGTCCTCGAGCGAGTGGTACGACATGACCGCCAGGCGGCCACCGGGTGCCAGCACGGAGAGCGCGCCGTCGAGGGCGTCGGCGAGCTGGTCGAGCTCGCGGTTCACCTCGATGCGGATGGCCTGGAACGTGCGCTTCGCGGGATGGCCGCCGGTGCGTCGAGCCGGTGCGGGGATGGCATCGCGGATGATCTCCGCGAGCTGCTCGGTGTCGGCCACGGGGCGGGACTCCACGATCGCCCGGGCGACCCGGCTCGCGTACCGCTCCTCACCGAACTCGCGGATGACCCGCACCAGCTCGGGGTACGTGTAGTCGTTGACGACCTCGAGCGCGCTCAGCGACTGTCGGCGGTCCATGCGCATGTCGAGCGGCGCAGCGGCGCGGTAGGAGAACCCACGCTCCGCGACGTCCAGTTGCGGGGACGAGACACCCAGATCCATCAGCACGGCACTCGCTCCTTCGTCGGTTCGTTCCCTGACCACGTCCGCGATCCGGTCGAAGCCGGTACGCACGATCTCCACCCGGTCCCCGAACGGGGCCAGCCGCCGGGTCGCCGCAGCGATCGCGACGTCGTCGCGGTCCAGCCCGAGCAGTCGGAGCCCGGGGTTGGCCGCGAGGACCGCGGCGGCGTGTCCGCCACCGCCGAGTGTCGCGTCGACGTAGATCCCTGGTGGCACGTCGCGGAACAGATCGACCACTCGGTCGAGCAGCACCGGGACGTGCGAGAACTCCGGCGGCGGGGGGACGGACGCGTCGTCATGCGACACGGTCGCCCCGGTGTCGGGCCCCTGGGGCCACCTGGTGTCGCCGGAGGGCAGCCTCCCGACCGCGCGACGACCGCCGGGATGTCTCCCCGGTCGGTCCGAATCGGCGCGGGCGGAGTTCAGGGCCAACCCTCACGTCAGCCGGGAGACTGCCCACCGGCGACACCGGTGCACCACAGGACGGGACCCACGCTGCGGCGGCGGCACCGGGTGCAGCCATCACAGGAAGTCCAGTGCGTTGAACTTGTCGACCAGGGTGAGACCCTGGGCGTCCGCAGCGGTCGCCTCGGCCTCGATCTGCGCCCACGCATCGCGCGGGTAGATCGCGGCATAGGACCCCGAGCCGACGATGCTGACCTCTCGCTCCAGCCCGACGGTGCTCCGCAGGCGTGCGTTGACCACGATCCGATGCTGCGAGTCCGGGGTGAACGGGCTGACGAAGCTGAACAGGTACTGCAGCTGGTGGCGGGTGAAGTCGCCCTGCAGCTCGAGCCGGCGGCGGTACTTCTCCCAGCCGTCCCGGGTGAACAGCGCGGCGTTGTCCCCCAACAGGGTCAGGAAGCCACCACCGACGAAGGCCTCCCGGTACGCGGCAGGCAGGACCAATCGGCCCTTGTCGTCGATCGTGTGCTCGAACTGATCGAAGAACTCCATGCCACCGCTCGTCCGGGTCCGCAGGACCCCTGCACGGAATCGGGATGTCCAGGTGGTGTCCGCCGAGTGACGGGACCACCAAGCCCCCCGATTCCTCCACTTCGCGCCACCATACTCCACACTCCTCCACCGAACAACGGATCATCGCCACCTGGTGTGACACTCAGCGCGCGATATCGACCACGGACGGGGTGGACCGGCCCGGAAACCGCCGTACACGGGCGCGACGACGCCACACCTCCGGAGCGAGACGGCACCCGGATCAGGGCAGGTGGGCCAGCAGGTCCTCCACCACGCCCCACCCCGGGTCGACCCCGAGGGAGGCCAGGTCGCACGCGCCGTCACGCAGTGCGGCGTCGAGCCGCGCGCGGTCCGGGCGGCCGTGCACGTCGGCCAACAGGGCGGTCGTGGCCGTCGGCCGGAGATGGCGGTGCACGATGCACTGGAAGCGGGCGAGGTGCCGGGACCGACGCTGGGAGATGCCGACCAGCTTGCGGCCCGCGACCAGGACCTCGCCGGGGCCGGCGGCAGCGAAGCAGACCCAGCGGCCCAGCTCCCGGTCGGTCACCCCCGAGCGGTGCACCGTGGGCACGCCGACGGCGGGGGCCGCGGCGCGCAGCGCAGCCGACCAGGCCTCCCCCAGCCACCAGGCGGACGCCTCGACGTCGTCGACCCACAGCGGGTCGCCGGCGGGCAGCACGACGTCGATCCAGACGTGCTCCCCCGGCACCAGCAGCACCGCACCACCGCCCGAGCGGCGTCGCGCCAGCTCGACCCCGGCGGTACGCAGCGCCGCGGGGTCCGCGGCGTCGGCGGGCTGGGTGCTGCCGAGCACGAGCGCGGGACCGACGGGCTCGAGCACGTGCACGCCCCGACGTGGCGCCAGCTCCAGGTGGTGCAACTGCTCCGCCGGGCCGACGTGGTGCTCCACCACCCAGGGGCGGGCGGCGTCCGGGGTCGCGTGCACGAGCGCATCGTAGGTGCGGCGGGTCCGCCGGTCCGCCCGGCTCACGGGGTGAGCCGCAGGGGCGCACGAAGCTGATTCGCTCGTGGGATTGATCCTCTCGGCGTTCTCCGTCACCCTGTCCACACGATCCCCGTCCGGGGTGATCGTGTCGACCGGCGCTGCGGATGGGAGCGCTGCGCCATCCCACGCCCCATGGGACGCATGGCCGGGAGAGCCACAGCGCCGGTCGACAGGGTCGCCCCGGGCAGCAGCCGTAAGGTGGCAGCGATGGACGGGTCCGGATCACGCCGACGAGCAGCCAGGGTCGTGGTGCTCGACCCGGCGGACCGCATCCTCCTGATCAACGCCCGCGACCCCTTCGGGGGCGACCGCCGTGGCTGGTGGGAGATCCCCGGTGGCGGCATCGACCGTGGCGAGCAGACCCATGACGCGGTCCGTCGCGAGCTCTGGGAGGAAGCGGGCATCCGCGACGCCGAGATCGGTCCGTGCGTGTGGACCCAGACCGTTCGGTTCACCTTCGCCGGTCTGCGCTTCGACCAGGACGAGTGGGTGCACGTCGCCCGTTGCGACGGCAGCGCGGCACGGCCCGGTGGGCTCGAGGCACTCGAAGCGCTGGCGTTCGGGGAGCAGCGCTGGTGGAGCCTCGACCAGCTGCTCGAGGCGCGCCCCCGCACGATCCCCTACCGACTGGTCGAGTTCCTGCCGCCACTGCTCCAGGGCGACCTGCCCGAGGTGCCCCACGACATCACCCCGCTCGACCACCACGTCGAGGCGTGGCACGCGCCCTGATCCCGGTCAGCGACCCAGGACGACCTCGTCGGTGACGACCTCGGCCAGCCGGGCCGGGTCCGGCAGCCGACCGCTGCCCGGCCCCTGCGGCACCACGAGCCGACCTTCGCCGTCCAGCTCGATCGGCGCGCACAGGTCGCGATCGACGTAGGCCGACGACGGGCCCAGGTCGGTCGGCAAGGAGCATCCGGACAGCGCGGCGACCGCTGCGGCTGCCGCACGTCCGATGCCCAGCTCGAGCATGCCCCCGACGAAGCAGGGCAGCGCCGCGGCCTGGGCCAACCGGACCACGGTCGCCGCCGCGGCGACACCACCCAGGCGCGCCGGCTTGACCGACACGACGTCGAGCGCACCGCCCGACACGGCGCTGCGCACCGCGTCGGGCGACGTCAGCGACTCGTCGAGGGCGACCGGCGTGCGCAACGGCGCGTGCAGCTCGGCCAGCTCGGCCCACGAGGCGCCCGGCGCGAACGGCTGCTCCAGATACGCGAGTCCCAGCGCATCCAGCTCGGCCAGCTCCTCGGGACCGCGGTAGCTGCCGTTCGCATCCGCCGCGACCGGTACCTCGCCCACACACCGGCGCACGGCGGCGACCGGCGCAACGTCGTGCCCCGGCACCACCTTGACCTTCACCAGCTGCGCCCCGGCGTGCACCGCGGCGGCGGCCCTGCGGCCCAGCTCGTCGAGGTCACCGCCGACGTCGGCCAGCACGACACATCGGGGCACCGTCGAGCGCGTCGCACCCAGGTGCGCGGCCAGGCCCACGCCGCTGGCCCGCAGTGCCGCATCCAGGCGGGCATCGGCGAGCGCGCCGGCGGCGGCCATCGCCCCGGCGACGATCGCGCCGCCCCCGGCCAGGGCCGCGGGCGCCAGCCGGGTCACCAGCACCTGCCACGCCTGTTCGGTGGTGCCCGTCACGTACCCCGCGGTCCCCAGGGTCGGGCACTCCCCCCACCCGACGGTGCCGTCGGGTCGGGTCCACTCCACGAGCACGACATCGCGCACGCGCTCGTCGCCGTGGGCGCTGCGGTGGGCGCGCACCAGGGGCACCTGCACCCTGACCAGGCGGAGCCGGATCGGTGGGTCCCAGCTGTCGGCGGCGTCGGTCGACACGGGGCTCGGATCAGCCCCGTCGCGTCACGGCGGGCCACGCCCGGCACCACTCCAGGTAGGTGACCAGGTCGTGCGGCTCGGGAGGGCGCGTGCCGTCCCCGCCGTAGGCGGTCACCATGCGGAAGTGGAGGTAGTCCGGCGAGGGCAAGGGAAGGTACGGCGACCGCCGCCACCAGCCCTCCGGCGCGAGCCGCAGCGCGACACGCAGCGCGGTCGGCCACAGATCCGGTCGACGGAGGAGGGCGACGAGGATCCCCGCTCGCGCGAACTGGCTCATCGACCCACCCGGCTCATCGGACCTCTGCGTGCATCGTCGACCAACGTACCGTCCGCCGCGCCATCAGCGTGCGCCGCCGGGCGGCACGTCGAGCGCTGCTCGCGCGACCGCTGCGGCGCCGAGCAGCGGCCCGTGCGGTCCGCAGCCGGTTGGCACGATACGAGCGCCGGCGCTGAAGTCGAGCCGAGCGCACCGGGCCAGCTCCAGGTTCGCCGCGTCGAAGAACGTGGGACCGAACCCGAGCGCCACCGACCCGGCGACGACGGCGAGGCGCAGGTCGAGCAGGTTCGCGACCGAGGCGACCGCCCGCCCGACCAGCCGACCCGTCCTGACCCGCACCGCGTGCGGCGCGTCGGCGGCGGGTCCACCGGTGATCGCGGCGATGGCGGTGCCGGAGACCTCGGCCTCCAGGCAGCCCCGGGCGCCGCAGGCACACGCGCGGCCGGTGGGCTCCACCACGACGTGGCCGAGGTGGCCGGCGTTGCCGTCGGCGCCGTCGAGCAGCCGGCCGTCGAGGACGATGCCGCCACCGACGCCGGTCGAGACCACCATCGCCAGGTAGTTGCGCTCACCCCGGGCAGCGCCGCGCCAACCCTCCCCCAGCGCGAGCGCCTTGGCGTCGTTGTCCACGAAGGTGGGCAGCTCGCAGCGCTCCGCCAGGCGTGACCGGAGGGGGAAGCCGCGCCACTGCGGGATGTTCAGCGGTGACACCGAGGCACCGCCTGCGGTCATCGGGCCGCCGCACCCCACACCGATCGCGACGGGGCGCGACGGGGACGCTGCGATCGTGTCGTCGAGCAGCGCGCCGAGGGTCGAGAACAGGCCCTCGGGTCCGACGCCGCGCGTCGGCGCCCGCCCCTCCACCAGCACCTCACCGGCACCCGACACGACGGCGACGGCCAGCTTGGTCCCGCCGATGTCGACCGCGGCGACGGTCGGCCCCGATGCCGGATCGCCCTCCACCGCTGCCATGCGGGCGACCGTAGCAGCGGCCGCGCACGTCGGGGCAGGGACCGTCTGGCAGACTGCACGGCGACCCGTGGCCGGGCCCGACCCGACCGATCGGACCGTGTGGGGCGTGGTGGTGCGCCAGGAAGGACCGCAGTGACCCTGACCTCCGACGATCGCGACGGGACGCGCACCTTCGCCGCGATGTTCGACGCCATCTGCAGCAACGTCGCCCGCGCGATCCGCGGCAAGGACGACGTCATCCGGCTGACGGTCACCTGCCTCGTCGCCCGCGGTCACGTGCTGCTCGAGGACGTGCCCGGCGTCGGCAAGACGTCGCTCGCGAAGGCCCTGGCCCGCTCCGTCGACGCCCGGTTCGGCCGCGTGCAGTTCACCCCCGACCTGCTGCCCTCCGACGTGCTCGGCAGCTCCGTGTGGAACCAGGGCGACGGCACCTTCGAGTTCCGGCCGGGGCCGGTGTTCACCCAGCTCCTGTTGGGCGACGAGATCAACCGGGCCTCACCGAAGACGCAGTCGGCGCTGTTGGAGGCCATGGCCGAGGAGCAGGTCACCGTCGACGGTGCGACCTACCCGCTGCACCGCCCGTTCATGGTGATCGCGACCCAGAACCCACTGGAGCACCACGGCACGTTCCCGTTGCCCGAGAGCCAGTTGGACCGCTTCCTCATGAAGCTGTCGATCGGGTACCCGGGACGCGCCGACGAACTGGCGCTGCTGCGCGAGGAGCAGCACGACGAGGTGCTCGACCAGCTGCGACCTGTCGCCTCCGCGGACGACGTCGTCGCGATGGCACATGCCGCGGCCGGGGTGCACGCCGCCGACGCGCTCGCCGCGTACCTGGTGGACCTGGCGGACCGCTCGCGGCACTCGCCCCTGCTCAGCCTGGGTGTCTCGCCACGGGCGTCGCTCGGACTGCTGCGCGCCGCCCGGGTCTGGGCCGCGGCGGACGGACGCAACTTCGTCACGCCCGACGACGTCAAGGCGCTGGCGGTGCCGGTCCTGGCGCACCGCGTGGTCGTGGGCACCGACGGGCGGCTCGGCGGCATCACCGCGGAGGAGACGATCGGCGAACTGCTGCGGGCCACGCCGGTGCCCTCCTGAGGTGGTCCTGACGTGGGCCTGACACGCAGCGGCGTGCTCGTCGGCCTGGGCAGCGTGGCTGCCGCGGTCCTGGCCTGGCTGTTCGGCGTGCCCGAGGTGGCCACGCTGGCCGCCGCGGGCATGGTGCTGCTGGTCGTCGCGATGCTCTGGGTGCGCCTGGGTGCTCCCGACCTGCGCATCGCACGCGTCGCCCGACCGCCGCGCCTGGGCGTGGGCGAGCCGTGCGAGATCCGCCTGGTGACCCGCAACCCGCGGCACCGGCACTCCCCCGTCATCACCTTGGAGGACCGCGTCGGGCGCCACGGCGCCGCGCGGCTGGTGCTGGCACCGCTGGCGCCGGGTGACCGTTGCGTCGCCACCTACTCGTTGCCGACGGCCCGTCGGGGCCTGCACCACGTGGGCCCGCTCACCGCGACCGTCGAAGACCCCTTCGGCCTGGCCCGCAGGTCGCGTCGCGACGAGCAGGTGCTGTCGGTCATCGTGCTGCCCCGCACGTGGGCGCTGCGGACCATGCCGGCGGCGCCCGGGGACGAGCCCGAGCACGGCACGCACGCCCTCACCTCCGCCTCGACCGTCGACGAGGAGTTCGCCGCGCTGCGGGACTACGTCGCCGGCGACGACGTCCGTCGCATCCACTGGCGCTCGACAGCCCGGCGCGGCAGCCCGGTGGTGCGGCAGTTCGACGTGCCCTGGCAGCGTCGCACGACCGTGGTGCTGGACCTGCGCGGCGGAGCGTCCGACGCGAGCTTCGAGCGTGCGGTGTCCGCTGCCGCGAGCGTGGTGACCCTGGTGTCGCACCGCGACGAGCTCGTGCGTCTCGTGACCACCTCGGGCGAGGACTCCGGCTTCGTGCCGGCCGCGGAGCACCTCGATGACCTGATGGACCGCCTCGCCGTCGTCGTGCCCGTGCCACCCGAGCGCGGTCGTCCCGCTCCCCTGCTCGCGCTGCTCGGCCAGCTCGGGCAGGCCGGCACCGGCCGACTGGTGACCTGCACCGCGGGGTTGAACGACGCCGACCGCTCGGGTCTGCCCATGGCGACACGGGGCATCGGTCTGCACGTCGTGGTGGCGACCGGCGACGGCGCCGCGTTGCCGGGCGATCCGTCCACCCTGTTCGTGGCGGCTCCGCCGACCGTCGAGCTCGACACGGCATGGGAGTCCTCGATCGCCGCGGCGACGCCCCGGGCGGACGCGGGCCGATGAGCCATCCGAGCGATCCACGCACCACCGAGCGCGTCGCGCTGGCGGTCGCCGAAGTGGGCCTGCTGGTCCTGGCGCTCGCTGTCGCGGCGTCGTTCAACCGCCTGTTCCAGGGATGGGGCTGGCTGGCGCGGCTCGCCGTGCCCGTGACCGTCGCATGGGCGGTCGCTGCGGTGACCCGGCGGGCCGGGCTGCGGGTCTCGACCTCGGTGGCGGTCCAGTCGGCGGTCGGGATCCTGCTGCTGTCGTGGATGTTCGCTCCCGGGACGCTCTGGGTCGTCCTGCCGACACCCGGGACGTGGCACGAGCTCGCCGGAGAGCTCGCGACGTCCTTCTCGTCGTTCTCCGAGCTGGTGGCACCGGTACCGGCGACCGATGGCTTCCTGGTCGTCATCGCGGCAGCGATGTGGGTGATCGCCGGGTTCGGCGACACCGCGGCGATCCGCTTCCGGGCACCCCTGCAGGCCGCGGTCCCCTACGTCTCGACCTTCGCCGCGGTCGGCATCCTGTCGAGGGAGGCCGGCCGCACGACCGCGGCGGTGGTGACGGCGATCGCCCTGGCGCTCTATGCAGCAGCACAGCTCGCGCTGGGGGCGACCGACCGCCGGTGGGTCGCCGGCCGCGCCGCGCGCGGCGCACGCGCGGTGTTCGCCAGCACCTTGGTCGTGGCGCTCGTGGCCGTGGCGGGCGGGGCGTTGCTGGGACCACGGCTGCCCGGCAGCACCGAGCCGGTGGTGGACCTGCGCGAGCTGGGCAAGGGCGACGGGCCACGCACCGTGGTGAGCCCGTTCGTCGGCATCCGCTCGCTGCTCGGCGACCGCAGCGACCAGGTGATGTTCACCGTCCAGGCCGACACGGGCGCCTACTGGCGCCTCACCGCACTGGAGCGGTACGACCCGGAGCGCGAGATCTGGGTGTCGCGCGGCAACTACCAGCGCACGGACGGCGAACTGCCGCCCACGATGGCACCCGACGTCGGCGGCGCGCCGCTGCGACAGTCCTACGAGATCGACGCGCTGTCGACGCTCTGGCTGCCGGCCGCGTACGTCCCCCGACAGGTCGACAGCGATGCCGAGCTCAGCTTCGACACGGCGTCGTCCTCGCTGATCCTGCGCGACCGCGACGCCGGTGGCGGCGCGCTCAGGTACACCTTGGAGTCCGTGCTGCCCGACGTCGCGCCGCTGCTCGTCGACGGCGCGGGCGAGCTGCGCACCGAGCTGGACCCGGAGTACCTGCGCGCCCCGGACCTGGACCCGGCGGTCGGCGAGCTCCTCGAGTCGGTGACCACGGGGGCCGAGGACCCGTACCAGCAGATGCTGGCGCTGCAGAACTGGTTCCGCACGGAGTTCACCTACGACGACGGTGTGGACTTCTCCCAGCAGCCCGACGCGCTCGACGCCTTCCTCACGGCCCGGCGGGGCTTCTGCCAGCAGTTCGCCTCGGCGTTCGCGCTCTTCGCCCGGCAGCTGGGCGTGCCCAGCCGCGTGGCCGTCGGCTTCACCCAGGGCGACCCCGTGCTGGCCCCCGCCGAGCAAGGGACCCCGGAGGGCGACGTCGAGTTCGTCGTGCGCGGCCGCCACGCGCATGCCTGGCCCGAGGTCTTCTTCGAGGGCATCGGGTGGGTCCCGTTCGAGCCGACACCCCAACGTGGCAACCCGCAGGCGCAGGCCTACACCGGCGTGGCACCCGACCAGGCCGGCGCCCCGCCCGAGCAGGCCGCCACCACGACCAGCACCACGGTGCCCCCGCCGTCGGCCTCGACGGTGCCGACCACGACCCCGGACCGTCTGGACACGACCGCGGCGCCCGAGGAGCAGCCCTCGGCCGGCGGCGGTGCCGGCGGCTGGGTGCTCGGCATCGTGTTCATCGTGGTGGCCGTCGGCCTGGTCGGGCTGCTCGCACTGCTCGCCGCGCGCCGACGTCCGGGCCGGGCGGTCGACGAGCGGGCCGGCCGCAACGCCGAGATCGCCGAGGCCTGGACCGACGCGGTCCGCGCGCTCGCCCTGATCGACCTACGGTCCGATCCGTCGGAGACACCGCTCGAGTTCGCACGCCGCGTCGACGAGCAGCTGGCAGCTCAGATGCTCACCCCGCTCGCCCGGACCGAGACACGGCGCAGGTTCGGGGTCGGCACACCGTCGGCGACCACCTGCGAGGACGCCCGCAGGAGGGCGTCACAGGTGGTCGACCACGTCCGCTCCGTGACGTCGCGTCGTCAGCGGGTCAGCGCACGGATCGGTCGCTGAGGGCGAGCCCCCGGCGAGGTCACTCGTCGTCGGGACGGCGCAACCGATCCTTGGCCTTCGAGCCCGCGTTGTTGAAGTAGTCCTTGAAGCCGCCGCCGCCACGCAGCGCCTGGGTGGCCTCGTTGATCCCGGCCTTGCCGAGTCGGCGGGCGTTGGACTCGACGACCAGCGCAGCGCCGACCATCGCCACGAACCCGGCGAAGGCGGCCAGATGGCCGAGCGTCATCAACAGCAGGACGGTGGCCACGAGCGCAGCCACGAGCGCGACGATGCCCCACTTCAGCTTGCGCACCGAGTCGGTGTAGACGGTCGTCGAACCGACCTGTCGTGCGAGGTCGGGATCGCTGGCGCGGAGGTTCGCCTCGATCTCACCAAGGATTCGCTGTTCGTCCTCGGACAGAGGCATCAGCTGTGACCCCCTCGGTTCTGCCCGTCACCCACGACGAGCACTCGACGATCGTTCAACGGAATGATTCCACACACTACCGGGATCAGCCACGGCCCGGCCCGTCGCCCGCAGGATTTTCACCGTCGACACCGGTCGCGTCCGGCCCCCACGGGGCCGCAGCGGAGCGCTCGGGACGCCCCGCCAGGCGGGCGGGACGGATCAGCTGCGAGCCGAAGCGGTCGCGGATCGCGTCCACCGCCTGGTTCGCACGGTCCCAGCCGTCGTCGCTCGGCGCGTCGAAGCTGAGCTGCTCCGGGACCGGCTCGCTGCCCAGGTTCGACACCCCGACACCCACCAGGCGGACGCCCCGGTCGACGGGCAGCAGCTCCAACATGGCCCAGGCCGTGCCGAGCACATCGGTCCCCCGGTCGGTCGCCGCCGGCAGCGTCGTGGACCGGGTGATCGTGGAGAAGTCGCGATAGCGGACCTTGACCTGCACGGTCCTGCCGCGGAAGCCGTGGTGGCGCAACCTGGCTGCCACCGCCTCGCTCATCCGGACGACCTCCGGGCGCAGCTGCTCGAGCGAGGTCAGGTCGACCGCGAACGTCTCCTCGTGGCTGATCGACTTCGGCGCCTGGTCCGGCACCACCACCCGGTCGTCCCGACCGTGGGCGAGCTCGTGGAGGTGGGTCGCCGCGCCCTTGCCGAGGCTCGTCGCCAACGCCGGGTACGGGGTGGCCGCCAGGTCGGCGACCGTCGAGATCCCGAGCCGCTCGAGCTTGGCCAGCGTCGCCGGGCCGACCCCCCAGAGGGCGCCGACCGGCAGGGGGTGCAGGAAGGCCAGCTCGGTGCCCGGCGCCACGACATGGACGCCGGGTCCCTCGACCGGCCCCGATCGGCTGGCGCGGGGCTTCGCCCGGTTGGTCGCGAGCTTGGCCAGGAACTTGTTGCTCGCCACCCCGACCGAGCACGACAGCGACTCCTCCTCGCGCACCCGTCCCCGGAGCCAGGCCGCCACCTCCTCGGGCGGGCCGAGCAACCGTCGTGTGCCCGAGATGTCCAGGAAGGCCTCGTCCAGGCTGAGCGGCTCGACGAGCGGCGTCACGGAGCGGAACAGCTCCATCAGGCGGCCCGACACCTCGGCGTAGTGCGGGTGGTCGCCGGGCAGGAACACCGCGTCGGGGCACAGGCGGCGGGCCCGCAGCGCCGGCATCGCCGAGTGCACCCCGTAGCTGCGCGCCTCGTAGGAGGCCGCGGCGACGACACCACGGGCGCCCGCGCCGCCGACCACGACCGGACGACCCCGCAGCTCGGGTCGTCGCAGCAACTCGACCGACGCGAAGAACGCGTCCATGTCGACGTGCAGGATCGTCCGTGGCACGGGTCAGATCCGGGTGATCGACAGCGACGCCGGGCGGTCGCCCTCGATCGCGTAGCGGAACGTCCTGGCCCCGCCGACACGGTCACCCATCCACTCCAGCAGGGGCTCGCGCACCCACGGGTGGGCGTCGCTCAGCCGGTCCTCGCACGCGCCGAGCGCGACCCAGTCGGCCGCCACCACGATGCCGTCGGGGTCCGCGCCGACGGACAGCTCCCCCCGGACCGCGAGCGCCCGGTGCACCTCGACCCGCAGTCGCCAGCCGAGCCCGGGTGCCTCGGCCAGGATCTCGTAGACCGGTCCGACCCACTC
>WBZX01001629.1_pt1 | contig 16622 bp, 15 predicted proteins | sample 5204211 | NCBI WGS metagenome assembly WBZX01 (sample SAMN12344362, study PRJNA552823) | activated sludge metagenome | biome: Activated sludge suspended growth; feature: Nitrification reactor; material: Wastewater; isolation source: activated sludge from nitrification reactor of wastewater... | reverse complement strand
CATTCTTACTTCACGGGTGCCTGAAACACAAAACCCCGTAACTCGCTAGAGTTACAGGGTTTTGAAAGATGGCGTCCCCACGGGGATTCGAACCCCGGTTCTCACCGTGAAAGGGTGGTGTCCTAACCGGGCTAGACGATGGGGACCCAGCACGGAATCGGGGAAGCTACGGCCTGCCCCCTCTCGCGCAAGTGTTTTCTAGGCGCCGGGAAAACATCAGCCGAACCGCTCTTTCAGTCGCAAAAACCTTCGCTCCACCAGGTAATACGAGGTCAGCGCCAGCGCCAGACTCACCCCCACCTTCCAGCCGAGGCGCACCACGAGCGGCGCGCCGGGAATGAGCTTCTCCACGGCAAAATACACCGGCAGGTGCAGCAGGTAGAGGCCGTAGGAAATCTTCCCAACAAACACCATCGGCCGGGTCGCCAGCACCGGGGCCAGCAGCGAATGCCTCCCCAGGACCAGATCCGACAGCACGGTCGCCGACAGCCCGGCGACGATGACATAGCCAATCCAACCCATCCAAGGACTATACCAAGTCACGACGTTGGGGATCAGGAACAGGATCGCGAGGGACAGGGGGGCGAGAAACCAGCCGAGGGCCTTGCCTTGGAGGGCCCGTGTCCAGACGGGCTGTTCGGTCGCGGCATCCCCGCGGCCCGCCGCGACGCGGGCGTTCCACTCCGTCACCGCCTGCACCACATACGACAGGGCCGCGCCCGTCATCAGCGAATCCATGCGCGTATCGAGGCCGAAGTTGATGCGCTCGTCCGTCCAGATTCCGACGTGCCATGCACGATACACGGCGATGCCCGCCGCGCCGGCCAGCAGCAATCCAACCTTCGTCGTGGGGGCGCGGACGGTGCGCTCAAGGCCGAGGATGACCAGCGGCCAGGTGAGATAGAACTGCTCCTCGATGGCCAGTGACCAGCAGTGGTTCAGCCACGTCATGTAGTAACCGTAGAGTGCCTGCGCCCAATTCGCCGTGTAGCTCAGCGCCAGGGCGATGTCCGTGCCGGGAAAGGGCTCGCCCAAGGTCGGCTTCGCCACCGCCACGAGGGCGCAAGTCAGCACCAACGCCGGGGCCAGCCGCAGAAAGCGTCGCGTGTAGAAATTCCTAAAGCTGATGGCACCCGTCCGCTGCCTCTCCGTGCGAAGGATGGTCGTGATGAGGAATCCGCTCAGGACGAAGAAAATGTCCACCCCCACCCCGCCGCTGCGGAACCACGTCACGCCGCCATGCGCGCAGAGCACGATGCCGACCGCGATGGTGCGCAAGCCGTCGAGAGCGGGATAATAGGGATGCTTCATCAAGGGGCTAAGGTTTAGGTTTTAAGTGTTAAGGGGAGCGAAATCGCGCGCCCGGCGCAGTCCGCACATGAAAAAGACCAAGAAATACATCGACCCTGAATTTCCCGCGGCTGGCGCCGCTAGACGCAGTTCGGTCCGACTCTGACTTATCCGCGTTCAGCGGCGTAATCAGCGGCGAATCTCCTCCGGTTCGGGTCATACCCTGAAAATTCAGCCTGACCTTTGCGGCGCAGCTGCTTTGTTTGCCGGGCGACTGGCCCGGACAAACACCGGGCTGGTAGCAACCAGAAACGGTGTCGCCCGCCTTTTATGAATTTCGCTGAAATCGAAGCCTCCCTACCCACTCAAGCCGTGGTCTCCATCGACGGCCTGCCTTTCCCTCGCATCGCTTCCGGCAAGGTGCGTGAAATCTTCGATCTCGGCGACGCCCTGCTCCTCGTCGCCACGGATCGGCTGTCGGCGTTCGATGTCATCCTGCCCGACGGCATCCCGGGCAAGGGCGCGATCCTCACGCAGATGAGCCACTGGTGGTTCGCCCAGACCGCCGGCCTCATCCCCAACCACCTGCTGCCCGATCAGGCCGGCGAATTCTCCCGCCGCGGCCTCACCAGCCGCGACCTGCAGCTCCGCAGCATGATTGTGCGCAAGCTCAAGCCCCTCGCCATCGAGTGCGTGGCCCGCGGCTACCTCATCGGCAGCGGCTGGTCGTCCTACCAGAAGACCGGCGAGGTCTGCGGCCTCCGGCTCCCCGCCGGGCTGCCACAGGCCGGCCAGCTCCCCGCGCCCATCTTCACGCCCACCACCAAGGCGCCCAAGGGCCAGCACGACGAACCCATCAACGATGCGCAGGGCGCGGCCATCATCGGCCACAAACTCTACGACCAGGTGAAGGCGCACAGCCTCGCGCTCTATCAATTCGGCCACGACCGCGCCCGGCAGGCCGGCATGATCCTGGCCGACACCAAGTTCGAATTCGGCACCGACGACGCCGGCCAGCTCTACCTGATTGACGAGGTGCTCACACCCGACTCGTCACGCTACTGGCCGGCCGACGAATACCGCACCGGCATCTCGCCGCCGAGCTACGACAAGCAGTTCGTGCGCGACCACCTGCTCGCCCTCCAGTGGGACCAGACCCCGCCCGGCCCGCGTCTGCCCGCCGAGGTGATCCACCACACCCGCGACAAGTATCTGTCCGCCCTGAAGAACCTGCTCGGCTAGGTCTGGTTCCCGTGTCCCCGGCCCAGACCAAGGTCTGATTTGAATCCCTCCGCTTCCACTGTTCACTCCCTTGTCGCCGTGAAAATCCGCCCTCTGCTCGCCGCCCTCTGCCTCCTGTCCGCCGCCAGCACCGCCTCCGCCGTGCTTGGCGCCACGCTGGCGGAGATCACCAAACACCGCGGCAAGAAACCCGACGGCCAGCCCGGCAAGGACCGGGCGGTGTGGACCTTCGAGGGCAACGACGGCCTGCTGCTCTACGCCGTGAAATTCGGCGACGACGGCCGCTCCATCTACGAGCAGCTGAAGCCCGGCCAGCTCGGCCGCAACCTCCACACCGACTTCGTCAACGACTTCATCCGGGCGCAAGCCGCGCACCTCCAAGACTCGCCCACGCTGCGCGAGCCCAAGCCGGGCGAGTCCTATCGCTTCGCCGGCCGCGATCTCACCGTCGCCCCAAACGAATACGTCCTCGTCGATGCGGCCAACGGCGTGCTGATCGTCTGGGTCCGCGGATCGCTGCCCTCTGTCACGGCCATCACGCCGGCGGCGTTACCCTAGCCCTGCGCGCTGGCACGGGCTGGCTCCCGCCCCCGCCATGTTCACGCCGATTGAAAATTTTCAAGCCCTGCTGACCTCGCCCCTGGCCGGTCGCACCAATGCCCTGCGCTGGGAGCGGGCTCTCCCCGGCGATTACGCCAGCGTGGTCCGCGCGCTCGGCCCCGGCGAGGGCATCGTTGCCTTGGACGAAGAACGGTTGCGCGATCTGCGCCTGGCCGCAGCGGGCCGCACAGCCGTCGCGCAGATGCTGACGGACCTCGCGCTTCTGCGCGACGCCGGCCGCGACCCGGTGCTCAACATTGTTTATGGCTATCCCCGCGACGACGACCCGGGCCCCATCGCCACCGACGTCTTCTCCTGGCACGTGGACTCCGCCCCGATCGAGTCCGACACCTGGCTCTGCACCTACCACGGCGCGCCCAGCGAGGGCCTCCGCGCCGAACACGCCCGGCGCAAGGTCGATGATCCCATCATCCGCGCCGAGCTCCTCAAGGCTTACGACGGAGCGGACGACGAATCCTTTGCCGCGTGGCTGACCGAGAACCACTACGACCTGCACTACGCGCCGCTCCCGGATGCGGCACCGTATTCCTTCGGCCGGTTCAACCTGTGGCGCATCGCCTGCGCGTGGCCCGGCAGCCCCGTCCCGCCCTGCGTGCATCGCGCTCCGACGACCGACACGCCGCGCCTGCTCCTCATCAGTTAACCCTTGGCGGCGGCGGAACGTTCGGCACTCTGACGCCATCGCTTTCCGCCTTCTTCAAGACTACGTCGAGAAGGAGGCCTCGGCTGGCGAACTCATGATGTTGCCTACTTTTATCGGAATCTACGGCTTGGTGGTGATTGGCGCGCTGGTCGCGAAGCCCAATGTGTTAACCGCCGATCAAATCAACCTGCTGTCGCGTCAACTCGAAGTCCGCTGCCGGGATGTGGCCTATTGAAACTGCGGACGGACTTTCATCTGTTAAGAACCATGCGCTCCTTCGTTCTGTTGCTGGTTGGCGTCCTCCCTCTCGGGGCGGCGGAAACAAAATCCTGCGTGTTCTGCGAGATCATCGCCGGCACGCGCCAGCAGGAAGGCGTGGTTTACCGTGACGACAAGGTCGTGGCCTTCCTGAGCATCGGCCCGCGCAATCCGGGCCACACGCTCATCGTGCCGGCGGCCCACGCGGAGAACTTTCTGGAAGTCCCGGCGGACACCATGCACGCGATGACAGATGCGGCCAAAAGGATTGCCGGAGCCATCAGGCGCACCGACCTCAGGATGGAGGGCTTTGTCCTGCAGATGAACAGCGGCAAGGCGGCGGGGCAGTCCGTCTTCCACGCCCACCTGCATCTCATCCCGCGCTACGCCGGGGAGCCTCCGGCCAAGACCCCGGAGGATCGCGTCGGCCCGGAGGTGCTGGCGCCGGTCGCGGCGAAAATCCGCGCGGCTCTGGAGTCGAAGTGAACAGGGATCTGTTTTAGACAGAATGAACAGAATGGGTAAAATGGATCCTGAGTAGTTCAGTTCATTTTGTTAATTCTGTCCCAAGCTCTGTTTTTTATGTCAGCTTGAAGCCCAGGGCTTCCAACTCGTTCAGGTGGAACGGCGCGCTGGCGAGGACTTCCTGCAATTTTTCAAGCGCGCCGGGAAGTTTCGGCGTGGAGTAGAGGCTTGCGCCGTCGTCGGCGTCGTGGACGTGGATCACCCACGAGCCGGTGGCCTCGTCGCCCACGTGAAACACGGCACCGTGCAGGTAGTTGCCGGGCAGGCCGGGGTGTGGCCCGGCGCCGGGCACGAGGAAGAGCGTGTGCAGGGGGTCGTGCGGGATGGCCTGGCCGTGCTTGGCGCGGTGGTGGATGGCCTTGCCGATGACCGGCACCCGGTGTTTTTCCGCCCGGGCGCGCTGATCGAGGGGCAGCGACTGCACATAGCGGTCGTAGATGCTGGCGTTGGTCTCGAGCGCGGTGTCGTCAATCGCGCCGGCAATGAACGCGTCGAGATTGTGTGCGTGGAAAAAGGAGAGCTGCGCGAGCGAGCGGGCGGTGACATGCCCGCCCTTGTGGTCGGCGGAGGCGTAGACCTGCCGGGCGGCGTAGAGCCGGCGGAGGGCATCCTGGTAGGCGGGCGTGGTCGGCACGGCGCCAATCGGGCTGGCGTCAATCTTGTCGAGCACCGCGTGGTCGAATTCGGCGTTGGGGTCGGTCATGGGCGGGGCGAAGGAAAGGGCACTGGGGCCGGGAGTCATTGTTCAGGCTCCGGTGCCCATTGTCCAATGTTCATCCGCACAGAAGCAGACCCGCCGCCAGCCGCAATTGCCACCGAACCCGCCGTCGGTTGGAATCCCCATAGCGTCGCGAACCTGCCGCCACAAACGTCACCTATTAAGTGACGTTTGGACAAGCCGTCCTCCTCGGCGGGCTTGCGCCAACCAGCAGATGTCACTTAATAAGTGACATGTTCCAACGCCGAAATCACCCCAAACTTGATCTGCCGGTGGCCCTGGCGGACGTTATTGTTCTGGCTTCAGTCGCCATGGCTCGCCACACGGCCCAGTCCTTCCGGATAGAGCCACGACGGCGCTCCGTCCGGGGCGGGGCCACGCTCCGCCCCGGGCGGGAGACCCCGCTCTGGAATGAACTGCGCCGACAACTGCAGCCTTACCTGAGGAAATACGGATATCAGGCCAATCTCGGGAGGCTGCTCGGGCTGCCGCGCCAGCGCATCAACGCCTTCGTGACGGGTGGCGGCCAGATGCCCGACGCGGAGCGCACCCTGCAATTGCTCGCGTGGTTGCTGGCGGTGCGCGGAGATCGGCGACCGAACTGACTGCCGTTTTTCAATGTCACTTAATAGGTGACATTGTGCTGTCACGCCACAGCCGTGGACAGGATGGATAGGCGTAGTGCGATCAATCCCCGGAGTAGCCGGGGATTTTGGCGACATCCACGGCGTCGATCTGCGCGGGGTCGAGGAATTGCTGCGCATAGACCTCGTAAACGCGCCGCCGGACGAAGATGTCGAACAGGTCGGGATCGACATGGCCGTCGAGGCACATCTTGCCGAGGATGTGGAGGGATTCGGTGAGGGTCTTGCCCGGCTTGTAGGGGCGGTCGCGGGCGGTGAGCGCCTCGAAGATATCGGCAATGCCCATGATGCGCGCCTGCACCGACATCTGGTCGCGGGTCAGGCCGCGCGGGTAGCCCTTGCCGTCCATCCGCTCGTGATGGCCGCCGGCGAATTCGGGGACGTTCTGCAGGTGCCTCGGCCAGGGCAGCGCGCCGAGCATCTGGATGGTGACCTCGATGTGGTGGTTGATGATCTGCCGCTCCGCCGCCGTGAGCGTGCCGGCGCGAATGGTGAGGTTCTCGATCTCGTCGGCCGTGAGGAAATCGATCTCCTCCCCTGCGGGGTTGCGCCAGCGGTATTTGCCGGCGATGGCGCGCACGCGCTCCTGGTTGGCCGGGGACATGGCCTCGCCGCCGATGTTGCAGAGCCGGAGAAACTCGCGGTCCTCCTGGATTTCCCAGAGGCGGCCGCGCAGGGCCTGATCCACCGTCTTGGCGTCGGCACCGGGGACCGCGCCGGCGCGGAGGGCCGCGATCTCGGCATCGCGCCGGAGGATCTCGAAGCGGGTGTCGATGAGCGCGATGCGGTCGAAGATCGTCGCGAGCTTGGTCGCCTTGTCCACGACATGGACGGGCGTGGTGACCTTGCCGCAATCATGGAGGAGCGCGGCGATCTTGAGCTCGTAGCGGCCGGGGTCGGTCAGGTGCCACTCCGCGAGCGGCCCGGTCGCCGTGGCGTGCGCGGCCTCGGCAAGCATCATCGTGAGCACGGGGACGCGGTGGCAGTGCCCGCCGGTGTAGGGTGACTTCTCGTCGATCGCCTTGTTGAGGAGGCCGACGAAGGACTCGAAGAGCGTCTCCAACTGAACGATGAGCAGCCGGTTGGTGAGGGCGACCGCCGCCTGCGAGGCGAGCGACTCGGCGAGGCGCTGGTCGGTCTCGCTGAACGCGATGATGTCGCCGGTTTTCCGGTCCTGGGCGTTGATGAGCTGGAGGACGCCGATGATCTCGTCCTGGTGGTTCTTCATCGGCACCGTGAGGAAGGACTGGGAGCGGTAGCCGGTGTGGCGGTCAAAGGCCTTGGTGCCGGCGAAGTCGTAGCCCTGCTCCTGGTAGGCGTCGGCGATGGCGACGGTGCGGCCCTTCAGCACGGTGTTGGCCACGACCATCGAGGTGTTCTCGCGGCCCTGGGGATCGCGCAGCCGGATGGGCGGATAAGGAATCTTCACGCCCGTGGTGCCGCCCATGGCGATGCCGAGCGAGTCGGTGCGGATGATCTCGAAGGTCAGCGTATCCTGCCCGGGCGGGTGGCGGTAGAGCGTGCCGCCGTCGGCGTTGGTGATTTTTTTGGCGGCGAGCAGGATGGTCTCCAGCAACCGGTCGAGGTTCTTCTCCTGCGAGAGCGCGACGCCGATCTGGTTGAGCTCCGCCAGGCGCGTGCCGAGGGCGGCGGCGGACTCGGGGTTGGGCAGGCGAACCATGGCCCCAGCTTGGGGGGCTGGCCGGGCCGGTTCAATCTCCGCTTACAGCCGGTTGCGTTTAAGCTCGCGCAGGGGATAAAAAGTGCCGCGCCAGCAGATGCCCCCGGCCCAGAGCGTGACCGCCATCGAGCGGAGCGCGGCGCCGACGATCACCACGAGGCCGGCCGGCAGGAACAACCCGTGCCACCAGCGACCGCCGGTGAAGCGCGGCTGGACGCAGCCGAGGACGAGCATCACGGCCACGGTGCTGGCGTAACACCACCAAGCCGGGCCGGTGGTCGCGCACAGCGCCGCCAGCGGCCAGAGCACGCCCGCCGCCAGCGCCAGCACCCCGAGCGGCGGCAGCCACCAGCGGTAGTCCACGGCGGCGTAGGCGTTTTTCTCCAATCCGCGGACCAGTTCGCCCACCGACGCATACCAAGACACCGACAGGGCTCCGGCGCCGAACACGAACTCGCTGAAGCCGCCCGATTTCATGAGCTTGCCGAGCTTGATGTCGTCGTCCGGCCGCAGGCTGATCGGCACGTGGCCGCCGAGCTTCCGGTAGGTGGAGGCTCGCACCAGGTTGAAGGCGCCTACCCCGCCGTGGGCGCGGCTGCGCGGGTCGTGGATTTTCCAGGGGCGGAGGCCGGTGCAGAAGCCGAAACTGAAAGCGTTGATGCAGATGCCCAGCCAGTGCCCCGCGGCTTCGAGCGCAGGCACTGCGGCGAGGTGGTCGAGCGACTGCGCCCGGACGTGGGCGATGGCGCGCCGCAGCGCGTCCGGCCGGAAGTGAATGTCGGCGTCGGTGAACAGAATCCATTCGCCGGTGGCCGCCTCGGCGCCTTCGGCCAGGGCGTGGTTCTTTCCCAGCCAGCCTTCGGGCAGCGTCGTGACATGCCTGACCTGCAGCCGCGAGTCGGCGGCCGCCAGCCGGTCAAGGAGCGCGCCGGTCGCGTCCTCCGAGCGGTCGTTGACGGCGATGAGCTCCCAATCCGGGTAGTCGAGCGCGAGCATGGTCGGCACGGCGGCACCGAGCGTGGCGGCCTCGTTGCGGGCGGCGAAGATGACGGACACGCGCGGCCAGGTGCCGGTCGCCGGCAGCGGGAGCCGGGCGAGCCAGCGCACGCGGCGGTAACCCCGGAAGGCCTCCTGGCCGATGAACAGCCAGACGAGTAGAACCGCGGCGGCGATGAGGAGGGGATAATCCATGGGAAGCGCGACGGATCCGAAGAAAACCCGCCCGGGGGCCGGGCTCCACCCAATTCAGCGCGGCCCTCCGCCACTCACATCGGCGGGGTGGTGTCGCCGGTGGTGCGCTCGATCTTCACGCGGCGGCAGCGCTCGGCGTTGGCCTCGACTGCGGTCACGCGGTATTCGCCGACCGTGAGCTTGTCGTCGCGTTTCGGCACGCGGCCAAAGTGGCGCTGCGTCCACGTGGCGACGGTCTCGCGCGGTGTCCACTCGAGCGGCCAGCCGGTCTCGGCCTGCAGTTCGCGCATCGTGAGGGCGCCGCTGACGGTGATGCTGTGCGCGGAGCGGTCGAAGATCGGGCCGCTCTCGATGTCGAACTCGTCGCGGATGTCGCCGACGATCTCCTCGAGCACATCCTCGAAGGTGATGATGCCCGCCAGCGCCTTCTTGTCGTCGAGCACGACGGCGAGGTGGCTGCGCGAGTGGCGGAAGCGCTCGATCATCGTGTGCAGCTCGGTGGTGAGCTGGAACTCGACGACCTCGCGCACGAGCGGCTCGAAGGGCGTGTCGGGCCCCAGCACGCTGATCTGCCAGAGCCATTCGCGGACGAGGAGCAGGCCCTCGACCCTGTCGAGCGAGCCGGAGCAGACGGGGAAGCGGCTGTGGCCGCTGGTCTGGGCGATACGGAGGTTCTCGGCGACCGGCCGGTCGGACCAGAGGGCGACGACCTGGTCGCGCGGGCGCATGATCTGCTGGGCCTGGGTGCGGCGGGCGCGCAGCGACTGCACCATGAGCTTGTTGATGAGGGCGTCGCCCGGGTGTGAGTGCCGGGCGTGGCTGAAGACATATTCGAGCTCCTCGGCGCTGAAACTGTGCTCCCCGCCCCCGCCGGCCTCGAGGCCAAACCAGCGGATCAGGTGGTTGGCCGTGGTGTTCAGCAGCCAGATGACGGGATAGAAGAGATAATAAAACACCATCAACGGGGCGGACACCCAAAGCGTGACCGGCTTGGCATGCTGGATGGCCACCATCTTTGGCGCCTGTTCGCCAAACACGATGTGCAGGAAAGTGATCAATCCGAACGCCGTCATGAAGGAGATCGAATGCACGACCGTCGGATCGGTGACACCCCAGCGGGCCAGCAGCGGCTCCAGGCGGTGGACCACGAAGGGTTCGCCCACCCAGCCGAGGCCAAGGCTGGTGAGCGTGATGCCAAGCTGCGAGGCTGAGAGCACCGCATCCAAGTGCTGGGTCGCCTTGAGCGCCATGCGGAGGCGCCAGCTGGCCTTGCCCTTCTTGGCCAGCGGGCGGAGCTGGCTGGCGCGGACCTTTACCAGGGCGAACTCGGCCGCCACGAAAAAGCCGTTGGCGAGCACGAGCGCGCCAATGATCAGCGTCTCAAAGGTTATGCCCCAAAATGCGTTCATGGTCTGCGGCCGGCCAACCTACGACCCGCCCCCCGGTGGGCAACTCATTTGGCCGGCTTATCAGATTAACCATCTAACAGAATGGTGTTTGCATAAGATGTTCGTGCCTCGGTTTGTCATTTTGGGGTAGTGAAGAATGACGATTTTACGGCGTCAAAATACCGGCTGGCCCCGCCCGTCCGCCGCCGACTTCACGTTCGACATGCGTGGCGCCTTTTTCATGCTCCGCGCCACCCCTCCTTATGGCCGGCTCCACTTCCGACAAATTGGCCAACCGCATCCTGCGCGGTCTGGTCATTGGCATCATCCTGGGTGTCGCCACCCTCTTTATCGGGCCGCACGTGCCCCTTCCCGAGTTTCTCCAGGGCTGGCTCACGCATGTGGGCATCAAGTCCTCCGGCACCGGGCTCGAGCTGATGCGCGGGGTCTCCACCGCGCTGCTCGATCCCTTCGGCCGCGTGTTCCTGCGCCTGCTGTTCTTCGTGGTCATGCCGCTGGTCTTCGCGTCGCTGGCCACCGGCGTCGTGCAACTCGGCAACCCCGCCAAGCTCGGGCCGCTGGCCGGCCGCACGTTCCTCTTCTTCTTCCTCAACATGGCCATCGGCGTCGCCCTCGGGCTCGTGATGATGAACACGCTCGAGCCGGGCCACCACATCGACATCGCCACCAAGGACCGCCTCATGGCCGAATATGGCGGCGCGGCCGCCCGACACGTCACGGCCTCCGAGAGCCAGACCGGCCTGTCCATCGCGGTGGTGGTCGAGATGTTCATGCCGGCCAACCTGCTGGCCTCCGTCGTCGGCAGCAGCACCGCCCGCATCGGCGATGTGCTGCCACTCATCCTCTTCGCCATCCTCGTCGGCATGGTGGGCACCAGTCTCTCCGCCGACAAGCGGCAGAAGCTCCAGGACTCGCTCGAGATGATCACGGAGCTGATGACCGGCATCGTGCACCTCGCGCTGCGGCTGGCGCCCTACGCCGTGCCCTGCCTCATCTACAGCGTGCTCGTGAAGTCGGGCCTCGACATCCTCGTGGCGCTCGGGGTGTTCGTGCTCGGCTGCGCGGGCGTGATGGCGATCCACCTCTTCGGCACGATGTCGGTCTGGCTCAAGCTCTGGACCACCTGGTCGCCGCGGGCGTATTTTGTCGCGATCAAGGATGTGCTCGTCACCGCCTTCTCCACCAGCTCGAGCAATGCCACGCTGCCGAGCGCGCTGGCCAACGCCACCGAGAAACTGAAGATCACCCCCAGCACCGCGGGCTTCGTGCTGCCGCTCGGCACCACGATGAACATGAGCGGCACCGCGCTCTACGAGGGCTGCGTCGTGCTCTTCGTCGCCCAGGTGTTCGGCGTGGACCTGTCGCTGGGCCAGCAAATCACCCTGCTGCTGCTCTCCGTGCTCAGCGCGGTGGCCGTGGCCGGCATCCCCGGCGGCTCGCTGCCGCTGATCGCGGGCCTGCTCATCACCTTCGGCATCCCGGCGGAAGGCATCGGCATCATCCTCGGCACCGACCGCATCCTCGACATGTGCCGCACCGCGACGAACGTCGGCTGCGACGTGACCACCGCCCTGGTCGTGGACGAGATCACCAAGAAGGCCGACGCGAAAGCCCGGCCATAGCTCAGGGCCGGCCGGCGGCCATCACCCCGAGCACGAAGGTCGAGGCGGGCAGCGCCGCGCCGTTCACCAAGTTGCCTTCCGGAAACGGCTGCCAGCCATAGCGCACCTGCACGGCCCCCCGGCCGGTCGGACACGACAGCACGATGGTCGCGCCCTCGATTCTCGCCGTCACCGGCTCAAACCGGCTGTCGGCCCCCGCCACCTCAAACCCGCGCGGCGGCCGCCCGTCGCTCGTGCCCAGGCCACCGGCCGCGTGGGTGAACGCGAGCACGATTTCGCTCCCGCGCACCACGGCGGACTGCGGTTCCGGGCCGCTGAATTCCAAATCACGGCCATAAACCTGCGCCAACGCGAGACGGGCCAGCCGCATGCCGATCGTGGCCTTGTCTCGCGGATGGACGTTGGTCCGGTCGCCAACATCCGCCGTGACCACCATGCCGGAGGAGGGGATGACCTCGAGCATGCGGCGCTGGCCGTCGCGGAACTCGGGCCAGAATTCGGAGCGGTAGGGGTTCGCCTCGATGCCCGAAAGCTGGCAGTAGAGGAACGGGAGATCCGCCCGGCCCCAGCGTTGGCGCCAGTCGCGCACGAAGAGCGGGAACAGGCTTTCGTGCTGCCGCACCCGCGCCAGACTCAGCGAGTTGCTCTCGCCCTGATACCACAGCACACCGCGCAACGCCAACGGCCGCAGCGGCTCGATGCCCGCCGACCAGAGGAAACCGGGCTTGAACGGGTGGTTCGGCCCGCCGCCCCCGGCCACACCGGGAAGCGGTGAGCCGGTGGCGATCGCCTGGTCGAGATTTTCGTGACCGCGCTGCCGGCACCAGGGCTCGAGCGCGGGATTCGCGAGCCAGTCGCCCTCCGTCAACGCGTGCAGTGACGGATCGGCGGCGAGCGTTTCCCGGCACACCCAGGCCTCGGTCGGGCTGCCGCCCACCGCAAGTTGGATGATCCCGACCGGCACGCCGAGCGCCGTGTGCAACTCGCGGGCCGCATGATATCCGATGGCGGACATCCGCCCGGCGCTCGCCGGCTCGCATGCCTCCCACGCGCCGCGGTAGTAGTCTCCCGGGATGAGCCGGATGATGTCCCCGGCCGTGAATGGGTCGCCGCCCGCCTCCTTGCCCGCATAGCCGGGATTGAAAAACCGGATGCCGGCGTAATTCGCGGCCGGGATCTCCGTCTCGGCGCGCAACGCCTTGGCCAGCGGCCACTCCATGTTTGACTGGCCGACGCAAAGCCAGACCTCGCCGACCAGCACATCGGTGAGCTCGCGCACCGCGCCAGCCGCGCTGATGCGCAGCATGCGTGGTGCGGCATTGGCGGCTTGCGGGCCGAGCCTGACCAGCCAGCCGCCGTCCGCGCCGGCGCGGACGGTCTGCGTTTCGCCCGCAAACTCGACGGTCACTGGCTCGCCCGGTGCGGCCCGGCCCCAGACCGGCAGCGGCTGGTCGCGCTGCAGCACCATGTGGTCGGTGAACACCGGCGCCAGCGTCAGCTCCGCGCGCAGCGCGGCGGCCGGAAGCAACAACAGGAACAGGAGGCGCTTCACGGCAAGCGGACAAACCGGCCGGTGCGGGCGGAGGTTTCCGCCGCCTCGATGATGCGCGCGGTGCGCACGGCGTCGGCCAGCGTGGCGGGCGGCGCACCCCGCCCGCGCACGGCGGCGAGAAACTGGCGGACGAAAATCTCGCCGGCGGCTCCCGCATAGGAGGTCGTTTCCCGCAGCCGGAAACGGCGGGTGCGTTGCCCGGATGGCAGTTCGAGTTGCAGGCGCGGTGCCACGCCCGGCCACACGATCCGACCCGCGCGGCCGTTGAGCGCCAGGTAGGCGTCGTAGCCGCTGGCATTCAGATAGCCGCCGCCGCGGTGAGCCAGCGCGTAGCCGGCGTGAAAGGTGCCAATCGCGCCGGAGCGAAACTCGAGCGCGAGGGCCGCCGTGTCCTCGACGCCGATGCGTTCGCCCGATCGCCTGGCGAGGCGCGCGCCCACGCCGATGATTTCGTCACCGGAAACATGCTGCAGCAGATCGAGGTAGTGGCAGCCCAGCCACAGCAGGATGCCGCCGCCGGACTCGCGGCGGCGGAACAGCCACGAGCGCGGATCGCGAAACCGCACCTGCGTGGCGAGGAAACGCGCCTCGAGCGACATGAGCGGTCCGGCCTCGGCGGCATGCCGGCGCATCGCGACCGCGCAGGGATGGGCCCGCCGCGGATAGAGCACGGCCGCCACCAGCCCGGCCCGGGCGGCGGCGCGCTGCAAGGGCAGGATTTCGGCGGCGTTGAGCCCGACGGGTTTTTCCGCGAGCAGGTGCTTGCCCGCGGCGAAGACGCGCCGCGCAAGCGCCGCCGCCTCGGTGTGCCGCACGGCGACGATGGCGAAGTCGCAGTTGGCCAGCGTGCCGTCCAGGTCGGCGGTGACGGGTGCCGCCTTGCGGCTGCGCGGGAGGGCGGCATTTTTCGCCACCGCGCGCGGATCGGCATCCCAGACATAGACCCGGTGGATCTCGCGCAGGTTTTCCATCGCCGCGAGCAGGGCACCGGAATGCGGGTGGCGGAGGCCGAGGAGCGCGGCGTTCATCGGGCGCAGTTTAGCCGGATTCCAGTTCAGTGAACAGCCCCGGATCATTGAAAGCCAACGCGGCGAAGGCCTGGTCGATGTTGGCGGGCCCGCGACCTCCGATCAGCACGGTGCGGGCACCGGGCTGATGCATCGCCCAAGCGAGCGCGAGGTGCGACATGCTGTGGCCGGAGCGGGCGGCCACGGCAGCCAGTTTTTCCAGGCGGCGCTGCGCCTCAGGTTGGAAATAGATGTCCTGGTGGCCCGGTGAGAGGGCAAAGCGGGAGCCGGCTTGCACCCCGGCCCGGTGCTTGCCCGTCAGAAAACCCGCGCCGAGCGGGCTGTAGGTGACAATACCGAGGCCGTGCCTGGCACAAAGGTCGCGCAGCGGCGCGTCCACCTCGCGCACCGCCAGATTGTGGTTGTTCTGCAGCGCGCGGAACGGCGCGAATCCTTCCGCCTGCTGGCGCGCCAGCAACGGCGCGAGCTGTGCGGCGGTGAAATTGCTGGCCCCGAGGGCGCGCACGCGGCCGGTCCGCACCAGCCCGTCGAGCGCGGCGAGGGCACCGGGCGTGTCCACCGAGGCGTCCCATTTGTGCAGGTAGAAGAGGTCGATGATTTCGACGCCGAGGCGCGCGGCGCTCGCGGCGGCCGCCTGCCTGATGTTTTCCGGGGTGTAGGGCGGATAGAGCTTGGTGGCGACCGTCAGTCGGTCGCGCTGGCCGCGGTGCGACGCCAACCACTGGCCGAGGATGCGCTCGGATTCGCCCTGGCTGTAGGTCGCGGCGGTGTCGAAGAGGACGATGCCTGCGGCGAAGGCGTGATCGAGCAGTGCAAATGCGGCCTCAGGGCCAATCTCGCGACCGAAGGTGGCGCAGCCGAGCCCGAGTCGGCCAAGCGGGAGGGGCGGCAGGGAGGGGTTCATGAAAAGGGCGGGCTGCGCAAACAGCCCGCCCGTCCCGAGGGTTGTGCCGGCGACGGCTTAGAAGCTGAATTTCGACGACAGGCTGATGGTGCGCGGCGTGGAAGGCTGGGCCGAGAACCGGCTGTTGCCGCCCGCGTAGTAATCCTTGTCGAAGACATTCATGACGCCGAGATTGAAATACCACTTGTTGCGCGTGTAGGTCACGAAGGCGTTATAGACGCCGTAGCCCGGGATGTTGGGCGCGCCGCTCTGGGTCAGCTCGCCCAGGTGGAAATAATTGCCGCCGATGCCGAAGCCCTTGAGGGCGTCGTTCTGGAAGTCGTATTTGGCGAGCAGGCTGTAGGTGGACTTGTAGGTGCGGGGCAGACGGGCGCCGGTCTGATCCTTCGGGCCGCTGCCATCGAACATCGTGGCGATGATGTTCAGGCCCTCGACGGGGCGGAGGTTCAGGTCGTATTCCATGCCCTTGGCCGTGGCGACGCCGGCGGCGACCGCATAGACCTGCGGCGTGCCGAGGTTGAAGCGCACCGGGAGGTTGGAGGTGACATTCTCGAAGTAAACGATGCTGCCGGTGACCTTGCCGTTGAACGCGGTGGTCTTGACGCCGAATTCCGTGACCGTGCCGGTCGAGGGCGGGAGGGGCGCGCCGCTTTGGTCGCGATCGTCCGCGCCGGAGGGCACGAAGTTGGTGGCCTTCGAGGCAAAGAAGGAAAGGTCGGCGCGCGGCTTGAAGACCAGGCCGAGGCGGTAGAGCGGCTTGTCGCCGACGCTTTCCTTGAAGACCGGGTTCAGGACATCAAGGTGCGAGGTGTTGCTGGCCCAGCTCCAGCTGCCGGCGGCGGTGGCGATGAGCTTGTCCTTCAGGAGATGCGCCTGGTGCAGCACATAGACGTTCGCGGCGTCGCGGCGCTGGACGGTGTTGACGCTACCGGGCAACGGGGCGTCCGGAATGTCGGGCCCGAAATTGGGGTTGATGATGGGGAAGGAGGTCGTGCCGGTCTGCGGCGAGATCATCGGGGTGAAGACGAGGGCCTGCTCGTCGTCCACGGAGCTGGCCGCCCAGCCGAAGTTGGTCTGCTGGTGGTGCGTGCCGAGGTCATACTCCACGATGAAGTCGTTCACCACGCTGGCCATCTTCTGCAGCTGGGCGAGCGTGAGCAGGTTGAAGCGCACGAAATCGGTGGCGTCCACGATGCCGTTGGAGCCGAGGATGGTGGTGTTATTGACGGCGATGCGGGTGTCGTGGTCGCGGCGATCCTCGGAGAAGTAGCCGACCTGAAGCTTGGATTCAAAA
>WBZX01001628.1_pt1 | contig 16623 bp, 29 predicted proteins | sample 5204211 | NCBI WGS metagenome assembly WBZX01 (sample SAMN12344362, study PRJNA552823) | activated sludge metagenome | biome: Activated sludge suspended growth; feature: Nitrification reactor; material: Wastewater; isolation source: activated sludge from nitrification reactor of wastewater... | reverse complement strand
TGGAGTGAGCCCAAAGAACTTGAAGAAGGCAATTGATTTGATCGAAGAAGAGTTGCGTAAATTTGTAAAGAGTGGCGTGACAAAACGGGAACTTGAGGACAGCCAGGCAAACTACATTGGGCGATTACCGCTTTCCGTTGAGTCAAATGGTGGTGTCGCCAATGCATTGTTAAATATTGAGCGTTACGATCTCGGCCTGGATTATTATCAACGCTATGAAGGGTTGGTGCGTAGTGTTACACGCGATCAGGTGTTGACGACGGCGCAAAAGTATATTGACCCGAATCGCCTGGTGATTTCAACTGCTGGGCCGTAATTGATTTTGTATATGAAGCTTGCTACTGGAGTTGATCTAATTGAAGTCAACCGTGTCCGTGATGCAATTGAGCGTCATGGGGATCGTTTTCTTGCACGGATCTTTACGGAAATTGAGCAACGCGAATGTGCTGGAAAATTTCCATCGCTTGCTGCGCGTTTTGCTGTGAAGGAAGCAACTGCCAAGGCCTTGGGGACTGGCATTGGTGATGTCAGTTGGCTGGATATCGAAGTGCGAGGCGATGAAAATCGCGCTCCGCACTTGTATTTGCATGGGGCAGGGGAAGAGTTGGCTCAAAAGCTGGGATTGGTGACCTGGTCTGTTAGCATCAGCCATACTGAGACACAAGCCATTGCTTTTGTTGTTGCTGTTGGGTAATGAAAACATCCCGCGACCAGTATTCGCGGGATGTTCGTAAGGACGATTGAGATGTGGGAATGGCGAAGGACTTGGAGTCCACCACATCTCAATTTATTTTTGGTCCTCAACGCCGATCCAAAGGTGCCCAGGCATGACGGGTTTGTAGGGGCGGATAATTAATTTCCCAAGTTCAGTTTGTCTTTGTCCGTTTTCCATCATGCTAGGGTGGACAAGGCATAAGTCGGGAATGTGGCCGAATTTCTTGCGGTAGAAATCCATGGCTTTTTGAATTTTAATACTCAAAGTGGTCCGCGGATCATTGTCAAACCATAACATTCCAGTATGCATGATGAAGTCCTTTCTTGAATTGCGTTTGTGCGTCAGTCCAGTGTGGGGGATAAAAACCTGAGCCAGTTTTGTCCCTCACGCATTGCAAATTGTGAGCCTGTCGCCAGTGTGCCAAGTATGTCGTTGGATGCATTCGCAACCAAATGCGCATCTTGCAAGTTCTGGATATTGCCAAACAGGCGTGTGCGAAAGAATCCAAGCCATGTTTCAATTTGATGTGCGCGACTTGCGTTGAGAGTAACAATTGGCCAGACTTTACGGGAGGTTCCCCGTAACAAAAGCCAGCGCAAACATTGTTCAGTCTGTTGATCGAGTTTGGTTAGAAATTCAAGATCGTCAATCAAAAGCAAAAAGGTGCGTTCGTCGCTTTTGTTTTGGTGTGCCCATTCAACAAGAGACTGGATAAGTTCTTGTGCGCCATTGTCTTGCGTGGTATAAACTCCTAAGTTGCTCTCGCGATCTTGAAAGCCATTCCACTCTTCTGAATGTGATGTAACAACACAGTATTGAATATCTGAAGGTGAGTGGAGTAATTCGGCAGCTTGAGCGATGGTTTGCAGGAGGCTGGTCTTTCCACAAGCTTTGTCACCAACAATCAAGATTGGCCCTGGAATTGGGTCGTCAAGGTTAAGTAATACTGGCAATCCATCTTCTGCAATGCCTAAAAAAAGTGCTTCTTCGGGTAAAGGAGTAATGTCTGCAAGAACACTGTTCAATGTGGGCAGAATAAGTTCAGGCATGCGAGAAGTTTGGTCTGACAGTTCTTCTTTTGCCAGTTCAGTCAATGCATTGATCATTAAGGTGAAGTGATTGGAATTGTCCATTATTAGAACGCCTGTTCTAATAATACAACCAAAGAGTTTGAATGTCAAGACGTAAAGTTGCTGTCCAATTTGGAAATAATGAAAGTGCAATAATCTTGACGGTATGCATTGTTTTGGTATAATCCGCCTGCTTAATCACTTGCCGACGTAGCTCAATCGGCAGAGCACCCGCCTTGTAAGCGGGCGGTTACGAGTTCAATTCTCGTCGTCGGCTCAATGGTTGCTGAAAAAGGCGTCGGTGATCAGTAACAATTTATCTAGGGCAGTTACCCAAGTGGCCAAAGGGGACTGACTGTAAATCAGTTGTCAGAAGACTTCGGAGGTTCGAATCCTTCACTGCCCACTCCCAATTTTGGGAACAGCACGTTAAGCCCTCATAGCTCAGTTGGCAGAGCACACCCTTGGTAAGGGTGAGGTCACGGGTTCAAATCTCGTTGAGGGCTCAGTTGCTGAAAAGCATTCATGTAAATATAAAAAGGAGACCGAGAGATGGCGAAGGAAAAATTTGATCGCAGCAAACCGCATCTAAACGTAGGGACCATGGGACACATTGACCATGGGAAGACGACATTGACAGCGGCAATCACAAAAGTGGCAGGCCTCTCAGGGCAGGCAGATTTCAAAGCGTATGACCAGATTGACAACGCGCCTGAAGAAAAAGCGCGCGGTATCACGATCAACATTGCACACGTGGAATACCAAACGGACAAGCGCCACTACGCACACGTGGACATGCCCGGTCACCGCGACTACATCAAGAACATGATCACCGGCGCCGCCCAGGTAGACGGAGCGATTCTGGTGGTGGCAGCCCCCGATGGCCCAATGCCCCAGACACACGAACATGTGCTGTTGGCTCGTCAGGTAGAAGTTCCGTCGATCGTCGTGTTCCTGAACAAAGTGGACATGATGGATGACCCCGAACTGCTCGAACTGGTGGAGTTGGAACTGCGCGAACTGCTGAACAAGCAGGGCTTCCCCGGAGACACAACCCCGATCGTCCGCGGATCAGCGAAGCAGGCATTGGAAAGCGCCGCGACTGACCCGAACGCCCCCGAATATGCCCCGATCCGCGAGTTATTGCGCGTGATTGACGAATACATTCCTGAGCCGAAGCGTGATACGGACAAGCCGTTCATGATGAGTGTGGAAGACGTATTCTCGATCAAGGGTCGTGGTACAGTGGTAACTGGTCGTATTGACCGCGGCGTTGTCAAAGTAGGTGAGCCGATCGAGATCGTAGGGCTTCGCGAAACCAAGAGCACCGTCTGCACAGGTGTGGAAATGTTCCACAAGCAGTTGGACGAAGGCATGGCGGGTGACAACGTAGGTCTGTTGTTGCGCGGTATTGAACGTGAAGACGTAGAGCGCGGCCAGGTATTGGCCAAGCCGAAATCGATCACCCCGCACAAGAAGTTCCTGGCGGAAGTGTACGTGTTGAAGAAGGAAGAAGGCGGACGACATAAGGCGTTCTTCAGTGGATACCGTCCGCAGTTCTATGTCCGCACGATGGATGTGACCGGTGACATCAAGTTGCCCGAAGGTGTGGAAATGGTCATGCCTGGTGACAATGTGAACCTGACCGTAGAGTTGATTGTGCCTGTGGCTCTTGAGCAGGGCTCCAAGTTCGCCATTCGTGAAGGCGGTCTCACCGTCGGCGCGGGTGTCGTTACCAAGATCATCGAATAGGTGAGATGATGATGGCTAAACAGAAAATCCGAATTCGTCTCAAAGCATACGACCACCGCGTGCTTGACCAGTCTGCTAAGCGTATCGTTGAAACAGCCGAGCGTACGGGAGCCCAAGTTGTTGGGCCCGTACCCTTGCCAAGTAAGATTGAACGCTTTACAATACGTCGCTCTGCATTTATTGATAAGGATTCGCACGAGCACTTTGAAATCCGTACCCATAACCGTCTAATTGACGTTCTGGATCCAGATTCCAAAACGATTGATATGTTGATGCGTTTGAACCTGCCTGCAGGTGTTGATATCGAGATTAAGATCTAAATATTTTGTCAGTAACTGTAGAATAATTTCTACAGATTATTTGAGACAGCGCAAGAGTAGGTCTGTGTTGTGGAACCGACACACACCGCTTCGCACCAGACCTTCTGACTGCGCTGCACGGAGATGATGCGGTCGTTGCCCCGACTGGCAGTCTCGTCAATATCTTCTAAAGGAGTAAATTGAGTATGTTGAAAGGGCTAATTGGTAAGAAGATCGGCATGACCCAGATCTTCGATGAGCAGGGCGTTGCCTATACGGTAACCCTCATCGAAGCTGGGCCATGCTACGTTACCCAGGTACGCACACCGGAAAAAGAAGGCTATTCATCGGTGCAGCTGGGTTTTGGCGAAGTGAATCCCAAACGCCTTACGGGTGGACAGTTGGGTCATTTTAAAGCCAATGAAATTTCCCCTGTGCGCTTTGTGCGCGAATTTCGAGCAAAAGATCATGGTTTGAAAGTTGGCGACAAGGTTACAGTTGTCGACGCTTTTGCCGTTGGCGAGCGTGTTGATGTAGTTGGCGTTAGCAAAGGCAAGGGCTTTGCCGGTGGCGTCAAACGTTATCACTTTCACGGTATGAACGCAACCCATGGTACATCTGACCGTAATCGTGCCCCCGGTTCTCGTGGTTCGGGAACTACACCAGGTCGTGTTTACAAGGGTGCGCGCGGCGCTGGTCACATGGGCGTGGATCGTGTCACCGTTCAGAACATCAAAGTTGTCATGGTCGATGCGGAACGCAATCTGCTTGCCATTAATGGTGCAGTTCCGGGCGGCAAGGGTAGTCTCGTCATGATCAAGGAATCGCGCAAGCAATAGCGCGTAGGAAACGGGAGCCAGATTAACCATGAAAGTAGATGTTTTTGATTTGAAGGGCCAGAAAGTTCGCGAAATGGAATTACCCGCGAATGTTTTTGAAGCCCCTGTAAATGTCGACCTGATGCATCAGGCATATGTCCGTCAGATGGCAAATGCCCGCCTTGGCACACATGAAACAAAAGTTCGCGGAGAAGTCCGCGGTGGTGGTCGCAAGCCGTTCAAGCAAAAGGGAACCGGTCGTGCCCGTCAGGGTTCCACTAACGCTGCTCAGTGGGTAGGTGGTGGTCGTATTCATACCCCCCATCCTCGCAGCTACGAACAGCGTATGCCCAGAAAAATGCGCCTTGCCGCCCTTCGCTCTGTTTTATCTGCTAAAGCGGCCGATGCCGGTATTGTTGTAGTGGATGATCTTGATATCAAAGAACCCAAGACACGTGTCATGGCTGAAGCTTTGGGAAATCTTGTTGGTTCATCAACCGCATTGGTTTTGATGCCCGTCAAGGATCAGAGCTATGACAATGTCATGCGTTCTGCCAGCAATATTGAGAGCGCCAAGATCTTACTCGCAAGCTATTTGAACGTGCGTGATGTCCTTAATTTTGACAAGGTCGTCCTGCCGCTCAAAACAATTGATGCGCTCGTGGCGCACCTCGGATAGGAGAGAGACATGACCACGATTCATGATGTCCTCGTCCGCCCTTTGGTGACTGAAAAATCCAGTTTCCAGTCGGGCAAACTTGGTCAATACGTTTTTGTTGTCGCTGACAAGGCGACCCGCACCATGGTAAAGGATGCAGTAGAAACCCTGTTTGATGTTACCGTAGCGCGTGTGAACATTCTAAACGCACCTGCCAAACGTGGCCGCCGAACTCGTAGCCGCCGCTTGTTGGTGCGCCGTCCTTCGTTCAAGAAAGCCATTGTTACTTTGGCCGAAGGAAGCAAGTCCCTTGAAATCTTTGAAGGGGTGCAATAATGGCAGTTAAAAAGTACAAACCAGTAACCCCTGGCATGCGCGACATGACCGGGTATACCTTTGAGGAAATTACCAAAAGCACTCCCGAACGATCCCTTTTGGTAAAAAAGACAGCCCGTGGTGGTCGTAATGCTCAGGGTCGTGTCACCGTTCGGCATCGTGGTGGTGGCGCCCGTCGCTACATCCGTATCGTAGATTTCAAACGCGAAAAACATGGCATTCCCGCCAAAGTTGCCGCTGTTGAATATGATCCGAACCGCACCGCACGTCTTGCATTGCTTTTTTATGCGGATGGTGAAAAACGCTACATCATTTCACCCCTTGACCTGAAAGTCGGTGATGCGGTCATGTCTGGCCCTAATGCCGAAATTCGCCCCGGCAATGCTCTTCCAATTAGCAACATTCCTGTGGGTACTTTGATCCACAATATCGAAGTTAAGGAAGGCAAGGGTGCTCAGCTCGTCCGCTCAGCCGGTGGAGCTGCTCAATTGCTTGCAAAAGAAGGCGACTTTGCGCAGATCCGCATGCCCTCTGGCGAAGTTCGCTTGATCCATCAGGTTTGTTATGCAACCATCGGTCAGGTTGGCAATCTTGATCACGGTAACGTTAAGCTCGGTAAAGCCGGACGCAAACGTCACCTGGGTATCCGACCAACCGTTCGTGGAACTGCAATGAGCCCCCGCGACCATCCTCACGGTGGTGGTGAAGGCCGCCAGCCTGTTGGTCTCCCTGGTCCTAAGAGTCCGTGGGGTAAACCCACTCTCGGCAAGAAGACCCGCCGAAACAAGAAGACTGACCAGTACATCGTGCGCCGTCGCAGTAAGACGAACCGCTAAGAATTAGACGAGGTACGTATATATGTCACGATCATTAAAAAAAGGTCCTTACATTGAGCCGAAACTGCTCAAACGTATTGAGGCCATGAACCAGAAAAATGAAAAGAAAGTCATCCGCACCTGGAGCCGCCCATCTGTGATTTTCCCTCAGATGGTTGGACATACCATTGCGGTTCACGACGGACGCCGCCATGTACCGATCTACATTACCGAAAACATGGTCGGTCACCGCTTGGGCGAATTCGCCCCGACACGTACCTTCCGCGGTCACCAGACCAAAGAAGCGGCGGCATAGGAAGTTGAGCCATGAGCGATATTCACGCAAAACTCAGCCACCTTTCTCTCTCTGCGCAGAAGGTCCGCATCGTGATTGACATGGTGCGCGGCAAGAGCGCCAATGAAGCCCTGGAAATCCTTCGCTTCGTAAACAAACGTGCCGCATTGCCTGTGCAAAAACTGGTCGCTTCTGCAGTTGCCAATGCTGAAGAAAACTTCGGCGTCAGCCGCGACGACCTGTATGTTGCCAAGATTACAGCCGATGAAGCCCCCACTCGCAAGTGGCGTCGCTTTGGTGCCCGTGGCCGTTTCAAACCGATATTACGCCGTAGTTCACATGTAACTGTTGTGTTACGTGAGCGCGGACGCGAAGCGTAAGGAGATTTTATGGGTCGTAAAGTACATCCTGTTGGTTTTCGTTTAGGGATCAATCAGCCCTGGGGTGGTCGTTGGTTCGCTGAAGGTAGCACCTATCGTCAGCAACTACACCAGGATCTGGCCATTCGCTCCCTGTTACTTGGTAAATTCTCCAAGGGTGGTGCGGCGGCTAGTGAAGTTGTGCGCGGTCTCCGCAAGCAGATGCCCGATGCTGTCAAAGACGGCAAAGCAGGTATTGCCCGTGTAGACGTTGAGCGCACTCCTGGCAAGGTTCGTGTTTCAATTCACACTGCCAAACCCGGTATTTTGATTGGCCGCAAAGGCGAAGGTGTGAAAAAGATTCGTCAGGCTTTGGAAACCCTTGCTGGAAAAAAGGTCGAGCTGGATATCAAAGAGATTTCCTCACCCGACACCGACGCCATGCTGGTGGCAAATAACATTGCTGATCAGCTTGAACGCCGTATTGCATATCGCCGCGCCATGAAGCGCGCCATTCAGCAGGCCATCAAACAAGGCGCTGAAGGCATCAAGATTTTGGTCGGTGGTCGCTTGGGCGGCGCGGAAATGTCCCGCGATGTGTGGTTGCGTGAAGGCCGTGTGCCTTTGCAGACCCTGCGCGCCAATCTTGATTTCGCCACTACAGAAGCATTGACCACCTATGGTCAGATCGGTATCAAGGTCTGGATATACAAGGGTGAGTCTGCACCTGAAGTTGAAGAAAAAGCTGAAGCGACGGAAGGCGTGTACGTCAGCGAGTAATCGCGCTGTCGCATGAGATGAGGTAATTGATATGTTAATGCCGAAGCGTGTAAAGTGGCGCAAGCAGATGCGTGGTCGTATGAGGGGCAAGGCTCTCCGCGGTGCGGAAGTTTCCTTTGGCGAATATGGTCTGCAGGCGTTGGAACCGGGCTGGGTCACCGCCCGTCAAATTGAAGCGGCCCGCCGCTCCATTGTCCGTGGAATGAAGCGCCGTGGAAAGGTCTGGATTCGCATTTTCCCGTCCAAGCCTTTTACTCACAAGCCGCCCGAGACTCGTATGGGTTCCGGTAAAGGAAATGTGGAGTACTACGTGGCAGTAGTCAAACCTGGCCGCGTTATGTTCGAAGTGGGTGGCTTGCCTGGTGATATTGCTGTGGCCGCCTTGAAGAGCGCAATGTATAAATTCTCCATTAAGACCAAGGTCGTGGGTCGCCACGCGGAAGGAGAATAAAAGATGAAGTCTATGAAAATAGAAGACATCCGCAAAATGGCTGCGGAGGAAATCCGCAAAAAACTCACAGATACGCGCGATGAATTAATGAAACTGCGCTTTCAGCAGGTGAGTGGTCAGTTGACCGATACCAGCAGCCTGCCAGCCCTGCGCCGCAACATCGCCCGCATGGAAACGGTCTTGCGCGAGCTTGAGAACGCTGTTGTGGAAGGTGCATAATGAATAATCGTCGTCGTATGACTGGTGTAGTGACCAGCAATAAAATGACCAAAACTGTTGTGGTGGAGATCACCCGCAAGTTTCGTCACCCTCTTTATAAGAAGGTGGTGTACTCAAGCGCACGTGTAAAAGCGCATGATGAAATCGGCTGTCAGATTGGTGATGAGGTTCAGATCGTGGAAACTCGTCCCTTGTCTCGTGATAAGCGCTGGGCGGTTGAAACCATCGTCAAGCGTGAGACACGCACCGCTGATCAAGGTGTAGGAGAATAAGCCATGATCCAGCAAGAGTCTCGTTTAAAAATTGCCGATAATACCGGCGCCCGCGAAATACTTGTCATTCAGGTATTAGGCGGTTCCAGACGTAAATATGGATCCATTGGTGATATCGTAGTAGCTACAGTTAAGGCTGCTGCGCCCCAAGGCTCTGTGAAGAAGAGTGAAGTTGTAAAGGCTGTCATTGTGCGCTGCAAGAAGGAATGGCGTCGCGAAGATGGCTCATACATCCGCTTTGATGATAACGCCGCGGTCATTCTTGACGCTGATGGCGAAAACCCGAGGGGCACACGCATCTTTGGACCTGTGGCTCGCGAATTGCGCGACAAAGGTTACATGAAGATTGTGTCGCTGGCCCCGGAAGTGCTGTAGGAGCGAAGAATGAAAGTTAAGATTCGTAAAGGCGATACAGTAGAAGTGATTAGCGGCCGCCTTGAAGATAAAGGCAAACGCGGTGAGGTTATTAATGTGATCCTTAGCGATCGCCGCGTGGTCGTGCAGGGTGTGAACATTCGCACCAAGCATCAGAAGCAGGTCCAGGCAGGTAATCGCCAAATGAACCCTGGCCGTATTCAGTTCGAGGGACCAGTGGACATCTCAAATGTAATGCTGGTCTGCCCCAAATGCAGTGAAGCCACCCGTGTTGGAATTCAGCGCGATGATGATGGTGCCCACCGCGTTTGCAAGAACTGCGATGCTTTGATCGATTAGGCCGTGGAGCAGATAATATGAACAAGATGCAAGAACTCTATAACAATGAAGTAGCCCCGGCCCTGTTCAAAACGTTCGGTTTCAAGAATGTGATGCAGGTCCCCCGCATTGAGAAGGTTGTGTTGAATATTGGCCTTGGCGAAGCGATGGACAACCCGAAGGCCTTGGAAGCTGCAACCGCTGATTTGATGCAGATTACCGCCCAGAAACCCGTGCAGACAAAGGCACGCAAGAGCATTGCGAACTTCAAGTTGCGCGAAGGACGCCTGATCGGTGCGAAGGTTACTCTGCGTGGACCCCGCATGTGGGCTTTTATTGACCGTCTTTTCAACATTGCACTGCCGCGCGTACGCGATTTCCGCGGTGTTTCGGCGAACGCTTTTGATGGTCGTGGAAATTACACATTGGGTCTCAAGGACCAGCTCGTTTTTCCTGAGATCGAATATGACAAAATTGACAAATTGCGTGGCATGGAAATCACCATTGTGACTTCTGCCCAGAATGACGACCACGCCCGCGCATTGTTGCGATTGCTTGGAATGCCGTTCAGCAGCAACAAGAAGGATGCTTAATCTATGGCAAAGAAATGTATGCAATATCGAGAACTGCGCCGAAGACATGCTGTTCAGGTGCGCAATCGTTGTCAGCGTTGTGGTCGCCCGCGTGGTTTTATTCGCCGCTTTGGTTTGTGCCGTATTTGTTTCCGTGAATTGGCACTGACGGGCAAAATCCCCGGCGTCGTAAAGGCATCCTGGTAGCCCCAGGTGGAGGAAGATCATGTCATTTACTGATCCGATCGCTGATATGTTGACCCGCATTCGCAATGCTGTGCTGGCTGGCCATGCTCAGGTTGCAATGCCCAACTCAAAGATTAAAGTAGAGATCGCCAAGATCCTCAAGGATGAAGGCTTTCTCGAAGGTTTCGAAGTGGTGGAAGGTGAGCGTGAATCCCAGAAGGTTTTACGCGTGAAGTTGAAATATGTTGGCGAACGTCGCCAGCGTAAGGCGGTACTTTCCGGTCTTGAGCGTGTAAGCAAGCCGGGCCGCCGCATCTACACCAAGAAGACGGACATTCCGTGGGTGCTTTCTGGTATTGGCGTAGCCATTATCTCCACTCCCAAGGGTGTCATGACCGGCGCACGTGCCCGACAGTTGGGTGTGGGCGGCGAGATCATCTGCAAGGTGTGGTAGGAGGTTTATCGTGTCTCGCATTGGTCGATTGCCTATTGATATTCCCAGCGGCGTACAGGTGAACGTGAACGGTTTGGACGTTCATGTGAAGGGCCCGAAGGGTGAGATGAAACGATCGTTTTCCCGTATGGTTGGCATTAAGATGGAAAACAATCAGTTGAATATCACTCGCAACTCGGAAGAGCCCGCCGAACGCGCCATGCATGGTACTGCCCGAGCCGTGATTGCAAATATGATTCACGGTGTCAGCAAGGGTTTTGAGGTTATTCTTCAAGTGGAAGGTGTGGGGTACCGCGCCGAAATGGAAGGCAAGAACCTGGCCCTGTTTGTTGGTTATTCACACCCGATCAAAATGGAACCCCCGGTGGGTGTGACATTTGAAACAGATGCAAAAACCCGCCAGATTAAAGTTTCGGGTTACGACAAGGAATTAATTGGTCAGGTTGCAGCGAATATTCGCAAGGTTCGTCCCCCAGAGCCTTATCATGGCAAGGGTTTGCGCTACCTTGGCGAGCGTGTTCGCCGCAAAGCTGGTAAAGCTGGAAAAGGAGCCAAGTAAGCTATGGCTAATAAAAGTCGCTCTCTCGCTCGCGAACGCCGTCATGGACGTGTGCGCAAGCATGTTTACGGAACTTCAGATCGCCCGCGCTTGAACGTATTCAAGAGCCTTTCTGGAATTTATGCCCAGATCATTGATGATAACGAGGGAAATACCCTGGTTTCAGCATCCACAGTTGATAAAGAACTGCGTGAGAAGATGAAGGGCTTGAAGAAGACCGAACAGGCCAAGGCCATTGGTAAAGCAGTGGCTGAACGTGCCAAGTCCAAAGGGATTTCTGCAATTGTGTTCGATCGCGGCGGTTTCCGCTATGTTGGACGCATTAAGGCCCTTGCTGACGGTGCCCGCGAAGGCGGTTTGCAATTCTAGAAGTTGTAACAACGGGATCCCGTTGTTGCGTTACTGGAGAAAGATATGGCAGAAAAGCAATTTACTGAAAAGCAGCAATTTGAAACACAGGATGCCTTTGAAGAGCGCGTTATTGAAATTGCCCGCGTCGCTAAAGTAGTCAAGGGTGGCCGTCGCTTCCGCTTCCGCGTAACAGTGGTAGTGGGTGATAAGAATGGCACCATTGGCATGGGTATTGGAAAGGCAAATGCTGTTCCGGATGCCATGCGTAAGGCATCTGAACGGGCTCGTAAAGATTTGCGCGTAGTAAATCTTTCCAGCACCACCATCCCTCATGAATCGATCGGCAAAGTTGCAGGTGCGAAGGTATTCCTCAAGCCTGCCTCGGCTGGTACGGGCGTAATCGCCGCTGGTGGTGTACGTGCGGTTTTGGAACTGGCCGGTGTTCGTGATATTCTCACCAAATCGATGGGCAGCGCCAACGTTTTGAATGTGGTGATGGCTACCTTTGGTGCTCTTGAAGGTCTGCGTTCACCTGCAAATGAAGCCGCCCGCCGTGGCAAACGCGCCGAAGAGTTGGTACCCTTCTGGGAGCGGAGGAAGCAACATGCCTAAGCAAACCACCTCTGGCAAAACCCTGCGTGTGACTTGGGTGAAAAGTGATATTGGTTTCCCCAAGGATCAAAAGGCAACCCTTAAGGCGCTTGGGTTGCGCAGATTACATCAAACTGTTGAGCATAAGGATACACCCGCATTGCGCGGCATGTTAAACAAAGTTGTCCATTTGCTCAAGATCGAAGAGTAGGTTGAATTATGAAACTTCACGATCTCGTACCCAATACTGGGTCAAAAAAGAATCGAAAACGTGTTGGTCGTGGTATTTCGGCAGGGCAGGGTAAAACTGCTGGTCGAGGTACCAAGGGTGCAGGCGCACGTTCTGGCGAGGGCGGCCACGCTTATCGTCAAGGTGGTAACCTTCCTTTCTTCCGTCGATTGCCGTTTATCCGCGGTGAAGGTTTTACCCCACCCAATCAGGTTTTCTACAATGAAGTAAACCTTGATCAACTTGCACAGGCTTTCCAGGCCAATGCTGATGTGACCCCCGAAGCACTTGAACAGGCGCATCTTCTCCGCGACTCCCGCAACCCTATCGTTGTGCTTGGCCGCGGCGAGATGACCGTCGCCTTGAAGGTTCGTGTCCATCGCGTGAGTGCTGGTGCCAAAGCCAAAATTGAAAAGGCTGGCGGCTCGGTTGAGTTGATCGCCTAACCCATTAAAGGATACTTTGCATGAAGAGCACTTTTTCAGGCTGGCATTACCTTTGGAAATCGGATGATATCCGACGCAAGTTGATCGTTACTTTTGCAATTTTAGCGATTTATCGGCTTGCGGCGAACGTCCCTGCCCCCGGTGTTAATTTTGATGTATTGGCCCAATTCAGGGCCTCATCTGCGGGCAGTGGCGGCTTTCTTGGTTTCCTTGATCTACTCTCGGGCGGAACAGTCTCTAACTTTTCACTGTTGTCGATGGGTGTGTACCCATACATTACTGCACAGATTATTTTGCAGCTGTTGATTCCGATCATTCCCGCTTTGCAGCGTAGAATGGAAGAGGATCCACGTGAGGCTCGCCGTTGGCAGGAAAAGTGGACATATTACCTTGCCGTGCCGATGGCTGCTCTTTCCGCGATTGGTCAGATCAATATTTTTAATTCTTTGTCTGCTCAGGCAATTGGACAGACGATTCTCCCCTTTGGGCTGTTTTCAGCTGACCTCTGGCTTCCTTCTCTGACAGTTTTGCTGTCTATGACAGCTGGGACAATGTTTGCCATCTGGCTGGGTGAGTTGATTTCAGAATATGGCATTCGTGGACAGGGGCTTTCCCTTGTCATCTTTGCAGGTATTGTTGCACGCATGCCTGCAAATCTTGTCTCCCTTCTTTCAGATGAGTCAACTCGTTGGTTCATGTTGATATTTACCATCATTATCATTATCTTAACGGTGTTTGCAATTGTGTACGTGCAACAGGGACGCCGTAATGTTCCGGTAATGTATCCAGGCCGTCGCATGGGAAATCGTATGTCCATGCCGGTAAAGGGAACGCTACCTTTGATGGTGAACTTGTCAGGCATGATCCCTTTGATTTTTGCAAGTGCCATTTTGCAGTTTCCGGCGATTATCGCAAGCTATTTCACTAGCAGCGAAAATGCAGGTGTTGCCAAGTTTTTTACTGATGTGCAGAACTTTTTTGGTGCTACCAGCACAACCACTGGAAATTGGGGATATTGGCTTCTGTATTTCTTCATGGTTGTAATTTTCACCTTCTTCTACACTGCTGTACTGTTTGACCAGCAAAACTATGGTGAAAACCTGAAGAAAGTGGGAGCGACCGTTCCTGGTGTACACACTGGTGCGCCCACACAGAAGTATTTGAGCACAGTTCAGCGACGTATTACCCTGGTTGGAGCCGTTTTCCTTGGTGTGGTTGCAATTATGCCATTTCTCCTTGGATTGCTTCTCCGAGCATTGAGTTTGAATGCCGCCAGTTCCCAGGCTGGCTTATTCCTGGTTTCTTCTTCAGGCTTGCTCATTGTGGTCGGTGTGGTTCGAGACACCTTCCAAAACATTGATGCTGAACTTAAATTGCACGGTTATAAAGATTCATTGCTTGTCCGGTAAGGAGTTGTAATGACCACCTTCATCGTCCTGCTTGGTCCTCCAGGTGTTGGTAAAGGGACTCAGGCCAAGATTTTGGCTGATGCAACCGGCCTGGCACATATCTCTTCGGGAGATCTGTTTCGCGAAAACCTTAAAAACCAAACCGATCTGGGTAAGCTGGCAAAATCCTATATGGATAAGGGCGAATTGGTACCGGATGATGTAACCATCAATATGATTCGCGACCGCTTGAAGCGGGACGACTGCAAAAGCGGCGCGATCCTTGATGGCTTTCCACGCACACCCGCGCAGGCTGATGCATTGGAGAGAATGCTTTCAGAATTCAACGGCCATGTGGATTCAGTGCCTTATATCACTGCCGCAGAGGACATTCTTATTGAGCGCACTGGTGGACGATTTACATGCCGCGCCAGTGGGCATATTTATCACGAAAAGTTTAATCCACCATCCAAAGCTGGAATTTGTGATGTAGATGGATCTGAGTTATATCAGCGTGATGACGATAAGAAGGAAACCGTTACAAAGCGTATCCGTGTTTATCTTGACCAGACCATGCCCTTGGTTGAGTACTATCGTACAAGAGGTAGGTTGGTTGAAATTGATGGTGATCAGCCAGTGGAGCAGGTAACACAAAAGCTCCTGGCTGCTCTGAAAAAATAAATTGTTGTTATTGTGCAGAGCGACTTATTAGCTCTGCTGAAATGCAGGTTTTATTCAATGAGTTGGGAACGCCAGATCAAAGTAAAAAGCCCCGCAGAGTTGAAGATTATGCGCGAAGCTGGGCATATTAATGCATCAGTTCTGGCTGCAGTAAGAGAACTTTTACAACCTGGTGTGACGACCGCCGACCTCAACGCGGCTGCTGAGGAAGTGCTGAAGTCACACGGATGTGTATCGCCATTCAAGAATTATGGTCATCCGCCATTCCCCGCGTCCATTACCGTTTCGATCAATGATGAGATGGTACACGGGATTCCTCATCCAAAACGAAAGTTAAAGGATGGGGATATCGTTTCAATTGATTGCGGAACAACCTACAATGGCTTTGTCGCAGACTCCGCTTTCACTGCCGGAGTAGGGGAGATATCTCCTCAAGCGGCAAAGCTGCTTGAAATCACCGAAAACGCCTTGTATGCAGGTATTGATAAAATGCGCAAGGGCAACCGTACAGGTGATGTATCAGCAGCGATACAGAAATACGTGGAAGATAACGGCTTTCACGTGACACGTGAGTACACAGGGCATGGTGTCGGAAGAAAAATGCACGAAGGCCCCCAGGTTCCTAATATTGGAATTCCAGGGACCGGCTTGCAACTCCGCCCAGGATTGACAATTGCCTTGGAACCCATGGTACTCATTGGAACGCATGAAACACGCGTTCTACCCGATCAATGGACGGTTGTCTCTGCTGATGGGTCTTTGACAGCACACTTTGAACATACGGTTGCTGTCACCGAAGGAGAACCCCTCATCCTGACTGTCCTGTAACCTTGCAGACAACCGAAAAAAGTATGGACGGTTCGTAAAACAACCAGTATAATTAAGTCTTTGGTCGTCAGAAGGCGACCCCAAGTAAGGAGATTGCATTCATGAAAGTATCACCCTCCATTCGCAAGCGTTGTGCCAAGTGCCGCATCATTCGGCGCAAAGGTATTGTTTACATCATTTGCGAAAATCCAAAACACAAGCAGAGACAGGGTTAGTGTGGTGACCTATGGCGAGAATTGAAGGTGTAGATTTACCCCGCAACAAGCGGGTTGAAGTTGGGCTGACATACCTTTATGGTATTGGCCCGACCCGCGCCCAGGCGATTTTGGCAAATACCAAAGTCAACCCTGATACGCGCATCAAGGATTTAAGCGAAGCGGATGTTGCCGCGATTCGCGAATATATTTCCAAGCATTACAAAGTGGAAGGCGATTTGCGCCGCGAAGTGCAAATGAGCATCAAGCGTTTGATCGAAATCGGATCATACCGTGGTTTGCGCCATCGCCGTAACTTGCCGGTACGCGGCCAGCGCACACGCACCAATGCACGTATCCGCAAGGGAACCAAGAAAACGGTTGCCGGTCGCGGTCGTCGCAAGGGCGCTAAGAAGTAATTCTGTCCGAAAGGTATAAATAAAAATGGCTCAGAGTGTTCGTTCCACCCGTCGCCCATCAGGCGCCAAAAAAGGGAAGCGTACCCTGTCCTACGGACAGGTTCATATCTTTGCTTCCTTCAATAACACAATTGTTACTGTAACCGACACAGAAGGTAATACTGTTTCATGGGGCTCTGCCGGTTCCGCTGGT
>WBZX01001627.1_pt1 | contig 16628 bp, 14 predicted proteins | sample 5204211 | NCBI WGS metagenome assembly WBZX01 (sample SAMN12344362, study PRJNA552823) | activated sludge metagenome | biome: Activated sludge suspended growth; feature: Nitrification reactor; material: Wastewater; isolation source: activated sludge from nitrification reactor of wastewater... | reverse complement strand
GCCGTGAACCTTGCGGCCAGCCACTCCATCGGGCCGAACACCGCGTAGTCCTGATGACTGAGGTGTCGGAAGCGAGGCCCGTCGGCGTGGATCGACAGTGTGTGCGCCGCGCGGGTCACATGGCGGTGCAGCATCACGACGTGGCTGAGGTCGACGCCGTTCTCGCCGAACTCCTGCACGTGCGAGTTCACGTGCCACGGCGCGAGGATCCTCGGCTTGGTCCACGCGGCGTCACCCCAGCCGTGCAACGGCGCCGGTGTCCACCGCGGGGCTGCGTTGTCGGGGTGCGCGTACGCGAGGATCGCCCCCGAGACCTCGCAGACCGCGTAGCTCGCCACACGTGCGCGCGGCGGGACCTTCTTCACCCGCGGCACGTGGACGCAGCTACCGCTGCCGTCGAGACGCCAGCCGTGGAACGGACACTCGAGCGTCTCGCCCACCACACGACCGCCGTGCCCGAGGTGCGCACCAACATGGGGGCAGTACGCATCGAGCATGCGCGCCACGCCGCTCTCGCCGCGGAACACGACCACGTCACGCCCACACCACCGCCGTGACAGCACCCCGCGCAGGCCGAGCTCGTGGGACCACGCCACGCGGAACCAACCCTCGGGAAACGGGGGGATGGGATAGCGATCGCTCATGTCGACGAGCGGTGAGGTGCACGCAGGCACCAAAATGATCCCCGACGCGCCAAAAAAAGCTGCGAGCGGCACCGGGCGCGAGATCCCGGCCCCCAGCTTCGTCAGTCGGTGAAGTCCGGCGTCGCCGGATCTTCGCGCAGGAAGATCCAGTCGATGTTGCGACCGGTGCTCGCACGCCGGGCGGAGATCACGTCGGTGCCGGGATCGGCAACCGCCGACTCCTCGCTACCATCGCAGTACCACGTGAACCGGCCGGCGCCGCGGGGGATCTCCTTGGTCTCGCCCTTGTGCAGCAGCACCTGCCCACCGTTGCCGACCACCCAGAGGTCCTGCTCACTGCACTTGTCCGAGGTCTTGCCGACGACCTTGCGCGTGGCAGGCCGCGGCGTATCGAGCCCCTCGACCCACAGGCGCACGTGGTAGCGCGCACCGCCGCCGCTCAGCTCGGCGAGCACCTCGGTCTTGCTCGACTCGAGGATCTTCACCTTGGTGTTGGCGGAGCCGTCGACCGACAGCTTGCGCCCGCCGCCGACCGTGACCACGAACATGCCGATCACGTCGTCGCCCTTGTCGTGGATGCGCTCGACCGTGGCCTTCGCCACCGGCCCGAACGACGACGGCACCGAGACGCCCGGCGGTGTGTCGAGTTTGCCGATGAAGCCGGCGATGTCGCCGAGCATGAACGAGATCGCCGCGGCCTGGGCGTTGTCTTGCTCGCCGATCGCGACCGCGAAGTAGGCCCGATCATCGGCGCTGAGCTCACCCTCGAACAGCACGCGATGCTGCTTGATCAGCGACGCGTAGCCCATCTCCCACACGTCGGGCGAGCCACTGGGACGGATCGTCTTGATCTGCGCGGCGCCCGTGCCCTGCGGCAGCGCGGCGATGTTGTAGTAGATCTCGTCCTCGCTGTTGCCGAGCGCGACGAGGTCGCTGATGCTCGGCGGCACCGATGCGCCCGCCTCGGCGGCGTCGTTCGGCAGCACCATCTTCAGCGCCATGCGCAGGCGCACGCCGACCTTCGGCTTCTGGGTCGGCAGCGAGCGGCCGACGTACGGCTTGGGCGCCACCGACGGCGCCGATGGGGCGGGCGCAGCTGAGGCGAGCTGGACGAACAACAACGGCAGCAGCGGGAGCAGCGAGGCGAGGGATGACATCTGCACCGCGGTCGAGTCACCGTCCGCGCCGATGTGACCGCGGGTGGCCGCGTCGCGCGAGTGCGTGAACGACGGCGTCGGTGATCCGCTCAGCCGGGATCGAGCCGCTGTTTGTAGATCACGCCGCTGCGCGACCAGCCCAGCCGCTCGTAGAACCCACCCACGCGGTCGTCGTCGATTCCCGTCGAGATGCCGAGGCCGATCTCCCGTGCACCGCGGTCGATGGCCCACGCCCGGAACGCCGCGATCAAGCGCTTGGCGGTGGTGGTACCGCGGTGCTCCGGCGCGACGAAGAACGCGGTGTCGTAGGCGATGGTCTCGGGCCCGAACACGAACGACTCGAGGTAGCCGGCCAGGAAGCCCACCAAGCGATGGTCATGCTCGGCCACGAGGATGCAGTAGCGCGACGGCGCATCGAGGGCCATCGCCAGGTAGCCCGCGAGGTGTTGCTCGCTGAAGACGAAGTCGCGATAGACGGAGCTCGCGTGCATCGCTCGCGCGAGCTCGACGAAGGCGGGAATGTCGTTCAATCGGGCCCCGCGGATCATGGTCGCCTGCGCACGGCCTAGCGATAGCGGAGATACGCCGACGACATCGGACTGCCGGCGCCGCCGCAGATGCAGACCTTCCACGACGTGATGACCTGCAGGCCGTGATCGAGCAGGCCCCGCTCGTAGGACTCGCGAAACGTGACCACTTCGGTGGCGTCGTCGAGGGCCATTGCGCGGTCGGTGATCCAGCCGCCGAACACCGACTTGCCGGCACAGATCGAGCCGTCGAAACCCATCACGATCGCATGCGTGAAGCCGCCGAGCACGGTCGTGAACTGCGTGCCGGTGAGCAGCTCCAGACACTGCGCCGTGCAGGCGCCGCCGGTGCCGGGCTTCTCGAACACGCGATGGTGGGGATAGGCGCCGCCGACGTCGCGCTGCGTCATCGCGTCGATGAGGCTCTGGTGGGTGCGGTGGCCGGCGCAGTAGACCTCATAGATCGCGACGTCGTGCGCTTGCGCGAGTCGGATGACGTCGATCATGTTCTGGCGGATGGTCTGCGTGCCCTGCTGCCGACCCAGCAGGTCGTTGCCGTCCATGTCGACCACCACCAGCACGGTGGCGGCATGCGAGGTCGCGACGAAGGTCGCGAGGTCGACCGGATCGCGGTGTCGCCAGGCCGCGTCGACGCGCCGACGGAATCGGGTGGTTTGCTTCACGAGCTCGGGCTGATCGATGTGCGAGAAGCCGAAGAACGAGACCCACGCGCCGACGCCGTCGAAGTCGAAGGTCTCGTTGCGTCGGCCCTGGCACGACGTGATCACGCGTTGGTGGACCGCGGTCTCCATGACGTCGCGCTCGATGGTGTCGGGCACCACGACCTCGACCGTCGCATCCGCGGGGATCAACCGGAACCACCCCGGGTCGGTGCCGTTGGCCGAAGGCGCCTGGTTGCCGCCGCCCATGCAGCCCATCGCTACGCCTCCGCCGCAGCGATCACGCGCTGCAAGAACCCGTACGCGTCGTCGAGCAGCGCGCCGGTGGTGGTGAAGCGCCGCGCCCACGGAAACTGAGGATCGTCGTCGAAGTGGGCGCCGAGCACGAGCACGAGCACCGCGCACAGCAGACGGCCGCGATCGTCGGTGAGTCCGTGCCGCGTCGAGGTCGCCTCGCCGGCGTGCTGCAAGGCCCCGAGCAGGCCCCGCCTGTCGAGCGCGCCGACCTTCTCGGGGTAGAGCGCCGCGAGCACGGAGCCGATCGCGTCGCCACGGCGCTGTGTGGGTGGCACCGACCAGGCGCCCCACTCGAAGCTCGCGAGCCGCTGCAGCGCCGCACGCATCGCGACGCCGTGCGGCCCGGCGGTCTCTTCGACGTAGCGCGACACGAGGCCCGACAACAGCGGCAGCTGGCCTGCAGCGGGGCCGCTTGGGGCCGAGGCGAACACCTCGACGACCCACGGCAGCAGTGGATCGCGGTCGAAGCCCGCGCCGAGGATCAGCACCAGCTCGGTGACCGCGTCGATGCCCGACTCGGTGCCGGCGCCGAGCTGCTCGGCCCGGCGCATGCCGTGCTCGACCACCGCCCGCACCACCGCGGGGCCGAGCGCCGCGAAGTAGCGGCCATGTCGGGCGGCGAGACGCGCGGTCGCCTCGGCGACGAGGGTCGGCCGCACCGCGTCCTCGAACACCGAGAGCTGCTCTGGCCTGATGTCGAGCATGCGCGTCTCGAGGCGATTGGAGCGGATCCACGCGCCGATGTCCATCGTCGTCCCCCCGGCTGGCCCCACGGGCGGCGAGTGGATCGAAATGCCGCGACCGATCACTAGCGCGTCATGGACAGGTTCTCGCGGTTCATCTGGGTCTTGATCTGCGCCGGCTGTGGCGGTCCGACATCGCTCGAAGGTGCGTCCGCAGACAGCACCGGTCCGCTCGACACCACCGGCCCGGCCACGACCGGGCCCGAGGTTCCCGCGAGCACCGGCGACGCGCCGTGCTACCCCGGCTACGAGGGCTGTGCGTGCACACCCGAGGGCAGCTGTCTGCAGGGCCTGCAGTGCCTGTCCGATCTCTGCGTCGAGACGCCCGCGGGATCCTCCTCGACCACCGCGGTCGACGACACGAGCACGACCACGGCCGCCACCGGCGACTCGAGCAGCTCGGGGGCACACGACAGCTCCAGCTCCACCGGCCCGGAGCCGTGCTACGCCGACCCGCCGCAGTGCGAGGCGGGCGGCTCGACGCTGCGAACCTGCGTCGGTGGTTCGTGGGTCGAGTCGGATTGCGAAGACGAATGCGCCACCATGGCCTACGGCGCCGGCACGTGCGACGCGATGACCGAACAGAGCTGTGCCTGCTCCGAGCCCACCGACGACGCCTGCTGGCAGAGCGCCGCCGCGCTGTGCATCTGCTACGAAGAGTACGGATCGGCGTGCCCCATGAGCCAAGCCGACGAGTTCTACGCGAGCTGCGTCTCGGGCGAAGACCCGTCGATCGCGTGCTTCGGCGCGCACGTCGTGAACGGCTCCATCGATTGCGCGATGGCGATCGACGACTGCTTTTAGCACCTTGGGCACGACAGGGGGCGCGGGCTCTGGCGCCCCGGCCAGGCCCCGCGGCGCCAGAGCGACGTCGCGCCGCCGGCACGCGGTCTGTGTCGCCCCCTCGACCGCGGCCACGCGATCGCCGACGATGATCGCGACGCGATGACGCGCGAAGTCCCCAACATGGCCGCGATCCCGGTGGTCGAGAGCGGCGAGTCGTGGGCCACGCTGTACGCCGAGCTGCGCGCGGTCGCCCACGGGCTCATGCGGCGCGAGCGGGCCGAGCACACGCTGCAGACCACCGCGCTGGTCCACGAGGCGTGGCTCAAGCTCGGGGCCGACGACCTGCAGCACCGCGGGCAGTTCATGGCCGCCGCCGCGCGGGCGATGCGCTGCATCCTCACCGATCACGCCCGTGGACGCGGGCGCGCGAAGCGGGGCGCCGGCCAAGTCGCCAGCACCGACGTCGCGGCGGTCGAGGGCGGCGCGCTGGCGATTGCCGACGCCTACGGCGAGCTGGTGGACCTGTTGGCGCTCGACGCCGCGCTCGATCAGCTCGCGAAGATCGACGAGCTCGCGGCCCAGATCGTCGAGCTGCGCTTCTTCGGCGGCTTGAACCACGACGAGATCGCGAGCCTGTGGAACATCTCGCGGCGCACCGTCGATCGCAGCTTCCGACTCGCGCGCGCCTACCTGCTCGAGGCGATGTCGGCCGCGCCGACGGAGCGCACGGTTTGACGGCGCTGACGCCCGCTGGTCGCGCGCTCTTCCTCGAGCTCGTCGAGCTCGACGGGCCCGAGCGCGAGGCGCTGTTGGCCGCGCGCACGGCCGACGATCCCACGCTCGCGGCCGAGGTCGAGGCGCTGCTCGCCGCCGACGCCCGTGCCGACGGCTTCCTCGATCCACCCGCGGCCGTGCGCGCCCAAGACGACGACGAGCACCGCTTGGCCGGACGACGCATCGGTCGCTATACGGTCGGCAGTCGCATCGGCATCGGCGGCATGGGCACGGTCTACGTCGCCGAGCAGGATCGGCCGCGGCGCAAGGTCGCGCTCAAGTTGCTGCGCGCCGGCCCGACCACCGCCAACGTCCGGCGTCGCTTCGAGCGCGAGGCCGAGATCCTCGGGCGGCTGCAACACCCCGGCATCGCCGAGATCTACGAGGCCGGCAGCTACGACGGCGAGCTGGGGCCGATCCCCTACCTCGCGCTGGAGTTCATCCCCGACGCCAAGAGCGTGACGCGCTGGGCCGACGACGCGGCGCTCGACCTGCGCGCGCGGGTGCAGCTGCTCGCGCAGATCTGCGATGCGGTCGCGCAGGCACACGCCCACGGCATCGTCCACCGCGACATCAAGCCCAGCAACATCCTGGTCGGCAGCAGCGGTGCGCCGAAGCTGATCGACTTCGGCATCGCGCGGTGGCTCGACGATCCCGATGCCACCGGCGGCTACGCGACGCAGCTCGGCGATCTACTCGGCACGCTGCAGTACATGAGCCCCGAGCAGTTCGACGCCGAAGGCCCGGGCCCGACCGCCGCCAGCGACGTGCACGCGTTGGGCGTCGTCGCCTACGAGCTGGTCGCGGGGCGGCTGCCGTATCCCGTGACGCGCACCAACGCCGCGCGCATCGCAGAGCTGGTGCGCACCCATGTGCCCGAGCCGCCCACGCGCACACGCACGCGCTGGCGCGCGCTCGATGCCGTGATCCAGAAGGCGCTCGCGAAGGATCCTCTCGGCCGCTACCCCGATGCCGCGGCGCTCGCCGCCGACCTGCGGCGGGCACTCGCCGGCGAGCCGGTGCTCGCACGCAGCTCCGTGCTGGGCCATCGATTGCGCAGCGCCGCCTGGCGACACCGACGCGCGCTGCCGTGGGTGGGCGCCACCGCGTTGGCGATCGGCGCGGGCTGGGGGCTGCAGCGCGCACGCGAACCGCCGTCGCAGCCGACCGCGCTCGAACCTGGGCCGCCGCTCGCATCTGCGTCGGTGGCGGTCGACACCACACGCGCGGACTATCGCCATCACATCGCGGGCGCCGAGCGGGCGCTCGCGGCCGGCGACATCGCGCGGGCCAAGGTCGAGCTCGGCGCGTGCGCGGTCGCGCTGCGCGGATGGGAGTGGCATCGCCTGTGGTCCGCGATCGATCGCAGCGCCTCGGTGGTGCCGCTGGGCGCACCCGTGCGCTGGCTGGTCGGCGCGGTCGATCGTGGATGGTTGGTCGCAGCCACCGAGGACGGCGTGGTCCACGGCCTCGAGGCGGTGCCGGATTCCGGGCGTGTGCCGACGTTCGCGCCTCGCTGGCGCACTGCGATCGACGACGAGATCACCGCGCTCGCGCTCGACCCGACGCACGACATCGTCTACGCCGGCAGCGACGGCGGCCGCATCCATCGGCTGACCGTGGCCGCGGGCCAGGCGCTCGCACCCATCGCGGCCGGGCCCGCGGTCGACGGCCTCGCGCTGCGCGAGGATGGGCGTGAGCTGGTGGTGACACGGCGTGACCGGGGGCTCGAGCGCCTCGACGTGCAAGACGGTCACCGCATCGCGCGGGTCGAGCTCGCCCGCGGGCTCGCGAACCTCGTCCTCGCCGACACCCGCGTGTTCGGCACCTGGACCTCGTGGGGCGTCGACGAGGTCGATCTGCGCACCGGCGCGCAGCTTCGTAGCTTCGACGGCGACGAGGGCGTCGAGGCCATCCTCGTGGACGGTCGATCGATCTATCTCGGCGGCTGGGACGACCGCATCCGCGCCTTCGATCGCGAGGATCGCACCGCGGTGCGGACCTTCGAGTCCGAACCCGATGGGCTGGTCGATCTCGTCGCGCTCGCCGACGCCACGATCGTGTCGGCGGGACGCGACGCCGCGATCACCCGCTGGCGCCCCGAGGCCGGCGTCGCGCTCGATCATCTGCGGGGGCACGATTTCGGCGTCGAGGCCCTGGTCGTGGGTCCACACGATCGCTGGCTGGCCTCGGCCTCGCTCGACGGCACGGTGCGTCTGTGGTCCCTCGAGGCGCCCGCCATCGATCGCGCGCTGCGTGGCAGCGGTGAGAAGGTCCAGGCGATCGCGTTCGATCGTGACGGTGCCCGTGTCATCGCCAGCATCGGCGCGCAGTGGGGCAGCTTCGAGAAGGCCGCCGTGCGTGCGTGGTCGGCGACCGACGATGCCAACTCCACCGTCATCATGTTGCACGATCATGCGGTCACGACCGACGCGATCGCGGTGGCGCCCGACGGCCGTCATGTCGTCACGGCCGACCGTGACGGCGTGGTGCTCGTGCGCGACGGCGTCGACCTGCACCCCATCGCCCGCAGTGCCCACGGCGCCGCCATCGAGGCGCTCGCGTTCGTCGATCCCGAGGGCCGTCGCTTCGTGAGCGTCGGCAGCGACGGCACCGTCGCGTGGTGGCTGGTCGACGGCACCGCGCTCGGTCGCCGCGATGCCGAGGTCGGTCCGCTGGTCGCGTCGTGCGTGATCGGTGACGCGATCGTCGTCGGTGGTCCACGGGGCCTCGCGCGACTGCGGGACCCCGAGCACGCGGCGACCCGCGTGGGCGACTTCACCGACGTCACCGCGCTCGCGGCCATCGACGATCACGAGCTCGTGCTCGGCCACGGCGACGGCACCCTGACCCGCGTCGCCCTCGATGGCGCGGTGGTGCGCTGGAGCTCACCGACCTTCGGCCGCGAGATCACCGGTCTCGCCGTCTCTGGCGACGGCACCCGCATTGCGGTCGCGAATCGCGACTACCGCATCCGCTTGCACGACGCCGACGATGGCGCCTTCCTCATCACCGTGGGTGCGCACGCCTCGGTCGCGACCACCGTCGCGTTCTCGCCCGACGGACGCACGATCGCGTCGGGTGGGTACGATCGCGTCGTGCGGCTGTGGCGGGCGCCGAGCGCCGCTGCGCGGCGGTGAACCGCCCGGCGACGCGATGCCGCGCGGTCGAGCGCGTCGCTGGTCGCGGGCCGGCCGCGGTTTGTTTCACGCGTAGAGCGACTCGATCAGCCCGGTGCCGCCGTCGCCGAACGAGGTCAGATCGTCGAGCCCCATCACGCGGGCGAGCGTGAACAGCATGTCCTGGTAGCTCGGCCCCGACAGCTTCAGATAGCGACCGAGGCCGAGCCCCGCGTTCTTCCCACCCGCGATCACGAACGGCATGTCGGTGCGATCATGGGTGTACGCGCCGATGCCGAGCTCCATGCCCCACACCAGCACGGTGTTGTCGAGCACGCGGCCGTCGCCCTCGGGGATCGCCGCCAGCAGGCCGATGAGGTCGGCGAACTGCTGCGCATGGAAGCGGTTGATGCCGAGCAGATCGTCGGCGGGGCCGACGTGCGCGGCGTTGTGGTGGCCGTTGTTCACACCGATCTCGTCGTACATGCCCGACTCGATGCCGCCGTAGCCACCCACGCGCAGGGTCGCAACGCGGGTGATGTCGCAGCGGAATGCCTGCACCACGTTCGCGAGCTGTCCGGCGAAGCTCGCCACCAGGCCGTCGCCCGCCGGTGCGCTGCCGAGGTCGCACGAGACCGGCGTGTAGGGCTGCTCGAGATCCTGCTCCTGTGCACGCACCAGCGTGAGGTGCTCGTCGAGCAGCACGCGGGCCTCGGTATCGAGCTGGCCCTGCAGCGCGGTGAGGTCGTTGGCGATCACGTCGAGCACGCTGCGCTTGCGTGCGCGGCGGGCCTCGGCCTGCTGCGGATCCTCATTGGCGAGGCCGAAGAGGCGATTGAAGGCACCTGCGGGCGAGCCGATCGCCGGCACCGGCAACCCGCTCGCCGAGAAGGTGATCTGATCCTCGAGCGAGTTCTCCGGCGCGACGCCGAGCTCCAGGCTCGGCAGCGCCGAGCCGGCCCGGAAGCGCTCGGCGAGCAGCTGATCGAGGCTCGGGCCGCCCGTCGCACCGGCTTCGATGCCGGCGCTCGGGCGCCCCGTGAGCGCCTCGCTGGTGCCCTGGTGGTGACTGCCGGGTCCCGCGACGCCGTGCACCAACATGAGATCGGCGCGGTGCGGCTCGAGCGGTGTCATCGCGCCGCGCAGGTCGAAGTCGGTCACGCTCGGGTTGGTGGGCACGATGTGCTCGGTGAGGTGACCGTTGCCCGTGAACATGAAGAAGAATCGCAGCGGCGGGGGCTCGCCGGCCCCGCGGGCGAGCTTGCCGAACAGACCAGTGAGTCCGGCCGAGGCACCGACGGCCGCGATCGTACGCAGGAATCGACGACGCGCGGGACTGACGGGGAGTTGCGAACGGATGCGGTTCATGGCTGCTGCTGCCTGTGGGTGAACGCCGAGGTCGCGGTGATCGAGACCAGTGCGTCGTGGATGCTGCCTTCGGCGAGCGCGGCTTCGACGGTCGCGAGGCTGTCGGCGTCGGCCTCGGTCTCGAGCCGACCCAGGGAGAAGCGCAGCCACTGCTTCGAGAAGCAGGCCACCGCCTCGGGCGATTCGGCGACCAACCGCGCCAGCTCGGCTGCGCCCGCGAGTGTGCCGTCGTCGGCCCCGATCGCCGGCGCACCGCCGGTGGGATCGATGGGCTTGCCGTTCTCCGAGGTGCGGTAGCGGCCGATCGCATCGAACTCCTCGAAGGTGAAGCCGATCGGATCGATGATCTTGTGGCAACCCGCGCAGGTCGGATCGGCCGAGTGCTGCTCCCAACGCTCGCGTGTGGTCGCGCTGGGATCGGGCGGCGGCGGCGAGATCATCTGGCCCGGTGGGGGTGGCGGCAGCTCCTGACACAGCACCTGCTCGAGCACGAAGACACCGCGGCGCACCGGCGTGGTGGTGTCGAAGGTCGAGGTCACCGCCAGCACCGACGGTTGCGTGAGGATGCCGGCGCGCTCGGGCGGCAACGTGGTCTGCTCGGTCGTGCTCGGCGTCGCGATGCCGTAGAGGAACGCGCTGCGTGGATCGGGCCACGAGTAGTCCGCCGAGAAGAGCGTGCGCAGGTCGGCCTTCTGCGCAAACACCAGCTCGCGGACGAAGCGCTGGGTCTCGCTCGCCATGCCCGCCGCGACGTCGTCGTTCCAGTCGGCGAACAGCGTGGGGTCGCGATCGAGGTCACCGAGTCGATTCAGCCACAGCAGCTGAGCGACGAAGCGCTGCACCGTGGCCTCGCCGCACGGCGAATCCAGCAGCCGCACCACGTGGGCCTCGAGCTCGGCGTCCGACAACGCATCGGCGGCTGCGGCGGCCCGCAGCTCGGCGTCGGGCGACGACTCACACAGCGCATAGCTGAGCCGCGACGCTCGCTCCCACGCATCGAGGGCGAACAGACCCGGCGCATCGGGCTCCTGCGTGCCGACCTCGACCAGGTAGAGGAACGAGGGGTTGGCGAAGATGGCCTCGAACACCATCTTCAGCGCCTCGCCCCAGTCACCCTCGGCGGCGTCGACGAGCCCGATCAGCTGCTCGCGTCGCTCGGGTGCGAGCGGTCGGCGGAACGCCAGCGGTGCGAGGCGGTCGACCACCGCGGTGATGCAGGCGCGACGCGCTGCGCTCTCGCTCGATGCGGGATCGGCGGGGCCATCGACGGTCATCCCGCGCACCAGCAGGCTGAAGTTGCCGGTGCCGTCGAGCTCGTAGTCGATTACGCCGGTGCCCTCGGCCTCGACCTCGATCGTGACCTCGTAGGGCGCACCGCCGTACGACGTGAAGGTCTGCACCGGCGCGCCGTTGAACATCACGCGCAGCTCGGAGCCCGCGCCGTCGACGACGTCGATGTTCAGTCCGACCACGTAGGTGCCGGGCGCCGGGAACAGGTGCCCGTACGACAGCGTGGCCTCGGTCGCGTACTGCAGGAACAGCGCGTCGGGCACATCGGTGGGTTGCAGCGCCCAGTCCGGGCCGGCCGCGAGCCCGGTGCCGGGGATCTCCGCCAGCTGCGGCGGAGCCAACGGCGGCAGGATCGCGTCGGCGCACTCGGGCACGCGGTCGTCGAGGGTCTTGCTGGCGACCAGCATCGTCGCGGCTTCGCGCGCCACCGCGGCGAAGCCTTCGAGGTGGGCCGCGCTCACGGTCTGCGCATTGACGATGCGATCGAAGGTCTCGCCGAGGCTGTCGGGTGGTAGATCGCCGAGGCTCGGCGGCACGACGCCGAGCACGTCGCGGTAGCTGTTGCCGAGCTCGGCGATCGACAATCGTCGCACCGCCGCCGAGCTCGCGACTGGTGGCGCATCGCCGTCGTCACCACCCTCGGCGGCGCCAGAGCTCCCTCCCGAGCCGGACGCAGAACCATCACCATCGCCGTCGGCCGCTGCAGGATCGCCATGACCGCGGTGGCACGCGGTCGCGAGCGCCAGCATCGCGGGAAGCAGCCGACGGGCGTCGACCCAGGGAGAACTTCGGGGCATCGCTTGCTACTGCGATGTCGCCGGGCCGAACGCGACACGCCCGAGGTCGTTTCGCCCGTGGTCGACCGCGAACGTGAAATCGACGTGGTCCAGCGCACGTGATCACGACGTGGGCCGGTCGAATCCGCGAGGTCGGCCCCCGCGCCGCGATCAGTGCGCGGCGTGGATCTCGTACTCGTCGATCACGTCGCCCGCGAGGGTCTTGAAGTACCCGCGCGCCTTGTACGGGTCGCCGTCGACGTAGAAGTCGATGAACGTGACACCGATCTCCACCGTGAACTCCGGCACCTCGTCGCCGTTGTCGACGTAGTAGTCGCTGGTGAAGACGGTCGCCCACCAGGTGTCGTCGGCATGAACCGGATCGAAGTCGCGGATGCCGACGCCACCCAGGCCCGACACGAACACATAGGTGCTGCCCGGCCCAACCTGCATGACCTCGGGCTCACCGATCGCGCCGTGACCACCGTCGTGGTTGCCGAGATCCGTGAGGGTGTACGTGCGCTCGTACGAATGCTCGTGGCCGGTCGCGATGATGGCCCCCGCGGCCTGGCAGGCCTGGTATGCGCCCCAGCCGACCTCGTTGCCCTTGTCGCCGGTCTGCATGTCGTGCTGGTTCTTGTGCCAGCCGCAGACCTTCCAGATCGCGCTGCTGTCGGCGAGCTCGCTGGCGATGAAGTCCTCGTGGCTGACATCGCCGGGCGGATCCATGGTGCCCACGCCCGACAGCACCATGTCGAGCCCGCGGTACTTGCAGCCCATCTGGATGCCGATCTCACCCTCACAGTCGGCGCCGGCGATCGGCGTGAGTCGATCCATCAGCACCTGACGGTAGCCATCCCACTCGGCCTCATCGTGATTGCCGGCGACCGCGAACACCGGGAAGTCGGTGCCGAGGCCCTCGTCGAGCTGTTCGTGCCACGCAGTGGGATTGTCGTCGTAGTCGTAGTCGCCGAGGATGACCAGGAAGTCGGCATCCTCGGCGAGCACCAGCTGTAGCGAGGCCACCGAGTCGGGGCCGAGTCCGTGGTCGCCGAAGAACGCCACGCGCAGGTTCTCCTGCGTGGCGCCCTCGGGCACGCCGCCGGTCGAGCTCGATTCGCCGCCATCGCTCGAGCTCGCGCCACCGCTGCTGTCGGCGGCGGTGGTGCTGCTCGCCGTGGTCGACGCAGTGGACGACGCAGTGGTGGTGGCCGTCGTCGCGGTGCTCTCGCCACTCGCGGCGCTGGTGCTACCGCCCGAAGACCCCTCGCCCATCGCGTCGCCGTCGCTGCCGCACGCGCCGACCAGCACGAGCCACGAACAGATGCCGAGCCACTTCGAGGAGCATTGCGGGAGCGTCACGAAACTCTTGTCGCATGCCATCGTGTCCGTGGACAAACTACGTAGCGTCACCACTGTGACAACCTGTCATCCGCGCCGCGGTCCCCACGGGAACGCCTGCGGGCATCGCCGCAGCAGTAGCGCCACTCACGGCACCGTCACGACCCACGCGATTTCCGCTATCCTGACGGCGATGCGACGAACACTGCCGCTGCTGGTGATGCTCGCGTGCGCCTGCGGGCATCGACGCGACGAGCGACCCGACGACGCGATCGTCCACACCGATCGCATCGGCTACACGCAAGCCTACTGGCACCGGCAGCTGGTCGCCGCCGACTTCGTGCGCCCGGGCGTGAAGGTGTCCGAGATCATCCCCGACGGCGCGGTGCTGGTCGATCTCACCCACGCGTTCGCCGAGGACACGGTGGTGTGGCCCTCGGAGTCGCGCGGCTTCACGCTGCAGCAGATCGAGCACGGCCGCACCGACGCGGGCTTCTACTACGAATCGAACCGCATCTCGACGCCGGAGCACGCCGGCACGCACCTCGACGCGCCGCGTCACTTTGCGCAGGGCAAGGACGGCGTCGACACGCTGCCGCTGTCGCGCTTGATGGGGCCGGCGGTGGTGATCGACATCTCCGGCAAGGCCGCCGCCGATCGCGACGCGCAGCTCGAGCGCGCCGACGTCGAGGCCTTCGAGCGCAACAACGGACGCATCGATCCCGGCACCATCGTGCTCGTGCGTACCGGCTGGGACACGCGCTGGCCCGATCGGCTGCGCTACCTCGGCGACACGCGGCCGGGCGCCACCGACAAGCTGCACTTCCCCGGCATCGCAGAGTCTGCCGCGAACCTGCTGATCTCGCGGCAGGTCGGCGCAGTCGGCATCGACACCGCGAGCGTCGATCACGGGCCCTCGAAGGACTTCAAGACCCACCGCGCGTTCGCGGACGCCGGGCTGCCGACCTTCGAGAACGTCGCACGTCTCGACCAGCTGCCGGTCCGCGGCGCGGTCGTGCTGGCGTTGCCGATGAAGGTCGCTCACGCCTCCGGCGCACCGCTGCGCGTGGTTGCAATCATGCCGCAGCCGGTGACGCGCTGAGGCACTGACGCAATCGATCGATGGTCGAGCCGTCGAGACGCTACCCCGCGGGCTGCAGGGTTCGGCAGTACGTCACCATGAGGTCGACCTGCGCGCGCGGGTAGAGCTCGTGCGGTTGGCCGCGGGCCCAGTCCATGGCCGCGCCCGCGCGACACTCGTAGCGGCGATCGGCCTCACCATCCTGCTCGGGCGGGCCCTTGTAGTCGACGATCTGCGCGAAGCCGAAACCCTGCTCGGCCTCGTAGACGATGGTGTTGGGCTCGTCGACTTCGAGCTTGGTCGCTGCGATCGATGACTTCGCCGCTGCGATGTCCTCGTAGGACTCGCGCACGACCATCGCGAGACCGGGCGCGGTGACTTCCTGCCAACCGTTGATGCTGCGACCCGCCTTCGCACCCTTGGGTGCACGCATGCGGGCGCCGACGAGCTCGAGCGGGAGCAGGATGGCGTCGCTCGGCAGCGGCGGGAACGTCGTGAGCACCGGCGGCGCCGCGCTCTTGGCCGGCGCCGCCGGCTCGGCCGCGACCGGGACGGCGGCGGCCTTCGCCGTGGCTGCGATCGTCGGCGCGGCGTCGGCCGGCGCGGCGGGCTTCGGCGCGGGCGTGGTCGCAGCGCTGGCAATCTTGGCGGTCTCGGCGGGCTTGTCGTCGCAGGCCATGACGTTGCACAGCGCGAGACACAGGATGGAGTTGCGGAGCATGTGGTCGCTGCCCGCGTGGTGTGCGGGCGTCCTTCTCGAGCTGGCAGGCGGACGAAGCTCGGCATCGACGCAGCGACGACGAGTGAGCCCTCGCACGCGGGACTGTTGCGCGAGCGACAACGGCGCGTCGCCGGTCGAAACCTTGCGGTGTCGATCGCGTGCGCGCCAGACTCCCGCGCCATGCTGCTTCGATCCCTCTCGATCCTGCTGTTCGCCACCGCCGGCCTCGCGGCCTGCAATCGCCCCGCGAGCAACCCGACACCGCCGAGCGAAACGCCCAAGGCGGACGACACCGCCGCCGCCACCCCCCACGATCCGAACAAGCCGTTCCACGAGCTCGACAAGGACGGGAAGATGAAGCGCATGACCGACGTGGTCATGCCCGAGCTCGGTGCGTTGTTCCGCGAGTACGATGGTGCGCGCTACGCCAAGTTCGACTGCGCGACCTGCCACGTCAACCACGCACACCATCCCAAGGACGGCCTGCCGAAGATCAAGCTCTCCGACGGCGGCTACGAGCAGCTGGTCAAGGAGAAGCCCGAGCTGATGGAGTTCATGGGCAAGGTCGCGCCCGCGATGGCCAAGGCGATGGCCGAGCCGCCGTTCGACCCCGCCACCGGTCAGGGCTTCGGCTGCGGCGGCTGCCACACCGTCGAGTGAGTCGCACGGGGCGCGCCGGAAATTAAGCCGGCGCCCGCGCTCGAAAACGGCGCCACGCGAGCCCGCCTTCGTCGGTGTTGCCTGAGGGAACGCTGCCCGAGGGGGCGGGCGCTCTTGTGTACGACATCGTCGATCTGCGAGCATCGAGGCATGGCTAGAACGGTCCCTGCCTTCGTGAGCGTGGCGCTGCTGACGGCGTGTCCATTCGATCCCGAGAACGTCGACCCGACGGAGATCACGAGCCTCGACGGCAGCTCGAGCGAGGGCTCGACGCAGACGGGCACCGCGACGAGCCTGACCTCCACGACGCAGGATTCCAACACCACCGCGCCGACCACCACCGCAGGGCCCGACACCGGCAGCACGACCGATGCCGCCGAGTGTGGCGACGGCAGCATCGACGGTGTCGAGGTCTGCGACGACGGAGTGAACGACGGCGCCTACGGCGGGTGCATGCCCGGATGTGGCTCGCTCGCGCCGCACTGCGGCGACGGCGAGGTCAATGGCAGCGAGCTCTGCGACGACGGCACCAACGACGACGGCTACGGCGGCTGCGCGACCGACTGCAGCGACCTCGGTCCCCACTGTGGCGACGCGATCGTGCAGATGGCGAACGAGGGCTGCGACAACGGCACCAACAACCAAAACGGTGCCGGCTGCAACA
>WBZX01001624.1_pt1 | contig 16633 bp, 6 predicted proteins | sample 5204211 | NCBI WGS metagenome assembly WBZX01 (sample SAMN12344362, study PRJNA552823) | activated sludge metagenome | biome: Activated sludge suspended growth; feature: Nitrification reactor; material: Wastewater; isolation source: activated sludge from nitrification reactor of wastewater treatment... | reverse complement strand
AGTGGTGCCCGTGACGGTGCAGACCCGCAAAGGGGATGTGATCGTGAGCGAGGACGAGGAATACAAGAACGTCAACTTCGACAAGGTCCCCGCTCTCAAGGCGGTGTTCTCGAAGGATGGCACCGTAACGGCCGCCAACGCGAGCACCATCAATGATGGCGCCGCGGCGCTGGTGCTCATGAGCGCCGATAAGGCCAAGGCCCTCGGGTTGAAGCCGATCGCGAAAGTGCTGGGCTATGCGGACGCTGAGCAAGCACCGGAGTGGTTCACCACCACACCGGCCAAGGCGGTACCCCGTGCGGTGGAAAAGGCCGGCTTGAAGATGAGCGACATCCAGTATGTGGAACTCAATGAGGCATTCTCCGTGGTGGGCATTGCCAACACGCGCCTCATGGGCCTCGACCCTGCCAAAGTGAATGTGAACGGCGGCGCCGTATCGCTCGGGCACCCCTTGGGTTGCAGCGGTGCACGCATCGTGGTGACGCTCATACACGTTCTCAAGCAGAACGGAGCCAAGTATGGCGCGGCCGGGATCTGCAATGGCGGCGGTGGTGCCAGTGCCATGGTCATTGAACTGCTCTGAACGCCCAACGGGTAACGTTCTCTAACCCACCTTACGTCGATGAACTCTGTCATCTGCCCGCTTTCCATTGTTCCCGTACGTGCCGAAGCGAGCGACCGCAGCGAGATGGTCTCGCAGTGGCTCTTCGGCGAAACAGCCCAAGTGCTGGATACCAAGGGAAATTGGAGCCGGCTCCGTTTCGATCATGATGGGTACGAGGGATGGGTGGGTGTGAAGCAGATACTCCCCTGCCCCACGCCGAACTTCGACCCGGACCTGCGCGTGATCGACCAGAACACGATCGTGGACCTGGGTGTGCGACAAGTCCCACTCACCTACGGCGCCGTGCTGCCCTTCTATGAAGATGGCACCATCCTTTGGCAGAACCACCGTGTACCCGTGCAAGCCGTGACCAACCACCGCCCGGAGTTGGAGCGTGCCGACCTGATGGAACTGTACCTACACCCTTTCCTTGGGGCGCCGTATCTGTGGGGTGGTCGCACGCCTTGGGGCGTGGACTGCAGCGGTCTGGTGCAGATGATCTTCATCCTGATGGGTATCTACCTGCCACGCGATGCGAGCCAGCAGGCCGGCGAGGGGGACAATGTGGAGTTGCTCGATCTCTGTGAACCCGGCGATCTCGTGTTCTTCGATAACGAGGAAGGGCGGATCGTTCACGTCGGCGTGGTACTTACCCGCAATGAGGATGACGACCTGCAAGTGGCACACGCGAGCGGTCGTGTCCGTATAGACAAGCTGGACCACCAAGGGATCTACAATGCCGAGGAAGGCAGGTACACGCACAAGCTCCGCATGGTTCGGCGCGTGTTGTAGGTGGAACGACAGCACACGCGTGACCGAACGCTGGAACCGCAGTTCAGAATCGCAATGTGTACTGTAGCACAGGCAGCAAGGCAAGCTGATCCCAGCTCTTAACGGTACCGGTGCGTGAGTCGAAATAGTACCCGACAGCCGTGCGCGCGTTGAGCACGTTCTGCACATCGGCCTTGAACTCGTGGCTTACGCGGGGCCTGCCTACGCGATAGCTAACCACTAGATCGAGTTTGTGCACCGGAGCGTTCTTCACGCTCCAAGCAGGTTGTCCGTCCTGTTGCTCCCCCATGGCGATGCTGGCCTGCACATCGATGGGTGAACGCCACTGTCCGCCCTGCACGGAATAGCGGAATCCCGTGGTGAGCGTGCGGTCCTTGGCATTCGCGGTGCCGAGCTTCCACTCCTTGCCTGCGAGCACATTAGCCACGGTGCCCAAGTTGAAGCGACCGTTGTGCCACTCCCCGTCGAGCGCCCGGTAGCGCGTACTGCTCATGCTGGCCGTCGCCATGAAGTGGTAGCCTCGGGTGAAGAATTTCTCTGCGCTCAGTTCGACCCCGCGGTTGTAGCCAATGCCCTCGTTCACCAAGGCACGACGGCTGAACCACTCGATCGTATTGCTCTCGCTGTAGGAACTGGTGGGATCGTTCTCCACGGGCATGTCATAGAGATACTGGTAGTAGAGCTCCGCCTTCACCTGGATATCCTCGGCGAGCATACGCTCATAGCCGACCACGACATGCGCGGCACGGGTGGGCCCAAGGTCCTTGTTCGGCCGCACCACAAGTCCATTGCCATCGGGCAGTTGCAACAGCTGCGTCATAAGGCTGGGTGTACGTGAGTGCAAGCCCGCACCGAAGGTGAAAGCCTGATCGGGCCGCTGTTGGTAGCGCATGGCGACACGCGGCTCCACGCTCACCGCCTTGTTGATGTCATAGTACAGAAGATGTACACCGCTCGTCATGCTCCACCGTTCGTTCCAGCGCCATTTCCAGCTGGTGAAGGCTTGCATGGTCGTTGCCGAGCCCGTGCGATCGAGGTCCGTTCGAAGGTCGGTCGTGGCAGGATCCCAGCTCCGACTGAACATGTGGAAGTTGTCCACGGCTAGAATGGCACCGGAGCGCAGCTTGTGATTGGCATTGATGCGGGTGTTCCACGTAGTGGTGGTACGCACCGTCCACTTCGCAAGGTCGGCCTCGCCGTGCAGCGTCGGATCCAACTCACCGGGCGAGGGACTCTCGTTGTATCGGTTGCCACTACCGTTGCCACTGACCGAGATGGTGGAATACACGAAGCTGTTCTCCCCGATGGTGCGCGTATGCGTGAGCCCGATGACGCCCATGCGCGAGCGATAGTCGTTGTTCGCGAACAGGGTATCCCCTGTGACACCGGTATCCTCCTGCTCGATATTGCTTCGACCACCGATACCGAACAAGGAGAAGGTGCCCGCCCCTTTCACCGGCACTTTGAGGTTGAAGGCGGCGTCCGTGTACTTGGGCACGCCGTCATAGTCCACGATACCCGCCCCATCCAACAACGCCAGTGTACTGTACCGGTAGTTGGCCAGGTACGAGCCGCCCTCCACGCCGGGCAGTGGTCCTTCGGCCGTAAGGTCCGTACCGAGGACACCTGCCTTCAGTGTGTACTCCCGCTTGCGATCATTGCCCCTGCGCAGCCGCATGTCGAAGACCGCGCTGTACACATTCCCGTATTCGGCACCGAAGGCCCCGGTGTAGAATTCTGAATCATCGATCATATCGCTGTTGAGCACGTTGATGGGACCACCCGTGGAACCATCGTCCGCGAAGTGATTGGGATTGGGGATCTCCATTCCCTCCAACCGCCATTGCACTCCTTTCGGAGAGTTGCCGCGTACCACGATGGTGTTGTTGCCTCCGGGATCGCCGGCCACGCCGGGGAAGGTGCTCACCATGCGGGCGGGGTCATTGATCCCACCGGCGATACGGGAGGTCTCCTCCACGCTTATCCGTCTACCGCTCACCATGGCCATGTCGTTCCGCACTTCGCCACGTCGCTCGGCAGGGCGCACCTCCACCTCCTTCAGCGCCGTCACCGACTCCTGCAAGCGTACCTCCAGCACCAGTTCCTTGGCACTGGTGAGCAGAAGGTCCGACAGCACCTGCGGCTCATAACCTACCATGCGTACGGAGAGGCCCACGCGTCCCGTGGGCACGCCGTTGAGAACGAAGCCGCCATCCATGTCGGTGGTGGCAGCGATCTGTTGTGGCACGCCCACGAGCGAGACGATGGCGCCGGGCAGGGTGATACGCGTATCGCCATCCACGACCGAACCGCGAATGGTCTGGTGATTCACCTGTGCGACGAGTACGCCGCTAAGTGCAATGAGGAGTAGAAGGATGGAGGTGCGAAGAGCTGACAGGTACATGGATGCAGGAGCTGTTTCCCCTTTGACATCCTAGCTGCGGAATACCCCTACTCACCGGGGTACGGAATGTGAACCTTCGCTTAGAAGCGCACGCCCAGCGCGCCCCGCCAGCCGTACCAACCCACGATGTGCGTGTGGCCGGACCTCCATTCCATGGGGGGCGTGGCGGGAGGCAACGCACTGGCGAACGCGCCGGTATCGTCCTGTCTCCAGTCGCTCACCAGGACATTCACCAAGGGGCCCGCGGAAAGTGTGATGTGCCTGCCGAGATCCACGCCAAGTGCTGCGCCCAAGCGGCCGACCAAGTTCACGGCATCCACCCATTCGGGTCGCTCCACAACCTGTTCGGCCGTCAGGTCGATGTTCACGTGGATGTTGCGTCCAAGTCGCGGCTCAGTACCGAACCCATAGAGGAATCCCCAGCGACCATCGGGCGTGGTGGCAGGCGAAAAGCCAAGTATGTTGTGGAATGCCCGTGTACCGGTGCGCACCTGCACGGTCAGCGGCATCACGTCGTTCGTTTGAACATCGACACGGTGATAGCCCCTCCGTGCGATGCTGAGCAGCCCAACACTACCGCCCGTGATGGTATCGCTGAAGTTGAGGATGCCGAGCTGTCCGCCTTCGACCACCCTACCGAAGTTGAGCACACCGACCTGCCCGCCACGGACGGTATCGACCACTACGTTGATACCGAAACCCACTTGGCCGCCGGTGACACTGCGGGCAAGGTTGATGGCCGCTGCCACCTGACCGCCGCCTACGGTGCCGAGGGCCACATTCACCCCACCGGCCACTTGGGCCCCGGTCACATTGCGGCCGTAGTTGAGCGCACCCGCCACCTGGGTCTTATGCACGTCGTGCAGCGTCACGTTGGCGCCACCAGCCACCTGCACGCCATCCACATCGGTGGTGGCCACATTGAAGGCGCCCGCGATCTGCGTTCCGCGCATGCCACCACGCACCATGTTGGCACCGCCTGCTATCTGCACGCCGCTCAACGTATCCCACACCGTGTTGCCGAAACCCGCTATCTGAACGCCCTCCATGGAACGCATGGTGTGGTTGTGGAAGCCAGCGACCTGTGCGCCCTTTGTATCACCACCCACCAAGTTGCCAAGTCCGGCCACCTGAAGCCCCTTCACGTAGCGACGTTCGATATTGACCCCAGCGCCAAGCTCCACACCTTCCAAGCCGTAGGCATAGCCGCCAAGGAAATTGAAGGAGTAGTTGTTCACCACGGTACCGCTCAGCGGTCCATTGGTGCTCACCGAAGGCCACAAGGATGCCTGGAACTTGCTGCGTTCCGTGAAACCGACGTTCGATGCCTGGTCCATGTACTTGCCAGGGACGAGCGCTTTGGCCACACCGAAATCCTCCACCCTGCATCGCTCATGCACGCACAGCGGATCCATACGACCGAGCCCTTCGCGCGCCTGCAATCGGATGGTGCCGATGTCGCCATCGCCAGCCAGATGAACAATGGTGTCATGGTAGCTTGAACGGGCGATCAGCAAGGCGATGCGATCATGCTGGAGCTTCACTGCGAAGGAGAATCGACCGTCGGCAGCCGTGGCAGTGGCCTCCCGTTCGTTAACCACGTAGACCGAGGCACGCGGGATGGGCGCGCCGCTCGAAGCATCCACGACATAGCCACTGATCGTCAGCGTACGCCTAACACCGCGTGCATCCAATAGGATGATGTGCTCGCCGCTCTCCTTGATGGTGATGTGCTTCCCCAGCAGATCGCGTAGCACTGCGTGCGCTGTTCCCTTGGCAGCAAGGTCCACGATGCTGTCCCCCGGAACGGCGGATGCGTTATAGCTCAGTTCGAATCCGCCGTCGTGGGCGATCAGGGACAGGGCTTCGCGCAGGGCGATGTGGCTGGCATGCACATCCACCGGCCGCTGAAGAAGGGATTGTGCCGAAGCCCTGGTCCCGAGCAGAACAACGATCAGCGCAAGCAGGAAGCGGTCACGGACAGCCATCGCCATCAAGTTCATAGCGGCCATCGGCGGATCGAGTGAGCGTGAGCGAATAGGTCTCGGCGATCACGCTGAGGATGCGCTCGATGGGCTCCTCCTCGAAGGTGGCCGTCAAGTGGCAACGAGCGATGTCCGCGTTCGCGAGGTGGATGTTCACGGGGAACATCTTTTCCAACTCGATGACCACCTGCTCCAACGGGGCGTCCTCGAAGTGGATGATCCGCTCGCCCCATACTTCGAACGGTGGGGCGACAACGCTTTCAAGCTTGTGCAATTGTCGGTCATAACCCGCGTGCTCACCCGCCCCGATCACTACTGTATCGTTCGACGCCACCACTTGCACGCGGCCTTCGCGAACGCGCACAAGCACCCACCGGGCGGTGTCGAAGGCATCCACGGTGAAGGCCGTGCCCAGCACGGTCACCTCCACTCCATCCACATCGATCATGAATGGATGCTCCTTGTCCTTCGTCACTTCGAAGTATGCCTCCCCTTCCAAGGTCACCTTCCGCTCATGGCCAATGCGCACGTCCATTCGGGTGCCCGGGGACAATTCCACCCTGCTGCCGTCGGCCAACCGTTCCTTGCTGAAGGTTGCGCCCGATGCGAATCGCTGAACATCCTGCGTGAACCACCAGCGCGCAGCGAAGACCACCCCCATCAGCACGGCCGCAGCCGCCACCCAACGCAAGTGCCGTGTGAAGGGGATCACCCGACCACGCCCTTCAGCCGCTGCGATGCGCTGCTGGACCTTTGCCAACGCCTGCTCCACATGCACGTCCGCTTCGGCCTCGCTACCAAGGTCCCAAACGGCGCGCATACGCTCCAACTCCTCCGCGTTCACGGGCGAAGCTGCCACCCATGAGCGCACCACCGCCTGTTCGGCCGTATCGGCCTCGCCAGCGATGTACTTCGCCAGCAACTGATCGTCGATGGGAGTTGCTCCGTTCACGCGTATGGTTCTATGACGCCGCTGTATCCATTTACCCCTATCCCCCTATTCGCCCAGGAAGAACAACCATGGCAGCAAAGGGACCAGGTCCTTCAACTCCTCGCGCAAGGTCTTCAACGCCTTGCCCATCTGGTTCTCAACGGTCTTCACGGAGATACCCATGCGATCGGCGATCTCGTGGTACTTCAACCCCTCGTAGCGGCTCAGCTTGAAGACCTTCCTGCGCTCCTCCGGCAACCGGTCAATGGCGTCCTGCACGCGTGCGATACGTTGCGCATGCTCGTCCTCGCTGCGCGTTGCTTCGTCCTCCCGCTCATCGCTCTCCTCGTTCAAGCTGCGTACGCGGCCCTTGGTCTTGAGCAGGCTGAGGGACCGGTTGCGCACCGAGGCGAACAAGTAGGACTTCACCGATGTGGTGATCTGCAATTTCTCCCGATCCATCCAGAGCCGGAAGAACAGGTCCTGCACGAGGTCCTCGGCCTGGTCCGAGTCCTTCACGTACTGCATGGCGAAGGCGCACAGGGCACGGTAGTGCAGCCTGAACAGGGCCTCGAAGGCGGCACGATCACCGGCGGCTATGGGCGCGAACTCCACGCTGCGTAGAATTGCCCGCGAAAGTAGCCGGGGCTATCGCAGAAGGGTGAAATGGCCCTGCAGCACCTGCTGCGTTCCGTTGCCACGCGTGAGTGTGAGCAGGTAGTAATAGGTGGCTTCGGAAAGCGGCTCACCGGTATCACCATGGTCCCCGCGGAAGCCCACATGGACCACATCACCCTCCCACACGCGTTGACCCCAGCGGTTGTACACTTCGAGCCACGCCTTGATATAGCCCCCCGGTCCGAGTATCCAGAGGTCGTTGGTGCCATCGCCATTGGGCGTCACCACATTGGGAATAACGGGGTCGCACGGCTGCACGTCCACCCAAAGCGAATCCGCGGCCGGACATCCTTGTGGGTCGTTCGCCGCCAAGTACACCCACCCCGGCGCCACCACGGAAACGCTGTTATCGCCCCAGGATGGCGAGGTATATCCAGTTGGAACCGACAGCACCAACGCGCCTCCCTCGCAGATCACGGTATCGGGGCCCAGATAGGGTGGCACCGGAACGAGCACGTCCACTTCGATGCTGAGCGTATCACCAGCACATGTTCCAAAGAAGGGGACCACGGTGTAGGTTCCTGCATCGCTCTGGCCAAGCCCATCGACGGTGATGGATGTGCCTTGGAAGACCCCGGAAGGCGTGGCCCACGAACCGGTGGGCTCACCCTCCCCGACCAAGGTGAGTTGGAGATCGGAACCCACGCACGCTGGTGATGGTTGCACCAGTTGCACATCAGTGGGAATGGGTACCACGGCGAGTACCACAGGAACAGATGTCGAGGTGCAACCCGCTTCTGTTTGCGTGACATAGTAGGTGGCGCTGTCAGCGGGTTCCTCCAAGTACCATTGATCACCCGTATGCACAAGGAGCGTGAGCAGGGTATCCGCATACCAGTGCAACACGCCTGAACCATTCGCAAGCAAGGTGGTACTCGCACCCAGGCAGATGGTGCTCCCCGTTGCACTGAGCGGCTGAGCGAAATCGTAGTAGGACACGAACACGGTATCATGGACCGCACAGCCGTTCACGTCGATGGCGGAAAGCCAGACGGTACCCTCTTCGACCGCGGTGTACGAAGTACCACTCGTACCATCGTTCCAAGACGGCTGCGAGAAACCACCAGGGACCTGGAACAGGATGGACCCTTGCGAACAGAGGCTCGTGTCGCCGCCAAGGTCCAGCTCGGCGGCATCGACCACGGTTACCGTGAAAGGGGTCGGGGGAGCGACACAGCCCGGGTTCCCAACGATCACGAACCAAGCACCTTGATCGCCAAGACCAACAGGAGACAACACCAGCGTATCCATAGCGAACACGCCTTCTGGGCCATACCACACGGCACCATTCTGCAACTGCGGTAGTGTGGTCAAGATCAGTGCACTCCCTTCACAGACCGAGGTATCCCCGACGACTGTTGGAGATACCGGTGATTGATAGACGCCCACGTGCACCTCCATGAGTTCGGAAGAACAAGGACCGACCCCCTGCTGCACCCATACCGTGGTGCTCTGCTGCAAGCTGCCCAGTGCCAAGTCGTTGCCTGTGCCCAACACCTGCGTCATCGCTGCATCGGCATACCACGTGATGGTGCCGTCCCCTTGCGTGGTGACCACAATGGGCTCCCCGACACAGAACGAGGTGTCGAGCAAGGCCAGTTCAACGTAGCTCGGCAGCACCACCACTTCGGTCCACAGCGAATCCTGGCAACCGACGGCGTCCGTGACCACGAGCAAGTACGTACCACTCGTATCCGTGGTGATGGTGGTACCGAAGATGGGGCCGGGATACCAGTAGTACACCGCCTCGCCGGGTTGCGCTTCCAAGGTGAGTTCCGTGCCGGGACAAATGGTGAACGGACCTGGTACCACCAACTCGGCGTTCGCCGTGTTACCGAAGATCTCCACGCTGAGCACGGTCGTGATCCCACAAGCGTTCACCGAACAGGTGTAGATGCCAGGCTGCGTGACCACTTGCTGCAAGGCCGTGCTTCCATCGAACGGTGCGGCCCATAGCAGTGTCGCGGTGCTGGTCGTCACCACCTGCAGGGTGGCCGTCTCATCCGGACCGCACAGTACGTTGTCCGGCAATACGTTCAAGAACGGCGTGGCGTAGTCCGTTACCAGGATGGGATCGCTGGTCACAAAGCATCCCAACGAATCGATCATCTCCAGATAATAGAATCCTTGCTGGGAGGTGATGATGGTATCGTTGGGTACGCTCATGGGCCCAAGCGGGCCATACCACTGGTAGGAAAGTCCTTCGGACTCCGACCAGATGGTGGCTGTCGCGTTCGGGCAGATGATGCCATCCAGCGGATCCACGGCCAAAAGAGGTTGCGGGTTCCAGGCCACGTGGATCTCTTCGGTAGCACTGTTGCTGCAGCCGTTCGTATCCACCACGGTCGCCGTGAAGAAGAAGATGCCCGGCTCGATGATCCATGCGGTATCCGCGGTCGCCTCCGTGATACCATCGCCCTGCCAGGCGAACTCGGTGCAACCCGTGCAGGAACCAACAAGCGCCACGGTATCGCCCGGGCACATGAGCGCTGGACCGGCCACGGACACATCGGGTTGCAGCACCTCCAGCGGTAGCACGTAAACGCTGTCCGAGTGCCACCACACCAGTGTGTCTTCGCCGCAAGGCCTGTTGGTGAGCATGTACCCGGCATGGGTGACGTACCACCCTTCCTCGTCCACCACCTGTATGCACTGGAAACCGCTGCCACCGGCAGGCCCCCACACGGTACCGCAGTTACCAAGGGCGCTCACGGCATAGGGTATATCCGTAGGTACTCCATTGAGCGTGAGCAATACCTGCACGTCGGCCAGGAGCACACTTCCTCTGCAAATGCCAACGGTATCGTTCAGGTCCGTGTCGTCCGGGAAGAGGATGTCCAACGCTGCATCGATGGGTGGCAACGGACCGGATGGCACGATGGTGACGTCGACGAAGGTGTGTTGATAGCAACCCGCTGGTGTGGTGGCCACCGCGCGGTATATACCGGTGACGAGCGCCTGCACGGAATCGTTGGGGACGAAGGTGCCGTTGGGCAACTCCCATGCAATGGTGTTCTGTGGCACGAGACCGGTGGCCCACAACCAGGGCTGCTGAGGTTCACAAACAACGATGGGCGCCGGTGGATGCGCGTTCACGTTCACCACCACATCGTCGTTGGCGCGTGGGAACGGCGGCACCGGGTCCACGGTGACGTGGATGGAATCCGTGCGCTCCCAGCAGCCGGCCGCGCTGGTCACGTGCACCCAGTACCAGCCGCTCACGAATGTTGAAATGGACTGCGTGACGGCACCGGTGCTCCAGAGGAAGAGCATGTCCGGCGCAGTGTGCCGATGCGAGGTGTCGGGCGTGTAAGCCGTGTTGGTGAATGCGTACAGCGAAGCGACCGCGCACCGTTGTATCGAATCCGGACCGACGACGCCGTCCGCACCGGAACGGATGACCGCATCGCGCGGCGAACGATCACACGGCCCACCTGGTCTGGAGAAGATGTCATACGGCTCCCGCGCATCATCATACCCTCGGGCGAGGAACCCATCCTTGAGCGCGCTTCCACGTAACCCCGTGTAGCCGGAGTAGTTGGGGTCGGCGCAATACGGCACCGCCACGGCAGGGATGTCCAGCGAACCACCCGGCGATGCATCGAATACGTGAGTGGACGGGAATACGAGCAAGTGCTCGAAGGAGCCACTGAACACATGTGCGGCATCGGGGGTGTGCACGATCCCACCGGGCACCTTGTCGCCCTGCCCGCCGAACTGCTGTGCCTCCTTCAACAGGAGGTCCGATAGTTGGAAGCGCGCCACGTAGAGGTCGTTCGGCCCCGTGGCCAGGAAGGTCCCTTCGCCATAGACCGCGCTGAAGTCGGTGAACTGACAAGCGAAACGACCGAGCACCGCGATGTCGTCCCCTTGCACGCTCAGCGCGCGGGTGTTCACGATGTTCTCACTCCCCCAGGTCGTCTTCCGCAGGAGCTCGCCGTTGAAGTCGACCTCCAGGAGGAATGATGATCGCGGAGCCGTTGCGGTGAAGAGATCCGGCGAGCTATCGAGGAAGATCACCGTACCCTGTAGGTCACCTACGAGCATGAGGCGGTCCTGTTCCACCAACACCATCTCGAAGACCTGGTTGTAGGTACCGCCGCCGAAGACACGGAACCAATCCTCCTGACCCGTGGGACTGAAGCGCGCGATGAAGATGGCACTGTACATCGCATTGGTATGCGTCTGATCGAAGGTGATGGTGTCGCTGAACTGTCCGGTGAGGTAGAGGTTCCCGGCAGGATCATAGACCACGTCCATACCGCGATCGGCGAACTCAGCGGCCCCTTGTTGGATCCACTGCGGGGTACCATCGCTGGCGTAGGTGGCCAGGAAGATGTCCACGCTGGGCAGGCCATTGTCCGGATCGATGACGCTTGTGAGCGTGCCCGCATCGAACACGGAAGTACCCCGGAACTCACCTGCCACCGCGATGGACCCATCGGGACCCACGTTCACACCATTCGGTTGGTCCACGCCATCGGGACTCCCCCCCTGCCGTACCCACTGCACCGAACCATCGGACTGCGCCAGCTTCATCACGAACACATCCTGGGTACCACCTTGGGAAATGAGTTGACCACTTCCGAAGAAAGCCACCCCCATGAACTGCCCCACCACGGCGATACCACCATCTGGCGTGAGTGCGAGTTTGATCGCACGATCCAAGCCGGGACCGCCGAACGTGCGTGCCCAAACGAGCGTGCCATCCGCGGCATACCTGACAACCACCGCATCCAAGCTGCCTTGTGAGATGATGGTGGTGGTGGCATCCAATTCGATGTTGCCACCGAATTCGCCCACGGCGTACAGGTCGCCTTGCGCATCCACGGCCACATCGTTGTAGGCCTCGTTGCTCCACGCTCCGACACGCAAAGCCCAATTGTCCTGTGCGAACAGCCCGGCCGCGCCAAGCAGCAGCAACAGAACATGTATGTGACGTAGGACCGACATGCAACCTGCGCTATGAAGATAGTCCCCGGTGCTGGAACGCTGCCCGGGGCACCCCATCAGCGGAGCAATTGGATGTGGCCGTGGTGCCCGGCACCCGCTCCATCCGAGCGTGGCAGCTGCAGCACGTAGTAGTACACCCCTTCGGGGCAGCGCTCACCCGTGCGCTGATGCGTGCCATCCCATCCCTTGTCCATCACATTGCCTTCGTGCACCAGGTTCCCCCATCGGCCATAGATCCAGGTGTTGGCGCTCAAGAAGCCACCACTGGGGAACCATGCATCGTTGGTCCCATCACCATTCGGGGTGAAGACATTGGGGATTACCAGTGGACACTCCTCCGCCACCACCTCCAACGATCCGTTGACAGGACACCCGTTCTCATCGATGGCTTGCACCGTGATGCTCGCCGTATTCGTCACCAGCAGCGTATGCGCTTCGCTTCCCGTGGACCATAGCACCTGTTCATACTCGGCAGGTATGGTGAATGACAGCACGCCGCCCACACAGAATTCGCTGTACGGCGGAAGCTCCAACGGCACCGGAACGTGCACGATCAAGGTGCGCACGTCACCCACGCTGCGACAACCGGCGTAGGAGGCCTGGCAGGTATAGGTACCTGCATCCACAGCGCCGACGGTGAGCTGCTCGTACACGATCCCTACATGCGGGCCTTGTGGGGTGGACCACTCCACCGAAACGCTGTCAGGTGCTTGTGCCGTGAAAAGGAGCGCCTCGCCCAAGCACAACTCATCCGGGCCTTCCATCACGATCGGTGCGGGCCGGGGCTTCACTGCTACGAAAACGCTCTGGCTATCTCCCAAGCACCCGCTCTGCTCCTGACGCGCGAAGACCACATCACTTGATGCAGGCGTGAACGAAATGGAGAAGCCCGTGCCGATGGATTGCGCGAAGCCGGGATCGGAATACCATCGAACCGGCCCTGAACCGGTGGCTACCAGTGTTGCTGCGTCGCCCGCACAAACCGTGTCACCCAATAGGGCCAGCGGATCGGGGAAGGTCACCTGATCCACCACGATCACATCCGACGTATCCGAGCAGCCTCCTTCATTGACAACGATGAGCTGATAGGAACCTGCACTGGAAACGACCAGGTCCGGGCCGGATTGGCCACCAGGCGACCAGGTGTAGGTCGCGCTGCCGGCAGCCGCATGCAGCGTAGTGCTCTCCCCTTCGCACAAGGTTATCGGCCCCGGGGTGGTCACCACCGCCGCAGCCGGTCCGGAGGTGACCTCCACGCTCAGTGGCGTGGTGATGCCGCATGCGGTGACCGAGCATTGATAGGTGCCGGGTTGCGTGATGGTGACGCTCAGCGCCGACCCACCGATGGGAGGCGCCCATACGATGGTGGAACCCGGGGCGGTCATCACCTGCAACTGCACCGCATCGCCAGGCCCGCAAAGGACCGTAGAGGGTTGTACGTCCAGATAGGGAGTACCGTAGTTCACCAACGCCACGTTGTTGCTCGTGACCGGACACCCATCGATGACCATGCTCAGGTAGTACTCACCGGGTACCACGGTGGTGAGCGAAGCCCCCTGGCCGGTGATAGGTCCTTGCGGGCCGTACCACACATACTGGGTACCCACGCTGGTGGTGGAAAGCGTGGCGCTGGTATTCGGGCAGATGATGCTGTTGTCCGGCTCCACGTCCAGCAGCGGACCGACCGGCATGGTGATGGTGATGGAGGCCTGATCCGAGAATTGGCAACCGTTGCTATCCGCCGCCGTGCCAGCGACGGAATACGTCCCGGGCGCGCTCACCTGCAAGCTATCCGTACCGAAGAGAACACCTCCTCCGGACCAGGAGAGCGAATCGCAACCGGTACATGCGGCCACCAGCATGGTCGTATCACCATCACACAGCACGGAGGGGCCGGTCAACAGCACGTCCACACCCAGTGTCGGGAACAAGTCGATATGGATGCTGTCCGTCCGCAGGAACTCGAGCGTGTCCACACCGCAAGGGGCGTTCACCACCCGGATCCAGAATTGAAGCACGTACCAACCCTCCGAGACCACCGGCTCCTGACCGCTCTGCTCCTCACCCGTGCCGGGGTTGGTGGGAGGCAAGGGCGCCAGGCTCCACGTCATCACCAACCCATCGGGCAATGGTTGGTCGAATAACCCGTCCACGGTCCAATGGGGGGTGAAGGTGTAATCCAGCGAAGCGTTCGCGCACAACAGCAATGAATCGTTGAGGTCATCATCCTGCGGGAACCGGATATCCAACAACAGATCCAGGTCGGGCATCACGGGCGACGGATTATCGACGACCTCCACGCTCACCAGCTTGTTGCATCCATTGGCACCGGTCAATGTGAAGGTGTAGGTACCGGTCGTATCCACTTGGATGGAATCATTGTTCACCACCATACCGAACGGGTCGGTCCAATGCACCGAGGCGCCGCTCGCAGCGTTCGGCGACCATACCCAGTGCGTTTCGGGGTGGCAAAGGATGATCTGCTGCGGACTGGACGTCGCTGTATTCACCACCACATCGTCCGATACCAGCGGTTGTGCGGGCAACGGGTTCACCACCACGTACACGGAATCCGTCCACTCCCAACACCCGTTGACCGTGCCCACCGTGCACCAGTACCAGCCCGTGGTGGAGGCGACCATGCTCGGGGCCGTGCTACCATTCCCCCAGGAATAGGTCGGTGTCGGTCCGAGGTAATGGGCACCAGCACCTGCGAGGTAGGAATAGCGCAAATTCACATTGAGGCCGACCGGCCCACAAACGGTAATGGTATCCGGACAGTCCGTCACCGTGCCATTGCGTACACAGGGTTCCAATTCGGAACGGTCACAAGCGGTCCCTGTGCGACGCCACCAATCGTAGGGCGAACGACCGACCACATACCCGCGTGCCACGAAGCCGTCCGTAAGACCGGTGCTCTCACTTCCCGCGTACAGGCCGTAGTCATCATCACCGCAGTAGGTGGTGACACCGGTGCCGGTGATCCCACCTGCGCCAGTGGCCAAGTCAGCCGTGAAACCGGCGGTGGCCGGAAAGAGCAACTCCTGTTGGAACGATCCGGAGAAGACCACCTGCGTGGGATCGAGATGCGCGATGCCACCCGGTGCCTTCGCCGAGCGCCCGCCGAACTGCTGCGCCTCCTGCAGTGTAAAGGATGCGGCGCTGTGCCGTGACACGAAGAGGTCCTCCGACCCAGAAGCCATGAAAAGACCAGTGGCTCCATAATGGGCGGCCAGCGCAGTGAACTGGCAATCGAACCAGCCGAGCACGGCGATATCCGAACCAGAGATGCTGAGCGCGCTCACACCCACTCCGCTTTGCGAACCGGTCGTGGCGTTCAGGAGCAATTGTCCCGAGAGATCCACCTCAAGCAGATAGTACGCATTGGCCATCCCCGCAGGGACGTTCACCACGGGTGGCCCCGTCCACAACATGGTGCCCTGCAGGTCCCCCACGAGCAGGAGTCGGCCATCGGGCGCCAGCACCATATCGCGCACATGGTTGAAGGCCGCCCCCCCGAAGCGACGGAACCAGACCTCGTTCCCTTGTGCATCCAACCGCATCAGGAACGAAGCGTTCAACAATGCGTTCGTGTGGGTCTGATCAAAGGTGATGGTATCGCTGAATTGACCCGTCACATAGATGTTACCGCCGGCATCGTGCAGCACGTCCACGGCACGGTCCGCGTACTTGGCGGTCCCCTTCTTTACCCACGAGAGCGTGCCGGATGCGGAGTAGCTCGCAACGAAGACATCGGCACTGGGCTGCCCCGTATCGGGATCGGTCATGCTCGTGAGGGTGTTCCCATCCCAGGTCGCGGTGCCACGGAATTCGCCCGCCACACAAACACTTCCATCGGCGGCCAGGCTTACGCCGCTCGGGCGGTCCGTGCCGGCGGCTCCCCCGCCCTGCCGGATCCATTGCAAGGCCCCATTGGCTTTGCTCAGTACCGCCACGTACATATCGGCCGTACCGCCTGCGCTGGTGATGGTTTGCGACTGGAACGTGGCCGAACCGAGGAATTCACCGGTGATCGCGATCACGGCGCCGCTGCCCACGGCCACCTTCAACCCGCGATCGATGCCCGTTCCACCACCCTGCTTGAACCAGATGACGTTCCCTGCACCATCCAAGCGTGCTGCGAAGAAGTCGATGCCACCGGCACTCGCATAGCTCTGGCCACCGAACTGTACCGTACCACCGAACTCTCCTGTCACGTAGATGGAGCCATCGGCGTCGACCTGTACATCGGCCACATGATCGTTGCCGGCACTGCCCAGGTCCTG
>WBZX01001064.1_pt1 | contig 16636 bp, 12 predicted proteins | sample 5204211 | NCBI WGS metagenome assembly WBZX01 (sample SAMN12344362, study PRJNA552823) | activated sludge metagenome | biome: Activated sludge suspended growth; feature: Nitrification reactor; material: Wastewater; isolation source: activated sludge from nitrification reactor of wastewater... | reverse complement strand
CGCCATCGTGAGCGCAATCGCAATCGGCCAGGTGGACAGCGAGCGCCGCGTAGCTTTGCGTGGCGAGGGGCGAGACGAGGCGACGGAATCGGGCGCGACGGCGGGCATGGCGGGCGACCGGCGGTGTACCACGCGCCGGTTTCGTGCTGTGATGCGTCCTGGCGCTCCCGCGAATTCCCTCGCGGGTCTGAAGGTTGCGCGTCGGCGCGACCATCCCCTTCGAGCCGACGGGCAACGCGAAACATGGTCGAGCTCCGGACCCACCTCCTCGCGGCATCCCTCACGCCCGTGCTCGGCGCGCTCGCGTGTCACGGCGGCGGCGCGGCGCATGCCGACGGCACCGATGACGGCGGGAGTTCGAGCGGGCAGCCTGCCGTCAGCGATACCGGTGTGGCCACGAGCAGCGGCAGCACCGGAATGGCCGACGACACCGGCACCACCGGTGAGTCGCCGCCGGCGATCGACCCCGCGCCCGCGGGCTTGCGGCGCCTGGTTGCGCACCAGTACGTCGACAGCATCGAGCTGCTGCTCGGCCCCGAGGCTGCTGCGGCCGCCGCCGCACCGTCGGATCCGTCGCTCGGAGGCTTCGACGCGATCGCGGCCGCCGAGGCCACGCCCGCGCCGGCCGACGTCGAGCAGTACGAGCGCTCCGCCAACCAGATCGCACTCGCGGCGATCCAGCACCCTGACACGCTCACCGCCCAGGTGCCGTGCCTGGTCTCGGTGGTGCCGGAGGATGCCTGCTACCGCTCGCTGGCGCGGGACTTCGGCCGTCTCGCGTGGCGACGCCCGCTGGCCGACGAGGAGATCGACATCTTCGCGAACCTCGGCACCGAGGCGCGGGCGTGGGACGACGGCGAGTTCTGGACCGGCGTGCAGTACGTGCTGGTCGCGCTGCTGCAGTCGCCGCGATTCCTCTACATCGTCGAGCTCGGCCACGACGCCGACGACGGTGGCGCGCGCCAGCTCGACGGCTTCGAGATGGCGACGCGGCTGTCGTTCTTCCTGCACGATCGCACCCCCGACGCACTGCTGCTCGATCGCGCTGCGGCCGGCGAGCTCGACGACGCCGACGGCGTGCGAGCAGTCGCGACCGAGCTCCTCGCGAGCGAGCGTGCGCGCCCGACCGTGCGGCGGTTCTGGGGCGAGCTGCTGATGACGCGTGGCCTGCCCAGCAAGGGCAAGGACCCGGCCCTGTTCCCGCAGTTCGATGCCGAGCTCGCTGCGTCGATGCAGGAGGAGACCTTCCGGCTGGTCGACGATCTGGTGTTCGAGCAGGAGGGCGACGTGCTCGACCTGTTCGACGCCGACTACACCTGGGTCGACGCGCGACTCGCCGATCTCTACGGTGTGGCCGCGCCGCCGCCCGGGCAGTGGCTCGAGGCCGAGCTGCCGGCCTCGCAGGGGCGCGCGGGTCTCATGACCCACGCCGGCGTGATGGCGATGCTCTCCCACGGCACGCTCAACTCGCCGACGCGTCGCGGCCTGTTCGTGCAGGAGCAGCTGCTGTGCAACGACATCCCGCCGGTGCCGCCGACGGTCAACCCGGTGCTGCCCGACGTCACCGACCCGATGTCGTTGCGCGACCGTCTCGAGCAGCTGCACACCTCGCAGAACGGCTGCGGTGACTGCCACAAGCAGATGGACCCGCTCGGCTTCGCGTTCGAGCACTTCGATCCGATCGGCGCCTGGCGGGCGCAGGACAACGGCTTCCCCATCGACGCCTCGGGCACCGTCGATGGCGTCGGTAGCTTCAGCGACGCGCGCGAGCTGATGGCACTCGTGCGCGACGACCCGCGCCTGCCGCGGTGCTTGGTGGATCAGGTCTACACCGAGGCGCTGGGCTTCCCGCCCACCGACGCCCAGATCGAGGCGCTCGACGCCGTCGACCTCTCCTTCGAGCAGGACGACCACCGCCTGCAGCGACTGATGGTGGAGCTCGCCGCCAGCGACGTCTTCCGTCGCGTGGGGGAGCCCAAGTGATGCCGCGCATCGACAGGAGCCCACGATGATCCCGTCGCGCAATCGCAAGCTCGGCCGACGCACGATGCTCCGCGGCATGCTGGGTGGTGGCGCGGTCGCCATCGGCCTGCCGCCGCTCGAGGCCATGCTCGGTCGCCACGGCGACGTCTACGCCGACGGCAGCGAACTGCCGGTGCGCTTCATGTCGATCATGTTCGGCTGCGGGGTCCAGCTCGCGCGCTGGGAGCCGACCACCTTCGGCAGCGACTATGCGCTGTCCGAGCAGCTGCAGCCGTTCGCCGGCGTGAAGGACTACCTCTCGGTGTGCACGGGCCTGCACAACCACTTCGGCGGCTCGCCGATCACGCATCACGAGGGCATGTGCGTGTTCAACGGGCACGACTTCGTGCTGCGACCGGATCTGCCCGGCTTCGCCTCCGACTGGGGCGGGCCGACCATCGATCAGCTGGTCGCCGACGCCATCGAGGCCGGCGGCGCGCAGACGCCGGTGCGGTCGGTGCAGCTGGGCTGGACCAAGTTCGACAGCCCTGCGGACTCGGGCAGCACCGCCAAGTGCATCTCGGCGCGCGGTGAACCTGGCAGCCTGACGATGCTCTACCCCGAGACCAACCCGCAGGCGGTGTGGCAGTCGCTGTTCGGGGAGTTCGGCATGCCGCTCGACACCCGTGAGGTACGACTGTCGATCCTCGACATCGTGCGCGACGACACCGCGCGGCTGCGCATGCAGCTCGGCGTGAAGGACAAGCAGCGCCTCGACGCGCACCTGCAGGGCGTGTCGGAGCTCGAGGCGAAGATCTCGGCGATGCCGCCGGTGTGTCAGCTCCCGCGTGCGCCGCGGTTCCTCAACGACGAGGCCAACGGCGCCGAGCAACTCACCGAGGTGAACACACTGATGGCGCAGCTGGTGGCCTACGCCTTCACCTGCGACATCACACGCGTGGCCTCCTATCACATGCTGAGCGTGGCCAGCGAGGTGCAGTTCGGCGAGATCGGACAGTTCTCCACGCAGCACGGCAACAGCCACGCCGGCGACGAGAACTACAACCAGGGGATCATCTTCATCATGGGGCGCATCGCCGACATGATGGGCACCTTCGCGCAGACCGAGGACATCGACGGCGGCAATCTGCTCGACTCGATGCTGCTGTTCGCCAGCTCGGAGGTCTCGCAGGGCTTCACCCACAGCTGGCAGCGGCAGCCGATCCTCGTCGGTGGTCACGGGCGCGGCTACCTCACGCACCCGGGCATCCACTACCAGGCGATCGCGCCGTCCTCCCCGGGTGACGATCAGACCTCGGCGGGCAACACCACCGACGTGCTGCTCACGCTGCTGCGCGCGTTCGACCCCGAGGCGCCGAGCGTCGGCGCCGGTGCGCCGATGTCGACCACGCCGCTCGACGCGCTGCTCGCGTGAGCCGGCGCGCAGGGCCGCCGTGAACCAAGCCTGGCGGTGCGCCACTTCTCTCCACGAGGGGCGCACCCGGTGGAATTCCACCGGCCGGCTTGACCATGAACCACCGTCGTCTTCGGCTCCTGGGCCTCGCGGCCGCATCGCTGCTCACTTCGGCGTGCGCCAAGGGCGGCGAGGGCAACCCCGGCACCACCGCGCAGTTCACGAGCTCGGCCTCGGCGACCGACGGTGACTCGGAGAGCGCGTCCGACACGCTCGCGACCGACTCCGCCAGCAGCGGTGGCATCGACAGCGACAGCGAGGGTGACAGCACCGGCGGCGTGCCCAGCTGCGGCGTCGACGAGTTCCAGTGCGCGGACGGTCAGTGCATCGCGGGCGAGCGAGCGTGCAACGGCGTGCCCGATTGCGATGACAAGTCCGACGAGGCGCCGATCGCCGAGTGCGATCCGGAGTCTTGCAACCTCGTCACCGAGTTCACGTGCAAGGACTGGACGTGCATCCCGATGGTGCGGCGTTGCGATGGCAACGCCGATTGCCCCGACGGCAGCGACGAGCCGCCGCTCAACCCGCTGTGCGATGCGATGGGCTGCGGCCCGACCGAGTTCAAGTGCACCGACGGCGCCTGCATCCCGAGCGTGCGCGCGTGCAATGGCAACCCGGATTGCGGCGACGGCTCCGACGAGGACGCGCAGCTGTGCGCCAACGGGCCCCACGGCAACGGCAACGGCGGCGACGCGTGCGTACCTGTGCTGACCTTCGAGTGCACCGATCACACGTGCATCCCGGCGTGGTGGGAGTGCGACGGCGAGGATGACTGCGACGGCGGCAACGACGAGGCCCACTGCGGCGGCGATGCCAGCTGTGACATGGGCGAGTTCGCCTGTGACAGCGGCCAGTGCATCCCCAGCGAGTGGTTCTGCGACGGCATCGAGGACTGCAGCGATGTCTCCGACGAGCCGGCCGATCAGAACTGCACGGTCGCGGCCTGCGGCAGCGACGAGTTCACCTGCGACGACGGCCAGTGCATCCAGTCGGAGTGGAACTGCGACGGCATCGTCGACTGTGCGGACGGCTCGGACGAGCCCGATGCCACCTGCATGCCGCAATCGTGCGACGCCGGCCAGTGGCAGTGCGACGGCGGCCAGTGCATCCCCGACGAGTGGTTCTGCGACGCCGTGACGGACTGCGCCGACGGCTCCGACGAGCTCGACGACAGCTGTGGCGCCGGTCAGGACTGCGCCTTCGGTGAGTGGGCGTGCGAGTCGGGCGAGTGCATCCCCGGCGAGTACTACTGCGACGACATCGTCGACTGCGGCGATGGCAGCGACGAGGCCGAGGCCACCTGCGGCGGCGGCAGCGGAGCCTGCACCGGGAGCGAGTGGGCGTGCGACTCGGGCGAGTGCATCCCGGGCGAGTACTACTGCGACGACATCGTCGACTGCGGCGACGGCAGCGACGAGTCCGATCCCTCCTGCCAGCCCAGCGGTTGCGCGGTCGACGAGTGGACCTGCGACTCGGGGCAGTGCATCCCGGGCGACTACTACTGCGACGACGTCGTCGACTGCAGCGACGGCACCGACGAGTCGGATCCATCGTGCGTGCCCGCGGGCTGCGACGCCGGCGAGTGGGCGTGCGACGACGGCCAGTGCATCCCCGACTACTACTTCTGTGACGGCTACGTCGACTGTGCCGACGCCTCCGACGAGCCCGACGCCAGCTGCGGTCAGCCGCAGGGCTGTGCGGCCGACGAGTGGACCTGCGACAACGGCGACTGCATCCCCGCGGGCTACTACTGCGACGACTACTACGACTGTGCCGACGCCTCCGACGAGACCGATCCCAGCTGCACCGCCTCGCAGAGCTGCGGCTTCGACGAGTGGACCTGCGATTCGGGCGAGTGCATCCCCAGCGGCTACTACTGCGACGGCTACTACGACTGCAGCGACGGCTCCGACGAGTTCTGCTGACCGAGATCGCGCTTGCCTTGCGCGGCGGTGCCCCCGCTGCTAGCCTCATCCGCGTTCGGTTGGATGTTGGATGGGTGGTGGGCGATGCGAAGTGCAGCAGCAATTGCTTGTGTCTGTCTCTCGGTTGCGACTGCGGTCAGCTGCAGTGACCCGAAGATCACCGAGGTGCCGCGCGAGGACGCACTCGACGAGCTGACGCGGGCGTTCTGCGAGCGTCACGTGCGCTGCGAGTGCGAGGACTACCGCGTCTACGAGTCTGCGATGGAGTGCGTCGGTGATCTGGAAGAAGGGCTCGCCGAGCTCGACGCACAGCTGCAGGTCATCGGCGTGGTCTACGACGCCGACTGCGTCGGCGAGTACATCCGCGCGCTCGACGAGCGCGGGTGCGGTGGCTGGGAGGCGCCCGCCGAGACGTGCGAGCGACCGTGCAAGTTCGCCCACGGCCAAGCCGGCATCGGTGAGGCCTGCGAGGAGGATTTCCAGTGCGCGCAGGGCCTGGTATGCGCGTACGACGATACCTACTCGGACTATCGAACCATCTGCATCGATCCGTGCGTCGCCACGAGCGGCCCCTCCTGCGGCAACGGACCCTGCGCCATCGGGCAGTTGTGCGACTGGGACAACGCTCGCTGCGTGGCGCCGCCTGGCGTCGGCGAGACCTGTGTGACGGGCGAGTGCGCGCAGGGCCTGTTCTGTCGCTTCGACCCGATGGCACAGACGGCGACCTGCTTCGCACCGGCGCCGCTCGGCGAGGCCTGCATGGGGCACGGTGAGTGCGACAGCGGCTACTGTCCGGCGGGCTTCTGCGCGACGCGGCCCGGTCGCGGTGAGACCTGCGAGGCCGGCGTCTGTGCCGACGAGCTGTGGTGCAACCCCGAGAACACGCGCTGCGAGACCGCACCGCCGCCGCGGCCGGCGATCTGCGACGAAGCGGTCCAGCCGTGAGCTCCGCCAGCAGGGCTCACGGCGCCCACTCGCGCACGATGCAGCCGGGCTCGGGCGCGAACGGCTCCCCGATGGCCTGGGTGATCGGGGCGCTGCACATCACGGCGACCACGTTCGTGCCCGTGCGCCGTGGCACCGGCACGCGCACGGCCTCGTTCACGAGTCGCGAGCGCAGCAGCGTCCCGACCACGCGCTGCTCCGCGTCGCCGTCGGTGTCGCCGCCCGCTTGGGCGTCGTCGAGCACGAACACCGCGACGTGGCCTTCGGCACGCGGTGTGAGCACGATCGCGTGATCGCGGCCCTCGAGCTCGAGCTCGAGCCCGACCCCGGCGGTGTCATCGTAGTCCTGCGCGACGCTGGTGTACGCGCTGGCCATGTGCCCGGGCTCCGACACGCTCTGCTGCGCGGTGTGGGGGCTGGGCCACATCGCCGAGCCGACGCCGAGCACGAGGCCCGCCGCGACTGCGACCGCGGCCACCGCGGCGATGTAGGCCACCGTCGCGCTGCCCGAGCTGCGGTGGGCATCCACCAGCGGTGGGAGCAGCACGGCCGCGGGCGCGCAGTGTGCCTCCATGCGCGTGCGGCAGTGGCCGCAGCCCTCGACGTGGGCTTCGAGCCCACGACGCTCGCCGGCCGAGAGCTCGCCCGCCTCGTAGCGGTCGAGGGACAGCAACGTCACGTGGCCATCACGTGCGAACAGATCGACCCATGCTTGGCTCATGTTGGTCCTCCTGCAGCGTCGTTCGCGAGCTTGCGAAGACGCTCGATGCGATTGCCGACCGTTCGCTCCGAGCACCCGACGATGCGGGCGATCTCGGCGTGGGTCATGCCATCGACGAAGTAATAGAAGCCGGCCTCGACCAGCTCGTCGTCGAGCCCCTGCCACAGCTGGGCGAGTGCGGCGACGGTTTCCTGATCGGCGGGCGTGATGCTGGCGTCCCACAGCGTGCGGCCGTGCCGCTGCCACAGCTCGGCCCGTCGCCCGCGGTCACGCAGGCGATTGAGGCAGTAGTTGGTGGTCACCCGGTACAGCCACGTCGTCGGGCTCGACTCGGCCCGGAAGTCGCCGAAGCGTTCGATGACCCGCACGAAGATCTCGTGCACGACCTCCTGGGCCTCGGCGCCCGGTTCGAAGCGCTGCACCCAACGATGCACCCGCGCGGCGTGGTCGGCGTAGAGCCGCGCCACCTCGCTCTGCGGGATCGGCATCGGGGGCTTGGACACGTGGATGATCGCCTTCCGCAGAGCCTACGACGCGAAATCGCAGGCGGGGGTGCCGCCCGCTCCAAACCGCGGTCAGCGTGCCGCGCAGGCGTCGGGCGGGGCGCACTCGAGCGCGAGGCCGGTGTAGCCCTTGCCATCGTGACCGGCCCGGAGGCCGATCGCGAGCTGTCCGGCCGGGCACGTCGCTGCGTCGTGCCAGCGGTCGGCGGTGCACGACGCCGGCGCGATGCTTGCGTCCTCGAGCGCCTCCGGGTCGTCACTGGGCTTGCCGAGCTTGCCGTCGACCAGGCTCGCGCCACGCAGGCGCAGGCCCTGCAACTGGCCGGTCTTCGCATCAGTGCAGGCCTGCACCCCGACCACGACCTCGCCGCTGTCGACGCTGGCGGTGCGATGGGTGCCGCTGCCGCAGCCCGGCAGCTGCAGCGTCGCGCTCGCCCACTCCTTCAAGTCGGTGCTCGCCGGCAGCGGCATGAACGACGCCGTGATGCGGCAAGCCCGCGTGCCGACGAACTCGACCGCGAGCTCGTGCAGCGCGTGGGCGGCGGGATCCCGGGTCAGCGCGGCACCGCCCTTGCGGGTCTTCGCGCGACTGTGCTGCTGCTTCGCACCGCCGCCCGACATCGCCGTGAACGGGAACGGTCCACCACACGGCGCGGCCGCGGCGAGGGTCGGCGGCGCGAGGGCGAGCCAGGCACACACCACCGCGCCCGCCCTGCCGGGCCGTAGGTCCATCCCCGATTCGCTGCGCCGCATCGACGCGAGGCTATCACGACCGCCCGTTCGAACGCCGTCCACCCCATGGTCGGCGGCGCGTCTGCGACAGGCTGCGCAATTGCCTTTGCCGGGCAGCTGTAACATCGTTCCACGCCCTGGCCGTTCCTGGGCAGCCGGCAGCCTCCATGTTCGTCGTCCAGCTCCGTTTCGCGCGCGCGCTGCTGCTCGCGCTTCCGCTTCTCGTGCCGCTCGCATGCAACCGCAGCGAGGCCGGTGAGCAGGTCGTGGTCGAGCAGGAGCCGACCCGATCGTTGCCGACCACCGCGGTGATCGAGCGCGACATGCCGCGCGAGTTGGTGCTCACCGGCACGCTGCTCGCCGATCGACAGTCCGATCTCGCCGCCAACGCCAGCGGTCGCGTGCTGTCGACCCACGTCGAGCGCGGACAGACGGTCGCCGCCGGCGACGTGCTCGCGCGGCTCGACGCCCGCCTCGCCAAGTTCTCGGCCAAGGCCGCGGCAGCGCAGACCAAGGTCGCCAAGGCCCAGCTCGATCTCGCCGCACTCGAGTGCGATCGCGCCGGCAAGCTGCTCGAGTCGGGCACCATCTCGAAGGCCGAGTACGACCGCACCATGTCGACCTGCGCGACCTCGCAGTCGTCGGTCTCGGCGGCCCAGTCCAACGCGGCGCTGGCCTCGGTGCAGGCCGGTGACTCGGTGGTCAAGGCGCCGTTTCGCGGCATCGTCGGCGAGCGTTTCGTCGAGGTCGGCGAGTACGTGCAGCCGGCCACGCGCGTGCTCTCGCTGTACGCGATCGATCCCATCCGGGTGTCGATCGCGGTGCCCGAGCTCGACGTCGCGCGGGTCGCGATGGGCCAGCGGGTGTCGTTCACGACCCACGCGGTCCAAGGCCGCAGCTTCGACGCCGAGGTGCGCTACATGAGCCCGGCACTGCGTGATACCACCCGCGACCTCGTGGTCGAGGCGGTCGCGCCCAACCCCGATGCTGCACTGCGCCCCGGCATGTTCGCGACCGTGCACATCGGCGTCGGCGACGAGCCGCGCCTGGTGGTACCCGAGTCCGCCATCGTGCAGCGGCAGAACCGCTCGCTCGTGTTCGCCCTGCGCGGCGGCCGGGCAATCGAACAGGTCGTGCGCCTCGGCACCCGCCGCGACGGTGTGGTCGCGGTGCTCTCCGGCCTCACCGCCGAGGACTCCGTCGTCACCGAGCCGCCGGCCGATCTCGCCGACGGCACCAAGCTCGAGTAGGGGGCGTCATGCAGTGGCTCGCCGATGTCTGCATCCGTCGCCCGATCTTCGCGACGGTCCTCATCCTCTTGATCTGCGTGGTCGGAGGTGTGGCCTACGGCCGCCTCGGTGTCGACCGCTTCCCCAAGATCGACTTCCCGACCGTGGTCGTGACCACGCGCCTGCCCGGTGCGGCGCCCGAGGACGTCGAGAGCGAGATCACCGACCGCATCGAGCGCGCGGTGAACACCGCCAGCGGCATCGAAGAGCTGCGCTCCGCCTCTGCCGAGGGCGTGTCGCAGGTCTTCATCATGTTCAAGCTCGAGAAGGGCGTGGACATCGCGGCCCAGGAGGTCCGCGACCGCGTCAACACCGTGATGGCCGAGCTGCCGACCGGCATCGAGCCGCCGGTGGTGACCAAGGTCGATCCCGACGCGATGCCCATCATCTACCTCTCGGTGTCGGGCGAGGGCCGATCGATGCGAGAGGTCACCGCCTACGCCGATCAGCGCGTGCGCCGTGACCTCGAGAGCATCTCGGGCGTCGGTCAGGTGCGCGTCATCGGTGGCCAGGAGCGCCAGGTCAACATCTGGCTCGACCCGGTGCGCATGCGGGCGTACGGCATCACCGCGCCCGAGGTCGCGCGGGTGGTCGGCAACGAGAACCTGACCATGCCCGGCGGCCGCATCGACACCGGCCCCGACTTCCTCACGCTACGCATCCACGGCCGCGTCACCGCGCCCGAGCAGCTCGAGGGCGTCGTCATCCGCCAGGGCGACGGCAAGACCGTGCGGCTCCACGACATCGGGCGCGTCGAGGACGGCGTCGAAGAGGTCGAGACCGCCGCGACCTGGAACGGCAACCCCGCGGTGCTGCTGGCGATCCGCAAGCAGTCCGGCGAGAACACCGTGGCGGTGGTCGACGCGCTCAAGGCCGCGGTCGAGGAGATGCGCGCCGACCTGCCACCCGGCTACGTGGTCGATGTGCTGCGCGACGAGTCGGAGACCATCCGCACCAGCACCCACGCCGTCAACGAGCACCTCGTGGTCGGTGCCGGACTGGCGGCGTTGGTGGTGCTGGTGTTCCTCGGCAACGTGCGCAGCACCATCATCGCGGCGGTCGCGATCCCGACCTCGGTCATCGGCACCTTCGCGCTGATGTGGTTGCAGGGCTTCACGCTCAACACCATGACGCTGCTGGCGCTGGCGCTGTCGGTCGGCATCGTGATCGACGACGCCATCGTCGTGCTCGAGAACATCTTCAAGCACGTCGAAGAACGCGGGACCCCGCCGATGCAGGCGGCGGTCGACGGTACCAAGGAGATCGGCCTCGCGGTGCTCGCGACCACGCTGTCGCTCATCGCGGTGTTCCTGCCGGTTGCGTTCGTGGCCGGCATCCCGGGGCGATTCCTGGCCAGCTTCGGCATGACGATGGTCTCGGCCATCGCGGTGTCGTTGGTGGTGAGCTTCTCGCTGACGCCGATGATGGCGTCGCGGTGGCTGAAGGCGGTGCCGCGCGGCACCCACCGACGCAAGAGCTGGCTCGAGCGCCTGGTCGACGTGTTCTATCGCCCGCTCGAGCGCGGCTACATGGTCGTGCTGCGCTTCTGCATGCGGCAGCGCTGGGTCGTGGTGCTGGCCTCGCTGGCGTCGCTGTACGCGATGGGACCGCTCGCGCAGCAGGCCAAGAAGGGCTTCATCCCCATCAACGACGAGGCCCGCTTCGAGGTGCTCGTGCGTGCGCCCGAGGGCAGCAGCCTCATGGCCACGCAGATGATCGGCGATCGCGTCGCGACCCGCATCCGCGGGCTGTCGTGGGTCGAGGGCACGCTCGTCACGATCGGCGACGACGAGCAGCGCACGCCCAACGTCGCGCGCATCTACGTGCGCCTGGTCGACCCCAAGCAGCGCGAGCTGACCCAGGAGGACATCAAGGACGTCGTGCGTCGCGAGATCCTCGCCGACCTGCCCACCGACCTGCGGGTCAGTGTGGCCGACGTCGCGGCCATCTCGGGCGGCGGCTTCGCGTCCGCGCGGGTGCAGTACGCGGTCTTCGGGCCCGACCTCGCGGTGCTCGCGAAGGTCAACGAGCGGGTGCTGGCGCGCATGCGCGAGGTGCCCGGCGCGGTCGACGTCGATTCGTCGTTCGTGGTCGGCAAGCCCGAGATCGGCGTGTACGTCGATCGCGATCTCGCGGCCGACCTCGGCGTGCGCGTGGCCGACGTCGCGTCGGTGCTGCAGATGCTGGTCGGCGGGCAGAAGGTCTCGACCTACCCCGAGCAGGGCGAGCAGTACGAGGTCCGCATCCGCGCCGAGGAGCAGTATCGCGTCGACGAGGACGGCGTGCGCCTGATGAGCGTGCCGTCGAGCCTACTGGGCTCGGTGCCGCTGGCCGAGGTGGTGCAGCTGCACGACGGGCGCGGCCCGTCGGTCATCAACCACTTCTCGCGTCGGCGCCAGGTCACCTTCTACGCCAACCCGGCGCCGGGCTTCAGCGAGGGGGCAATCGGCGACGAGATGCGGCGCATCATCGAGGAGGAGGTGCCCAAGGCCGGCTACTCGATCCGGCCGGTCGGCGGCGCCAAGCTGATGAAGGAGACCGCCGAGAGCTTCGTGTTCGGTCTCGGGCTCGCGTTCGTGTTCATGTACCTGGTGCTGGCGGCGCAGTTCGAGTCGTGGCTGCACCCCGTCACCATCCTGCTCTCGTTGCCGCTGACGCTGCCGTTTGCGATCGCGTCGGTGGTGCTGTTCGAGCAGGCGCTCGACCTCTTCAGCGCGCTCGGCATCTTCGTGCTGTTCGGCGTGGTCAAGAAGAACGCCATCTTGCAGGTCGATCACACCAACGCCCTGCGGCGTGAGGGCAAGCCACGGCTCGAGGCGATCCTACAGGCCAACAAGGACCGCCTGCGGCCGATCCTCATGACGACCTTCGCGTTCGTGGCCGGCATGATCCCGCTGGTCACCAGCCGCGGCATCGGGGCCGGCTTCTCCAACGCGACCGCCGGTGTGGTCGTGGGCGGCCAGACCATGTCGCTGCTGCTCACGCTGGTCGCGGTGCCGGTGGCGTACTCGTTCTTCGACGACTGCGCGCAGTTCTTCGGCCGGATCATCGGGTGGATCTCCCGCAAGCTGACGGGTGCACCCGACGTGGTGCCGATGTCGCCCAGCGAGCCCATCGAGCCCCCGGCATCGCCGCCTCCGCCGGCGGAGTGACGGCTGTAACGCTGCGCCGCGATCGGGCACCGGGGGCCGGGAGGGGCCCACCATGCTCCGATTCGCGCGCGCAGCGTTCTTCGTCTCCACGGCCTCGATCACCCTCGCGTGCGCGGACTCCGACGCGCCCGGAGGTGCCGAGGGCGCCTCGAGCTCGGGCGGCATCGACTCGGTGGGCACCACGGCTGGCGGCTCGGCCAACACCGCCAGCGCGGGTGACTCGAGCGGCGGTGGGGCCTGTGCTGCGGCCGGCTCGGTGTGCACGGCGGGTAGCGACTGCTGCGGCGGGGTCTGCAACGCGCTCGGGCTGTGCGGCCCCGACGATGGCATGTGCCTCGAGCTCGGCATCGTGTGCACCGAGGACGTCGCGTGCTGCTCGGGGCGCTGCGACGGTGGCTTCTGTCTCGAGCCCGGGGCGTGCGAGCCCCCCGGCACCGCGTGCGACGACTCGACGCCGTGCTGCTCCGGCAAGTGCGAGCCCGAGCTCGGCGGCGAGCAGGTGGTGTGCACGAACTACTGCGTCGCCGATGGCGTCGGCTGCGAGCAGGCGCTCGACTGCTGCTCGCTGGCCTGCCACGACGGCCTGTGCGGCGGGGAGCTGTGCCTGGTCGAAGGCGAAGACTGCCAGACGAACGCCGACTGTTGCTCCGACATCTGCGGCAACGATGGTCGCTGTGAGGTGGATCTGTCGCCGGGCTGTCGACCTACGGGTGAGAGCTGCACCAGCGGCGGTCCGACCGAGTGCTGCTCGATGAACTGCAACGAGGAGACCGGTCGCTGTGACTTCGGCGAGGACACCTGCAAGACCCAAGGGGGCAGCTGCACCACCGACGCCGACTGCTGCAGCGGCGCGTGCGACCCCGGCACGATGGCTTGCGTGCCCGCCTGCGCCCCCGATGGCCAGGCCTGTGTCGGCAACGCCGATTGCTGCAGCAATGCCTGTGTCGGGGACGCATGCGAGCCGCCGGGGGGCGACTGCACGCCCTCGGGGATGGCCTGCACCACCGGTGCGGACTGCTGCAGCGTGTTCTGCTTCGGTGGCTTCTGCACGCCGCCGCCCGACATCCCGTGAGCTGCGACGCCGGCGGCGGGCGGTGGTTGCATCGAATCGACGAATTCCCGCGTGAGCATGACCAATCTCGCGCCACGAGAACCGCCGGGGCGATCGCGTCACTACGTGGGCATGTACGTTCGCGTCTTGGGGCTCGTCGCCGTGGCCGGCGTGATCGGTGGCGGGGGCTGCTTCGGGAGCGCACCGATGGTCGAGGGCGAGAGCGCGGCCGCCAGCGGCGACAGCTCGGGGCCCGGCACCGGCGGCACGACCTCGTCGACGGGCGGCACGACCGCCGCGTCGGCCGGCCCCGACGATGGCAGCGACGGAACGACCACGGACGATCCCTCGGCCAGCGGGGGCACGGTCCACGCCGACTCGGGCGGTGACACCGACGACTCCGCCAGTGGTGGAACCAGCCCCGGCGACACGAGTGGCGACGCCACGACCGGCGACGGCAGCAGTGGTGGCAGCAGCAGCGGTGGCGGCTTCGACTTCGGGTGCATCGATCAAGACCTCGGCATGGTGATCGGCCTCGGCGTCGCCGAGGGCAACACGAACGGCGCCGACGACAGCTATGCGCCGACCTGCGTGAGCGGGGATGCGCCCGATCGCATGCTGCTGTGGACGGCTCCCGGCGACGGCACCTACTCGTTCTCGACCATCGGCTCCGGCTACGACACCGGGCTCGCGGTGCTCTCGGGTGATTGCAGCGGCATCGAGATCGCGTGCAACGATGATTCCTCGGGCACGGTCGTACAGTCGGACGTGACCGTCGCGCTGGAGGAAGGCCAGACGATCGCGATCGTCGTCGATGGCTACCAGGGCGCCAGCGGTGCCTTCACCCTGACGATCGCTTCGGTCTGACGCAGTCGTCGCTCGCCGAGAGCGGTGCCGGGGCGCGGGCATCCATGGCATGCTCCGCCCGCCCATGGAAACCGCGCGACCTCGTGCCCGTGTCCGTGCCCTTCGAGCGCCGCGATCTCGGCGCACGCCCGCGGCCTCGGGGCGCGGGCGTCTCGCCGCGCTCGCGTTGGTCGGGGTCTGCGGCTGTGCGAGCGGCTCGATCGGCCGCGAGACCCACCCCGATGGGCTGGCGCGGATCCTCATCGGCGAGGAGTCCCGCATCGCGCGGACGTGCGCCCAGCTCGAGTCCGGCGTCGCCGGGGGCGAGGGTGTGTCCCCGATCGCGGCGCGGGCGATGGCCGCCGAGACCGAGCGCGACGCGTGTCGCCTGGCGAGCGTGCTCGATCCCAAGCTCCGCGCCCAGTGCGACCTCGCGACCGCGCAGGTGACGATCGACGGCGCGCTCGCGAAGGACCCGCCGCCGTGGCTGACGCTGGTGCTCAAGTCATCGGGCGCGCAGGTGCAGGGGCACTTCGACGCGCCGGCCTTCGCCGCGCGCTTCGACTTCTCGCGGGTGCTCGCGCGCAAGCTCGCCGAGGTCGGCGATCGGGCGGCGAGCTTCTCCGCGCAGCTCAGCCAGAGCTTCGGCCGCTTCGCCGGCGCGGTGCAGCTCGGCATCGATCTGTTGATCGCCGAGGCGACCGCGAGCTCGCTCGAGCGCTTGCTCGATCAGCCGGCCGTGCGCGCGCTCGCGGAGCCGACCGAGATCGCCCGCGTGGCCTGCCGCCAGCTCGACGACGGCCAGTCGCGGCCGCTGGTCACGCGGCGGATCTTGAAGCGCGCGATCCTGCGGCTCGATCCGCCCACCGACGTGCACAGCCCTGGGCAGCTGTGCGCGGCCAAGGTGCGGCCGGCGACCTGCGATCGCCTGGTCGGTAGCGCGAGCGGCCCCGAGGCCGTGCGGCGCACCGACGAGCTGTGTCGCACGGTGAAGCACCGCTCGACCTGCGACTATCTGTGGTTCCTGGTCGCGAGCCAGCAGGCGCGGCCGCTGGCCGAGCTGTGCAAGCAGGACGAGCACCCCGCGGCGTGCGAGGCGCTGGCGAAGGCGCGCCGCTCCTCGCAGAGCGAGGACGACGTTTGCCGCGACGCCTCGCTGCCGCACGAGCGGACGCGCTGCCGCAGCGCGGTGCGTTGGTTCGCGGCCCGCAACCTCTGGCACGACAACGCCGCCGAGAACGTGTGCTGGTCGAACCCTGATCGCTGCGCGCGCATCAAGCACCACGTGATGCCCGATCTACCGGTCGCGCAGCCGGTCACGCCACACCTCGATGCGGTGGTCGAGGCCGCGCCCACGGCGTCACCCGACCTCGCGGCGTGCCTGGCTGCGGCGTCGCAGGTCTGCGGCGATCGTTGTCCCGAAGGCGCCAGCACCTGCGACGACGCGATGGCGTGCATCGACGCCGCCTGCGAGACCGTCGCGATGCAGCCCGACGCGATCCCCGAGGATCCGGTGGCTGCGGTGGCGCATCTGCGCAGCGCAGTGGCGGCAGAGCTGAGCACCGGTGTGGCGCGCCGCGCCGACCTGGTGCCGCTGGCCCGTGGCGTCGACGAGGTCGCACGTGCGCAGTCGCAGATCGCCAGCGGCGTGGGCCGCCTGCCGGCCGATCTCGGCAACGCGCTCAAGGCCATCGTGCCCGAGCTCGCCCGCGGTGCCGACGGTGGCACCATGCGCAGGCTCGAGGGGCTGCTCGACCAGATCGAGGCCAAGCAGGCCCGGCTGGACGAGGCGAAGGCGCGCCAGCGCAAGCTCGCCGAGCGGCTCGAGCTGGTCGCCCGCGTGGCCGGATTCACCGTGCGCGCGACCGCGACCGGCGTGTCGGTCGTGCTGAGCAACGTGTTGTTCGAGGATGCCGCCTCGGACCTGACGGTCGACGCCCGCACGCAGGTCTGCAAGGTCGCCGACGCGCTGGCGAGCCCCGACGTCGGCGCAATGCTGGGGCCCGACTATCGGCTCGAGATCGTCGGCTACTCGT
>WBZX01001623.1_pt1 | contig 16641 bp, 13 predicted proteins | sample 5204211 | NCBI WGS metagenome assembly WBZX01 (sample SAMN12344362, study PRJNA552823) | activated sludge metagenome | biome: Activated sludge suspended growth; feature: Nitrification reactor; material: Wastewater; isolation source: activated sludge from nitrification reactor of wastewater... | reverse complement strand
GGGGTGTCGGGCCTGTGGCAAGCTTCCCCTCGGGAAGCCTCTCGACCGTGCAACTCGTGCAGCTGCGTACCGGCGTGGAACGGACCGAAGCGCCGCCGACTCCGGTGGTGCCGGCCGCCGTGCTGGCGCACGGCTGCACGACGCTGCCCCTGGTAGACCGCATCGATCGCCGGATCGGCTACCTCCGGGTGTCGCTGACCGACCGCTGCAATTACCGCTGCACGTACTGCATGCCGGACCGGCCGGGCGACTACGGCCCGCGCGCCGAGCTGCTCACGCTCGAGGAGGTCGCGGCCATCGTCGCTGCGTTCGCGGCCGCCGGCGTCGAGCGGGTCCGCCTGACCGGCGGCGAGCCGTTGCTGCGTCGGGGCCTGGTGGAGCTGGTCGCAAACCTGTCGCGGCTGTCGGGGCCCCAGGGCGCTCTCGAGGTGGTGCTCACCACCAACGGCGAGCACCTCGAGTCGCTCGCGGGCCCGCTCGCGCAGGCGGGGCTGCACGCGATCACCGTCAGCGTCGATTCGCTGATCGAGTCGCGCTTCGCCGCAATCACGCGCCGCGGTCGCCTGCCGCGGGTGATCGCGGGCATCGATGCCGCGCTCGCGTCGGGCTTGCCGGTCAAGCTCAACACCGTCGCCGTCCGCGGCTTCAACGACGACGAGCTCGGCGAGCTCGCAATGTGGGCGTGGCGCCGCGGCGCAACCCCGCGCTTCATCGAGCTGATGCCGATGGCCTCGGGTGAGCTGTTCGTGCCCGGCGAGCTGATGCCCGCCCACGACATCCGCGAGGCCATCGCGGCCGCGATCGGGTCGCCGTTGCGCCCGAGCGACGCGCCCAGCATCCGCGGGCTCGGGCCTGCGCGCTACCACGCGGTCGAGCGGGGCGAGTTCGCCGGGGCCGTGCTCGGCACCATCGGCGCGATGACCGAGAACTTCTGCGCCAGCTGCAATCGACTGCGGCTGAGCGCGAGCGGGGCCCTGCACGGGTGCCTCGCACACGACGACGCCGGCGATCTGCGCTCGGCGCTGCGACACTCGAACGACCCGCAGGCGCTGCACGACGTCGTGCAGCGCGTGATCGGAACCAAGCGCGACGGGCATGGGTTCCATGCCGATGGCTCCGGCGGGCCGCGCAAGAGCATGATGAGCATCGGAGGTTGACCATGGCGCTCGGCATCGGAACCAAAATCGGCATCGGCGTGGTCCTCGCGGGCGCGCTGGGCTACCTGGTGTTCTCGGACACCGGCGAGGGCGTGCTCGAGTACCTCTACGTCGACAAGCTCATGGCGGCGCCGGAGAAGTACGAGAACCGCACGATCAAGGTGCACGGCATCGTGGTCGCGGGCTCGATCCAGCGCAAGAAAGGCACCACCGGCGATCTCAAGTTCGTGATCGAACACGACGGCGCCAAGCTGCCGGTCCACTACACCAACATCCCGCCCGATACCTTCCAAGAAGAGGGTGAGGTGGTGGTGACGGGCAAGCTGGTCGACGACGTGTTCGAGTCGGACGAGATGTCGGCCAAGTGTCCCTCGAAGTACGAGGAAGAAGAGGGCAAGGCCGCGCTCGGGGCCCAAGCCAACAAGACCGGCGCGCCGCCCCAGCGACGCGCACCGGAAGGGGAGTAGCCCACCATGCCCATCTCGACCCTCGGCACCATCGCGTGCCTGGTGTTGTTCCTGCTGGCGGTCGCGACCGTGGTGCTCGCGGTCAGCGGTGCCTCGCGTCGCTCCGAGCGCCTCGTCGAAGGCGCGGTGCAGGGCATCCACGGCATCTTCGGCGTGGCCTTGTTCGCGTCGATGCTGCTCGAGTATGCCTTCCTCGCCGGCGACACCAGCATCCAGTACGTGCAGCACAACAGCCACCCGGCGATGCCGCTGCTCTACAAGATCACGGCGTTCTGGGGCTCGCTCGATGGCAGCCTGCTGTTCTGGGTGCTGCTGCTGAGCCTGTTCGCTTCGATGGCGGTGCGGGCCAATCGCCTGCGCCATCGCACGCTCATCCCCCACGCGGTGGCGATCCTCGCCACCATCCTGGCGTTTTTCGCCGCGCTGTTGGTGTTCATGAAGAACCCCTTCGATGCGTGGTTGCTGGCCGAGCAGGCGCCGGTCGAGGGCAAGGGGTTGAACCCGCTGCTGCAGAATCCGTACATGGTCTGCCACCCGCCGAGCCTGTACCTCGGCATGGTCTCGCTGGCGGTGCCGTACGCGTTCGGCATGGCCGCGCTCATCACCGGGCAGGTCGACGAGGCCTGGCAGCGCAGCGTGCGACGATGGACGCTGTTCTCGTGGCTGTTCCTCAGCGTCGGGCTGGTGCTCGGCGGCCTGTGGGCCTACGAGGAGCTGGGCTGGGGCGGCTACTGGGCCTGGGACCCGGTCGAGAACGCGGGCCTGCTGCCGTGGTTCACGTGCACCGCGTTCCTGCACTCGATCATGGTCCAAGAGCGCCGCGGCATGCTCAAGACGTGGAACCTGCTGCTGGTCATCGTCACATTCTTCCTGACCATCTTCGGTACGTTCCTGACCCGCAGCGGCGTGGTCCAGAGCGTCCACGCCTTCGGTGAGGACCCGGCGCTCGCGTGGACCTTCGGTGGCTTCATGCTGGTGATCCTGGTGGGCTCGTTCGGCCTGCTGTTCCGCCGCCGCGCGCTGCTGCGCTCGCGTCACGAGCTCGAGAGCGTGCTCAGCCGCGAGTTCGCGTTCCTGGTCAACAACTGGATGTTCCTGGTGTGCGCGCTGTTCGTGGCGGGCGCGACCATGTACCCGACCTTCACGCAGTGGTCGGGTCAGCTGGCCGAGAAGTACGAGTGGTACCGCGAGATGATGTTCTCGCTGCACGTGTACGACCGCGCGGTATGGGACGAGTTCCTGCTGCGCGGCGGTGGGCCGCTGCCGTGGAACCGCGTCACCATCGGTCCGGCGTTCTTCAACCACTACATGGCGCCGCTCGGGCTGGGGCTGCTGTTCCTGACCGGCTTCGGGCCGCTGGTGGCGTGGCGCAAGACCACCGGCGCGTCGCTGGTGGAGCAGTTCCGTGGGCCGCTGGCGGCCGGTGTGGTCGCCACGCTGGTGGCCGCGTTCGCGATCCCGCTGGTGCGCAGTGAAGGTGGCTTCGAGATCCTCTCGCCCGAGGGCCTGGCCTGCTTCGGCCTGTGTGGCTTCACCGGCTGGACCATCATCCAAGAGTTCTACCGTGGGGTCGCGGTACGTCGCCGCGCGCGGCCGCAGGGCGTCGTCGATGCGCTGATCGGCCTCGTGACGCGCGCGCGCCGGCGCTACGGTGGCTACATCGTGCACCTGGGCGTGGTGCTGATGTTCCTCGGCTGGGCCGGCAACTCCTACAAGCTCGAGCGCAAGCTCGGCATCTACCCCGGCGACACCATCGCGCTCGGCGACTACGAGATCGAGTATGTCGGCGCGCGGGCGACCGCCGACTGGCAGAAGGAGATGCTCACGGTCGAGATGGTCGTGCGCAAGGGCGACGGCCAGGCCGGGGTGCTGACGCCGGCGAAGTGGTGGTACTTCCAGCTGCCCGATCAGCCCACCACCGAGGTCTCTCGGCTGATGCGGCCGGGCGGTGACGTCTATGCGTCCATCGCCGACGTCGACATGACCAGCGGCTGGGCGCGCGTGAACCTCTACTACAACCCGTTGGTGAACTGGGTGTGGTTGGGCTTCGCGGTGATGCTCGCGGGCGGCATCGTGTGCATCGGCTCCAAGCGCGAGGAAGCCGAAGGCAGTGGCTGACGTGGGCACGACGACGCAGGGTCAGGTGTCGCCGGCACCGGGGCCGTCACCGCGGATGCGTGCTGGCATGCGGTGGGCGGGCGGGCTGGCGGCCGGTGGCGTGGTGATGTTCTTGTTCCTGCGCGTCGCCGCGAACGCCCGGCTCGACGGCGCCACCACCTCGCTGGTGCTCACCGCCTTCGCGCTGGTGCTGTGCCTGTACTCGCTCTATCGGCTGGTGCAGGCGCTGGCGAAGCCGAGCCTCGAGCTCGCGGTCGAGGTCGAGGGCGAGCTCGGGCTCGCCTCCGATCGGGCGCTGCGCGAGGAGAAGCGACGCCTGTTGCGGGCGATCAACGAGCTGCGCTTCGACCACGAGATGGGCAAGCTCTCCCAGGCCGACTACGAGCGCGTGCGCGACACGTACACGCTGCAGGCGGTCGAGGTCATGCGCCAGCTCGAGGGCGAGCCGGCGCTGCATCCGGCCCTCGCGGAGCAGCTCGGCGTCGCGGCCAAGCGCGTCGCGCAAACGGAGATCTCGACCGTGCAGGTGGCGCGCGACGAGCTCGAGGCTGCGGCCGCAGAGCCGGCGGTCGAGGAGAAGGCGGTCGAGGAGAAGCCCGTCGCGGCGTCCGCGGTCGTGACCGAGCCGGCGGCCGACGCGTCGCCGTCGACCGCGGATGCGACCGCGCCCGCGCTGGCGACGGACGAGGCGATCGCTGGGGTCGCCGCGCGCGTGTGTGCGGCCTGCGAGGGTCGCAACGACGTCGACGCCAAGTTCTGCAAGCACTGCGGCAAGGAGCTGGCGGCATGACGCGGCGCAGCATCTCGATCCTCGTACGCGCGGCGTTCGTCGCCGCGCTCTTCGGCAGCACGCCGTCCCACGCTGGCCCCGCGATCGATCCGCGGGCGATGTCGGGCATCCCGCGCGCCGATCCGCAGCTGTCGGCGGGCAGCGTGACCGTGCGCGTGCTCGACGGGGGCTTCGATGCCCCGGCGACCGAAACCGAGGTGACCCTCGAGCTCACCGGACCCGACGGCAGCAAGGCCACGCGCACCGCCACCACCGACGCGCAGGGGCGCGCGAGCTTCGACGATCTGCAGGCGTTCGTCGGTGGCAGCGCGATCGCAAAGGCGACTCGGGGCGGCACCGCGTTGATCTCGCAATCGATGGAGCTGCTGGCCGAGGCCGGCACGCGCGTGATGCTGGTGGGCGAGGGCGCCGCCAAGGCCGGCGCCGGCGGTGCCCAGGGCGGCGCGCCGCCACGTCACGGCGAGGCCGGTGGGCCCGAGGTGCCGATGCCCGGCACTGCGTTCCCGCTCGAGGGCACACCCGCGGGTGAGCTGGTGGTCGGCACCTTCGACCTCGACGCCCGCAAGCCGCTGGGCAACGTCGAGGTCACCCTCGAGATCACGCTCTCCGACGGCAAGGTCACCACGCGCAAGGCGACCAGCGACGAGCGCGGCAAGGCTTCGTTCTCGAAGCTGCTGCCGCCCGACCTCGCGGCCGACGCGAAGCTGAGCGTGCGCGCGTCGATCCCCGGCGCGCAGGGGGAGCAGCGCTCGGCGAGCTTCGCGATGGATCCGAAGGTCGGCATGGCAGTCGTGCTCGCCAAGGGCCAGTTCAAGGCCGCCGCCGCCGCCGAGGCGGGCCCGCAGGGCCCGGCTCAGCTGCCGGGTCCGCGCGTGGTGCCGACCCTGCCGCAGGGCACGGTGCGGGTGCGTCTGGTCGACGGCCACGACGCGCCGGTGGCGAACCAAGCGGTCGTCGTCATCAAGAAGGACCAGACCGGCAGCGACGTGCGCTACGACGGCAAGACCGGCCGCGATGGCGTGGCCGAGATCGCGGTCGACGTGCAGTCCGACGCGTTCTATCTGGCCGAGGCGCGCTACCAGGGCGGGCCTTACCAGAGCGACTTCTTCCAGGTCGACAAGAAGGGCGGCGTCGCCGTCGACATGCGCGTGTGGGCGGTGACCTCGGACGCCAGCCGCGTGCGCTCGGTGGTGCAGTTCGATGTCGACGGCCTCGAGAACGACCTCGCCCGCGTGGTCCAGCTGCAGGACGTGATGGTCATGGGCGACGAGGCCTACTGGCCCGCCGGCGGCATGAAGATCACGCCTGCCGAGGGGGCGAAGTCCCTCACGGTGCTGCCGATCTCGCGCGACACCCTCGCGCACGACGAGAAGGCGCCGTTCGTCTCGTTGGTCGGGCCGATCCCGCCGGGCCAGCTGACACGACTGGCAATCGCGTACGTGATCGATCACGACGGCACCGCGCGCATCGAGTTCGCGACCCCGCTGGACTCGCTCGAGACCAGCGTGCTCGTCGGGCCCGCGCAGACCCTGCAGGCCACCGGCGCGCAGAAGTCGGAGCACGCCTCGCCGATCCCCGAGAAGACGGTGTGGACGATGGGCCCGCGTCCGCCCGGTGCCAAGCTCGAGTTCGCGGTCGGCGGGCTGCCGGTGCGCAGTCCCATCTACCGCCGGATCGGCCTGTTCGGGGCGATCGCGCTGGTGTTGGCCGCGGTGGTCGCGGTGCTCGGTCGTCGCCGCATCGACGGCGCCACGCGCCTGCGGGTGCAGCGGGACGAGCTGCTGGCGTTGCTCGAGACGGTGCCGGCGACCGAGACCGCACGACGCGGCAGGATCATCGCGAGCCTCGATCGCGTGTATCGCCAGCTCGACGCGCTCGCGTCCCACGCGGCGAGCAGCGGGCGCGAAGGCCCACGCGAGGGATAGCGTCACGTGGCGATCGCTCCGCTCATCCTGCGCGAGCTCGGCAAGCGCTTCGGTCGCCTCGCGGTCCTGCGGGCGATCGATCTGCGCGTCGAGCCGGGCGAGGTGGTCGCGCTGCTGGGCGCCAACGGCTGCGGCAAGACCACGCTGTTGTCGATCGCCTCGGGGTTGGCGGCGCCGTCGTCGGGCCTGCGGGCCTATGGCACCGAGGCGGTCACGGAGCTCGATCGCGACGCTCGCATGCGGCTGGCGTTCGTGGCCCACACCACCCAGCTGTACGCGCGGCTGAGCGCACGCGAGAACCTCGAGCTGCCCGCGTCGCTGCGGGGTGAGCCGCTGACCAAGGCCGCCGGCGATGCGCTGCTCGAGCGCGTCGGGTTGGCCGCGGCGGCCGAGCGCGCCGCGGGGACCTTCTCGCGCGGCATGCAGCAGCGCCTCGCGATCGCCCGCGCGTTGCTGTCGCGACCCGAGCTGCTGCTGCTCGACGAGCCCTTCACCGCGCTCGACTTCGCCGGCCGTGGCGTGCTCACCGAGGTGCTCGCCAGCGAGCGCGCCCGTGGGGCCGCGATCTTGCTGAGCTCCCACGACCTCGACGCGGTCGCCGACGTCAGCGACCGCGCGGTGCTGCTGGCCGACGGCCACATCCGTGCCCACGCCGCGCGGGCGGTCGGTGAGCCGCGCGACGACTTCGCCGCGCGCGTCCGCGGGCTCGGCAGCGGCGGCCGCAACGAGCCGGTCGCACGGGGGCACGTCGATGCCTGATCGACGCGCCGTCGGTGATGCGCTCGCGCTCGACGACGCCAGCCCGCGACCCGAGCGCGCGGCGCCGCGTGCGGGCGGCCGTGCTACAAATCCCGTCGTGGTACCCCGCCAAGCCTGGCTGCTGGCCAAGAACGACCTGCGCCAGGAGCTGCGGGATCTCGAGCTGGTGCTCACCGCGGGCTTCTTCACGGTGGTGGTGCTGGTGATGTTCGCGCTGGCGTTCGCGGCCCTGCCGGCGAGTGCCCACGTGCTCGCGGTGCCGGGCATGCTGTGGCTGGCGATCGCGTTCGTCGGCGCGCTGACGCTGACGCGCATCTTCGATCGCGAGCGCGAGGCCGACACCCTGCGTGCGGTGCTGACGTGGCCGGTCGAGCGGGTCTCGATCTACTTCGGCAAGCTGCTGGTGTCGTGGCTGGTGGTGGCGGGCTGCGGCGTGCTGCTGATGCCCGCGCTCGCGCTGCTGTTCCCCGCCGCCGGCGTGTTCCTCGAGCGGCCGCTCGAGTCGGCGGCCCTGCTGGCACTGGGCGTGCTGGCCTACTGCGCGGTCGGGACCCTGTTCGCCGCCGGGCTCGCGACCGCCAGCGGCAAGAACGTGCTGCTCAGCGTCATCCTCTACCCGCTGACCTCGCCGGCGCTGATCTTCGCCTTGGTGGCCACGCGCGCGCTGCTCGAGGGCCACGCGCAGTTCACCACCTACCTCGGACAGCTGGCCGCCAGCGACGTGGTCGTGGTGCTGATCGGCAGCTGGCTGTTCGAGCCGGTGCTGGTCGGCAGCCAGCGACCGCTGACGGACTCGAACGGCGAGCGCGCACGTGCGCGAAGGGAGCGACCATGACCACCACGACCTCCACGCCCGGCCCGGTGTCACGCCTGCTGCCCACGCTGCTGTTCGCGGTCGCAGCCGTGGTCACGCCCTACAGCGTGCAGCGGGTGTTCCTGCACACGCCGATCGAGAAGCAGATGGGCACGGTGCAGAAGATCTTCTACTTCCACGTGCCGCTGGCGTGGATCATGATGCTGCTGGCGCTGACGTGCGGTATCGCGGCGGCGATCCAGCTGCGCCGACGCTCGCGCACCGCCGAGGCGCTGTCGATCGCCGCCGGCGAGCTGGTGCTGATGACCGGCCTGGGCGTGCTCATCACCGGGCCGATCTGGGGCCACGCGACGTGGGGGCGCGCGTGGACCTGGGATGCGCGGCAGATCTCGACCGGCCTGCTGTGGCTGGTGTTCGCGGCGTTCGTGTTGCTGCGCCGCTATGGCGCGGCGGGCTCGGATCGCCTGGCCGCCGCGCTCGCGGTGTTCGGCGCCGTGGACGTGCCGATCATCTACTACGCGGTGAAGATCTGGAAGACGCAGCACCCCACCACCGACGTGGTCGGGTCGCTGCCGCCGCAGATGTGGGCGTCGCTGTGGCCGGCCTTCGGGGCGCTGTCCGCGGTGTCGCTGGCGTTGTTGCTGGTGCGACTGCGGCAGGAGCAGACCGCGGCCGCGCTCGACGACGCTTGGATTGCCTATGACGAACACGGCAGCGCCGACGCGCGCGCCGAAGGAGCCTGACGACCATGACGATCCTCATCGCGCAGCAGCTGGCCCCGGCCGACGACGGCTACGAGCCGGTCAGTGGTCTCGATCAGCAGACGGTGCAGTGCGTGCGCGCCTGCGAGGCCCAGGCCGCGGCCAAGACTGCGTCCGACTACGAGCACGTGGTGTGGGCGTACGGCGTCATCTGGGCGCTGTTCGCCGGCTTCGGTGTTCTGCTGTGGCGGCGCGCGCAGGCTCAGCGGGCCGATCTCGCCGAGCTGCAGCGACGGCTCGCCCGCACCAAGGACGCTTGAGGCCGCCATGACGCTCGCGCACTTCGTGTACATCCCCGGCGTGCTGCTGGTGGGCATCGTGCTCGGGTGGGTCATGGGCGGTCGCGCGGTGCAGACCGCCCGGGCCGACCGCGAGGCCAGGGATCGCGCGCGCGCGGCCCGACGCGCGGCCGAGCGCGAGCAGCCCCGCGACGGCTGACGCTCCGCGCCCCCAAGCCACGCGGGCGCCGTGGTATGACCGCGGCATGTTCGACCTGCGGATCACCGACGAGCAGACCGCGTACATCGACACCGCCCGCAAGTTCGCCGCCGAGCACATCATCCCGGTGGCGGGGCACCACGACGAGCTCGGCGAGATGCCGCTGCCGGTGTTCCGCGCGGCGTTCGACACCGGCCTGGTGAACGTCGAGATCCCCGAGGCCTACGGCGGCCTCGGCCTGCACACGCTCGAGGGGTGCCTCATCGCCGAGGAGCTCGCGTATGGCTGCGCCGGCGTGGCCACCAGCATCATGTGCAATCACCTCGGCGCGCTGCCGCTGCTCATCGCCGGCACCGAGGCGCAGAAGCAGCAGTGGCTGGGCGCGCTCACCGGCGAGTTCCAGTTCGTCAGTTACTGCTGCAGCGAGCCCGAGGCCGGCTCCGACGTCGCGGCCATGCGTACACGCCTGACCGCCAAGGGTGACCGCTGGCTGCTGTCAGGCCAGAAGCGCTGGATCACCAACGGCGGCTACGCCAAGTTCTTCACCGGCTTCGCGACCATCGATCCGGCGGCGCGCCACAAGGGCATCACCGCGTTCGTGATCCCGCGCGATCTGCCGGGGGTCTCGATCGGGCGCAAGGAGAACAAGCTCGGGCAGCGCTGCTCCAACACCGTCGACGTGATCTTCGAGGACGTCGAGCTCGGGCCCGAGCACCTGCTGGGCCAGCCCGGCGGCGGCTTCGCGGTCGCGATGGAGACCTTCGACAAGTCGCGCCCGATGATCGCAGCGCAGTGCGCCGGCATCATCCGTCGGGCGATGGACGAGTCGATCGCCTACGCGCGCGAGCGCAAGACCTTCGGCGTTCCGATCGCGCAGCACCAGGCGATCCAGTTCATGATCGCAGAGATGGCGATGTCCTACGAGACGGTGCGCCTGCTCTACATGAAGGCGGCGTGGGAGGTCGATCAGGGCATCCGCCGCACCAACACCTCGTCGATCGCCAAGTCCATGGGCGCCGATCTGGCGATGAAGTGCACCACCGACGCGGTGCAGGTCTTCGGCGGCTACGGCTACACCAAGGAGTACCCGGTCGAGAAGCTCATGCGCGACGCCAAGCTCATGCAGATCTACGAGGGCACCTCGCAGGTCCAGCGCATGGTCATCGCGAAGAACCTGTTGATGCGGCAGGGCTGACGTGCGCGCGAACCTGCCGATCGGTGTGTTCGACTCGGGGGTCGGCGGGCTCACGGTGCTGCGCGCCCTGAAGGCCGCGTTGCCCCACGAGTCGTTCCTCTACCTCGGCGACACCGCGCGGCTGCCCTACGGCAGCAAGAGCCCCGACACGGTGGCTCGCTATGCGTTGCAGGCCGCGGCGGTGCTGGTCGAGCGCGGCATCAAGCTGTTGGTGGTCGCGTGCAACACCGCGACCGCGATGGCGCTGCCGCAGCTGCAGGCCGCGCTGCCGAAGTTCGGCGTCGCCGGGGTCATCGGCGTGGTCGAGCCCGGCGCGCAAGCGGCCTGTGCCGCCAGCAAGACCCGCCGCATCGCGGTGATCGGCACCGAGGGCACCATCCGTGGCGGTGCCTATACCCGGGCCATCACGGCGATCGATCCCCACGTCGAGGTGGTGGGCCGGGCCTGTCCGCTGTTCGTCGCGCTCGCCGAGGAGGGCTGGGTGCAGGGGCCGATTCCCACCGCGGTCGCCCACGCCTACCTCGACACGTTGGTGACCCACGTCGACACGCTGGTGCTGGGCTGCACCCACTTCCCGGTGCTGGCCGAGGCCATCGCGGAGGTGGTGGGGCCCGGCGTCCGCATCGTCGATTCGGCCGCGACGACGGCGGTCGCGGTCGCGTCCCGGCTGCAGCAACGCGATCTGTTGGCCCCCGCCGACGCGCCCGCGACCACCACCATGCTGGCGACCGACGGTCGCGAGCGCTTTGCACGGGTCGGGGCTGGGTTCCTCGGTGTGCCGCTGTTGCCGGAGGCGGTGGAGATCATCGACCTCTGATGCCCGCACGTGGTCCCCGTCTGTGCCGCCGCGCCGGGCGCTGACGGTGATACGATGGCGCGGCCTTGATGAAACGAGCCGTCGCCGCCCTGCTCGCGGGAGCCATCGCGATGCCGTTGTCCGCATCGCCGGTCCGCGCCGCGCAACGTATGTCGGCCCTGGCCGAGCCGACCGCCGAAGACCTCTACGAGCGCGGCAAGAAGGCCTACCGCCTCACGCGGTATGCCGAGGCCATCAAGCTGTGGGAGCAGTCGTACGAGCTGTCGAGCAACCGCTTGCTGCTCTACAACATCGCGCTGGCGTGGCGCGAGCAGTACTCGGTGAGCCGCAACATCACGGATCTCGAAGAGGCCATCCGCCGGCTCGACGCCTTCCTCAAGGAGGCCCAGAGCGACGACGAGCTGGCCGACGCGCAGGCCCGCATGAAGGAGTTCGAGTCCGCCTACGCCGACGCCAAGGCCCAGCAGGACGACGCGGCCAAGCGCGCGGCGGTCGAGCAGGCCCGGCGCGACGCCGAGGAGAAGAAGGCCCGCAAGCTGCGCCTGGCCGGCGTGGTGACGATGGGGGCCGGCGGCGCGCTGCTGGTCACGGGCACCGCGATGGGGGCGGTGTTCGCCTTCAAGAGCGCGCAGATCGGCACCGATCTCGAGAGCGAGAAGGACACCGTCACCACGCTGCTGCCAGCCGGCGCGAGCGTGACCGCCAAGACCTGCTTCAACAAGCCCAACGCCGCCCACGCGCTCGAGCACAACCGGCTGGTCGCGAAGAACGGCGGCGTCGAGAACGACGCCTCTCGGGCCGAGCTCGCCGCGTTGCCGGCCGACTGCACCGGCAGCAGCGATCTCATCAACGCGCTGGCCAACATCGGTCAGCTGCGCATCAACGGCGATCGCGCCAACACCCTCACCACCGTCAGCTTCGCGGTGTTCGGCTCGCTCGGGCTGGCGGCGATCATCGCCGGGGCGGTGGTGTACTCGCAGGGCCGGCGCAACAAGAAGGCCGCCACGGCCCATCGCTGGCAGCTTGCGCCCATGCTGGGCAACCGCAGCGGGTACGGCCTCGCGCTCTCGGGGCGGTTCTAGTCGCAGTCGCGAGCGGGACCCCCTGCGCGCGAGCACCACGAAGATCGAGGCCGTCGGTCAAGCGAAAGCAGCCGCGGCCGCGACGGTCCGATCCCGTGCGGTTGCTCAAGGGTCCGCGGGGCGGCTCGAGGCCGACCCGTGCCCGGGATCGCTGCCTGTAAGGCCGGCTGCCGCACGTCGTTGCCGAACCCATGGCCGCGGGTGCGTCGTCCATCACGCCACTGGCGCGAACGGCCTTGCGCGCGATCTGCCGGTGGTCGGCAGCCGTCCCACGGCCGTGCGCACGGCGAAACCTTCGTGTTATACCCGCCGCCGCATCAGGGCCCGACAAGCCGCATTTGACCGCGTGCGCGGTCACCCGCCCAACGACCTCCGGTCCGCGGGCAACGGCTTCCGTCCGACGATGCAGGAGCCCACGCAAGTGATCCGCGCCCGTTCGCTTCGAAGGTTTTCACTACCGCTCTCGCTTCGCGTGGGCTGTCTCGCCGCGGGCCTCGTCGCTCCGCTGTCGGTGATGTTGGCACCCGAGACGGCGCTTGCCGCCGAGGAAGGCGCCATCAACGGCGTCGTCACGAATGCCAAGACGCGCGAGAAGCTGAAGGGCGCCCTCGTGGTCCTGCAGTGCACGTGCTTGCAGGGCTCGCGCGAGACGACCACCAACGACAGTGGTCTGTACGCGTTCAAGGAGCTGCCGCCGGGCACGTACACGATCCAGGTGCTCGTCGGTCAGGCCGACGTGTCGAAGGTCGCGACGCTGCCGCGTGCCGCGAAGTTCCGCGCGAACTTCTCAGTCGATCCGGCCAACGAGTTCCGTCGCGTCGTCCGCGTGAAGTCGACCCCGGTCAAGCAGGGCACCGCCGTTGGCCGCGAGGTCAACATGGAGGAGTTCCGCAACATCCCGATCGGCAACGCGACCAACCGCGACTTCACGGCGGTGGTCGAGTCGTCGGCGACTGCGTCGGTCGACTCCGCCGGCATCTCGCTCGCCGGCACCACCGGCGCCGAGAGCAAGTACACCGTCGAAGGCGCCAACGTGAACAACCCGCGGTTCGGTACCGTGGGCGCTTCGATCGTCCAGGAGTTCATCCAGGAGGTCGAGATCCAAGAGGCCGGCTACGAGGCCGAGTACGGCGACGCCTCGGGTGGCCAGGTCGCCGCCCGCCGCGTTTCGGGTACCAACAAGCTCCGCGGCGTCGCGCGCTTCACCTACACCCCGCGTCTGGCCAAACCGCGCTTCATCATCGGCACGGACAACGCCCTGCGCGCGATCGAGGTGCCCGACTACGCCATGCAGGGCGTGGTCGGCATGAACGGCCCCATCATCAAGGACCGGTTGTTCTGGTCGGGCGGCATCGCCTCCACCGGCGGCCGCGCGTCGCTGATCCAGTCGTTCCACCACCGCGTGGACAAGGACGGCTCGGGTGGCTACGAGGAGTGTCCCTACGAGAACGGCGCGTTCGACTGCGTCGCCGGCGGTGACTACATCGCGAGCGAGAAGTTCGCCGAGCAGAAGTTCAAGACCGGCAACGTCGACCTGCAGCTCTTCGGCGGCCTCGACTGGGCCATCAGCCCCAAGCACAAGATCGGCTTCTCGATCTTCACCAACCCCGGCTTCACGCGTCGCACCTACCGGCGCCCAGTCGGCGACAGCCTCGACCCGAGCTCGTTCGGCACCTCGCCGTCCGCCGATCCCCTGGGCGGCGGCTCGCGCGTCGCCAACGGCGTCGTCAACGAGCACTTCGGCTGGGACCGCGACAACGCGACCACGGCGGTGGTCAACTACAACGGTCGTGTCGCCGAGGACAAGCTCGAGATCGACGCCAACTTCAGCTACTCGCAGTTCCGCTTCGTCGAGGGTTGGAAGATCGACAACCCCGACATCGTGAACCGCACCGCCACGCAGGAGCAGGACAGTCAGGGCACCAACCTGTTCTCGCTGCTGGACCGCGACAACCGCCTCGACCTCGTGCCGGGCGTCGAGGACGCTTGCAACAACGCCAACCTGCCGGGTCTGACCTGCCCCGTGCGTCAGTGGCTCTCGGGCGGTCTCGGCCAGTACAGCCAAGGCACCACCCGCCGCGTCAACGGCAACTTCTCGCTGACCCACTTCTTCAACGCCGCGGGCGCGCACCAGCTCAAGTACGGTGCGCAGATCGAGCACATCCAGGACAAGACCGACAACCGCTACTCGGGTCGGAACGACGGCGACTTCTACAACAACTGCGCGGCCGGCCAGTCGGGCGGCGGCGAGTACTGCTACGACAAGGCCAGCGACAGCTACGACATCGACTTCGCGAACCGCGTCAACAACCACCGCTTCATCTTCGTCGACACCGACAACCCGGACGCCCGCACGGCCGTCGGCTTCGGTCGCGTGCGCGAAGAGCAGGGCCAGCTGCGCGCCATCGCCACGCCGCTGGGCGCCGGCATCCGCGTCGATGGCTACCGCGCCAACGTCTCGACCCAGAACTATGGCTTCTTCCTGCAGGACAAGTGGGCGATCCTCTCCAACTTGTTCGTCACCGCCGGCGTTCGGTGGGAGATGCAGGACATGCGCGACATCCTCGGTCGTCGCGCGGTGTTCATCTGGGACAACGTCGCCCCGCGCGTCGGCATCAACTACGACTGGACGGACGAAGGTCGCAGCCGCCTGTTCGCCAGCTACGGTTGGTTCTACCAGCCGCTGCCGCTGCAGCTGAACGCCCGCGTGTTCGGCGGTCTCGTCAACGTCCAGCGCACCTACCGGAACTCGGACTGCGTCGGCCAGTCGACCACCATCGACGGCACCGCACGCGACCGCTACCGCGACGGCCAGCCCACCGAGTACTGCACCGACTTCAACGGCTCGACCAGCCAGCTGACCCAGGGCGCGGTCGTCCCGCGCCTCAAGGGCCAGTACAACCAGCAGTTCCAGATGGGCTACGAGCAGGAGGTCATCGAGGACCTGACGCTCGGCGTCCGCTGGCTGCACACCGACCTCGGTCGCGCCGTCGAGGACATCTCGACCAACGGTGGCCTCAACTTCATCATCGCCAACCCCGGTGTCGACGTCTCGGGCGACGACCTCAAGCGTCAGCAGGACCGCTGCAACCAGCTGCAGAGCCAGCTCGACGGCACCGAGATGGACGACCCCGGTCGCAGCCAGGTCGCCCGCGACCTGCAGCGCTGCCAGTTCCTGGCCGACGCGTTCGGCAAGGTCGGCTCGCTGTTCAGCCGCCCGCGTCGCAACTTCGACGCCTTCACCTTCGAGGTGAAGAAGCGCTTCGCGAAGAACTGGCTGCTCCTCGGTAGCTACACCTACAGCCGCCTGGTCGGTAACTACGACGGCTTCGTCGACCCGATCACCGGCGCCATCAACATCGGCGCGAGCACGCAGTACGACATCCCCGAGCTGGTGCGAAACAGCTTCGGCCCGCTGTCGTTCAACACCCCGCACCGCTTCAAGGTCGACGGCTTCTACTCCTTCGACCTGCAGGAGGCCGGTCGCCTGACCCTCGGCACCAGCGTCCGCTACCAGTCGGGCTACCCGATCTCGCTGCGCGCCGGCAGCAACCGCTACCCCGGCCTGTACCCCATCTACGTGGTGCCCCGCGGTGCCGGTGGCCGGGTCGAGGCCAACTACAACTGGAACCTGAGCCTCAGCTACGCGTACCCGCTGCCGGGTGACCTCGAGATCGAGTTCGCGGTTCGCTGGCTCAACGTCACCAACGCCAAGGCCGCGCTGCGCGTCGACGAGGTCTACTCGTTCGACGACACCCGCCCGGTCGCCGGTGGTGATCTCTCCGACGTGAAGCACACCAAGATCCAGAACGCCGGCAACCCGACCGAGTTCTTCCAGCGCGTGGTGCTGTCGCCGCAGGGCAACTTCGGCGTGCAGGCACGCTTCCAGAACCCCACCGCGGCACAGTTCGAGCTCCAGCTGCGCTTCTAGGACGGGCGAGTCCACGCTACGGCGAGCTGTCCCCCATGCGGGATGGCTCGCCGTAAGCCGTTTCCCGGGGGCCTGTTGCCTCCGACGTGAGTGCAACACTTGGAGTTCGTGCGTGGTGGAGCATGCTCATCACGCTCGCGTCGATTGGCGCGGCTGCGACCGCCGAGGCGGCCGATGACGCGCGCATCGTCGGCGCCGTCACCAACCAGAAGACCCACGAGCCCATCAAGGGCGCGCTGGTCATCATCGAGTGCACCTGCTTGCAGGCCAGCATCGAGCGGTACACCAACGACCAGGGCATCTACAGCGTCGACGGGCTGCCGGCGGGTCCCTACCGGGTGACGGTGCTGCACGACGACGCAAGCGTGGAGAAGAAGTTCCCGCTTC
>WBZX01001622.1_pt1 | contig 16644 bp, 12 predicted proteins | sample 5204211 | NCBI WGS metagenome assembly WBZX01 (sample SAMN12344362, study PRJNA552823) | activated sludge metagenome | biome: Activated sludge suspended growth; feature: Nitrification reactor; material: Wastewater; isolation source: activated sludge from nitrification reactor of wastewater... | reverse complement strand
ACGATCGGGCGGGCGCACCTCGTCGATCAGCGCCAATGTCACTGCGAAGAGCAGCTCCGTGCTCGCGCGTCGCGGGCTCGCAGGCTCCGGCGTCTGCGCCAGGGCCGACACCCGCGCGAGCCGACGCTCGAGCTCGACCTCGGCGCGGGTGCGCGCTGCCTTGGCCGGCGGTTCCTCCTCGCGGCGCGCGCCCGCATGCGGTGCCTCGCGCACCTCGGCGCGGCCACGGTGGGCGTCGGGCGGCTCGGCACGACTGCGGCGGGCGCCGGGGACCGCAGCGGACTGGCTCGATCCTTCGAGCTGACGATCGACGGCCATCAACAGCGCCGCCAGGTGGGCGCAGGGCTTGGGCTCGCCGCAGTTGCAGTCACCATCGATCTGCACGCGGCCGTCCTCCTCGAAGAAGTACAGCCAGACCGCATGGCTGGCGCTCGCCACCCCTCGCACGCGGCCGTGCCAGGTCTGCGCTCGCGCATCGAGCCCGACCCGCGAGACCGCTCCCCGAGCGAGCAGCGACGCAGCCCGGCGCCAGGTCGCAGGTTCGAACTCGTGGGCGTGATCGAAGGCGCGGGACAACGTGTTCGGCCTGGGGCCGCAGCGTAGGCGCGACCACGGCGGTGTCGCAAGCGCCAGCGAACGCGGAGACCGCCGCTCGCGCGTCCCGCAAGTGCGCTATGCTTCGATCATGTTGGGTCGTGGTACGGTATCGATGCTCGTGTGGGGCTGCCTGTGCGCCTGCGGACCATCCGTCGTGGTGGCAGACACGGACGGCGCCGATGGCAGCGGCGGCAGCGGGGGCGACACCCAAGCCAGCGCGACCGCGAGCACCACCGTGGGTACCAGCGCGAGCACCAGCGCGGCGACCACGGTCGACCCCAGCGACAGCGCCGACGCGAGCACGACGGGCGACACCGCCGGCAGCAGCAGCGGCGCAGGCAGCAGCAGCGGCGATCCGTTCGAGTGCGGCTGCCCCGAGGATGTCGTGATCGACTTCGAGACCCCGCTCGAGCGTGGCTTCACCCCCGCCGAGGCGCTGGCCGTCGTCGCCGATCTCGATTTTCCCGACTTCGTCTGGATCGCCCACGAGGGCGCACCCGAGAGCATCTTGCACCTCGACGTCAGTTACGCAGGCGGCGTCGTGCGCCAGGGCCCCGGCGGCGACGACGGCTGTGCCTTCCTCAGCGCCCCGTGTGACGACGGCTTGGTCATGGACGTCGTCGTGCACCTCACCAGCGACGATGGCTGGCTCGACTGGACCGTCGACGCGCGCATCGAGGGCGTGCTCGGCGAGAGCCTCCGCCTGTGGACGCCGATGCCAGTCGATGTCGGCACCAACCTCGGGACCTTGGCCGAGCATCCGCCGCTCATGGGCAACACGCCGGTGACCCTCGACGCCTTGACCCTCGACGTTGCCCCCTACGGCCGGCCGCAGATGGTGTGGTTGGCGCTGTACGGCGTCAACGCGGACACCGGCTTCGTCGAGCTGGGCGGGGCCAACGCGCAGTAGCGGCGAGCCCTCCGCTCACGGCGCGAACGCGACCACGACGCCGGCGTAGGGCTCCGCATCGCGGGTGCGGCCGCCGGCGACGACGAGGCCGGTGCCCTCCGCGACCTCGACGTGCGTCAGATCGGCGTCGAGGTCGTCGACGACGGTGGTCCAGCGGGTGCCGCCGTCGGGGGTGAACTTGCGAACGACCGCGTGCGGGGTGCCGTCGTCGTCGGCCACGGTGCCAACCGCGACGATGTCGCCCAGCGCGTCGACGGCGAGGTCGTGCCACACGTGCTCGGTGGGCACGGAGTGCCACAGCGCACCGCCTGTCGCATCGCGTTCCCACAGGGTCGTGCCGGTGTCGTCGGCGGTGAGCTCGATGGAGGTGCCGCTGGGCGTGGCTGCGATTGCGGTGTAGCGCACGGCGTCATCGGGTGCGAGCGCCCACCGCTGCGCGCCGCCACTGGCGAGTCGACGCGCGAAGCCGTGATCATCGGTGCGGACCCCCGCCATGGCGACGTCGCCGTCGGGCCACACCGTCACGTCGGTCGCCTGGTAGGTCGAGCTGCCGGACCACAGCGGCGCGCCGTCGTCGTCGAGCACCTCGATGGCGGTGGTGTACCCGACCCACCCGACCACCGCGCAGCCGAGACCGCCGGTGCAGTCGACCGCTCGCCACCACACGTTCTGTGTGGTCTCGCTATCGGTCGAGACCCCGCCGGGGGTGTAGCGACGACGCCAGCCACCGTCATCGCCGTCGCCGACCACGAGGATGCCGCCATCGCCCTGGATCGCGACGCCGTTGGGCGAGGTGTAGACGTCGCCGTAGTCGAGCACGTCGTCCCACCACGGCGAGCCGCTGGCGTCGAGCAGCGTGATGTGACCGCGATCCTCGGTGGCACCGCCGCGTCGCCCCACGACCACCGAGCTGCCGTCGTCGGCGACCGCGATCGCCGTCGTGTCGGAGAACTCGCCGTCGTCGGTGGCCAGCGAGTACGACCACCGCAGCTCGCCCGAGGGCCGACAATCGACGTTGCAGCCATCGGCGTCGGTGCGGTTGCCGTCGTCACATCCCTCGCCGTCCTGCGCGGTGCCATCGCCGCAGTGTTCACCGATGCCGCTGCAGTCGCTCGCGCAGAAGCCGTAGACACCGTTGGCCTCGCCAGCGTCGCAGGCCTCTTCGGCGTCGACGTGACCATCGCCGCACCACGCGGCAATTTCCTGGCAGCCCGGCATGCAGCCGCCGTAGCTGCCGTCGTTGGTGCCATCGTCGCAGACCTCGCCGAGATCGATGGTGCCATTGCCGCAGACGCTGCCATCGTCGGTTTCGGCCTCGCCGCCGCTGCTGTCGGCACCGTCGGTCGTGCCGGGCTCGTCGCCGGCTTCGGAGCCGGCCGCTCCGCCGGTGGTGGCCGATGGATCATCGGCGCCTTCGGTGTCGGCCCCCGAGCTATCGGATGCGTCCGCCGCGGGGCCATCGATGTCCTGGCAGGCGCCCGCGAGCGCGAACAGGGCGAGGCAGCGGCGGTGGACGAGACGTGCGTGGTGTTGCATGTGCGCGCTCGGGTCGGCTGCCCGTCGCGCGCCGTTGCACGAAGGTCAACCGGCGGGCTCGAAGTTCATGCACGCGGCATCGATGCTATCGGTCAGCGCGGCCTCGACGGTCGCCGGCACCGCGTTCCCGACCAGGCACAGGTCGGCGGCGTAGCCGTTGGTGTCCAGCAGATCGGCGAACGCGAACAGCTTGGTGGCGTGGAAGACCCCGCAGTCGATGCCGTTGCAGCCGCAGCTGCCGGGCTGACCGCAGAAGTTCATGCCCGCGGCGACGCCGGGATCGCCGGCGATGACGATCGCCGCGACCGCCCCGACCTGACCGCCCTTGACCTGAGAGGACAGCAGCTCCTCCGCCTCCGGCGGGGTGTACTTCGGTGGGGTCGCGCAGCCGAGGCCGCAGGTGTTGCCGCCCTGCTGATCGTAGTCGCCGTAGTCGTCGACGTCGGTGAGCATGAGCAGCACCAGCAGCGCGTCGTCGCGGACGAAGCCGGTGGCGTCGCCGAGCAGGAGATCGGTGCCGCTGGTCAGCACGTGCTCGCAACCGATCGGGGGCTCACCGCCCACCGCTCCCACGGCGCCGTTGACCGCCAACGCCATCGCCATGTCGTCGAGCTCGGTGCTGTCGAACCACGGGTTGGGGCCGGCCCAGCCCGGTGGCACGTGGAAGCCGTTGTCGTCGTCGTCGGTCACGCCGATGCGGTAGTCGATGCCGCCACCGTTCAAGCCTTCGAGCGTGGTGATGATGCCGGTGACCGCGTTGGTGGCCGCCAGCGCCTGGCGCTCCTCGATCATCGAGCCCGAGCTGTCGAGCACGAACAGCATGTCGATCTTGCCGCAGCCGCTGACCGGGCCGGTCTCACCACCGCCGACGTCGAGCTTGGGACCACCGCCGCCACTGCTGTCGCCGGCGCTGGTGTCCGACTCGGTCATGCCGGTGATCGTGCTCGCCGCGGTCGCCGAGCTCCCGCTGCCCGCGCTCATGCCGGTGTCGCTGTCCGGCGCGCTCGTGGCGTCGGTGCCGCCCGGCAGGACCTCGCAGCTTCCCGCCAAGCACGACAGGCCGACGTCGCAGGCACCGCCCACGGTGCAGGCGCAGCCGTGACTGCCGATCGGGCACTCGTCGGCGCCGGTGTCACCACAGGCCCACGCACCGCCAACGCCCAACGCCGTACCCAAGCCCCATGCCGCCCACGCAAGTCGCATGGTCCCATCTTCGCCTGCGGCGGGCATCGGCCGCAAGCGACCCACGCGATTGTCAGGGGTCGCCGACGCCCACACTGTGGGCATCGAGCTCGCCGCGCGGCTCGCTGCGGCTCGAGCTGGCGGCTTCGCGCGGACGCATGACGAAGCGGTGGAAGAGGTAGGCGAGCGCGAACCACCCCGCGCCCGCGAACACCGAGGGATCGAGCTTGCGTGCCAGCACCACCAGCACCACCAGGCTGAGCAGGATGTAGATCGCCGGCGCGATCGGATAGCCCCAGGTCCGGTAGGGCCGCGGCATGCCGGGCAGCTTGACCCGCAGCACGAAGACCGCGGCGACCGTGAGCGTGCCGGTGATGAGCATCGCCGCCGAGGCGTAGCCGATCAGCGCCTCGAAGCCGTGGGTGTAGATGAGCAAGAGCGTCCAGCCGGCCTGCATCCACAGCGCGACCGCAGGGGTGCCATGGCGCGGGCTGCAGGTGCCGGCGGCTGCGATGCAGTGGCCATCCTTCGCCATCGCGTAGGCGATGCGCGAGCCGGTCAGCACGGTGCCGTTGAGCGACCCGAGCATCGCCAGCAAGATCGCGATGGTCACCCCCCAGCGACCCCACTCGCCGAAGATGACCGCGGCCGCCGCGGTGCCGGCCTCACCGGTGTTGGCCAGCGCCGACATCGTGAACACCGCGAGGAAGCCCAGGCACAGCGCGACGTAGAGGACCGTCACCGCCATCGTGCCGCCGACCAGCGCGCGCGGCACGTTGCGCGCCGGCGCGTCGATCTCGGCGCCGACGAAGATCGCCGCGTTCCAGCCCGAGAACGCGAAGTAGACCGGCAGGAACGCGGCCGCGAGCGCGGCCACGGGGGGCACGCGCAGGCCCGGCTCGGCGGTTGCGAGCGCACCGGCGTGGGTGCCCTGGTGCAGCATCACGAACACGGTGCCGAGCAACAACAACAACACCGGCGCGATCGTGACGACGATCTGCAGCCGGCCCGACACCACCACGCCGATGTGATTGACGACGGTCAGACCCAGCACCAGCGCGGTGGCCCAGAACAGCGTGGGGTCGAGGCCGAGCTGCGCGGGCAGCTCGAAGTGACTGCCGAGGATCTGCGGCAGCTGGAAGGTCGCCGTGCCGACCGCCATCGCGGCCAGCGAGCCCGGGAACACCGCCAGCAGCTGCAGCCAGCCCGCGGCGAAGGCGAGCCCGGGGCCGTACGCGCGGCGCAGGTAGGGATAGTCACCGCCGGCCCGCGGCATCATGGCGCCCAGCTCGGCGACCGACAGCGCGCCGCACAGGGCCGAGATCCCGCCGAGCAGCCACACCAACAGGAACGCAGCGGGCCGATCGACGTGGGAGGCCACCACCGGCGGCGCGATGAAGATGCCGATGCCCAGCATCGAGCCGGCCACGAGCGACATCGCGGCGACGGGTCCGAGGCGTTGGGGACGGTGCGACATCGCAGCGATCGCTCGCGAGCGGCCATCGATCGCCGCTCGGGTGGGGAAGGTACCGCGAAGCCGGGGTGCAGCCCCCGAAATCGACGAGAACGGCGGGCCTGCCCGTCGCGCGCGCGCACACGAGCACTGGGGATCGCCCCCCAAAGCTGGCCGTGCGGGCCGCGGGGCATCGCGCGCGCCCGCACGACGTGGGCACCGATGGCACGGACGCGCGAGCCGGCGAGGTTGCTCCCTCGGTCGTCGATTTCGCGTCGGCACCACGACGACGCGCGCGCGCACGAGCCCGGCCCGCCGTCGTTGACACCCCCCGAGCGCGCGCCGTACCGTCCCGCCCGCACGCATGCCGCCGCAATCCAACGCCGCGAGCCGTCGCCGCCCGCGTTGGGCGCGCCCCCCGGCGTGGGCACGCTGCGCGCTGGTGGCCCTGTGCATGGGCGCGATCGCACCGGTCGGCTGCAAGACCGGCCCCGACCTCGCCGCCGACTACGCCCAGACCGCCGAGGAGAATTTCGCGCTCGCGCAGAACGAGTTCCTCGATCACGACTGGGAAGAGGCGATCCAGTACGCCGACTTCGTGCGCATCCGCTTCCCGTTCTCGCGCTATGCGGTCGAGGCGGAGCTGCTCATCGCGCGGGCCGAGTTCGAGCAGAGCAACCACACCACCGCGATGGATGCGTTCAAGCAGTTCGCCAAGCTGCATCCGACCCACGAGCACGTGCGCAACGGCTGGGCCTCGTTCATGGCCGCGGCCTCGGCGTTCATGAACGCGCCGCAGAAGTTCTTCCTGCTGCCGCCCGACTACATGCGCGATCAGTCGCAGCTCGAGGAGGCGCTGATCGAGCTCGAGTACTACTTCGATCACTACGGCGGCACCGTCACCGAGCCCTACGCGGTCAAGCTCCGCGACGAGGTGCGACGACGCCTGCTGCAGCACGAACTCTACGTCGCCAACTTCTACCTGTCGCGCGACAAGCCCGAGGCCGCAATCGGTCGACTCGAGGCCGCCCACGCCACCTACCCCGGCATCGGCCTCGACGCCGAGGTGCTGTTCCTGCTCGGCGTCACCTACCTGCGCATGGACGAGATCGAGCTGGCGCGCTCGACCTTCACCGAGCTGCAATCGCAGCACCCCAAGCACCACCACGGCAAGCAGGCGCGCATCTACCTGCGATACATCCGCGACACCTTTGGCCCCGCCGATCCCTCGCGCAAGCGGCCCGATCGCTCGCCGCCCAAGCCCAAGAGCCCGCCCAAGCCCAAGAACCTCGAGAACCCGGTGCGACCCGAGCGGGCCCCACCGAAGCGCCCCGAGGGCACCATCGCGCCACCGCCGAGCTCGCCGTTCGGCCAAGGCGGCGGTGCGCAGCCCGAGGGCGGCGCCTCGCCCGAGGCGGGCGGCAAGCCCGAGTCGGAATCGCCTGAGGCCGAGTCGCCTGAGGCCGAGTCGCCCGAGGCCGAGTCGCCCGAGGCCGAGTCGCCCGAGGCCGAGTCGCCCGAGGCCGAGTCGGAATCGCCCGAGGCCCCCGCGACCCCACCCGGCGCAGCCAGTGGCAAGTCGGCGTCGTCGGCGGGCACGACCGCATCGGGCGGTCGCGCCATCTAACGCGCCCGCTGTCGGCCAAGAAGCACTAAGGTTCAAAGAGGTCGCCATGGATCCGCTCATCAAGCATCACCTGGTCGTGGGCCGCGAGTACTACCTCACGGGCGAGTACGCCAAGGCCCGCGAGCACCTCGAGGCGGTGCTCCGCGTGCACGACGACTACGCCGACGTGCACAACATGATGGGCGTGATCCTGTACGAGGCCGGCAAGGCCTCGGAGGCGTGCGCGGCGTTCGAGCGCGCACTGGCGCTGAACCCCCGCTACACCGAGGCCGCGCTCAACCTCTCGGTCTGCTACAACGAGCTCGGTCGCTACGACGACGGGCGTCGGGTCTACGCGCAGGTCTACGGCACCGCCGATGCCGGCAGCCTCGACAAGCTCGACGCCTACGCGCGCGGCAAGATCGCGAACATGCACCGCGACATCGCCGACGCCTACGTCGGCGTCGGGCTGCTCGAGCACGCGGTGAAGGAGTACCGCAAGGCGCTCATGCTGTGCCCGACCTTCGTCGACATCCGCACCAAGCTCGCGACCGTGCTGCGCGACGCAGGTCGGATCGACGAGGCGCTCGACGAGCTCATTGCGATCCGCGAGAGCGCGCCGGACTACATCCAGGCCCGCGTCCAGCTCGGCATCACACTGTGGCGCGCCAAGCGGATCGCCGAAGCGCGCGCGGAGTGGCAGTTCGTGCTGGACCACGACCCCGACAACCGCAGCTGCCGCGTGTACCTCGGCATGACCGCCGATCCCCCGAGCTGACGGCGGCCGCCCGGCCTTCGACGCCGCGAGCATCGCCGCCAGGGCCACGCCCGCATCGCCCGCTCGACCCGAGTTCGGACCAACCTCGGACCACGACGCCGCCAGCACACGGCCAGCACACGGCCAGCACACGCCCACCTGCGCGGCGACGGCGGCGCGAAAACCAAGGCGCCGGGCTGGTCGCATCGCGGGCTTTCGGCTAACTTCCCCGGCAGCGGCCTGGCATGGATCTCACAGAGAAATTTCTACAGTTCGCCCTCGTGGGCGCCAACTGGGTGCTGTGGCTGCTCGTCGGCCTGAGCGTGGTGAGCGTGTACATCATGCTTGAGCGCTTCATCTTCTTCCGGCAGATCACCGGCGCCGACGCGGGCATCCGCCGCGGCCTGCTGACGGCGCTCGCCGACCACGACCTGGCGAAGGCGCGCAAGCTCGTCACCGGCGTGGCCGGCAGCGGCGCGCGCATGGTCGCCGAGATGCTCGAGAACAAGCCCCGCGGTCACGCCGCGATGGAAGCCGCCATGAACGGCGTGCGCTCCGAGGAGAAGCTCCGGCTCGAGCGCAACCTCAGCTACCTCGGCACGCTCGGGGCGAACGCGCCGTTCATCGGGCTGTTCGGCACCGTGCTCGGCATCATCCGCGCCTTCCAGGACCTCGCGACCGCCGGGCTCAAGGCCGGCGGCGAGAGCAGCACGGCGGTGATGGCCGGCATCTCCGAGGCCTTGGTCGCGACCGCGGTCGGCCTGTTGGTCGCGATCCCCGCGGTGGTGGCCTACAACATCTTCCAACGCCGGGTGAAGCGCACGCTCGGCGAGGCCGAGGCGATGGCCCAGGGCGCGCTCGGTCTCATGGTCGCGCCCGACGGCGCCGCGAAGTCGGAGGCGTGAGCTCGACATGGCCGGCGGATCGATCGACGACGACGACGAGATCACAGGCATCAACGTCACGCCGCTGGTCGACGTGACCCTGGTGCTGCTCATCATCTTCATGGTGACGACCAGCATCATCAGCAACGCCGAGGGCGTGCAGGTCGACAAGCCGGAGGCCTCGACCGGGGCCAAGCTCGACGACAGCAGCGTGATGATCGTCTGCGCCGCCGACGGCACCGTGCAGGTCGACGGCGCCACCCTCACCACCGACGCGCAGATCATCGACAAGCTCACCGACAAGCTGGTCGAGGACCGCGGCCTGCAAGGCATCGTGCAGTGCGACGAGGCGGCCCAGGTCGGGCAGCTGGTCCACCTCATCGATCTGATGCGCGATGCCGGCATCAAGAAGTACGCGATCGCGACGAAGAAGCCCGAGAAGGCCGGCGGCTGATGCACCCCGTCGCGAGGGCGACGATCGAGTCGCGGGCCCGCGGGCTCGATCCCCTGATCGGCGTGCCGCTGGCGCTGCTGCTGCACGTCGCCGCGTTCTTCCTCGCCGGTAGCATCGAGCCCGACGAGCCCGAGCAGCTCGACCTGGTCGAGTTCGAGGTCGCCGAGCTGCCACCGGAGCCCGAGCCCGAGCCACCGAAGCCCGAGGTCGAGCCCGAGCCCGAGCCACCACCGGAGCCCGAGGTGAAACCGCTGGAGCCCGAGGTGACGCCGCCGCCCGAGGTGAAACCGAAGCCCAAGCCCAAGGCCAAGCCCGAGCCCACGCCGCCGCCGACCCCGGAGACGCCGCCGCCATCGGGCCCGCCCAAGCCGGCACGCCTCGAGCTCGATCTGCCGCTGACCCCGGGCGGCAACGGCCCCGTGACCGTGAAGCCCGGCACCGGCGGCGGCACCTCGGGCAGTGGCAACGGCACCCCCGGTGGCAACGGCACCAAGCCCGGCAGCGGTGGCACCGGCAGCAGCGGCAACGGCACGGGCAACGCCGCGGGTCCGCCGTGGCAGCCGAAGAACGACCTCTTCATCCGCCAGCAGCCGCGCGTCATCAAGGTCCCGGAGCTCGAGTGCCCCGCGGTCGCGCAGCGCCAGGTCTCGGGCACCGTCGTGCTGCTCGTGCAGGTGACGCGCGACGGCAAGGTGCGCTCCGCCAAGGTCACCAAGCCGATGGGCTCGGGCTGCGACGACATCGCGAAGAAGGCGCTCAAGCAATCGAAGTTCGCGCCGGCGGTCGGCACCGACGGACAGCCGGCGGACTACGAGCTGCGTTACGAGTACGTGTTCGAATTGCAGGACTGATCGACGTGAGTCTGCGCGAGCTCGTCTCGCGTGTAGCCGCCACCACGGACAGGACGAAGCGACGAGATCCGATCGAGTTTTGCGCGGTCGATCGGTCGCGTGGTGGCTCGACGCCGCGACCGTCGATCGCTACCGTGGATGCGTGCGATGCATGCTGGCAGTCCTCGTGGGTGCGTGCCTCGGTGTCGCCACCGCATGCACGGCGGGCCGCAGCTTCGCCTGTCACGACGACGACGCCGCCTGCGAGAACGCGGGCGTGCACGGCAGCTGCGAGCCGACCGGGTTCTGTGCCTTCCCCGATGACACCTGCGCCAGCGGCCGGCGCTATGGCGCGCTCGCGGGCGATCATCTGGCGGGCACCTGCACCGACGACGGCAACGCCGAAACCACCGCGAACGTCACCGCCGACACCACCGCCGATCCGGGCGACGGCACCACCGTCGCCAGCGAGGGCGACGCCGCGGGTACGGGTGCCAGCACGACCGGCCCGGGCTCCACCGAAGGCGACGGTGCGACGACGACGGCGGCGCTCGACGGTAGCGGCGGTGACGTCTCCAGCGGATCCGGCAGCAACGTCGAGGGCAGCACCGGCGTCGGTACGGCAACGGGCGATGCCACCACCACCGCCGCGAGCATGGGCTCCACCGGCGGCGACGAATCGGGCGGTGACTACCAGCCGTGCACCGACGACACCGAGTGCGCGCTAGGCCTCGACTGCGTCGCCGATCAGTGCCGCCGGCCCTGCATGGAGGACCAGGACTGCCCCGACGCAGGCGCTTCGGGCGAGCCCGCGTGCCGCAACATCCCGTCGAAGCACTGCGTGCTCGAGTGTGACAGCCCGATGCTGTGCCTGCCAGGGATGGACTGCACCGACGGTGTCGGCAACCAGCCCAGCTGCCAGTGGCCGTGACGGCGCTTCGCGATCACTGCGGCGCGCCGAAGCGCTCGCGCAGCGAACCGAGCAGATCGGCGAGCTGGTGATCGTCGAGCGTCTCGCCCCACGCCGGCATGCCGCCCTTGCCCTGCAGCAGCGTCTGCACGATCGCGTCGTCGTCGAACCGCGGCAGGCGCTCGAACAGCGACGGCGCGAAGCCGGAGCCATCGCCATCGGCGCCGTGGCACCGCGCGCACCGCTGCGCGAAGGTGGTCGCGCCCGCGGCCGCGTCGCGGGGGAGCGCGACGATGGCCTGCACCCGCGGGTGCACGGCCTGGCGGTCGCCCTGATCGCGGAAGGCGACCTCGGCCGCGACCACGCCCACGAGGTCGTCGACGCGATGGAACGACCACAGGTAGTCGGCGGGGAACAGCTCGCGCTGCTGCCGACGACCGTGATCGGGAAAGTGCGCGTCGTCGGCGATCAGGCGCTCCAGATCGATGGGATCGAGCGCACTGTCACCATCGAGGTCGAGCGCCACCTGGGCGCCGCCGTGCTGATGACAGCCGATGCAGTTGGTGCCGGCGTTGCCGCGGCCGTGCTCGAGGTACGGGTTGCTGCACCACGTCGGCGCACCGTCGCCGGTGGCCGCGAGCGCGGCCGCGAGCGACGGCAGCTCGGGGTAGCGCGCGGCCGGATCGGGATCGTCCTCGGTGTAGAACGCGGTAGTGCACATCTTGTAGTGGCGAAACGCCGGCGCCAGGCCCTCGCGGATCGCCGCCGGGCGATCGGCACCGAAGTCCTCGTCGGGTCGATCGCTCCACCACAGCGTGGTCCACTGCCAGTGGCGCAGCTCCTTGGTCATGATGTGCAGACCCGCGAGCCGATAGACCGAGCCGTTGCGCAGCGCGATGGTGTAGATGTCGTCGGGGCCCGGGCTCGCGCGGCGGTCGCCCTGCTCGCCCCACGCCGCGGCACCGCCGGGCGCGAGCCGCTGGGTCAGCGCATCGGCGTCGGTGTCGAACACCGGCAGGTCGCGACCGAAGTCCGCGCGCTCCCACTGTGCCTTCACGAGGATCGCATCGACGGGGAATTCGTCGTCGAAGCAGCGCGTGAAGTCGTCGTCGCGCTCGGGCACCGCGTCCAACCCGAGGGTGTCGAGCCCGCCGAGGCAATCCATCATGGTGCCGTAGTTGGCGAGTGCGTGCTCGAGCGTCGCGGGGCCGTAGAGAATGCGCGCGATGCCGGAGCTGGCGCCGGCGAGGTTGCGCTGCAGCAGCGCGTCGCACTCGGCCGCCGACAGATCGGACGGGCACGCGCCCAGCTTCTGCACCTCGCGGATGTAGCGCTCGAGCGGCCAGCTGCTCGCACGCTCGATCGCGTCGGCGTTGGCGTCGAACGCCGCCGCGATCGCGTCGGGCGCGAAGGGCTCGCGCACGCGTCGGCCGGCGGGGCCGAGATCGTCGTAGAGCGCCTGGAACATGCGCTTGAAGTCGTCGACGCCGTACCAGGTGTGGAAGCGCGGCACCAGCGGCACGTCGTCGGGCAACGCGAGCGCGTCGTGCCCTGCCCCGCCCGGCGCGAGCCCGAGCAGGGGCACCGGCTCGAGCACCTTGAACACCGTCGACCACGCGGCCTCGCGACGCGCTCGCATGTCGGCGCGCAGCTGCGGCTCGCGCTCCCGCAGACCGGGGTCGGCGACGTACGGATCGGCGACGCCGGCGAGCTTGCGACCGAGCAGGTCGGTCTTGCCGCCCGCGATGCCCTCCGGGAACGCCTCCGGCTCGCTCGCCGGCGTCGGCTCGGCACATGCCGCAGCGAGCGACGCCACCAACAGCACCGCCAGCGGCCCGCGGCGGCGCGGGGTCTGCGTGCGTGCGGCCAGCATCAGCCCGCCACCTGCAGCGCGGCGTCGGAGGCCGCGAGGATGCGCTCGCCGCTCGGGCCCCGCACCAGGAAGTAGATCCAGCCGCTCGACACGAAGTGGGGGAACAGCGCCCGTGCGCCGTCCTTCATGTCGGTGATGCGATAGCGGGCACCGTCCGCGAGATCGACCAGGAACAGGTTCGCCACACCGTCTTCGTAGTGGTGCAGCACCATGAAGCGCTCGTCGAACGAGAAGTTCGGCTTGGCGCCCGGCATGCAGACCGTCGCGAGCTCGTGGTTGGTGTCGATGACGTAGCTGTCCCCGGAGGCCACCGCGTTCACGCGGCGCAGCACGTAGCCGAGGCTGGCGCCGCCGGGCCCGGCCAGCCGACTGGCGACCAGCTGCGACGACGGCGACAGCACCGAGTCGCCCTCGTAGGGCGAGCCGACCACGACCGCCGCGTGGGGCTCGTACTGCGTGCCCGTGAAGACCATCGGTGTGATCTTCATGGTCGAGCTGGCATTGAAGTTGGCCGCAGGGTCGGTGGTGCCGGTGCCGGGATCCGAAGTGAACTGGCTGTTGATGACGAAGTAGTCGCCGCCGTCGAGCCCGCGCGCGACGTGCTGGTAGAGGTTGATGCCGCCGGCCGTGCGGCACTGCGGCTCGTCGAAACCGATGAGGTTGTCGCCCGCCTCGAGCACGCTCTGCGCACACATGCCGGTGCCCCCCGGCGCGCCCTGGAACACGAAGCCGCTGTTGTCGGGGAAGAAGCCCGGGTCGTACAGCGCATCGATCGCGATGTTCTTGCCGCTCGCGAGGTCGGTGATGGTCGCGCCCTCGGGCCCGCCACCGTTGCCGACGAAGCGCCCGTCGGCGGAGCTGCGGGTCCAGAAGCTGGTCGCGAAGTCGAACTTCACCAGCTCGCGCACGGTGCCGACCTCGCCACCCCAGCTCGCCGTGCGATCGGCGAAGCTGCCGTCGGTGAAGCACCCGCGCATGTCGCCCTCGGTCGGGCAGCCGAACATGCGCACGCCGGCGTCCTGATTGGCCGCGCCCCAGCCCTCGAAGCGCATGGTCTCGAGGTGCTGCGCGAGCGCGGCGGTGTCGAGGTGATCGGTGCAGCTGGCCGGCGGTGGTGCCTCCTCGAGCACGTCGTCGAGCCCGACCAGGTCCTGCTCGAACCACTTGCGCAGCACCGCGTACTCGTCGAGCCCGAGCTTGGGGTGGTTGCCCTTGGGCATCGAGACGCGGCGCTTGAACTGCGCGTAGGGCTGCGTCCACGCCTCGCCGTAGGCGACCTGGAACAGCGTGCGGAAGCCACCATACTGCACGCCGGTCGCGGTGATGCCGAGTCGCTCGGTCGCGAACACCGAGCTGTCGTCCTTGGGGTCGACCCGCAGACAGTCGATGCTGGCCTTGGCCTCGGCCGCCGTCATCTCGGCGGGATCGCGACCGAGACCGCAGATGTCGAGCGCGTGATCGGTGAGGCTGTGCCAGGTGTCGAGCGAGGTCCGCGAGACCGCGTGGCACTCGGCGCAGCGCCGGGTTGCGCACTCGCCTTCGGGGCAGCTGACGTCGTGGATGTCGGCGCCCAGGGTCGCCAGCGCCGAGCGGGCCAGCGCCTCGCCCTCGAGCTCGACCACCGGCAGGCCCTCGTCGATTGCGGTCTCGGCGGTCGGCACCGGCGCCCACGCGCACGCGTCGTGATTGCGCGCGCACTCCTTGATGAAGGCGATCGCGCGCGCGTACTCCGACTCGGCCCAGGTCGCCTCCGACAGGCCTTCGTTCTCCGGCGGCATCCAGAAGGTGCCGGCGAAGTCGCGGTGCGACTCGGTCACGGTCGCAGTCCACGACGGCGAGCTGCCGTCGAGGCGATCGATCCAGCTGTCCATCCAGCGTCCCGCGCCGAAGCGGTGGCAGCTGGTGCACGCGCTGGCCTCCTCGCTGACGAGCTGCTCGTGCATGTGCCAGCCCTGGCCCTGCGTGTTGACGATGCTGTAGGGCGCGTCGTTGAAGCCGAGCACGAAGTCCTCGTGCTCGCCCATCTTCGGCACCACCGGCGTGCCATCGGCCCGCTTCGCGCCGTCGATCCACGGCGAGTGGATGAATGGGTCGGCGTCGTGGCAGTCGGCGCACTGGATGCCCGAGCCGAGCCCGCCGTGGATGCCCGACCACAGCGTCGGCGAGGTCGCCGGCGAGTCGTCCGAGGCCGCGCGATCGGCAGGATGCGGCACGGCGGTGCCGTCGGTGCGGGAGTACAGCGCATTCTGGAAGAAGCAGGTCTTCCCGGTGTACGGGTTGTGCCCGATCATCGCGATGTCGTTGTACTTGCCCTCTTCCTCCTGGGCCTTGCGGCACAGCAGCACCCAGTGGGTGCCCTGGTCGTTGTCGGCGCTGGTGACCCGGGGACCGTTGGTCTCACCATCGACCGCATTGGGCTCGCAGAGATCGTAGATGTACTGCGGCTCGTCGCACTGCGAGACCTCCTTGTCGGGGTGCGTCACGTTGCCGGCCATGTCGGTGACCGTGGTCGGCAGCGGCGTCGCGGTGCGGCAGTCGAAGGTGCCGTAGTCGCCGTTGGCGAGCTTGGGAAAGAACGGGATGTCACCGAGCTCGGCGACGCACAGGTCGGCGTAGGCCTCGGTGCTGGCGATGCGCTCCTCCATGCCGCCGTCGAACTTGCCGTCGGCACCGGCGCGATCGAGCGCCCGCGCCAGCGCGAGCTCGGACTGCGCCACGACCTCGCCGTCCCGCATCACGCACACGTCGATGATCGCCTCGCCATCGGCGATGCGCGCCAGCATCTCGGGGGTCGGCTCGCCGGTGACCCACGACTGATCGTAGACCGGCTCGAACGCGCTCGGCTCCACGCTCGGGCCGGAATAGGTCGGACGCTCGAGGCCTCGCACCGGCGCGTCGTCGATGCGCGCGATCGCAGCGGCGTCGCGACTGCAGTCGAGCTCGCCCACGAAGCCCTTGCGCACCCGCAGGTGCAGGGTCTCGTCCTGCGCGAGCGTGCGTGTCAGCACCGCCTGCACCTGCGCGGTGCGATCGTCGTAGGAGACGTCCACGCCGAGTGTGCCCTTCGCCGCACCACCACCGCATGCGGCGACGGTGGGCCCGAGGGCGATGAGCGAGATCAAGGATGCGTGCGTGATGCGGTGCGCCATCTCGGGCGCGGACATCAGCACGATGCGTGCCAGCATCGTGGCCGTCGTGCGAGGGGCCGCAGCTCACGCTCGCGCCTCGCAATGACGCGGTAGAACGTGGGCCACGGCCCATTTCGCGGGGTTTCGGCTCGATCTACGGACTGCAACTGTCGTGGCGGGAACCTTTGCGGCGCCGATTCACACGGGGGGGCGGCGCTGGCCACTGCGGTGGCCGTTGCTGGGTCTGACGACGTCGCGGTCACCCACGCCACCGCGCCGGGCCGTGCACGGAATTCGCGGCGTCGAGATCACCGCCGCGGCTACGGACCACGGCGTGTACCGTCACGACGCGACGGCCACGCGACACGTGGCCGTTCGATCATCGGTTGCGTTTGCAAGCAACGTTTCGGCGCGCCGAGCAAGCGCGCGCGGGTACAGGTTCATCGACTTCGCTTGACACGCTTGCGGATCACGGACATCACTCCCTGCGCGGGTACGTCGGTAGGAATCCGAAGATTCCTACC
>WBZX01001621.1_pt1 | contig 16647 bp, 12 predicted proteins | sample 5204211 | NCBI WGS metagenome assembly WBZX01 (sample SAMN12344362, study PRJNA552823) | activated sludge metagenome | biome: Activated sludge suspended growth; feature: Nitrification reactor; material: Wastewater; isolation source: activated sludge from nitrification reactor of wastewater... | reverse complement strand
GGGCTGGCGCGACCGTCTGTTCCAGCACGCGGTTCCGGGTGTAGGCACCCCCTTCGTCCGTGAAGCGCACCACGCCCGGTCGTTCACCTACGGCCTTGTGTATGGTGATGAAGTCCTCCGGTGCCAGTCCGTTCAAGCCCCTGTTCTCCTGCACCCGAGCTATCGCCGCTGCACCGGCATCGATCAGCAGCGCACCTCCGAGCATGTCCGCGAGCGCCCACGTCCGGTTACCTACGTTGCAACCGGCGTCCACGATGCGGTCGCCCTTGCGCAGCACACGCCGCACGAGGACGGTATCATGGAAGTCCACATTGCGCGTCCAGATGTTCATCTCACCCGCATCATGGTCGGGATAGGGATACACGTAAGAGCGCAGGCCATTGTCGAAGGAGATGGTCCATTTGCGGTCCCCATACTTGGCTCGCAACTGCCACCGCATATAATCCCACAGGTAGGAGAGGCGCCTACCCTTGTTCACCGGATCCAGCAGGATGTGGTGCCGGATGCGATAGAGGTGATCGCGGAGGGTATCGCTCATGGGTGGTCGTTACGGCGCGTGTCCTAGGGTGTTGTTCCCAGGCAGTGGGCAATGAGGCCGTTGATGGCGGTGGGCACGCCGATGCCCGATACGTCCAGCATCTTCGGATAGATGCTGGCAGCACTGAAGCCCGGGGTCGCGTTCACTTCGATGGTCACCAAGCGTTCGCCGGTCCAGAAGTGGTCCACGCGTACCATGCCCCGGCATTCGAGGGCCGCGTAGATGGCCGCGCTTCGTTCCTGTACCAGCTTGGTCACCTCCGGTGGCAGTGGGGCAGGTACCAGTTCCTGGGTGTCGGCAGCATGGTACTTGGCTTCGTAGTCGAAGAACTCGCGTGAATGCCGGATCTCGCAAACGGGCAGCGCTTGTGGCTGTCCGTTCAGGTCGATGACGCCGCAGGTGAGTTCGGCACCCGTTACCGCAGCTTCCACCATGACGCTACTTCCCTCGCGGAAGGCTACTTCCAGGGCGGGGGCGAGGTCTTCCGGCCTCTTCACCTTGGTAACTCCCAAACTGCTGCCGCTCTGGTCCGGCTTCACGAAGCAGGGATAACCGAGCGCGGCGACTCGTTCCGCCGCGTCCGTGGTACCGCGCAACAGGAACACGCTCGGGGCCACCTCGAAGCCGAGCTGGCGCAGCAGCGCCGTGGTGCCGTACTTGCTGAAGGATAGCGCCATGCTCAGTACACCGCCGGTCTGGTAGGGTACCCCGAGCATGTCCAGGTAGCCTTGGAGTTTGCCATCCTCGCCAGGCGCACCGTGTATGGCGATGAGGGCGGCATCGAAGCGTTCCATCCCGTTACCTCGGTCGGCGGTGAAGGCCCCACGATCGAAGGGGATCGGGTCTCCCTGGGCGTTGGAGCACGACCACCCGCTGCGTTCCACGGTAACGTAGAGCGGGTGGTAGCGTGTGGTATCGATAGCGTCGAGCATGCGTGCCGCGCTTTGGTGGCTTATAACGGATTCTCCGGAATAGCCGCCGCGCAGGATGGCAATGAAAGGACGAGACATTGTGGATCGGTTGCTCACAAAGCAACCCTGCCCCCCGGAGAGACGGTGGCCGAAGGGCTGTGAACTGTGCACGCCCCGCTGTGGACGGGCCGTTATCTTCGGCGCCGCCGCGAAAGCACCAGCGGCATCCGCCCTATCCATGCTCAAGAGCCGCCTGTTCCGCAACCTGCTGCCCGTGCTCATCGCTGCGGCATTGCTGCTGGGAGGCTGGGCTTGGTTGCGCTATTACACGCGTCACAACGTGGCGGCGCATGTGCCCGACCTGCAGGGGCTTTCGTTCCAAGAGGCGTCCGACCTCCTGGCCGGTCGCGACCTCATCGCCCTGGTGATCGATTCGGTGTACACGGATGAACTTCCCAAAGGAAGCGTGGTGGACCAGGATCCGGATGCCGGAAGGGATGTGAAGCCCGGCCGGAAGGTCTACCTGGTCATCAATGCCAGCCAGCCGAAGATGATCGACATGCCCAAGCTGGTGGACCTGAGCAAGCGCCAGGCGATCAGCGTGCTGGAGATCATCGGACTGAAGGTGCGTGAACTACAGTACAAGCCCGATCCCTGCGTGGATTGTGTGATAGCCCAGCTCTACAAGGGCAAGCCCATCCAACCCAATGAGCGCATCCGGCGTGGCGAAGCCATCACCTTGGTGCTCGGAAGTGGTGAACGAGGCGAACGGGTGCCGGTACCCGACTTGCTCGGTCTTACCAAGGCGGATGTGGGTATGGTGCTCAACATGGCTTCCCTCAACTTGGGTGTTGTGGTCGAGTGCGAGGGGTGCAATACATCGGCCGATTCAACGTTGGCTCGGGTGCACCGCCAATCACCGGCGGCTGGTTCCAACAATCGTATCACCTTGGGTAGTACCATCGATATATGGCTCACCGCCGATACGACCGGGTTGCGACCTGCCGATGGTTGGAACGATCCTTCCCACTACTCCAATACCGACAGTTCCGATGCGGGTCTGTAGAATCCTCGTTCTCGCGCTTGCCAGTGCCTTTGGTCCCGACCTACTGGCGCAAGGTGAAGTGCTCACCCCCTTGAGCGCCCGACCTGTTCCGGAAGCCGTTCGAGCCATGCGCAAGTCGGGAACGCTGAACGAGCATTTCATCTACCAGTACGCGTCGCAAACGCTGCCCATCGTCGATGATTTCTCCGCCGACCGCACGCGTAAGCGCTGGGCCCAGGCCAGTGATGCGAACGTGACACTCCTGGAGACCATCTATCGCTTGGAGGTGGCTGGCGTTTCCACCCCCGGCATGGTGTTCTCATCGGACTCCACGTTCCTCTACATGACGGACACGGTGGGTGTCGATACGACCATCCGCACGCCGCTGCCCGATGTGACCGTGCTCGTGCGCAACGTGACGGTGTATCCACCCACGGAAGAAACGATGCAGGGGTGGCCAGCCTATAACATCTTCGATACCATCCAGAGCCCTTCGGAGGATACCCTGTTCCTGATCAGCCCCGACCTGGTGCAGGACTCCATGATGGTCTACAACGTGGCACAGGACGTCCGCACTTACGTGAATCCGGACAACAGCGTGGTACCGCTCATCCTTTGGGAGGATGATGATGTGTACATCAACGGGTCGTATCCGATCGACCCGCCCACCATCGGTGTGGCCACCTTCGATGGCTTGGCACGTACCGGCTATCCATACAACTTCCCTCAGTACACCGCGCATGGTGTTGCCGACCACCTCACGTCGGTGGACATCGACATCTCCACCTATGCGCCGGAAGATTCGCTCTACATCAGCTTCTTCTACCAACCACAAGGATTGAGCGGCGATAACAACGTGCAGCCCATCGACAGTCTCGTGCTCGAGTTCTGGTCGCCTACGGCGCAGTTCTGGTACCATGCCTGGAGCACCCCGTATGTGGCTTTGCAGCCGTTCCAGCAAGTGCTGGTACCCATCAAGGATGCCATCTATTTCGGAAGCGATTTCAAGTTTCGCTTCCTCAACTACGCCACGCTCAGCGGCTCGTTCGACCACTGGCACTTGGATTACGTTCGGGTGGACGATCAGCGCACGTTCGATGATACGCGCCTGATCGACGTGGCCTACGTGTATCCGGAGACGAGTTTGCTGCAGACCTACACCAGCGTTCCGTTCCACAAGTTCCAGCTGGCACCGGCTTCCTACATGGCGCCAAGCATCACCGCTCAACAGCGCAATCTCGATAACACGGACCGTTTCATCACCTACGGGATGCTCGCCAAGGAAGAGAACGGCGGGCCGTTGAGTTCCTTCAACAACGGGAACAACACGAGCGGGAATGCACTCCAGATCTTCCCGAGCGACCATGCGATCAACAGTGCCCCGAACAACTTCATCTATGATCCATCGGTGAGCACGGATGCTGCCTTCTGGCGCGTGAAGCTCTGGACCAACTGCACGCCCGACATCAACCGATATAACGACACGGTGATGTTCGTGCAGGAGATCAGCAACTACATGAGCTACGACGATGGCTCCGCCGAGATGGGCTATGGCCTGAACGCAGCGGGTGGACGATTGGCCTATCGCTTCGACATCGTTGGTGGTGATTCGCTGCGCGCCGTGCGCATGTATTTCAACCCACAGGCCAATCAGCCGCCCGCGCTGCCTCCTACAGAAGGGTCCTTCCTTATCACCGTTTGGAGCAGCCTGGACCCTGTTACGGTGAAGCACCAGAATTTCTCGTTCTCATCGCCCCAGTACCGCCTGGATGGTATCGACCACTTCGTGGAGTATCCGCTTGACTCGACGATCTATGTGGAAGGTACCTTCTACATCGGTTGGACACAGACGAACAGCGCCAACATGAACCTGGGTTTCGATCGGAATCGCAACAACCAGAACAAGATCTTCTACAGCACCACTGGATCCTTCGCGAACACCTCCCAACAAGGTTCGCTCATGATGCGGCCGGTCTTCGTGGCGGCTACCGATCCTTTCGCGGGCGTGCGGGATGTATCCGCTGCTGGCGATGGCAGGCTTTCGCTCGTTCCCAATCCCGCACATGATGCGGTCAGGGTCGATTTCGATGGTGCAACGCCCGGTACCATCCTCCAATGCCTTGACGCCACCGGAAGACTGGTCGGTCAAGCGCCCTGGTCGGAAGGTGCGGTAATGGAAGTGGGCGGTCTCAACGAAGGCATGTACGTGGTCCGGCTGATCGATCGCACCGGAAGTCCCCTGGCGCACGAGCGTCTTATCATCCAGCATTGATGGCACAGGAAGGTCCTTTCTCTTCATCGGCGCTCGCGGCAGGCGGTCCAGCACAAAGCGATGCAGGGCTCGATGAGGAACTGTATGAACATCACCGGATCGTTTGCGACCCCAAGCAGTCGCTGATCCGCTTGGACAAGTTCCTGTTCGTACGGCTCGCTGCCACGTCGCGCAACCGCATCCAAGTGGCTGCCAAGGCGGGGAACGTGCTCGTGAACGACAAGCCCGCCAAGCCGAGCCAGAAGGTGAAACCGGGTGATGTGATCAGCATCGTGCTGCCTTATCCGCAGCGCGAAACGGAACTGCTTCCCGAGGACATTCCGCTGGATGTGCTCTACGAGGACCAGCATGTCCTGGTGATCAACAAGCCGGCAGGCCTCGTGGTGCATCCCGGTCATGGCAATTGGACCGGCACGCTGGTGAACGCGTTGTTGTTCCACTTCGGTAAGCTGCCGAGCACGCCGGGCGCAGAGATACCACGGCCCGGACTGGTGCATCGGTTGGACAAGGACACGAGCGGGGTCATGGTGATCGGGAAGACGGAGGAGGCGCTAACGCATCTCGCGCGGCAGTTCTTCGAACGCACCAGCGATCGACGTTACAACGCCTTGGTGTGGGGAGATTTCGAAGAGGACCAGGGCGTCATCGAAGGGCACATCGGCCGCAGCGTGAAGGACCGAACCGTGCAGTTCGTTTTCCCCGATGGCGACCAAGGCAAAGCCGCTGTCACGCGGTGGCGTGTGCTGGAGCGGTTCCGGTACATCACCTTGGTGGAATGCAAGTTGGAAACGGGACGCACGCATCAGATCCGGGTGCACATGCAGTGGACCGGTCACCCGCTGTTCAACGATGCCACGTATGGTGGCGACCGTGTGTTGAAGGGTACCACCTTCACCAAGTACAGGCAGTTCGTGGAGAACTGCTTCAAGATCCTGCCTCGCCAGGCGCTGCATGCACGCACGCTCAGCTTCGACCATCCGATCACCGGGGAGCGCATGCACTTCGAGAGTCCCTTGCCCGCCGATATGGAAGCTGTGCTGGAGCGATGGCGGGTGTACACCGGCTCCAAGCCCTTGGAGGACCCAGGCGAGGAACTCGATCAGGAGGCCGCTAACAAGATCAAGTAGGCAGGCGCCTTAGTGCCGGATGAGCTTCCCTCCGCTCGTCCGCTCGATGCGGGGTAGGGTGATCACGCGCCGGGGCCATTCGTGGCGTTCCAACGTGAACATCATCTTCTCCATGATGTCCGGCAGCACCTCGTTCTCGGGTCGCTCGGTTTCCACCACGAGCACCACCGCCTGACCCAGCACAGCATCGTCCACACCGCGGAAGTAGTGGGGGTAGGGGATCAGGTTGGCCGTCTTGGCTTCCAGTTGCTCGGGGAAGATCTTCTTGCCGCCACTGAGGATCACGTTGTCGTAACGCCCCAGCCAACGGAAGTGCACGTCGTTCGTGAGCGCAACAAGGTCATTGGTGACATACTGTGTGGTGCTCAAGTGCGGCGTGTAGACCACAAGGCAACCGCGCGGATCACGTGCGAAATGACAGTGGCCCAATGCGGTGAACGTATCTGAGGCTTCGGGGCCGTTCAGCCGACGCAAGGCCACATGCGTCACGGTCTCCGTGCTGCCATAGCCGATGGTCACTTGCGTTGACAGGCCTTGCAGGTCGTCCCGAAGGGCATCGCTCACCGGCCCTCCACCCAGCAGGATGGTGTCGAACTGTCGCTCCACCCGTGCGCGGTCCTCCTTTAGAAGCCGATGAAGCTGCAGGGGGACCAAGGCCGTGAAACGGAAGCGCAACGATGGGTCCAGGGTCCTGAAGAGGCTGCCTCGCGGGTCCACGAAGTGGGTGTCCAGTCCAAGCGCGCAGGCGCGAACGAGCATGAGTTTGCCCGCAACGTAGTCGCAGGGGAGGGCATGCAGCACACGATCACCAGCCTTCAGTCCGAACGCATCACGGGTGAGCTGCGCGCTGGCGATCAGATCACTCGGGGGAATGGTGAATTGTTTGGGTGGTCCGGTGGTCCCACTGGTGAAGGCGGTCAGTCCCTCTCCCTTGAGCAGTTGCGCCACGGTATCCTGGAGCTTGCGCACCCATACGGGGTCGGACTCGGTCCGCGCGAGGTCCTCGAAGTGTGCGAGGATCTCGCTTCCTTCCAACGCGCGACCATCCACCGTGAGCTGGCGGAATGCGCTCGACGACCCCATCACAGGACGCTGCTCAAGTCCCATGCTTCCTCTGGTCGGTAGCGCAGGAAGCCGCGTTCCGCCAGCAGGGGCGAAGGGATATTGTTCGTGTAGACCTTTCCGGTGCCCAGGCCCTGGGCCAGCGTCACGCCCAAGGTGGCTGTGTATTGCGCAATGGCGTTCAGCCCGATGCTGCTCTCCAGTGCCGACGTGATCCACCAGCCGATCTTCCGCGTGTTGGCTAGTTCGATCCACTCGTGTGTGGCGCTCCAGCCCCCCACCAAACTGGGTTTGATCACGATGTACGGTGGTTTCACGTTATCCAGCAGGTCCACCTTGGCGTCGTGCGTGTTCAGGCCGATGAGGTCTTCGTCCAGTGCAATGGGGATCGGCGTGTCCGCGCAGAGGTCGGCCATCACTTCGTAGAGTCCCGGTGCCACGGGTTGTTCGATGCTATGCACGTGCAGGTCCGCAAGTCGCTTCAGGACATCGGGTGCTTGTTTCGCACTAAAAGCGCCGTTGGCATCCACGCGGAGCGTTAGCGTGTCGGCATCGTACTCCTTGCGCACGGCGCTGAGCAACTCAAGCTCATCGTCGATGCCGATCGCGCCGACCTTCATCTTCACCGTGGTGTAGCCGCCTTCTATCTGCTCGCGGATGCGCTGCTTCATGGTGGATTTATCGCCCATCCACACCAGGCCATTGATCGGGATAGCACTACGACCGATGGTGAAGTCCGAGGGAAGCAGTGTTTTCGTTCCGCCGACCTCCAGGTCACGCAGGCACTGCTCCACCGCGAAGCGCACGCTCGGCACATCCACCAGGTCAGATATCAGGCGTTGGCCCCAGTTGTCGGTGCGCTCACAGAGTTCGATGAGCTTCACCTTCACGTCGGCGGGGTATTCCCTGCTATGCCCGGGGAAGAGCGCTGCCTCGCCGATGCCTTGAACGAGTGGGTTGGCCGTGTCCCATGCGATGAGGTACCAAACCGTTCGCGCGTTGATGGGGCCTTTGGAAGTACCCAACTCGAAACGGGGTTGTAGGGTGCGTTCGATCCAGCGCGCGCGGAGCATCACGCAAGGATAACACCTGCGCAGAAGAGAAGCGCGGTGAGGAAGGTGCCCATCGCCAACACTTTCAACTGTGGATCCAATAGGCGTGGTTCCGTGTTCGAGAGCACGCGCTTCAGGTGGATGACGAAACCCGGCACTGCGATCATGAAGAGCCACTCGAACAACCGGTCGAAGGTCATGGCCGCGAACGCGATCAAGCATAGCAGGCCTCCGACCACCAGCAAGCCATGGTAGGTCTTCGCCGACCTGCCTCCCATACGAACGACGAGCGTGCGCTTACCGCTTGCAGCGTCGTTCTGGATGTCGCGCATGTTGTTCACGTTCAGCACGCCTGCGCTCAGCAAGCCGAAGGCACATGCAGGGAGCAGTACGGGCCACTCCACCATGCGCGTATGCAGGTAGTACGTGCCGCATACGCCAACGATGCCAAAGAAGAGGAATACGCTCGCATCGCCCAGTCCGGTGTAGCCGTATGGGTTCTTCCCGAAGGTGTACTTCACCGCTGCTCCTATCGCCGCAAGGCCTAGCAGTAGGAACATCAGCATGGTGGTCGTGAGACCGAGTGCCACGGTGATGAGAGCGACACCGCTCACGAACGCTAGCACACCGCACATGAGCATGGCCCGCTTCATCGACGCAGGTGAGATGGCTCCGCTCTGCACAGCGCGCTGTGGGCCGATGCGATCCTCATTGTCCGTTCCGTGCTGGTGGTCGCCGAGGTCGTTGGCGAGGTTGCTCAGTATTTGAAGAAGGATCGCGGTGAGTACAGCGAGATAGAGGACGGGATAGCTGAAGTGATGCCACCCTCGCCCCGCCACACCTCCGTATGCCAGCGCACTACCTACGAGTATGCTGCTCAATGCGAGCGGCAGGGTGCGCAACCGGAAGGCCGCTAGCCAGTGTTTCATGCGTGCAACTCCTTGAAGTACGCACGCAGGATCCTCGGACTCACTTCCGCATCGGTCCGCACCACGAGCACTGCTGGTTTCTCGTGTGCCTTGTACAGTTGCTCCAGCCCGGACCGCATTGAGGTCGCGTCCACAGCCTCGAAGCAAGGCAGGCCGAAGGACTTGGCGAGCGCCAGTGGGTCGCGGCCATGCGGCGCCTCGAACCAATTCAACAGTTCTGGTTCCTTGTCCGGCCCTTCGATGTAGCGGAAGATGTTGCCGCCGCCGTTGTCGATCACGATCACCCGCAGGAAAGGGGAGAGGTGCGCGTTCCAGAACGCATTGCTATCGTACAGGAAGGCGGTGTCGCCGGTGATGAGCGTGGTCGGCCGCTGTGTTGCGAAGGCTCCGCCCACGGCCGTGCTCGTACAGCCGTCGATGCCGCTCGTTCCCCGGTTACTGAACCAGCGATGGCCACGTGTGCGCTCGAATAGCTGTGCGTACCGTGCGGGTGTGCTGTTCGCCAGGTGTACATCGCTGCCGTTCGGTATGGCGGCGAGCAATTCCTCGAATGCCTTCAGGTCGCAGAACGGTGCGGCGGCCAGTTGTTCGGCGTGCTTTTGCGCGATCCGCTTGTCGATCATGCGCCACACTTCGCCGTAGATGCTCTCATTGCCTATCACGCTTCCGCTCAGTTGCGCGAAGAAGACTTCTGGCGACACCGCGACATCGTGTGTGAGGCTCTGGTAGGTGTCGTAGTGACGTTGGCCCAGGTCGATGTTCCAATGCTGCGACGGCTTCCACTTGCGCAGCAGGCCCTTGATACGCTTGCTCACCACGGCGCCGCCGAAGGTTACCAGGAGGTCAGGTCGCAGGTCGGCCTCATTCGCCTCGGTCACCCCTTCGATGGTGCGATCGATGCAGGTTATGAAGGCACTATCATCCAGGTTGCTGGTGGCTTCGGTCAGCACGGTCACTTGCGGCAAGGAAGCGAGCTGCGCCAGTTGCTTGCGAAGTCCATCGCTCCAAAGTCCTTGTCCGGCAAGGACCATGACCTTCTTGCAAGCGCTCATCTGACCGATGAGCCAGCGTGCGTGTTCCGGCAGGATGAAGGATTCGGTCATCACCGGGGCGATGAAACGGGTGTTCCCGGCGGTTTCGGTCTTACCATAGAGCGGCTCGGCGAAGGGCACGTTCACATGCACCGGACCGGGCACGGGTAGGAGGGTGGCATCGATCGCTTCATTGATCAGACGACCACAGTGCCATTTCGCCAGTCCGTCGTTCGCATCACGCGGCAGTTGTACACTGCGCTTCATGTGCAAGGCCAACACGCCCTGTTGGCGGATCGCCTGGCCTTCCCCCTGGTCCACCCATTCCTCCGGGCGATCGGCCGTTACCACCAGCAGAGGGATCCGCTGGTAGAATGCCTCCGCAATGGCCGGCCCGTAGTTCAGGACCGCGCTACCGCTAGTGCAGATCAACGCAACGGGCGCCTGCAGTTGCTGGGCCATGCCCAAGGCGAAGAAGGCGGCGCTGCGCTCATCGATGACCTGAAGGCAATGGATATTCTCCTGCTGACTGAAGGCGATCACCAGTGGTGCGCTGCGCGAACCGGGACTGATCACGGCATGTTGGATCCCTTTGGCCGCGCACAAGCGGGCGAGTTCGGCGGCTGCGAAATGGTCGGAGGTCATGGATACGCCGCCAAAGCTATCCGGTCGTAGGTTCTCCCTCGATCATGTCGAGCCAGATGCGGGCTTTCAGTTGTGTTTCGGCCCACTCTGCTGCCGGATCCGAGCCGGATACGATGCCTGCACCCACGTGCACGGCGAGGCCACCCTCCACCACTTCCATGCAACGTATGTTCACATAGAGGTCGCACACCCCAGCTGCCTGCCAGGGTCCCCAGAACCCCGCGTAGAGTCCACGCGCGTCGGGCTCCAGCGTTGTGATGATCTCTTGGGCCTCGTACACGGGCTCTCCACCGACCGCTGGGGTGGGGTGCAGCGCAAGGGGGATAAGGCCTCGCTGACCACTCCAGACCCCGGATATCACTGCATGCAGGTGCGCGATCCTCCCTGCGTGTTTGACATTTCGGGGGCCTGCTTCAGCATGGACCGAGGCTCGCTCCAACTTGGCAAGGATGCGTTCCGTGACCACCGCGTGTTCCGCCTGCTCTTTTTCCCCCCATTGGGCCACGTCGGCCGGGGCCAAAGTCGTTGGCATGGTTGCCGCCAGCGAATCCACGGCGAAATGGGGGCCGTCGAAATGCACCAAACGTTCCGGCGAGGCACTGATCCATGTGCCGTGGATGGGTGTATGGACCAGTGCCACCATCGCCTCCGGGTGAAGGTGCATAGCACGCAGGAAGGCGCTTGCAAGATCCACGGGACCGCGGTGTACATGGGTCCTTGCGAGCACGGCCTTGCGAAGGGGTCCCGCTTGGATGGCCTGCTTGATGCGCTCCACACCCTGCATGTATTGCTCCTTGGTCGCTTCGTGTGCCACGCGATGTTGGAGATCCGCGCCCGCCATTGGAAGCAGCTGCGGTTCGGCGGTTGTTCCGTCCAGAAGGAACTCCGCGTCAGCGCGGATGATATGGACCTGCCCCATCTGGCTGAGGAAGGGAGCCACCACGAAGGCCTTCGCGTGCTTGTCCAGATCAGAAGCATCTACCAGGATGGGAGTGCCTTTCAACTGCACCCAGACCCGTGGGGCCGAACCGGGCACCCTGAACGCGGCGAACGTGGCGTTCCGTGACAGGAGCTGATCTATGAGGTGCGCATGGCTCACGTGCGCTCGATGATCATGACGGTAAGGCGACACACAGCGATGAGTTCGTCGCGCTCGTCCCGCACCCGAATGTCCCACACGTGCGAGCGTCGACCTTGGTGGAGCAGGTCGCCCGTCGCGGTCACCTGACCAGAGCGCACCCCTTTCAGGTGGTTGACATTGATCTCGATGCCTACCGGTGCCTGGCTGGCCTGGTCCACCAGCAGGAAGGACCCAACGCTACCGAGTGACTCGGCCAGGGCTGCGGTGGCTCCTCCATGCAGCAGTCCCATGGGTTGGTGCGTACGCGCGTCCACCGGCATGCTGGCGCACAACTGGCCTGCGGCGTTCGTGTGGAACCGGATGTCCAAGTGGCCTACGAGGGAGTTCTTCCGGGTCGCGTTGGCAAGTTCGGCCTGGGCCGTTGTGAAGAGCATGGTGTGCGTGTCGGATCAAAAGTAGCTGGGCCATCTTTGTGGCATGGGGAAAGGGCGTATCCTGCTGGTCGAGGACGAATCCTCTCTGCGTGCCGGGCTCAAGCTCAACTTCGAGCTGGAGGGTTATGCCGTCACAACGGCCACAACCGGTCCGGAAGGATTGGAACGCCTGCGCGGTGCCCGTTTCGATCTGGTGGTGATGGACGTGATGTTGCCGGGCTTGGATGGATACACGGTGATAGAGACGATCCGGTTGGAGGGTGATACCACGCCGGTGCTCTTCCTTACGGCACGTAACGCGCCTGCCGATAGGGTGCGGGGGTTGCGAGCAGGGGACGACCACGTGTCGAAACCTTTCGACGTGGAGGAATTGCTGCTGCGCATCGAGAAACTCCTTCGCAGGAAAGGTTCGGACGAGGGTCAGGCAGGTCTCACCAAGTTCTCCTTTGCTGGCAATCAGCTCGATTTCGCCAGCTATGTAGCCGTAGGGTTCGATGGAGTGGAGCGAACGCTGAGCCAGCGGGAGGCCATGCTGCTTCGCCTCTTGGTGGAGAAGGCAGGCCAAGTGGTTTCCCGGGAAGAGATCCTTCAGAAGGTCTGGGGCTACAATGTCTTCCCCACCACCCGCACGGTGGACAATTTCATCGTGGCCTTCCGGAAGTACTTCGAGTTGGACCCACGGGTACCCCGGCACTTCCATTCCATCCGGGGGGTCGGCTACAAGTTCACTCCCTGAAATTTTTTCCCGGGGGCTGGCAACCCCTTTTTCCCGGTCGCGTCTTCACTACAACCAAGGCCCTCTTCCTGGTCTTGGGCTGGTTCCAATTCATTCCTTGCAGGTTTACCGCGCGGGGGTCCCCAAAGGACCCCCGTTCGGTTTCATGGAAGGTACTAAGGTTCCGGCAGGGGTCGGTCGCAAAGGGCTTGCAGCCGAGGACTCATCCGCCTATCTTGCGTCGGCTTTTTCAAAGGCACTAATACAACAAGACCATGAAGCGGAGTTTTTCCACCTACATGCTGGTCGCCGCCGCCGTGCTGGCGACGTCCTCGCTGAACGCACAGGACCAAGTGGATGTGGGTTTGTACAGGAACGGAGACAAGCTTGAAGTGCGGGTTCGCCCAGCCGCTTCGTTCGACGGGATCTTCTCTTCCATGGTCTTCACCATCCGCTGGGATCGCTCGTCCGGCGCCTCGTTGGGTGCCGTGCATCAGGAAGGTGCTTCCGCCCAGTACCTGCCCGTAGTGCGCAGTGGTGCCGTGCGCGAGAGCGGCAGCCAGAACTATCAGGTCTTCGCGGGCTTCGGTATCACGCCGCTGGGTGCGTTGGAGACTTCGTGGAACGCGGGACAGGAGTATGTGATCGCCACCATTCCTGTTTCGGGCAAAGGGGAATTCGAATTGCTCAACGACGCTTGGACCGGAGAGTCCGTCAACAACGGCGATTACTATGTCTCACTCGGTGGGGCTGATCGTACCGGTGTCATCTACAAGGGACTCGCTTCGGCTTCGGAGGATGGAAGTGTGAGCATACAGCCGAACCCGAACAATGGACACTTCATTTTCAGCTTCAGCGTGGCAACGCGCATGGACGTGACAGTGGAGATCGTCAACGCCTTGGGCCAATCCGTGTTCAACGAGACCTTGCGCGAGTTCGAAGGGACCTACCGCAAGGAGATGGACCTCACCAGCATGAGCAACGGAGTGTACTACCTGAAGATCAAGCGTGGGGAAGAGACCAGCTCCCACAAGATCGTGTATCGGTAAGTCGTTCGCTCAGCGTCATTGGAACGTTAGAAGGGAGGCCATCGCCTCCCTTCTTCATTTTCAGCGTACACAGCAGGTGCAGAATTCGCTTTCCGGGTCGTGCCTGAAGGGTGTGTTCGGGTCCATCAACTCGTGGATGAGCTGCGTCAACAACGATCCCATCGGCTCCATGAGGGAGCGGTCCAGCACGTTGTTCCCCTGCACCGTGAGCCAGATGCCTTCGGAATCAGAGGGGCGACGTAGCGGAACGATACCAGCACGCAACGCTTTCAAGCCTGGGTCTTGCTGGAAGGCCATGTAGGCGTAGACTATCAGTTGCAGAGCGTACCGATGGTCGGGGGATAGCTCTGAACGGTCCAAGCTCTTCAAGCGCAACTCTTCGGGTCTCGCGCTTCCGGTCTTCAGGTCGAGCACATGCATGAGCCCGTTGCGCTCCTCCATGCGGTCGCACGTGCCTCGCACGCTGATGCCGGAGACCAGCGATGCCGTTAGTTTGGATTCCAGGGCCAGTGGAATGGTGTTCGTTCTGGCACACCGTTCTGCTTCCCTATGGAGGTAGTTGCTGATCGCCTGGGAGGCCATCTCGGCACGTAGGCGAAAGTGACCTTGGCCGAGCACGCGATCCGGGAACTCCTTGCGCAGTTCGGCGCGCAACAGGTGGTGAGCTTCGGCGGCCGCGGTAGTAAGTAGATCGGCTTGGAGAGATGTGCCGACCTGTGCGCGGTAGATGCGCTCCAGCACACGGTGCACGGCCGTACCCAGCACATCGCTTCCCAGCTTACCATCGCTTTGCTCGGGCGCGCGCACCTTGAGGACTTGTGTGAAGTAGAAATCGAGCGGACAGCGCAGCCACGTACCGATGGCCGTTGGGGAGAACCCATTGAGGGCCATTTCCTTCAGCCGGACAAGGAGGGTATCGGTCTTGTCCACCGCTATCGGTGGTGCGGCACGTTCGGCCATACGGACCTGCACGTTCCGTCGATCGATGCGGGTCTTCGAGCCTTGTTCCAGTTCATGTACCCATTGAGCGATGAACCGACTTGGTTCCCCGCTGCCATCGCCTCCGCTGTGACACAACATGCTCACGTCAGTGGCGTGGTGGAGCAACCGGTGTACGTGGTACGCTGCAATGGCTTGCGCATCGCTGGGCAACGGTAATCCGTAGTGCCTGCGCAGGTCGAAGGGGATCCAACTCTGCAAGGATGTGCCGCCGGGCAGGCTTTCTTCATTGGCGCCAAGGAGGATCACGCGCTCGTGGTCCAAGCTCCGGGTTTCGAGCAGGCCCATGACCTGTAGGCCGGTCAATGGTTCGCCCAACAGGGCCAGCTGTTCATCACGCAGTGCGCGTTGTCGTAGGAGGTGGTGTGTCTGTGCGTCCAACTGGACCGGGGGGGCATATCGCTCCAGCGCCTCCTCCAGCGCCTGTTCCACCTGTGCCGCGCGGAAGAGCTGTTCCACGGCCAGGGAGTCGTTCGCCCGGCAGGCTTTTGCCCAAGCGATCAGCTGCCGGACCCGGTCGTGCATGTCGCTAGGCAGTTCTTGCGGGGCTAGTGCTGCTGATGCTGCTCCAGCTTGTTGGAACCCCGCCTTTCGGACCTCTTCGGTGAAGGTGGCGCGATCCACATAGGTGATGCCGCGGGCGTGAAGGCCTTGGATCAGGCGCGCAGTCGCATCCCCTTCATGCAGGAAGGGATGGAGCAAGAGCAGCTCCAAGTCTGCGAGACGCATGTCCTTGTCCGGCGCGATGTGCACGCGCAAGAAGGCCTCGATGAGCCCACCCGCGGGCAATGCGCTCAGCGGAAGACCCAACGTGATGTTCATGGGGCCGAGGTCTGGAGGTAGTGCCTCGATCAAGGGGAGTAGCAGGCTCTCATCGGCGAGTATCACCACGGTTCGTGCGCGCTCGGGAGCCGACAATTCCTTGAGTTGCTGCGCAGCGTAGTGTACTTGCGCCAGCCGGTTCGGCAATTCCACCACCTTCACTTCCCGGTCCAAGGTCCGGATGCCATCACCGGACGGGATCAACCCGGCACCGACGTCGCGTATGGAGCGCCGCAGGTATTTCCCCGCCTCTTGGTGCGGGTCGTCCACGTAGTAGTGGTCCGCGTCCCAGGCCACATGGGCCAGCGATCGGCTCGTGAGGTTGCGGACCACTTCCGTGGTGGATGGGTCCAGAGCGTTGAGCCCAGCTATCCAGATGCCGGCCCACGGGGAGCGCCAAGCCGGGTCGCGCAGGGCGTTCGCGGCTTCGCGTGCCACATGGCCCGAAGTCCCTACACCGCGCTCGCGCATCAGTTCGCTGAAGCGGGCGTGCAGGGCTCCTGTGCGCGCCCACTGGTGTACGGTGCGCTCTTGGGAGGGGCTCAGAGGACCTGACCCGTGGAAGCTCCAGGTCTCTATCTCGTGATAGCTCCGCAGGTCGCGATAGAATTGCCCGTGGTCCAGTAGGTGGGCATCGGTCTCGCTGAGGTCGCGGAGCGTGACGGGTGCCCATTTCAGGAAATCGTTCAGGCCGTCGGCCCGTCCACCTTCCACATCGCAGTGGGCTTGGTACAGTAAGAAGAGCATTTCGGTGCTCCCGCCCTGTCGCACACCGGAAATGCGCTGCATGAAAGCGCCTGGGTCGAAGAGTTCGGGGCTCCAGAGCGTGCGCCCGGCCGCGTTGGCCAGGTATTTTCGCAGGTGCAACCCGGCGCGGCGCCCTGGAAGCACCACGGCGACACGGTCCAGTTCGTCGCGGTGACGCTCCAGAATGA
>WBZX01001620.1_pt1 | contig 16655 bp, 8 predicted proteins | sample 5204211 | NCBI WGS metagenome assembly WBZX01 (sample SAMN12344362, study PRJNA552823) | activated sludge metagenome | biome: Activated sludge suspended growth; feature: Nitrification reactor; material: Wastewater; isolation source: activated sludge from nitrification reactor of wastewater treatment... | reverse complement strand
CTCGAGCTGCACCACGCGGTGCTCGATGCGCCCGCCGTTGCGGGAATCGATCGCGCCGCCGCCGTCGGTGCGCGTGATGATGAGATCGACCTCCGACATCGTGTGACCGTGGGCCTCGCCGTTGCCCCCGCCGTTGCTGAACGTGAAGCGCGACGGGACCAGTGCCCGCGCGACCGCGAGGCGGCGCTGCGACAAGCTCATGTCGTCGGCGACTGCATTGGGTCGCGGCAGCGGCGGCGTGCGATCGAAGCTGGCGTGGGCATGCACGACCAGCGACGTGTTGGCGAGCGCGGCGAGCCACGTCGTGAGTGCCGCGGGGGCGCCCCGGTCCGGCAGCTCGGACGCACCGGACTCCTGCCTGAAACGGCTGTCGGTCGTGCTCGGCGGTGTGCTCGTGTACGAGCTGACCTCGTCCGCGGTGGGGTGGTCGTTCTCGAAGAACAGGTGAAAGGTCGTCGGTCGCGGTGTGCCGGCGGCGGTGGCCGGCCACGTGATCACGATGTCCTTGCTGTCGCCCTCGGCGAGGTCGACCGTGAGGCGCCCGTTCTCCAGCGTGCGCGCCTGCCCGCCGACGGTGATCGTGCTCGGCGTGCCGCGCACGACCAAGGTCTCGCGCGTGCCGGTGGCCGCGGGCTGGAAGCGCTCGACGCCGAGCCCACCGGGGAGATCGGTCGGCCCCTCGTAGGTCGCGTTCGGACGCGTGCCGGCGGTCGTGGTGGTGGTCGTCGCGGTGGTGCCGGCGGTGTTGGTGCCGGCGGTGTTGGTGCCGGCGGTGTTGGTGCCGGCGGTGTTGGTGCCGGCGGTGTTGGTGCCGGCGGTGTTGGTGCCGGCGGTGTTGGTGGTGCCGGTCGTGTTGGTCGCCGACGTGAGGTTGGTGAGCTGGCTGTTCGGCGCCAGCGTCGGCCGGAACCATGTCGAGCCCATCAGGTTGCCGATGATGGTGTTGATGGTCTCCTGGTTGGCGCTGCGGCTCTCCTCGCTGGGATCGGGATCGACCTCCTCGACCACGATCGCGCGGCGCTCCTGGAGCTCCTCCATCAACAGATGGAAGTCGGCGGCGGCGACGAAGCCGGAGGTGCTGGTGTTGTTGGTCTCGCGTCCGCCGGTGCTGCCCGCGGCGTTGCCTCCCGCCGCTGTGCCTGTGCCTGTGCCTGTGCCGCCGCTGCCGGCGGGCGTTCGCGTGGTGTTCGAGTTCCCGGTCTCGAGGCGTGCGCGCACCCGCAGATCGAGGTGCTCGTACACGCTCTGGTAGTCGATCGTGATCTTGAGGTTGTAGGCGGGCCCGATGCCCGCATAGGTGAGGCCGTAGTTGGCCATCGCCATGGTCGCGCCGCCGGCCTCGACGACCGCACGCATGAGCGCCGCGCCGTCGCGATCGAGCACCACGCTGAACGCGGCACGCTCGTCGCCGAACAGCGACGGGACGGTGGTGCCGGCGACCTTGCGCACGAACGTGGTGGTGTCGTCGCCGCGCCCGACGCCGAGCAGGATCAGCTCCACGGTGCCGTCGAGGAACGGCACCGGCATCAGGGTGGCATCGACGCCGAAGCGGCGTCGGATCTCGCGCTTGACGTCCTCGAGCACCGCGGTCGGCACGTGCAGGTCGCAGTCGAGGTTGAGGAACCCGCCGCCCTCCTCGAAGCCCGCCGGCGCGGTGGCGTTGGGGTCGGGTCGGTAGAGCACCAGCCGCAGCGCGTAGTCGCCGGACTCGCCGTCGGCCGCGGTGCGAGCGATGCGGGGGGTCTCCGCGGGCAGGTAGTAGTAGGCCTGCGGGTTGGTGAAGTCGCGGAAGACGGTGATGCCGCGGTGGTGGAGGACGGGTTCGTCGAACAGCATGGGTGCGGATCCGGGGCGTCGGGTGGTCAGTCGGTGGGGAGCACGACAAGTGGCGGGGCCGGGTCGAACACGCGCTCGCGCGTGCTGCCGTCGTTCATGAATTCCTGCACGTGGAGCGCGGGCACGAGGCCGGCGGGATGGGCGAGCACGAGCTTGGCGTGATCGGGGCCGCTGTCGATCATCGCGTGGCTGTGGTGCTCGCCGGCGCGCAGCTCGAGCGCGACCGCTACGCTGCCGCGAGCCGCGGGCCCGCCGATCGCATGGACCTCGCAGGTGGTGACCTCGAAGCCGTCGCCGCCCAGCACCAGCGAGGGCTGCTCGCCGGCGATCCAGGGCCCGCGCTCGATGCCACCATCGAGGCGCACGAAGGTGGTGCGATGGCGGTAGCGCGCGGGCTGGTCGTCGCGGCGACGCAGGTGGGCCATCCGCGGCGTTCGATCCTCGCCGTCCCACGCGAGCGTCCGCGTGCGCGCGCTCTGGGTGTCGGCGCCGGGATCGTCGAGCTGCAGCTCGAGGGTGATGCCGGCGAGGTCATCGCGCGGCAGCGGCACGCACAGCACCGACACCGACGCGCCGAACGGGCTGTCGAGCACCACCAGGTCGCCCTCGAGCACGCGCTCGGGCTCGAGCGCCGAGGGCTCGTCGGGCGCGCCGCGCCAGTGCACCCGCAGCGCGATGGGCTCGTTGCCGGCGCCTGGCAGGTAGAGCTCGCAGGCGCGGTGCGAGGCGTCGAGCGCGGCCATGCGCGTGACACTTCCGACGCTGCCGAACGAGAGCTCGACCCGCTCGATCCAATCGAGCTCGCAGCGACCCAGCACGCACGTGAGCGTGCGCGGCGGGAACAGGCGTCGGGCCGACACCACTGCGAGGCTGCCGTCGATCGGCATCCAGGGCGTCTCGCGGTCGGGCTGCGCAGTTGCGGTGGGGTCGAAGCGCGCGCGGACCCGCAGCTCGAGCGGCGCGAAGGCCTCGCGCTCGACCTCGAGCTCCTGCTCGGGGGCGTCGTCGGTGAGTACGACCTGCGACTGCGCGTCGCCCTGACCCTCGGGCCGCACGTCGACCTCGAGCGCCGCCACGCCGAGGGCCGCGAGCTCTGGCTCGGCCCGCACCAGCACGCGGCGGGGGGCGTCGGCGAGGTCGACGGTGTGCACGTGTCGCTCGAGCGGACTGTCGCGCAGGAGATCGAGCAGGCTCGCCGCGGCGGTGTAGCGCACGGCAATCGCGGCGCGCTCGCGGAAGCTCCAGCGCTTGTGGGTGGCGAGCTCCTCGCGGCGCATCGTGAGGCGGAACGACAGCTCGATCGGGGCGACCGCGCGGTCATCCAGCTGCGGCGGCGCCTCGGGCGGTGGCTCGGGCGTCAGCATGGTGCGCACCAGCTCCTCGCCGATGCGCCGCATCGCCTCGCCGCGACGACCCTCGAGCTCGCCGGCCTCGTCGACGACCTCGACGCGGATGAGACCGTCGCGCAGGTACTCCTCCCACGTCGCGCTGATCTTCGCGGCGCCGTACGGCGTGGTGAGGGCCCCGGCCGCGGTGAGGCGGTCGTGGATCGCCTGCAGGTCGGCCTCGGCCTCGATGCCGAGCGGGCCCGCCAGGCCGACGGTCTCGAGGTCGAACAGCAGCACGGTCGGCAGCGCGTCGCCGTGCAACGCCGCCTCGGCGAGCGCGGCGGCGTCGCGACCCAGCCGCGCCGCGATCACCACGCGAGGGTCACCGAGCAGCGACGGCGCGCCGGTGGCGAGCACGGTCGGCGCCAGCGGTGCGTCGCCGAGGAAGCCGAACAGCTTCACCTCGCCGACACGCCACGGCGGCCGCGCGAGGATCGGCGCGGCGCCGTCGGGCGGTTGCCAGCCGAGCGACACGAGCTCGGTGGGCAGTGCCGCGAGTGCTGCGGGATCGGGCGCGAGCGTGCCCTCGAGCTGCAGCAGTGCGCCACCGTCGTCGCGATCGCGGAACATCCACAGCGACAGCTGGGGGTCGGGGTTGTGCGCCAGCCCCGGCACCTGCGCGGCGACGTAGACCACGCCGGTGTCGGCGTGATCGAAGAAGAGATTCAGCCCGCGGCGCAGGGCGGGCGCGCGCCCAGCATCGAGCATCGCGTGCGACGGGGCCGGCGATCGACCAAGAGCCCCGCGCGCATCATCGCAGGCTCGCTGTTGCGGCTGCAAGCGCGGGCACAGAAGTGGTCGACCACGACTTCGGTGGCCGACGTGGCGGTGCCGCGATCGAACGATCACTGCTGCGGAGCAACTGTTGCCCGGACCACCCTACGGATCGCGTGCACTGCGAGGCCTCCACGCGCCGCGGGCATCCGTCACGGCCCCTTGCGTCGTTGCGGTGGGTCGAGCGGCTGCCGTGGTGAGGCCGGCACCGCCGTACCGGCGCGCTACGGGTTCGAGAGGATGAGGTGCACGGCGCCGACGTCCTGGCCATAGCCGGTGCCCAGCACGATGTCGAGCAGGCCATCGTCGTTCACGTCGGCGGCGTCGACCAAGACGGTCGCGTAGTGACCACACCCGACGCCGAACTCGACCCACTCGCCGGTTGCGACGACGAGAACGGCCGCGCTGCCCACGAGCTCGTCGACACCGTCGCCGTCGAGGTCGAATGCGCCCAGCGGACTGTCGGCGCCGGCGCTGGCGAGCAGCTCGGCCGGGCCGAAGGAGCCGTCGCCGAGACCGGGCCGCCGCACCACCTCGCCCGCACGCAGGTAGGCGAGATCGAGGATCGCGTCGCCGTCGAAGTGGCCGGGCACCGCCAGGCCGACGGAATCGTCGGCGTCGAGCTGCGCCGGGCTCCCGAGTCCGCCCGGCGTCATCGGCACCGTGAGAATCTCGCGGTCGGAGGTTCGAAAGTCGGTGACGACGAGCGCGGCGATGTCGGCGAGCCCGTCGCCGTCGAAGTCACCGGTCCGGGGGTGGATGTACTCGCCGAGGTCGGTGGTGCCCGCGTCGACGAATGCGCCCCCGACCTGGGCGAGCGCGAGGTGCAGATCGCCGGTCTCGTAGTAGTACGACGTGGTGCCGACGAGATCTCGACGGCCATCGCCGTCGAGGTCCCCGAGCTGCAGGTGCGCCATGCCGGACAGCGGGCTCGTCGTCCACTGCTCGAACGTGCCGTCGCCGAGCCCGCGGAAGACGCTGAGTGTCTCGTCGATCGCGATCACGAGGTCGAGCCGATCGTCGCCGTCGACGTCGTCGATGGCGAGCCCGTACTCGCTGCCCGGTGGATCGAACGCCAGCGTGCTCTCGAGCATGCCTTCGATCGTCGCCGGCACCAGCGGGACACCGAAGCCGAGGTCGACGTAGGCCACGCGCGGCCCGTCGCCGAAATCCACCAGGCGCAGCCCCTCGGGCATCGCGTAGCGACTCGCGGCACCGCGGTAGCACAGCTCGCCCGGCTGCCGGATGCCGTCGTCGCAGGTGGCGGCTTGCGCGGTCGGCCCGGGTTGCTCGCAGCCGCTCGCCGGACCACCGTCGGGCGACACGATGAACGGAACGCCGCCGTCGTCGTCGTCGCTCTCCGGGCTCGAGGTGCCGGTGCTCGATCCCCCGGCGTCGTGGGTCGTCACCGCCGCCGTCGTCGACCCCATGCTCGTCGATGCACCGCTGGCGGTCGCCGTGGTCGACGTGCTGTCGTCGCTGCTGGCCGCCGTGCTCTCGCGCAGGGGCCCGCATCCGAGCAGCGCGGCGATGACCAGCGGCGAGGCAACGCCACCCGATGACCGGCGCAGCCGATGCTCGGGGAAAGCGGCGCGCGGGCGCGGTGAAGGAGAACATTGCAACCGCCTCATCCTCGCAATCCTAACGCCAGAACGTCCGGATGTGTCGCTCGCCGCGAGGTGCGGCAGGGCACGAGGGACCCGCAGCGCGGCGAGGCCGGTGCACTAGCGGCCGAGGTTTCGCGCGAGGTAGCCCGAGATGTCGTGGTAGTCGACCTCCATCTCGCGCATGCGTCGGCGCGACAGCGGCGGCGTGACGATCGCGCTCGTGCCCGAGAGCCGCGGTGTGGGTGCGTCGGTCAACCCGAGCAGCTCCGGCGGCGGCCCGGGATCTGGTTGGCGCGTCGATGCTTCGAGGAAGCTCTCGAAGCTGTGCGAGGCGTGCACGCGATCCGAGAGGAACGGGCGCGTGTCACCGCAGAAGCGCGCGAGCACGGTCTTGAGGATCGAGCAGTGATCGAGCACCACCGAGGGGCCCTTGCCAGGGGTCACCCACGGCGAGATCACGAACGTCGGCACGCGCACGCCGTAGGGGATGTGGAGCGTCGTCGGTGGGGACGGCGGCGGGATGTCGTCGGTGTCGGGGGTCGGGTCGACGGCGAGATCGACGAGCGCACCGAGGTTCGGCGCGACGTGAAACCCATGCGCGACGCCGCCGAGGTTCGTGAGGACGCGGTCCGACACGTGGGTGCCACGGGGGTTGGAAGCCGCCGGTACGTCGACCCCGGCGCCGGTCGGCGGCCGCTCGTTGCGGTCCACCGTGTTGCGATCGAGGACGTCTGCGATCGGCGGGATCACGTGGTCGTAGAGGCCGCCGTGCTCGTCGTACGTGATGACGAGCAGCGTCCGCGCCCAGGTGTCGGGGTTCGAACGCAGCGCCTGGTAGACACGACGCAGGAAGTGCTGCCCTTGGTACATGTCCGCAGGCGGATGGTCGTCGTCCTCGGGGTAGTGGTGCATCGCGGGCTCGATGACCGTGAACGCGGGCAGGTCGCCGGCGCGCACGTGCTCGGCGAGCTCGTCGAGCGGCCGGATGTGCACGTCGTCGGTGGCGTAGCGCGCGAACATCCGCAGCATCGTGACCGAGGGGAACGACTCGTAGACCCGCCAGCCGACGCCATGTCGCGTGAGCACGTCGTAGATCGTGGTCGCGCGCGACAACAGGAAGTTGTCCCCCGCGTTGTTGTCGAGGATGGGGACACCCAGGCGGTCGTACTGGACGTCGCCGGTCAACGAGTACATCCGGTTGGGCAGTGTGGGGCCGGGATGCGAGCAGAAGTAGCGGTCGCAGTAGGCGTAGTGCTCGGCGAAGAAGGCAGTGACCGGCAGATCGTCGACGCCCTCGGCCTCGTTCTTCTCGTAGTACCCGAGCACGGTGAAGGGCGTGCAGCCGGCCTCGCCCTCGGGCTTGCCGTTCAGCTTCGTCTCGCGGAAGTTCTCCATGAAGCCGCGGGGGTCGTTGATGGTCGTGCCGGCGGGACCGCCGACGCGCCCTGCGAGCTGCTGCGTGACATCGGCCAGCTCGTGGCCGACGCCCTTGGGGATCCGCGTGCGGCGCTGCGCGGCGTTGGCCTCGAACGCCGCGCGGCGCAGCGGGTGCACGGGCGGCAGCGGCTCGGTGCCCGGCTCGGCGGCCGGGAGCGGCTGCACCGCGAGCGCAGCGGCGTCGATCGCTGCGACCAGTTCCGGCGTCAGTCCGTCGGCACCATCGGAGATCGGCGCGCGCGCACGGTAGCCCAGCACGTGGTCGTACGAGCGGTTCTCCATCATCACGACCACGATGTGGTCGATCTTCGCGCGGAGGTTGTCGGCCTTCCACGTGTTGCCCAGCGACGGCGGCAGGAAGCGCTGGAGCCCACCCGTCGAGAGCGGCGTGCGGCCGATCGCGGCGGCGTAGTCGCTTCGCGGCTGGGGCTCCGGCTCGGCGGCCGCGACGTGCTCGAACAGCACGTCGTTCCCCTCCCAGCGCGGGTGTAGGTACGTCAGGTGGGTCCCGAAGGTCGTCATCAACAGTCGGCACGCGAGCGATGGGTCCTCGAACAGGCGCTTCGCTGCGGCGACGAAACGGCGGTTGAGCGTGCTCTCGAGGTACTCCGTCAGCATCAGCGCGGTGACGCCGGCGAACACCGGCAGCACCGCGAGGCTCGCCAGTGCAGCACCGTCGAGGTCGACGTCGAGCACCGACGCGGGCACTTGGTGGACGATGCGAGGGGTGCCATCGGGATCGATCTGCACGCCGACCTCCATCGCGAATCGCCCGTCACGCAGCTCGACCCGGGCGACGGTCACGTCGCGCCAACGCACGGCGATGTGCCCGTTGGCGGTCGCAGACAGGTGGATCGCAGGCGCCTGCGCGAGCGGGGGGCTCGACGGGCCGAACGCGACATCGAGCGAGCCCAGCGCGAAACCGGCGACGTCGAGCGTGAGCCCGTAGTCGAGCCCTGCCGGTCCGGCGTAGAGCACCTTCGGCTCACCCGCGACGATGTCGACCGTCTGATTCTCGGCCTTCAGCCGCGCATCGAGGAACCCCCGCATGTCGATGGTCTCGGCGCTGACGACGTCGTTGATCGTCAGCATCACCTGGACTTGGTCGCCGTCGTTGCGTCCGCGCAGGTCGAGGAACGAGCCGTGGGGGCCGGTGATCGCGGTGATGCGATCCAGCAGCGGCGCCGCGCGGATGCGCCCCGGATCGACGACCGTCGCGGACAAGAAGCTCTCCGGCGTGCGGCTGCCCCCGGGCTGCACCGCCTCGAGGGTCCACAGCCGCGGACGGCCGGCGGCGTCGCGCGAACGGCCGAGCAGGGCCAGCGGAATGTCGCACCGGAGCTGGTTCGACCCGCTCGAGCTGGCCACCGTGACGCCGTCGGGGTCGAGCAGTCGCATCGATCCCGGCCACGCGCCAAAGCCCCGAGGCGTGCTGACCTGGGCACGGAAGCTGCCCACGCGGTTCAGATCGAACTGCGCGCGGAACGGGTCACCGACGATGCGGGCATTCGCGACCAGCGGTGGCGCGCTGGACGACGCCACTGTCTCGAGCAGTCCGAGGTTGATCACACCCGGGAGCGGCGCGACGCTCTCGTGCAATGCCGCGTTCGGCTGGTAGAGCCGGCTGTGACCGGCGAGCGAGAAGCGCCAGCGCCCGAACGGGGCGCCGCGCGGGTCGCGAAACTTCTCGAGGTCGGCGAGGGTGACCTCGTCGGCCGTGAAGCGGGCGCCGCTGGGATCGAAGATCTGCAGCGTGAGCGTGAGGGGTTCCTTGCGCGCATTGACGCCGTTGTGGGGCTGCGCCGGCGGGCGCGGCCCCGGATGACGCGGCCCACCGGGGGTGTCGATGCCACCGGGGGGCGTCGGCACGTCCGTGCCTCCGCCGTCCAAGCGACTGTTGCGCTGGACCGCGGCTTCGATGCTGTGGTTCCAGCGTCCGGGGTAGCGAATGTCGAGCGGACCTTCGGCTGCGACCGTGAACAGGATCCCCTCTGGCGTCTCGCGAGACTGGAGCGTGAGGGGCTGCGAGTGCAGCAGATGCGGAAGTACGAAGGCCATTGGGCGGGTTCTCCGAGGTCGGTGACGTGGTCGGGACGACCCAGCGCGTCCGGGCCATCGGCGCCCCCGAAGACTGTCGGCGCCGCCGATCTGATCGGTGGAATCGCCCGCGCCGCGACGCCCGCCCCCGCCACGCGAGGGCGCCGCAGCGCGGCACCTACTGCAGCTACTGCAGCTGGGTCCGATCGATCACGCCCAGCGCCGCCGGCACGAAGCGATCGGTGATCCCCGGGGTTTCGCCGCCGGCGAGCCAGCGGCGCAGCTCGAGCGGGTCGACGTTGCCCTCGACGCCGGCGGCGAACAGTGCCGCGCCGGCCAGCTCGAGCGCGCGGCTCTCGTCGGCGCCGCTGACGAACAGCGCCCGCGCGAGCCACCACGAGGTCTCGGCGACGTTCATCGCGTCCTCGCGCTCGTGGCGACGCAGCTCGAGCGCGCGCTCGAGCGGATCGATCGCTGCGCTCGCGTCGTCGAGCTCGATGCGCGCGTGCGCCAGCCCGGTGAGCGCGTAGGCTAGCAGCGGATGATCCGGCGAAAGCTGGCCCTCCCACGCCTGCAGGGCGATCTGGTAGTGCTCGCCAGCTTGCGACCACTCGCCGACCTCACCGAGCGCGTTCGCCAGCGCGAGGTGGGCGAGCGCGAGATCGGGGTGGTCGTCGGCCAGGGTGTCCTCCCACAGCGACAGCGCGCGGCGCAGGTGCGGCAGCGCGTGCTGGGGCCGCCGCAGGTCGAGCAAGGTGATGCCGAGGTTCAGCAGCGGATAGCCGAGCGCGCGCGACCCCGAAGGGTGAACGGTCGAGAGCAGCGCGGCGGCTGTGGCGTGGGCAGAGGCCGCGGCCGCGAAGCGTCGCTGCGCCCGCTCGCTGGCGCCGACGCGGTTCAGCGCCCTCGCCAGCGGCTCGGGGTGTGGCGGCAGCTCACCACGCCACTGCGGCGCGGTGCCGTCGGCCGCGATGGTGCGCGCGCGGGCCAGGCCCGCCGGATCGAACACGTCGATCGCCCGCAGCAGGCTCGCGACCGCAGGCCCGTGCTGCTCGAGTGCCATCTGGGCCGCGGCCAGATCCGTCAGCGCGAGGCCGACCCACGGGTGGGTGTCGCCGAGCAGCGTCGCGAGCTCGCGTTGGGCCTCGTTGCACGCGTCGTAGCCGTCGGACGGCAGCTCGAGCGCGACCAGGGCGGCACAGCGATGCTGCTGCAGCCGCGCGGCGTAGAGCGGCTCGGCGCCGCTGACGATGATCGCGTGATCGTAGCGATCCATGGCTTCGCGGGGGCGTCCGAGCGCGAGCTCGAGGTGGCCCTGCGCCGTCCACCAGCGCCTGCGCATGTCGGCATCGTCGCCGACCGCCAGGATGGCGGACTCGGCGGCGGCGATCGTCGAGAATGCCTCGTCGCTGCTCGTGATGGTGTCGGGTAGGGATTCCAGCAGGTCCACCCACGCCTGCAGCGCGAGGCGGCCGTGCTTGGCCGAGGCCGCCGCGACCACGGCACGACGCAGGCGCGCGCGGCCCAGCGAGGTGCGGCCCTCGTGGAGATCGGTCACGCCCGCGAGGCGGAAGAGCTCCGCCTCGATCGCGCGGTCGTCGAAGCTGCCGGGCGCGTTGGCGAAGCCGCCGATCCGCGCGGCCGCCTCGGGCCAGCGCTGCAACATCGTGAGCACGCGGGTCTCGACCGCGGCCGCGCGCTGATCGGTGCGCGCGCGCTCGACCGCGGTGGAGCGCAGCTCGTAGGGGCCCGCGCACTCGCGTGGGTCGTCGAGTGCGAGGGTCGCGGTGAGCGAGGCGTCGACCATGCCGCCGTCGGCGGCCTCGAGCTGCGCGAGCAGGCGGGTGGCGAGCTCGCGCTGGGTGTCGAGGCAGCGCGTGCTGGGCCCCGTGGCGTGCTCGCGCTCGAGTGGCGGACCACGCTCGGCCACGCACGCCGCGGCCCAGCTGCCGCGCCACCGCTCGTCCCAGGCGTCGACGCGCGCGCGCGCGCTGGCCCAGGTGGTCGAGGCGTGCTCGCGACCGCTGGCCTCGAACTGCGCGACGATGCGGGCCTCGGTGTCGGGCTCGATCAACGCCGGCAGTGCCGCGAGCTCGCTCGCACACAGCTCGGCGGGGTCGGGTCGCGTCGCGAGATAGGTGCCGACGATACCCATCGCGACCGCGATCGCGACCACCGCGGCCAACCACGGGCGATGGCTGCGCGGCGGGTCGCGCTGCAGCTCGGCGAGCAGCGCATCCATCGAGGGGTGGCGGTCGCTGGGCTCGACCGCGAGGCCGTGCGCGATCACGCCGAACAACCACCCCGGCACGTCGCTGTCGCGCGGCGGCGGTGTGGGCTTGCCCTCGAGCACCGCCAGCGCGAGTGAGGCCACGCTGTTGCCGACGAACGGTCGCGACCCCCACAACGCCTCGTACAGCGCGACGCAGTAGCCGAACTGATCGACCGCCGGCCCGATGACGCCGCCGGTGTGCTGCTCCGGGGCCATGTAGGCCGGCGTCCCGAGCAGCGCGCCCGTGCGCGTGAGCGAGAGGTCGACCGGCGTCGCGCCGGTGCGGGGCGGTACCGCGAGGTCGGCGACCGGGACGCTCGCGCCGGCCTGGCGCGCGAGCCCGAAGTCCATCACGAGCACGCGGCCGTCGTGGCCGACCAGCACGTTGTCGGGCTTGAAGTCGCGATGCACGAGGCCGATCGCATGCGCGGCCGCGAGCCCGCGGCCGGCCTTCACGAACACCTCGACGATCTCGTTCCAGTCGTGCACGCCCTGGGTGACCCACTCGCGCAAGGTCGTGCCGTCGACGAACTCCATCGCCACGAACACGCGGTCACCGAAGGTCCCGACGTCGTGCACCGTGATGACGTTGGGGTGGTGCAGCTTGGCCATCGCCTGGGCCTCGCGGAGCAGGCGCGATCGCCCGCCGCTGCTGCTCATGCCATCGGCGTTGCCGCCGTGCAGCACCTTGAGTGCGACGCGGCGATCGAGCTCGGGGTCGAACGCCGCGTACACCACCCCCATGCCACCGGCGCCGATGCGCTCGAGCACCGTGTAGCGGCCGACCGTCGCGCCGCGGCTGAGCGGTTCGAGCGGGTTGTTCGCGACGCGCGACGCCGCGGCCGGCCCCTCGGCGGGCACGGTCTCTTCGAGTGCGTTGCGCGACTCGTTCGTCGTCGTGGGGCCTGGCATCGCCCGCGCCTTGCGAACGAGCAGCATCGCATGGTCGACCGCGTCGCGGCGAGCACTAGAAGCCGTCGCGCGGCGGTCGTGACCCCGGCTCGGTCGTGCTGCACGGCTTCTGCACGCGAGCGAAGCCGCGGCGCCACGTGCTCGGCGCGGGATTGCCCCCCAAACGCCCGCTGCGCGCGCGGGCCGGGCCGCCGCGCCCGGTCCAGACTGCGACGACGGCTCCCCCTTGCGCCGCCGTCCACCCGAGCAGCGGGCGCGAAAGGCCCGCGTTCCCCGCACGAGACGAACCCATGCCCGTACCCACACCACCGCTGCGCATTGCCATCGTCGAACCCGATCCGCTCGCGCGCGAGCGACTGCGCCGACGCCTCGCCAGTGCCGCCCAGCACGCGGTCGTGGCCACCGTCGCCAGCGCCGCCCATGCGCGGCTCGATCCTGCGGCCGTCGACGTCATCGTCTGCGCCCAGACCGACGTCGACGCCGAGCCGGTTGCGTCTGCGCGCGGCGATGCGCTTGCGCTCGCAGTGCGCGACGGCGTGGTGTTGCTCGCGCCCGAGGACATCACGCACGCGGTCTTCGACGGCGTGCTGGTGTCGGTCCACCGCCGCGGCCTACCGCCCGTGCTCACCGCCGCGACGCTGCAGCAGCTCGCGCGTCGGCTGCCGACCTCGACGTTCCTCCGCAGTCATCGCCGCACGCTCGTCAACCTCGATGCGATCCGGTTGCTGCGTTCGCAGGCGCACGGTGGCTACCTCGCCGAACTCCACGGTGGCGGCAGCGTGCCGGTCTCGCGGCAGGTCGCGCGACGGCTCCGCCGCGCGCTGGGGCTCGCGCGCGCGCAGCCCTCAGCAGCGCGCGAGCGGTGGCACGGCGATGGCGGCGTCGGTGAAGCGGCCGCGCACCATCAGCGTGTCGGGTGACGCCAAGGGTCGCGGCACCCACTCGTGCTGCGGCCAGCGCTCGGGCGCGAAGTAGACCTCGACGCGTGTGATCTGGCCGTCGATCTCCGCGACGATCTCCGACAGCGTCGGGAACCGCGGGCCGACCACGTCGTAGATGCGCAGCACGTCGTCTTCGCCCTCGTCGTCCTCGTCGATCTGGGCTGCGACCACACAGCCGAGCCGCTCGCTCCACCACAATCGCGCGAAGCCGCCGGTGCCGAGCACCTCGTCGAGCACGAACAGCTCGGCGGCCTCACCGACGCCCAGCGTCTCGGCGACCGGGACCCGCCCGCGAAAGCTGCGGAACACGGTCGCGACGTCGGCCGAGCGCCGGTCGGAGAGCACCGGCATCGGCCGCGTGCGCGCGACCTCGGGGGCCGGGGTGGTCCACACGAACTGCGGCACCGCGCGAAAGCCGTAGCGTTCATACAGCGCAGGATCGTTGGCGTGCAATACCACCGTGTCGGTGCGGGCGTCGGCCCAGGCCAGCGCGCGCTCCATCAACGCGCGCGAGTGGCCACGCCCGCGCCACGGCGCCGCCGTACACACGGCATGGACTCCGGCCGCAGTCACGGGGGTGCCGTCGATGACCAGCGGGATCTCGAGCACGCCCACGTGGGCGACGGGCTCGTCGCCCTCCAAGCGCACGAACGGCGTCGACATCCGGGTCCAGTCGGCGCCCAACGATCGCGCCCGCGGGATCACCGAGGCCAGCCGCGGCCAGTGGGCCGCCAACAATCGTTGTAACGCCGGGGGATCGATCTCGTTCATACGTACGCGCGTCAGGGCGTGCCCCGATGATGTCACGACGGGCCGCCGACCGTGGCGAGAATCGGGTAGCTTCGTCGAGGTCGCGCCTCGATCCCGAGATCGGCCCCGCGAGAGGACCAAAGATGGTGAGCATCCCCAGCGACGACGATCCCGACGGCAACACGGCTGGCCCCCACAGCTCCCGTCGGACCCTCCTCATGGCCTCCGCGGGCGCGCTCGGCGTGGGCGTGGCCGCCAGCGTGCTCGGACCGGTCGCGGTCTTCCTCGGGCATCCGCTGCGCCACGACACCACCGAAGGCGAGGGCGACTTCATCGCCGCAGGCCCACCGTCGATGTTCGGCGGTGACAAGCCGGTGAAGGTCGATCTCTACGCCGATCGCGTCGATGCGTGGAATCGTGTGCTCAACGTGAAGGTGGGCTCGGCGTGGGTGTTGTCGCAGGGTGGCCAGCTGGTCGCGTTGTCGACCGTGTGCCCGCACCTCGGCTGCGGCATCGACTACGACGCCGCTGCGAGCAAGTTCTACTGCGCGTGCCACAAGTCGTGGTTCTCGATGGACGGCGCGGTCGAGAGCGGGCCTTCGCCCCGCGGCATGGACGCGCTCGAGGTGAAGGCCGAGGAGCAGCTGGTCTCGATTCGCTTCCAGCGCTTCAAGATGGGCACCAAGACCCAGGAGCCGGCATGAGCGTGCGTGGCTTCCTCGACGAGCGACTGGGCCTCTCGCAGGGCTTCACCGCGTTCGCCAACCGACCGTGGCCCGGCGGGCCCGCGCTGCGCCACGCCGTCTTCGCGGCGCTGGTGTACCTGTTCGTGCAGCAAGCCGTGCTCGGTGTGGTGCTGGCGGCCTACTACAGCCCTTCGTCCTCCGACGCGTGGGCCTCGACCGCCTACCTCACCGACGAGGTCTCGATGGGGTGGTTCATCCGCGGCCTGCACGATCATGGCGCGTCCGCGTTCGTGGTGATCGCGGTGCTGCACGTGGTCGCGCTGGCGTGGTCGCGCTCGTACATCCGCCCGCGCGAGTTCATGTGGTTTGCGGCGCTGGCGGTGATGGGCCTCGCGCTCGCCGAGGGGCTCACCGGCAACCCGCTGCCGTGGGACGAGAAGGGCTACTGGGCCATCCAGGTCGAGCTCGGCATCGCCGAGCAGACCCCGGGCGGCGCCATCATCAAGCGCCTGGTCCAAGGTGGCAGCTCGGCCGGCAACCTCACGCTGCTGCGATTGTTCGTGCTGCATGCGTTGGTCTTGCCGGTGGCGTTGGGCGGCCTGCTCGCGTTCATCGCGGGGCAGCGTCGCCGCCATGGGCCGGCGCCTGCCGGCGATGCGCGCCCGTCGACCTACGCGCCCGGCCAGCTGCTGCTCGACGCACTCGCGATGACCGTGGTTGCGGGTGTCCTGCTGGCGATGACGGTGCACAGCCATGGCACCGAGCTGTTCGCGCCTGCCGATCCGACCAGCGGCTTCCAGGCGCGGCCCGAGTGGTACTTCCTCTTCCTCTACAAGCTGCGGCACTACTTCGAGGGGCCGCTCGAGCCGATCGCGACCGTGATCATGCCCGGTGCGGCGGTGGCCTTCCTGCTCGCGGCGCCGCTGCTCGAGCGCATCGCCGGCAAGCTCGGTCGCGTCACGGTGTTGGTCGGTCTCGGCGGCCTGCTGGCGGGTTCGATCGCGCTGACGATGATGGCGATGGCCGACGACCGCGGCGACGAGAGCTACCAGAAGGCGCTCGCCGAGGCCGACCTCATGGCCACCCGCGCGCGCGCGCTCGCCAAGGGCGGCATCGATCCGCAAGGTGGTGGCGCGGTTTACTGGAACGACCCCGAGTACAAGGTCAAGCAGCTGTACATCGAGCACTGTCGCAACTGCCACGCGCTCGATGGCTTCGGCGGCGGCGAGGCGCCCGATCTCACCGACTACTCGAGCCGCGCATGGCTGGCGTCGCTGGTGCGCGACCCGACGCAGGCCAAGTTCTTCGGCAAGACCAAGCACGACACCATGGAGACCTACCCCGCCGACAAGCTGAGCGACGAGCAGCTCGCGGCGACGGTCGAGTACCTGGTGAGCATGATGGAGCCCGAGCTCGCCCCCGATGCCGCGCTGGTCGCCAAGGGCACCGCGCTGTGGAAGGACGAGCTCGACTGCAGCAACTGTCACGAGGTCGAGGCCGGCAAGGACAACGAAGGTCCGAACCTGCTCGGCCACGGCACGGTGGCGTGGGTCGATCGGGTCATCCGCGACTCGTCGAAGCCGGACCTGTTCGGCAAGGCGGCGCAGATGCCGAAGTTCGAGGGCAAGCTGAGCGACGAAGACATCGCGGCGCTCTCGGCGTTCGTGGTCGCGCGTCGGGCACCGCAGCCCGAAGAGGGCTAGCAGCCCGCCACGAGCACGGCTTCGCCCCCGTCGCACGCGCGTGTGCGCGACGGGGGCGTTCGCTTGCAGGCGGTGGCCATTCGCGCCAATCTGCGGCCCTTCGCGATGGCCCACGCTGTTTCATCCCGCGCACGCTCGCTCGTGACCTCCGCCGCGCTCGCCTGCGGCATCGGACTGCTGGCCGCGCCGAACTGCGGCGGCACGGGCGGCGGCAAGCCGCCCGCGGGCGACGCGGGCAAGACCGACGAGGTGGCGCCGCCCGTGGTGCCGCCGCGTGCGACCTTCGACATCGTCGCGTTCGGCCGCGTGCTC
>WBZX01001619.1_pt1 | contig 16657 bp, 10 predicted proteins | sample 5204211 | NCBI WGS metagenome assembly WBZX01 (sample SAMN12344362, study PRJNA552823) | activated sludge metagenome | biome: Activated sludge suspended growth; feature: Nitrification reactor; material: Wastewater; isolation source: activated sludge from nitrification reactor of wastewater... | reverse complement strand
CGCAAGCGGGCCCCAAACCCCCGCGCGCTTCGCACGCGTGCGCTGCGCATGCGCGGCCCTGGTTGCACGGACCGGGATCGGCGAGGATACTCCCGCGCGAATAGCGTACGGGCGGCTGCATCTCACCGGCTGTGCGGATCCTCCTTGGCTTGCTTGGACGAAGGGAACGAACATGACACCGAGACGAGGCGCGGCGTTGTGGGTGGGGTGCATCCTGCTCGGCGCGATGGGCGCTTTCGGCTGCGCGCAGAGCGTGACCGGCAGCGGCGGCGGCGGCACCACGAGCGCGGGCGGCACGACGAGCACGGGCGGATCCACAGGCGGATCCACGGGCGGGACGGGCGGGACGGGCGGCAGCGTGCCGGAGACGTGCACCGCCGCGGACGAGTGCAAGGGCCTCACCGACGCCTGCCACGCGGGCGCCTGCGAGAACGGCAAGTGCGTCGCGAACCCCGCGAACAACTTCCAGCCGTGCGACGACGGCAACCCCTGCACCAGCAACGACCAGTGCAGCAACGGCACCTGCAGCGGCATCACCAAGTCCTGCGGCGCGGCGTCCATCTGCCACATCTCGCAGTGCAACCCCGACACCGGCCTCTGCGAGGAGATCCCCGGCGACAACGGCGCGCAGTGCGACGACAAGGACCCCTGCACCTACTTCGGCAGCTGCCAGAACGGCACGTGCCTCAAGGGCTCGCCCGTCGATTGCAGCCTCTTCGACACCGACTGCACGATCGGGACGTGTGACCCGGTGACCGGCTGCAAGCCGATGCCCGCTTTCGACGGCTCTCCGTGCGACGACGACCTCTTCTGCACCTCGGACGAGACGTGCAGCGACGGCGTCTGCGGCGGCGGCGTCCCCACGCCTTGCGCCCCTCCCGGCGGCTGCTTCGTCGGCACCTGCGACGAGCTCAACAACCAGTGCACGGCCGTCCCCGGCAACGACGGCGCCGCGTGCGACGACGGCAGCCCGTGCACCGCGGCCACCACCTGCTCGAACGGCGCGTGCATCGGCGGCGCCCCCGCGAACGAGGGCGCCGCCTGCGACGACGGCACCTCCTGCACCGTCGGCGAGTTCTGCTCCGGCGGCACGTGCGGCGGCGGCACGGGCCCGGCCGTCTACTTCTCCGAGGACTTCTCCGACAACTCCGCCGGCTGGGTCCTCGGCCCCGAGTGGCAGATCGGCCCCGCCACGCAGGGCATGACGATGGGCTTCGGCTTCCCCGATCCCGACGCCGACCACTCCGCGAGCTCGGACGACGGCGTCGCGGGCACCGTCATCGGCGGCGACGTCTCGGTCAACCAGCACGACTACGCGTACATCGAGAGCCCCGCTTTCGACAGCTCCGCGGCGCAGGGCAAGGTCATCCTCGGCTACTACCGCTGGCTCAACAGCGACAGCGATCCGTACATGCACAACCGCGTCGAGGTGTGGAACGGCGCGCAGTGGATCACCGTCTGGGCGAGCGGCCAGTTCTTCCAGGAGTTCGGGTGGACCTACGTCCAGCACGACATCTCGAACTACAAGAACGCGGCGATGCGCGTCCGCTTCGGCTTCGACGTGAAGCAGTTCGAGTTCTCCCCCTTCAGCGGCTGGAACATCGACGACGTCCTCGTCGCCTCCCAGGCTTGCCCGTAACGCCGCGACCGTCCTTCGTACGGCGCGCGCTCCGCAGCGGTTCACAGTCTGCTCCCGCCCGCGGTACACCGTGATCACGGGCGAAGGCGCAGATTGTGAACCCCCAGCTCCCTGCTGGTCCCGTACTATCGCCGCCGGCGATGTCGGCGCGTGCGGCACGCGACGTGCTGAGCAGCGACGTAGCCTCCCGCTGCACGAGGGTGACCGATGGCACTTCTCCCCGCTCCGACGGTCTTCCCCGCCGGCACCGTCAGCACGGCAAGCGTGGTGTGGCGCGCGCACGGACGCTGGTGCGTGACCGTCGTCGTGAAGGCGACGTTCGCCTTCGTGCCGGGCGGCCCCATGGCCCAGGTCGATCCGGAGCCCGTCGTCGTCGAGGAGCTGCACGACGGCGACAGCCCGCTGCGCGGCATCCGGCGCGCGAGCGATCTGGTCCTCTTCCGGCGCTTCGCGGACGTCACGTTCACGGGCCACGCGTACGCGCCGGCCGGGCAGCCGGTGAAGGAGCGCTCGGTGCGCCTCGGGCTCCACCGGCATCGCCCGCTCATCGACAAGACGCTCCTCGTGATCGGCGATCGACGGCGCGGCGAACCAGCGCCGTTCCAGCAGATGCCCATCGTGTACGACCGCGCGTTCGGCGGGCCCGGGTGCGACGACAACCCGCTCGGCGTCGGCTTCTCCCCCGCGGCGAGGCAGCTCCCCAACATCGTCGATCCGGTCGTGCCGGGGCGCGCCGCCGGCTTCGGGCCCATCTCGAAGAGCTGGCCGGACCGGCGGCGGCGCCTCTCTGCCGACACGCGCAAAGCGCTCCGCGCGCCGATCCCGGAGCTCCCCTCCGACTTCGACGAGACGTACTTCCAGTCGGCTCCCGCGGACCAGCGCGTCGATCCGCTCGTCGGCGACGAGTGGATCGTCCTCGAAGGGCTCCACCCCACGCACGCGCGCCTCGCGACGGCGCTCCCGGGGGCGCGCGCGGAGCTCCAGATCATCGACGCGGAGCCAGCACCCGACTCGCCTTTCGGCCCTCCCATGCTGCGCGCGGACACGCTCGTGATCGACGGCGACGCCCGCCGTTGCTCGCTCACGTTCCGCGCGGTGGCGGTCTTCAACACCGAGGCCGAGGTCCGCGCCGTGAGCTTCGTCGCGGGCGTCGCCCTCCCCGATCGCCCCATCGTCTGGCCGGAGATCGACGTGATCGATCCGGACGATCTCGAAGCCGCGCCAGTGACCGTCGCCGGACCTGCGCCGAGCACGAAGGGCCGGCGCTCGTTCAGCGTGACGCAGGAGGTCGCCCCGGATGGACCGCCGCCGCCCGTCGTGCTCCGGGAGGACGGCGCGGGCGAGACGACGAACGACGCTGTCGCGGCGCCTCCTGCGGGCGGCCCGGAACCCTACACGAAGACGCTGGTGATCGAGCAAGCGCCGGCCCGGCCCGAGGCGCGGCGGCCGCCCGTCGTGCGCATCGAGGAGGCGTCCCCGCGCGCAGCCCCGCGGCCGCCGCCGCCGAACTTCGCAACGACGACCGAGGTCCGTCCGGACGCGGGGGTCGCGCCGTCGATGCCGTTCGTCGCGGGGATCGGGCCCGGGCGCAACGTCACGAACGCGCCAATCCCCGGAGCGCCCTGGCGCGACGCGCCGGCCTCGGAGGCCGGAGCGCCTCCTCCGCCGGCGGATCGCGGGCGGTCCCGTGGGCGCCCCCCGCGCCGCCCGGGCGGGCCGGTGCCCATCCTCTTCCGCGACGCGCTGTCGGGCGCCACGCTCGGCTTCCAGGTCCGTCCGCCAGCGTGCTCGCTCACCATCGTGATCAAGGGCACGTTCGATCTCGTGCCGGGCGGGCCCGCGCGCCTGCGGGAGCCCGCCGCGCCGCCCCTCGGCGAGGAGCACGCGGGCGAGCCGCTCGTCTCCAGCGTCCTCCACCCCGACGAGCTCGCGATCTTCAAGCCGCGGGCCGACGTGCTGCTCCGAGGGCATGCGTACGCCCCCGGCGCCGGAGCGACGAGCGTCCACGTGCGCTTCCAGCTCGGCGCGCCAGGGGCCGGGTTCGATCGGCGGCTCGCGGCGATCGGCGACCGCTCCTGGGAAGCCGGCGCCCCCGGCAAGCCGCGGCCGTTCCGCAAGATGCCTCTCGTCTTCGAGCGCGCCTTCGGCGGCGCCTTCTCCGCAGCCAACCCCGTCGGCGTCGGGCGGACCACGGACGAGCAACACAGGGTCGCGCTGCCGAACCTCGAGGACCCCGACCACCTCCTGCGCAGCCTCTCCGACGAGCCGCCTCCCGTGTGCTTCTGCGGCGTCGCTGCGCGGTGGCCCGCGCGGTGGTCCAAGATCGGCACGTACGACGAGCGCTACCGCGCAGAGCGCTGGCCCTACTTCCCGGCGGACTTCGACTGGTCGTTCTTCCAGTCCGCGCCGCCCGAGCAGCAGCTCGACCACCTCGCGGGAAACGAGCCGTTCGCGCTCTTCGGTCTCCACCCCGCTCACGGGGTGCTGGAGGGCAGGCTGCCGGGCCTGCGCGCGCGGTGCTTCGCGCAGCTCGCGGCGAGGGCCGGCGGCGGGTTCCACGAGGTGCTGCTCCGCCTGGACACCGTCGCGTTCGACCCGGACACGATGACGCTCTCGCTCGCCTGGCGTGGCCTCCTCGAGATCGCGGACGAGGACGCGCACGAGATCGAGGAGCTGTACGCGCTGGTGGAGCCGCTCGCGCAGGACACGGCGGTGGAGCAGATCGCCGAGGCCTACCGGGAAGCCGCACGGCAACGCGAGCGCCCGCCGGATGCGGAGCGCCCGCCGGCCGGCCTCGCCCCCACGACGGAAGCAGAGGCGCCCGCGAACGACACCGAGCTGCCGGCGCCGGAAGGGGCCGGCATGGACGAGGTCGACGCGAAGCTCGAAGCGCACGTGGCCGAGCTGCGGCAGAAGATGGCGGCGCTCGGGGCGCCGCTCCCCGCGCTCGACGAGGACGCCCCACCGCCGCCCCGCGCGGCCCTCGATCCAGCGGCCGCTTTCGAGCGGATGCGGGCCGCCGGCATGAAGGAAGAAGACATCGAGTCGCTCCGCGAAGCCGTGAAGGATCTGCCGCCGACGGAGGAGGAGACCTCCGCGACGGAGACGGTCGTGGACGACGCCGACGGCCATCGGATGACGCGGTTCGCCGTGATCGATCTGCTCGGGAAGAAGGCTCCCCTCGACGGGCTGGACCTCGGCGGGCTCGATCTGCACGGCCTCGACTTCTCCGGGTGCTCGATGAAAAAGGTCCTCCTCGTCCGCACGAGGCTCCGCAAAGCGAAGCTCGTCGGCGCCAATCTCGCAGGCGCCCAGGCGAGCGAAGCGGATCTCCGGGAGGCGACGCTCGACGGCGCCGACCTCACGCAGGCCGACCTGACGAAGGCGCGCCTGCGCGACGCCACGGCGAAGGGCGCGACGGTCGAGAACGCGGACCTCTCGAGCGCCGACGCAACGAGCCTCCAGCTCCAGGACGCCCGCGGGCCCGGCGCGACGTTCGCGGGGGCGTCGCTCTCGGGGGCGCGGTTCGACCGCGCGAAGCTCCCGGGGGCGGACTTCTCGGGCGCGACGCTGGACGACGCCTCCTTCGCGGAGGCCGATCTCGCGAACGCGCGCTTCTACGACGTCGTGGGGGCGCGCGTGTCGTTCCAGAAGGCGTGTCTCGACAAGGTGCGCGCCGAGGACGCCTCCTTCAGCGACGCCGCCTTCGACGGCGCCTCGGCGAAGGGCTCGGTCTGGGACGGCGCCGCGCTCCATCGCGCGTTCCTGCGCGACGCCGTCCTGCCCGGCGCCAGCTTCGTCGCCGCCTCGTGCCGCGAGGCCGTGCTCTCCGGGAGCGACCTCACCGAAGCTTCGTTCATCGGGGCGGACCTCACCGAGGCCTCGCTCCTGAAGGCCAAGCTGAACGCCGCAAAGCTGGAGCGCGCGGATCTCACCGCGGCGGATCTGCGCGGCGCGTGCCTGCACGGCGCCGAGCTCTGGAAGGCCAAGCTCGATCGCGCGCGCCTCGATCTCGCGATCGTCACGCAGACCAAGCTGGAGGCACGGCGATGATCCGCACGCTCACCGCGCTCCTCGAGAAGCTCGCGCGCGCGGGCTCGCTCGCCGGAGAGGAGATCGAGGGCGTCGACGCCTCGGGCTTCGACTTCGCGAGCCTCCCGATCACGGGCCTCCCACCGCCCACGGAGGGCGGCGGACCGCCCCTCGATTTCACGGGCACGACATGGCGGCGGTGCGTCGCGCGCGGCGCGCGGTTCCCGGGCTCGGTGTGGCGCGACGCCAAGCTCGCCGCCGTCGATTTCTCCGGAGCCGATCTCACCGACATGGTCGCGGGCGGGCTCACCGCGACCGCGATCGACGGCGTGGGCCCGTGCCGGTTCGACGGCGCCAACCTCGCGGGAGCGAACCTCGACAGCGCGAACCTCGCGGGCACGACCCTCGACGGCGCGAACCTCGACGGCGCCGTCCTCCGCGCGGCGAACCTCGCCGGGATCTCGGGGCGCCGCGCGTCGTTCGTCGCCGCGGGCCTCGACGGCGCCGACCTGACCTCCGCCGATCTCCGTGAGGCCGCCCTCGGCGAGGCCAACCTGTCGCAGGCGAGGCTCGGGCGCGCGAACCTCGACGGCGCCGACCTCCGCGGGGCGAGCCTCGCCGGCGCCGTGACCGAGGGCGCGACGTTCACCGGGTGCGCGCTCGCAGGCGCGCAGGCCCCGGGCATCGACCTTCGCGCGGGCGCCCCCCGCGACCTCGCGGGCGCGACCCTCGACGGCGCGCTCCTCGACGGCGTGGATCTCCGGGGCGCCCACCTCCGCGAGGCCCACCTCCGCGGGGCGTCGCTCCGTGCGAGCCGGCTGGACGGAGCCGACCTCGGGGGAGCGGACCTCTCGGGCGCTCGCCTCGAAGACGCGCGCCTCGACGCCGCGGCGTGCGCGGGCGCGAGCTTCGCGAAGGCCCACCTCACGCGCGCCGTCCTGCGAGGAGCGAACCTCACCCGCGCCGATCTCGCGGGCGCGACGGCGCGCGGCGCGACGTTCGAGAACGCATCGCTCGACGGAGCGATCTTCCAGGGAGCCGATCTCGAAGGCGCGGTGTTCGACGCGCGCCAGCTCACGGGAGGCTCGTTCGCGGGGGCGCGCTTCGGGGCGGCTCACCTCGACGGCGCCGACCTCACCGACACGGACCTCGAAGGCGCCCACCTCGAAGGCGCCCACCTCGCGGGCGCGTCGCTGGTCCGGACGATGCTCCGGAAGAGCCACCTGGCCGGCGCGGATCTCACGGGCGCGCGCGTCACCGGCGCCGTCCTCGATCGCGCCGATCTGAGCGGCGCGAAGCTCGCGGGCCTCGACCTGTCCGGCGCGTCGCTGCTCTTCACCCGCATCGACGGCGCGGACCTCCGGAAGGCCCGCTTCTTCAAGGCCGTCTTCGCCGCGCCGGATCTCACCAAGGCGCGCGTGACCGGCGCGTCGTTCGAGAAGTCGCTCGTCGAGGACGCGAGCGCCGCGGGCGTCGACTTCACGGGGTGCGACCTCACGAACGCCACGTTCGCCCGGGCCGATCTCGAGGGCGCGCGCATGGCGGGCGTGGTGGCGAACCAGGCCAGCTTCGAGGGCGCCAAGATGCGCGGCGCGAAGATGCAGCGGCTCCAGGCCGCGGCGGCCCGCTTCGACCGCGCCGTCCTCGACGAGGCGGATCTGCGCGAAGCGCTCCTGCCGGCGGCGAGCTTCGAGGATACGAAGCTCCGGAAGGCCGATCTCGGCGGCGCGCGCTGCGAGAAGGCGTGCTTCGTGCGCGCCGACGCGCGCGGCGCTCGGTTCGAGCGCGCCTCCCTCGGCTTCGCCGACCTCTCGCACGCGCGCGTCGCGACAGCCGATTTCCGCGGCGCCGACCTCCAGCGCGCCAACATGCACCGGGCGGACCGCAAGGACGCCCTCTTCGAGGGCGCCCGTCTCGACGGCGCGCGCGACACCGATCCCGATCGGGCCCGAGCGGAGGACTTCGTGCCGGGCCGCTGAGCTGCGGCGAAGGAGAGACCATGGGTGGAGCGATGTTTCCCGCGAGCAGCGCCGAAGGTGGAGTGGCCATGGCTGTCCCGGACACCTGCAACACCCCCGCAGGTCCGGCGATGGTGCCAGTCCCCTACCCCAACATCGGCCAGGTCAACACGGCCAAGAAGACCGTGCCGGAGGTCCTGATCCAGAACAAAGAAGCGGTCGTCGTCGGCTCCGAGCTCCCGAGCTCCAACGGCGACGAGGCGGGCACGGGGGGCGGCCTCGTCTCCGGCACCCACGGCGACAAGGTGGCTGTCAAGACAGGCAGCGGCAAGGTGCGGCTCGCCGGCAAACAGGCCGGCATGCTCACCTCCACCACCGCGCAGAACGGCACGAACGCCAACGCGCCGGCCGGCAAGCAGATCGCCCCTTCGCAGACGAAGGTGTTCGTGGGCGCATGACGGACAGGCACGCCCCCCCCACCCCCCGGAGGTGCTCAGTCCTCCTCGGTCCGCTTCTGCGGCACGCCCTCGAGCTGCGCGTCGCCCGCGTCCAGCAGCTTGAACCGCGGCCGGCGCATGCGCGGGTCGATCAGCTCGTTCGCGAACTTGTTCCAGTTCGACGCGAAGACGCACATCATCTGGAAGAACACGTCCGGCGTCATGCGCACCGACCCGACGACGCGCGCGCGCTCGTTCCCGGCCTCGCCGTCCGGCGAGAGCCGCCCCGGAAAGCCGGCGAGCTCCGTGAAGATCACCGAGAAGTCCCGCGGCGTATGCGTGACATGCGCGCCGTTCGCATAGGCCGGCGCGGGCTCCGTCGCCCAGTCCACCGGCAGCGCCGCGACCTTGGGCTCCCCGGCGCCCTGCGCATCGCCCGCGCCTCCCGTCGTCTTGCCCTCGCTCATCGGCCTCTCGCTCATGCGCCGCATGCTACCAGCGGCCCGCCCCAGCGGAAAAGCTCCCGGCCCCCCGCGGCGCCGGACTCCCCTGCTTCGATCTGCCTTGTCCCCGGAGGTGTCCCGTGCCGACAGTGACCTTCACGCCGACGACTCTGGCCTTCGGAAAGAGGGCCCTCAACGTCCCCAAGACCCTGGAGGTGTCCGTCACCAACACGGACACCATCAGCGCCCCGCTCACGAGCTCGGACGGCGCGTACTCGTTCTCGCCGAGCAGCGTCCCCCCCGGCGGCGCCGTGACGAAGGTGCAAGTGACGTTCACGCCGACGGCGGTCAAGAGCTACCCGGGGAGCGTCCTCTCAGGCGGCGCGACACTGACCCTCACCGGAGAGGGTGTCACGATCGCGATCGACCCCGAGAGCCTCGATTTCGGCCAGCGTATGGTGGGCAGCTCCGAGCTCAGCTCGCTCCTCGTGACGAACAGCGGCGGCTCGGCGGTGACGGTCTCCGTGGCGGGAGCGGGGTATTCCATCGTCGACCTGTTCGGCAACTCCGTCAGTGACCTGTCGGTGGCCCCGGGCAAAGGCAAGTCGTTCCTCGTCAAGTTCGCTCCCCCGTCCGTGGGCACGTTCACCGGCACGTTCACGGCGGGCACGGCGACAGCGGCCCTCACCGGCGTCGGCGTCGCCGCGACGATCGACACCGCCATCTCCGAGGAGGTCGAGGCCGGCGTGGTGAACCGCCTGTTCCTCGACGTCCCGAACCACGCGACCAAGCTCACGATGGGCCGCGGCATCAGCGGCAATTCGTACGATGGATTCGGTGTCTCGACGACGGGCGACATCTTCCTCAACGCCATCGGCGCCGACACCGACGACGACGACGAGAAGAGGGGCCGGTTCTGGCTCCAGTCGAAGCAGGACCTCATCGCCCAGTCGCTGGAGAGCAACGTCCAGTTCCTCGCCAAATCGGGCTGGTCGGCCACGGCCGGAGGTACCGTGTCGCTCGTCGGCGGGGGCGGCGTCACGATCGCGGCGGGCTTCGGCAACGACCCCATCAAGGCGAACGGGAGCGACATCCCGGAGACCACCACCGCGGACTCCATCAACGAGGCCGTCACCGCCTGCGCGATAACGGCCGCCGCCTGGGACACCCTCATCGGCTTCGGCGCCGGCGTCCGCGCGCTGTACGGCGTCGGCAGCTACGTCTACAAGGCCCATGACGCGGGCCGGCTCACCGAGAAGGTCGTCAACAAGAAGGGGCTCGTCGCCCTCAACATCCTCGGGGCTGTCGGCGGCTTCGGCACGGTGGCGCTCAACATCGGCGGTCTGGCAAGCGGCGCCATCCCGGGGATATCCATGTTCGCCCTCGGTGGGTTCCTGGCCGGGACACCCGCGTACGCCAGCGTGTACGCAGCGGCGGGCCTCGTGCTCTCGTCGCTCTATCCGTTCGTCTTCGGCCTGGACTGCGAGGTGATGGGGCTGAAGTCGGTCACGCTCTCGGGTTACCGCAATGCGACGTTGCAGAGCCACTCCAGGACCACGGTCCACTCGGACGGCGACGTGGAGATCTCGGCCGACGGCAAGGGAGGCGGTGGACTGCCCTTCTTGAAGAAAGGCACCGTCCCGAAGGCCATCAATCGTTTCCTCAAGGTCGGCAAGACCAAGGAGGGCATCGTCAGCGTGCGGGGCGAGAAGGTCCTCCTCGGCAAGAGCCAAGTCTTCGGCGACAGCGGGGAAGGCGCGAAGATCGTCGCGATTGCAAAGACGCTCACCCTTCAGGCGAGCCAGACCACCTTCTTCAAGATCAAGGAGAACGATTGGGCCTTCCTCACGGCCCAGAACAACGTGGAGGTCCGCGTCGGCTCCTACGCGCTCATGGCCAAGACGGATGGGATCAAGATCGGCAAGTCCGCCGCGGCTGCCGCCGACTCCCCGCCAGCCGATCCCGCGCTCGATCTGAACGACAACGAGGCCATCCTCGAGAAGGGGACCTCACGGGTGCGCCTGGTCACCGATCGCGCGGAGCTTCGGGCGAACGACAACGCTTACGTCGCGTGCACCGCCACCGACGTCTTCATCAAATCCCAGGGCCGCGTCCTCATCATGTGAAGCGAGGGAACCCCCATGTCCGACCAGCAAGATCTCCTCGTCTTTCGCAGCGCCGCCCTCCCGATTGGCACCCTCCGCGTCGTCAAGATGCGCGCCCGCGAGGCCCTCGGCCACCCGTACCGAATCGACCTCGTCTCCGAGGCCGCGGCGGGCGAGCCGCTCGACATCGAAGTCCAGAAATCCCTCCTCGGCGCCGCCGCGCACGTCGCCTTCGGCGAGGACGAACAGCACCCCATCCACGGCGTCGTGCGCGAGATCCGGCTCCTCTCCACCGGCCCGGTGCGCGCCTCGTATTCAATGACCCTCGTGCCGCGCCTCTGGCTCCTCTCGCGGCGCCTCCGGTGCCGCGTCTTCCAGGACATGACCGTCCCCGAGATCGCCGAGCAGCTCCTCACCGAGGCGGGCCTCCCCGCCGGACAGGGCTTCTCGATGCGGCTCGCCGCCCCCCACCCCAAGCGCGAGTACACCGTCCAGTACAACGAGAGCGACCTCGCCTTCCTCACGCGTCTCCTCGAATACGAGGGCATGTTCTACTTCTTCGAGCAAGGCGAGCAGTCCGAGACAGTGGCTTTTGCCGACTCGAACATGGCCTTTCAAGAAATCCAGGACTTCGAGGAGCTGCCCTTCCTCCCGCCTGGGGACGCCCTCGCCTCGGGAGCGCGGGGCGTCCGCGCCATCGCCCGCCGCGACAGGCTCGTCGAGCAGAAGGTGGACGTCACCGACTACAACTACCGGACTCCGGGCGTCCAGCTCACCGCCTCCGCCGCTGTCGGGGGCGGTCTGTTCGGTGTCCACAGCCCCTATGGTGAGCACGTGAAGACCCTCGAGGACGGCCAGCGAATCGCCGCCCTCCGCGCCGAGGAGCGCGGCGCCCGCCGGGAGCTCTACGTCCTGTCCGCCGACGTCCCCGGCATGCACCCGGGCGTCGGCTTCCGCCTCTCGGAGCACGACTACGAGCCTCTCAACCAAGAGTACGCCGTCACGGAGGTGCGCCACAGCCTCGATCAAGCCGTGGGCGGCGCCGGGGCCGGCAAACGAGGCGGCTACCGCACCGAGGTCACGGCCATCCCCCGGAGCATCCCATTCCGCCCGCGGCGAAAGACGCCGTGGCCCCAGCTCTCCGGTCTCCTCCACGCCAGGGTCGACGGCTCGCAGAAGACCTCCATCGACGAGCACGGCCGCTACAAGATCCTCCTGCCCTTCGACAGCGCGGCGCCCGGCGGCGGCAAGGCCTCCCGCTGGATCCGCATGGCCCAGCCGCAGGCCGGCGCCGCCGGTAAGTTCCACTTCCCGCTCGAGGTCGGCACCGAGGTCCTCCTCGGCCACCTGGGGAGCGATCCCGACCGCCCGATCATCGTCGCCGCCGTCCCCAACCACGCCACCCCGAGCCCTGTCGTCGCGGCCAACGCCATGCAGAACATCGTCCGCTCCCGCTCGGGGATCCGCATCATCCTCGACGACGAGCCCGGCCCCACATGAGCCGCTCCCCCTGGAGACAAGCGCTCTCCGAAATGGACTGGCCCCCTCGAACACGCCCTCTCGAAGAGCCTCGCGCAGCATGGAGACACGGATGAAGTCCCACGACCCCGCTCACACGACCGCTCGCTCCACGTCGATCCCCCGCGAGGCGCTCGTCCTCGCCGTGGAGGCCGACGGAAAGCGCGTCCGCCTCCGCCTCGTGGGCGACAAGGGCTCCCCCGCGGCGGAGGCCCGCGTCGCGGTGCTCGGCTACGTGCCTTCGGAGGGCGATCGCGTCGTCGTCGTCGGCGAGAGCGACGCCGGCTTCGTGATCGGGGTGCTCCACGCGGCCGCGCCCGCCGTCACGGTGCTCGCCGACGGCGCCAGCGTCCGCGCGGAGGGGCGCACCGCCGAGATCGTCGACCCCTCCGGCCACCTGGTGGCCCGCTACCACGACGGCGCGGTCCACCTCGCCGCAGCGAGAGGCGACCTCGTGCTCGGCGCGCCCGACGGCAAGGTCAGCGTCCACGCAGGCCGCGACATCGAGCTCCGCGCCGATCGCGACGTCGTCCACCACGCCGCCCGGACCTTCGCCGCGCGCTCCGGGGACGGGGAGGACGCCTCCGAGATCGCGCTGTCCCCGGTCGCCGCGAGGGTGAGCGCGCCGCGCGTCGACGTCCGCGCCGAGAAGGCCGAGGCGGTGATCGGCGACGTGGCGCTGACGGCCCGCCGCATCGCGACGACCGCCGAGTGGATCCGCCAGAGCGCGGGCAAGCTCGAGGTCACGGCGACGCGCCTCGTGGAGACCGCGAGGGACACGTTCCGCGACGTCGCCGGCCTCGCGCAGACCCGCGTGGGCCGCGCGCGCACCCTCGTCGGCGAGACGTTCACCCTCCACGCCAAGCGCACCGCGATGAAGTCGGAGGAAGACACGAGCATCGACGGCCGCCGCGTCCTCCTGGGCTGACCCGAAGCTCTGCGCGCGCCGTACGGAGAAGGCGCGCGGCGCGCCGTACGAAGAAGGCGCGCCCCCCCGACCCGCTCCGCCCCGCAGAAGGACCCCACCCGATCGCGATGCCTCCAAACCCCGGCGACACGTCGCGCCGTCACCACTAGCATCGCTCGCGCGCTTGCTGATTCGCCTCCCGTTCCGCCTGACCGTCCGCATCGCCGAGCCCCCGCTCGCGGCGGCGCTCCTCCTCGCGATCGCGAACGCCGCCGACGTCGCGGCGACGCTCCGCATGCCGCCGGGAGGCCTCCGCGTCCGCGCCGCGCACCACGCCTTCGACGCGGCCCTCACGCTCGGCCTCGGCCTCGTCGCGGCGCTCGCGATCGGCACGCTCGGCCACGCCCTCCGCCGCCGCCCCGTCGCGCTGCGCCTCGCCTACCTCGGGGCGGGCGTCGCGCTCGCCTCGCAGGTGCTCACGCAGGATCTCCGCCACCAGGCCGAGTACGTCCTCAGCGGCCTCCCGAGCGCGCTCCTGCTCGCGCTCTTCGTCCTCCTCTGCGGCGCCGCGCTCCCCGTCGCGCACCACCTCGGCCTCTGGTTCGGCCGCCGCCGCATCCTCCGGTGGATCGCCCTCGCCGTCGCGATGGGCGGCGTCCTGACGAGCCACCTCATCGTGCGCGACGACTACGCCGCCCTCCACGCCTCCATCGAGTGGACCGCCGCCACCCTCGCGATGGGCGCCCTCGGGCCCACCCTCGCGCTCGCGAAGACGAGCACCCGATCCCCCCGCGCGCGCCGCCTCGCGTGGACCGCGCTCGCGCTCGCGGGCCTCGCCGGCCTCCTCGTCCCGCCGGACAACCGCACGCGCGTCGAGCTCTTCCAGGCGCCCGGCGCGATCGGCGCGTGGGCGATGGCGCGCACCTTCTGGCCGATGCCCGAGCCTGCCGCGCGCGCCCCCGCCGAGACAGCGCCGCGCCTCCCGCAAACCCCCGTTCCCCCGAGCACGCCCCCGCTCGTCGAGGGCGCGCCCGTCGTCGTGATGATCACGATCGACGCCACCCGCGGCGACGTCGTCCTCGACGCCCCCACCGCCGCGACGCTCCCCTTCTTCACCGAGCTGCGCCGCAACGCCGCCACGTTCGCGCACGCGATCTCCCCGGGCAGCCAGACCTCCGTCTCGCTCACGACCCTCTTCTCCGGCCGCACCTTCTCGCAGCTCGCGTGGGCGCGCTACGGCAAGGGCCCCTCGCGCTTCATCTACGCCGCCGAGGATCCGACCCCGCGCTTCCCCGAGATGCTGCAAGCGGCCGGCGTGAAGACGGCCCTCTTCGGCGGCACCAACTTCCTCGCGAACGAGTACGGCGTCGCGCGCGGCTTCGACACGGCGAAGGTCCCCGAGGGCCGCCGCCACGCCCTCGCCGTCGAGGTGCTCGATCCCCTCATCGCCCGGCTCAACCAGGTCGGCCCCGAGCCCACGTTCCTCTACGGCCACATCATGGAGCCGCACTCCCCCTACGATCGCGGCAAGAAGAAGGGCACCGACTGGGAGCGCTACGTCTCCGAGGTGAACGTCGCCGACACGCAGGTCGCCCGCGTCGCGCGCGCGCTCACCCAGCGCTTCCCCACGCGCGGCCTCCTCATCATCTCCGCGGATCACGGCGAGGCCTTCGGCGAGCACGGCACCACCCAGCACACAAAGACGCTCTACGAGGAGCTCCTCCACGTCCCGCTCTTCATCCGCGGCTGGCAGGTGAAGGCGCGCCGCATCGACACGCGCGTCGGCCTCGTCGACGTCGGCGCCACGATCCTCGACGTCTTCGGCGTCCCCGTCCCCGCGGGCTACCTCGGCGAGAGCCTCGCCCCGATGCTCCGCGGCGCCCCGCAGAAGCTCACGCACCCCGTCCTCGCCGAGGGCCGCCTCCGCCGCGCGATCTACGCGGGCGACGTCAAGGTCATCGAGGACCTCCGCCGCAAGCTCGTCGAGGCCTACGATCTCCGCGCCGACCCGAAGGAGCTCGTCAACCTCTTCGACGCCGAGGACCCCCGCGCCCTCGCGGCCCTCGCCACGCTGCGCGCCTTCTTCGACGCCCACGAGCTGAAGCGACCGGGCTACACCCACCCGTACAAGCCGTGAGCGCCCGAGCGCCGAGGCTCCTCGAACTTCGAGAATCAGAGCTTGGGGGCGCGGCAGAGCTCCACTCGACCTGGACCCACTTCACCGCGTCTCCGTACCCACCCCCGCTCTCCTCCGGATGCGGCGAGAGCTCCCACCATAGCGGTGGACGATGGTGGGGATAGCCGCGGCCGGCATTGCAGCGCTGGACGCCACCCTTAAATCCCCTCTCACCGGCGCTGAACAGGCGGCGGACACAAGGAGGATGATCGATGATTGGTATTCGCCACGCGGTGGCTCTGGGCATTGTCACGATCTTCGGCGGCCTGGGCGCGTGCGCGTCCGGCACGGACAGCCCCGTGGACCCCGCCGACGCCGACGGAGACGAAGAGGTGGGCAGCGCCCAGAGCGACTTGAGCGAAGCCGAAGCGCTGGTCGAATGGGACATCCGGGCGGCCGAGGAAGAGTCCGGTACCGTGTTCTCGACCGTCTCCTACGCCCTTCACAACCGGACGAACGGCGACTTTCTGCAAGATGCGTCGTCGCTGGGCGTCAACCTCGACTTCGGGGCCACCCCCACGGAGGACTTCACTTTCCGTCTTGCCAGCGGACCGGGGACAGTCCGCTTCGGCGACAAGATCGCCATCGGCGTGAGGACCCGAGGTTTCCTGGCCTACGGCGCGCAGGTCGCCGGCATCTGGCTCCACTTCGAGGACAGCCCCGCCTACGAGTGGAGGATCTACGGCGGTCCGGTCGGCACGCCGGTCCCGCTCAAGGCCCCGATCGGCCTCTACAACACGCGTCACACGGAGTACGTCGTCTACTGCGATCGCGCCCTCGCGAGCCTGGCGGACCTCAAGTGGGGCGACGACTGCAATCGCACGCCCCCCGTGCCCGGGCCCGTGAGCGACGCCGTCAACACCACGGTTCGATTCAAGCTCACGGATCCGGTCGCCGGCGTCAACTCCTGCCCCTTCCCTGGCAGCGCCACGTACACGTTCACGCCTGTCTCGCTGACGGGCCAGTCCGGGAAGTCCACCGCATTCACTGTCACCGACTCGTGGCCGAACCTCCTTGGGACCTGCGTGAGCGCCGAGGCAGCGCTCAACGTGCGCGCCGGGAGCTGGCACGTCACCGCCCAGTCGGGCGGCTTCACGACGAGCTGCAACGTGCAGCTCCCCGGCCCGCCCCTGCAGGACTTCATCAACTTCAAGATGCTCCAGTCCGGTTGTACGCAGGGCGTCTCGTTCCCTGGAGAGTGACAGTCTGCCCGCCGGATCGGGCCGGAGACAAGGGTCCGGCCCTTCGCGTCAATCCCCGCGCGAACCCCCGAGTAGCCGCTCGATCTTTCTCGAGCACCGCGCCCCGGAGCAGGCCCCCCCCGCTCCAGATCAGCCGCCCGACAGCGCGGCGATGATCTGCACTTCACGCTCGCCGACAGCCACATCGAGGGTGTCGGCAAGCTCGCCCCCCACGAAGAACTTCACGTGCGGTCGGATGCG
>WBZX01000913.1_pt1 | contig 16676 bp, 16 predicted proteins | sample 5204211 | NCBI WGS metagenome assembly WBZX01 (sample SAMN12344362, study PRJNA552823) | activated sludge metagenome | biome: Activated sludge suspended growth; feature: Nitrification reactor; material: Wastewater; isolation source: activated sludge from nitrification reactor of wastewater... | reverse complement strand
GCACGATTCAGCAGATAGACCCCGCCATTGGCGACGTCGCTGTAATAGAGGCCTCGGGCCGGATCCCAGACAGGGCCTTCGATGAGGCCGTAGCCTGTCGCGACCGGTTGCATCGGCGGTCCCCCTTACCGAGGCGCCAGCCCCACTTCCTGCGCCTTGATCTGCAGGGCGAGGTACTTCGAGTACATGCGACACTGCGCGAAGGAGCCGCCGGTAAACCAGAGGCCGGGCTGCGCGGTCGGCACCCACATGTTGTTCAGCTCCTGAGTGACGGGATCGAAGCCCCAGACCGGGCCGACCTTCTTGGCAATCTTCGGACCGAACAACTGGCCGACCAGGTGGTCCTGTCCCTTGTAGCCGGTGGCCAGGACGATCAAGTCGGCGGGTCGTTCGCTGCCATCGTTCATCTTCATCCCGTTCGCCGTGAATTCGGCGATGTCGGCGTACTGGATGAGCCCGATCTCGCCGCGCACGACAAGGTCGGAGGCGCCGACATTGAAATAGTAGCCGCCGCCCCTAGAGCGGTACTTCAGCGGCCAGCCGGTGCCGCCTTCGCCGAACTCCAGTTTGAAGCCCACCTTCTCCAACCCTTCCAACAGCGCGGCATCGTGCCGGCGCGATTCGTCGGTCAGGATCTTGTGCGCCACCTTCATCATGCGCAGCGGCACCGAGACATTGATCAGGTCGCGGTCTTCGTAAGCCGGACCCTTGCCGTAGTAGACGCCGTCATAGAGTTGCGCGCTGGGCTCGACGTTGGTGACCAAGGTCGGGCTGCGCTGCACGATGGTCGTATGGGCACCATTGCCGTGCAGGTCCTGGGCGATGTCGTGCGCGCTGGTTCCCGTGCCGAGCACATAGACGTTCTTGCCGCGCCATGCGGCACCGTCGGTGAACTTGCTCGAATGAACGACGGGCCCCGTAAAGCGGTCGAGGGTTGGAATGTCGGGCAGGTTCGGCGTGCCGCTGACGCTGGTCGCCATCACGATGTGGCGCGGATGGAGCGTATGTCCTGCGCCGTCGGCGACATCGAGTGCAAGCTGTGCCGTCCAGCGCTTCTCGGCCGCATCCCAGGTCGCTCCCTGGAAGGTGGTATGCGTCCAGAAGTCGATCTCCATGGTCTCGACATAGGACTCGATCCAGTTGGCGATCTTGTCCTTGGGGATGTACTTCGGCCAGGTCTTGGGAAACGGCAGATACGGGAAGTGATTGCTGTGCTTCTGATTGTGCAGCTTCAGGCCATGATAGCGCTTGCGCCAGTTGTCTCCGATGCGCGCCATGCGGTCGACGACCAGCGCATCGATGCCCAGTGCCTTGAAACACGCCGCCGCGGTAACACCGGCATGGCCTCCGCCCACGATCAGCACGACGGGGTCGCGGTCTTCGTAGCGTGATGACTGCTGCCGACGATCGAGCCAGTTGGGGCCGTGGAAATCGCGCTCGAAGGCCGGCTCCTCGGCAGCTTCGAGGATCGTCTCTTCCTCATAACCGGCGAGTCCGTTCAGCGCGGTCATCAGGGTCCAGGCCACCGTCGAGGCGGCGCGACAGTCGCTGCGCTTCAGCCGAACGATGCCGGCCCCCCTGCCCACCTTCGTCGTAAAGGCGAGGATTGCCTCGACACAGGCTTCACCCGCACGCTCGACGTCGCGCGGCGGTTCGCGCTCGGGGTCGATGGTAAAGCCGTGCGCTTCCGTGGCGGTCGCAGCCTCGACGAGGCGCCGGGCAACCGGCTCGCGATCGCTCACTGTTTCGATGGTCCAGGTGAGCGCCACGATATCTCGCCAGTCGCAATCGCTCCGGAACAAAGCGCTGACAGCGGCAGTGTCCTTCGCTTCGAGAGCGGCGTTCAGGCCCTTCAGCCAGTCGCCGACGACCTGTTTCGCACTACGGCTGAGTTCGACATCCATGGATACGAGCCTAGAGTGTCATCCTCGCTACTGGCAACATCAGGGAAGGTAGACATGTCACTCTACGAACTCAGGACCTACACGCTTTACGTCGGCAAGATGGGCGAAGCGGTGAAGCTCTATCAGGAGTTCGGCTTCCCGGCGCTCGACAAGGGCGGCCATGCCAAGAACCTCGTCGGCTACTTCCAGGGCGACACGGGCACGATCAATCAGCTCGTTCATCTCTGGAAGTTCAACGACGATGCTCACCGGCGCAGCCACTGGGCCGCCGTCTTCTCCGACTCCGCATTCATGGACGGCTTCGCCGCCAAGTTCCGTCCGCTGGTGATGAGTCAGGAAGTGAAGCTGCTGAATGCGGCGCCATGGGGGCCGCATCCGTAAGGATGCTGTAATCCACCGGCAGCATGTAGAAACCCGGCTGCGTCGTTTAGCAGAGTTTAACGCTCTCGCCCGATGCGACGGCAGCGGCTAGTGTGGTGCCGGGTGTTCAGCAAGAAATGATCTACAATCTGACTCTGGTCCACCTGCTGCTGGCTTTGGGGGCGGGCGGTTGTGTGTACTTCGCTCTGCGCGAGATCCGACGCCGCTACGTGTCGATCTGGCGCCTCTTCGTGCCTGCAGCGCTGGCAACGTTCGTTGCCGGCGGCATGTTCCTGCTGCAGGTTATCGCCCATCGGCCTCCCTGGGTCTTCGAGGCGGCAATAGCGGCGGGTTTGGCGATCGGCATGTTCCGGGGCTTCACGACCGTGCTGCGCGTCGATCTCTACATGTCGATGCTGCAGGAGCGGTCGGCCGCCAAGCGGGCTCTGCTCTGGGTGCCGATCATTCTCGCCGTTGCGGTCGCCACCGAGATCGTGGCCGCGATCTTCTCGCCGGTTCTCGAAAACCTTCAGCTTGGCGCCGCACTTATTGCGACATGCTGCGCCGGCATGCTGGTCGGCCGCGCACTCGTTCTATCGGTACGGCTGGCCGCGTCCTTGATGAGCCCGGCGCCAAGCGGTCGAAAGCGGCCTGCGGCCAAGTAGGCGCCTTCCTGTTCAAATTGGGTTGCGGGTCGCCAGCACCATGAACAGGGGCGGCAGCTTATAGTGCTGGCCCCACACTGCGGCCTGGCGCTTCTCCATGACGTCCAGCAACACCGACTGGGCCACATCGGACGGCAGAAGAGCCGGCGTGAACTGGATACGACTGAACTCGGACCATCGCGCGCGCCTATCGCGAGCACGTTCCGGCATAGTAGGCGTCGGCGTCGCAGGTCTTGCCGCCGGAGAGCAAACACACGCCCTTTTCAACGGCTGCTGTCGGCAGCGACGACACCGTATAGCGGCCGCCGGTGATGGCACAGAAGCGACCAGCAGGAGTCGCATAGCCCGTCACACGCAGCCCTCCCTTTGGACATTCGCCACGGAACAGCGCCCATTCCTCGCACTGATAATTGTCGACGAAAGTGCAAACACCGTACTGGCCGCCGTCGGGACGCGCCTCGATCTTGAGTGTCCCGCCCTGCTCGACGCAACGCACCGAAGCCGGGTTGGCGAGCTGTGGCGAGCGCTGACCTTGCGCGGAAGCGCTACCGACTGCACTCGCCAGTACCGCGCCAAGAATAACGGCCCGCCGCAACCCTTCGCTCCTACTTTGAAATCGCATTCAGAGACTTCTGCATGCCTTCAACGATTTGGTCGATCGAGAAGCTCGAAGCCTTCTGGCTGGGTGGATACTCCTTGAATGTCGCCAGGAACTTGCCGACGACTTCCTGTGCCGCAAAGATGACGTAGGGTTGCGAGATGAACCAGTCGTAGTAGGTATTCGAGGTGATGTCGGCCCGCTCATAGGGATCGGCCCGCAGGTCGAACAGCTTCGGCAGGCGCAGCTTGGTGAATGGCTCCGCCCACACTCTCATCGTTCCCGGCGCACGCTGCTCTTCGAAGACGATCTTCCAGTTTTCGTAGCGCAGGCCGACAAGATCGCCGTCGTCGTTGAAGTAGACGAACTCCTTGCGCGCGCTGTTGGGCTCCTTGGCGGTCAGATAGGGAAGCTGATCGTAACCGTCGAGATGGACCTTGTAGGTCTTGCCGCCCGCTTGATAGCCCTTCAGCAGCTTGTCCTTGATGTTGGCTTCACCGGCTGCCGCGACGAGCGTCGGGAACCAGTCCAGCCCGCTCACGATCCCGTTGAACACCGCTCCCGGCTGAACACGGCCCGGCCAGCGAATGAAACAGGGCACGCGATACGCGCCCTCCCAGTTGGTGTTCTTCTCGCTGCGGAAAGGCGTGGTGGCGCCGTCCGGCCAGGAGTTGGCATGGGGGCCGTTGTCGGTCGTGTAGATCACCAGCGTGTCGTTGGCGATGCCGAGATCGTCGAGCTTTTTCAGGACCTGCCCGACATGACCATCATGCTCCACCATGCCATCGGCATATTCGGTGAGCGCCGTAAGACCGGCCGGGCTGCGGCGATCCTCCTTGACGTGCGTGCGGAAGTGCATGCGCGTGGAGTTGAACCAGCAGAAGAACGGCTTGTTGGCCTTGACCTGCCGGTCCATGAAATCGATGGCGGCCGCCGACGTCTCGTCGTCGATGGTCTCCATGCGCTTCTTGGTGAGCGGGCCGGTATCCTGGATGCGACCGTCCGCATAAGACCGGATGACACCGCGCGGCCCGTATTTCTTGCGGAACTCCGGATCCCGGGGATAGGTGCGCTGTTCGGGCTCCTCCTCGGCATTGAGGTGATAGAGGTTGCCGAAGAACTCGTCAAAACCATGATTGGTGGGCAGATATTCGTCGCGATCGCCCAGGTGATTCTTGCCGAATTGCCCGGTCGCGTAGCCCATCGGCTTCAGGATTTCGGCAATAGTGACGTCGCGAGCCTGCAACCCCACCGTCGCCCCCGGAACGCCGACCTTGCTAAGGCCCGTGCGCAGCGTGCACTGGCCCGTGATGAACGTCGACCGCCCTGCCGTGCAACTCTGCTCGGCATAATAGTCGGTGAACATCGCGCCTTCCTTGGCCAGACGATCGATGTTCGGCGTCTTGTAGCCCATCAGGCCGAACGTATAGGCGCTGATGTTCGATTGCCCGACATCGTCGCCGAAGATGACGAGGATGTTCGGGCGTCGACCACCGGCCGGAGGCTGTTGCGCCTGCGCCTGCTGGACCGTTCCGGTAAGCCCCACGCTGCCCAGCACCGAAAGGGCGGTACCTCCCAGCAGTAGCTTCCGCCGGTTCGATCCGCTGTTAGCGTCGTCGACCATGCCGCCCTCCTTATCGACAACCGGATGAACTCTACGTCCAGCGGTCTCTTTCGGTAAATCTCGGATTGCGCATAGGTGCGCGCGCAATCCAGCCTCGAGAAGGACTGGAAAAAGCCGACATGACTCCGCCACAAGGCCAGCGTAATACAATCGACGGCGACGCCGGTCGGCGGCAGCCCGACCGTAGCGTCGATTGGCGATGAGCGATCCTTCTTCTACCTCACCGAGTTCCAACGAGCCGAGCGAGTCGATCAAGCGACTGCTGCCCTGGCTGGTCGCCGTCGCGTTCTTCATGCAGTCGCTCGACACGACGATCCTGAACACCGCCGTTCCGGCGATCGCCAGGGCGATGGACGTCACACCCCTCGACATGAAAGCGGTATTGGCGAGCTATACGCTGAGCCTCGCTGTCTTCATTCCGATCAGTGGCTGGATGGCCGATCGCTTCGGCACGCGCCGCGTCTTCGCTTCGGCCATCGGTCTGTTCACCCTGGGTTCAATCCTGTGCGGCCTCGCAACCAGCATCGAGATGCTGGTGGCCTGCCGCGTGATCCAGGGAGCGGGCGGCGCGATGATGATGCCGGTCGGCCGCATGACGCTTGCGCGCACCTTCGGCAAGGCCGACCTTGTGCGCGCCATGAGTTTCGTTGCCATCCCGAGCCTGGTCGGCCCCATGATCGGCCCGGTGGCGGGCGGCCTGATCGTGGCCTATCTCCACTGGAGCATCGTCTTCTTCGTGAACATTCCGGTGGGCCTGGTCGGCCTCTACTTCGTGCGGCGCTATTTGCCGGACTATCGCGAGGAGCAGACCCACCGGTTCGATTTTCTGGGTCTCGTGCTGTTCGGCGGCGGCATCGCCCTTCTCTCCTACGTGCTGGAGGTCTTCGGCGAGAACAAGCTCGGCATGACGGAGATATTCGGACTTCTCGGCATCGCCGTCGCGCTGCTCGCGGGCTATGGCATCCGTGCCCGAATGACCGACTTTCCGCTACTTGACCTGGGCCTCTTCAAGCTGCGCACCTTCCGGGCGGCGGTAAGCGGCGGCTTCTTCACCCGCCTGGGCCTCGGCGGCATCCCCTTCCTGTTTCCGCTGCTCTACCAGATCGGCCTGGGCTTCTCGCCGGTCCAGTCCGGCCTGCTGGTCCTGCCCCAGGCCATCGCCTCGATCGGGCTCAAGACCTTCATGCCGGCGATCCTGGCACGGCTCGGCTATCGCAACGTGCTGGTCGGCAATACGATTGTGGTCGGCATCATGATCATGTCGTTCGCAACGGTGGGCGCCCATACGCCGATCTGGTTGATCGTCCTGCAGGCTTTCATCCTGGGCTTCTTCACCTCTATGCAGTATACGAGCATGAACACGCTGGTGTATGCCGACGTCGACGCTTCGCAAACCAGCGGCGCCAGCACGATCGCCGCGACCGGCCAGCAATTGGCCATCAGCTTCGGCGTCGCCGGAGCCGGCCTCATCGCCGCCATCTTCGTGCCGCCCTCGCTGCACTCCCATCCCGACGCGCTGATCCACGGCGTGCAGCAGTCCTTTCTGGCACTTGGCATCCTGACGGTCGTATCGTCGGTCGTCTTCATGGAGCTTCGGAAGGACGATGGCGACGCCATCAGCCAGCACGACTCCCAACAACACAGGGCCGCGCATCCCGAAAGCGCGGAGCACTAGGAGAAAATGAATGCTGTTGCCGCTTGCCGATGTGCCGCGCTGGTATGCCGACCACAAACCGAGCAGCACTATTGCCGTGCGGCACGATGGACAGGAGCTCACCTGGGACGCCCTTGAGCGCGCCGCCAACCGGCGCGCCCGCGCCTTCGCCGAGCGGGGCGTCAAAGCCGGCGACTACGTCGCCATCGGCCTGCCCAACAGCAACGCGTTCTACGAGACGAGCTTTGCGATCTGGAAGCTGGGCGCGACCCCGACGTCGCTCTCGCATCGGCTGCCGCGCGGCGAAGTGGCAGCGATTCTGGACGTCCTGAAGCCCGCCCTGGTCGTCGGCGGCGAACCCGACTGGAATGCGCCGAATGCGCTGCCGCAGGACTTCGTCCCCGTAGGGGTTTCCGACGAGCCGCTCGACTGCCCCATCGCACGGTACTGGAAGGCGATGACCAGTGGCGGCTCCACGGGGCGCCCCAAGATCATCCTCGACCACCAGCCCGCCGTCGTCGAACTTACGGCGGCACCGCCGCTCGGCATCGAACATGGCACGGCGCTGCTCAACCCCGGCCCGCTCTATCACAATGCGCCGTTCCTGGTGAGCCATCAGGCGCTGTTCGCGGGCGGCAGCGTCACCGGCCTGAAGAAGTTCGATGCAGAAGAAGCGCTGCGGCTGATCGAGGCGCACAGGCTCGAATGGGTAAACTTCGTGCCGACGATGATGCACCGCATCTGGGCACTGCCGGAGAGCGTTCGCAACCGCTACGACCTGTCGAGCCTCAAGGTCGTCTTTCACATGGCCGCCCCCATGCCGCCCTGGCTTAAGGAAAAATGGATCGACTGGCTGGGCCCCGAGCGGATTTTCGAGCTCTATGGCGGGACCGAACGCCAGGGCAGCACCGTGATTTCAGGGACCGAATGGCTCGCCCACAAGGGCTCCGTCGGACGGCCCGACCCCGCCATGTGCCAGATCCGGATCATCGGCGAGGACGGCAACGACGTGGCCCCGGGCGAAACCGGCGAGATCTACTTCCTTCCCGCCTCCGGTTCCGGCAGCACCTACCACTATCTCGGGGCGAACCCGAAGCGGCGGCAGGACGGCTGGGAATCGATCGGCGACGTCGGGCGCTTCGATGCCGACGGCTACCTTTACCTCGGCGACAGGCTGAGCGACATGATCCTGCGCGGCGGCGCCAACATCTATCCGGCGGAAGTCGAAGCAGCCGTCGTGGCGCATCCGGACGTGCGCTCCAGCATCGTCGTCGGCCTGCCCGACGCCGAGCTCGGCAGCCGCCTCCATGCCATCATCGAAATCAGGGAGGGCGCCGATCCCCGAGGCATCATCGACGGTATGGGCCCTGTGCTGGCCGAGCTGCTCAGCCGCAACAAGCATCCCGAGAGCTACGAGATCGCCACGGTGAGCCTGCGTGACGATTCCGGCAAGGCACGCCGGACCCTGCTGCGCGACGAACGGCTGGCCTGGCTCAAAGACGGTCGCGATTTCCGGTTGTCTCCACGTCGCTAGATCAAGCTGGCGCCGACATTGATGGTGAGCGCCAGGATCGCCGTATTGAAGGCGAAGGCCACGATGCCGTGGATGAGGCTGAGCCGGCGCATTGCGTGCGACTCTGTGTCGACGTCCCCAGTCTGCGCGGCACAGCCGATGACGAAGGAGTAGTAGAGGAAATCCCGGTAATCGGGTGGTCGGCCGCCGGGAAAGCGCAGGCCGCCGGGCCCGTCATCGTCGAGCCGGTAGTAGATGTTCGCGTAGTGAAGCGCGAAGACCATGTGCGTGAACGACCACGACAGCGCCACGGTGCCACCGGAAATCAGCAGCGCCAGCCAGAGCGAACCATGCGGCGTCTTGAGTAGCGCCAGCTCGGCGAAGATCGCAGCAAAGCTCGCCGCTCCGCTCACCACCACGACGAGGATGATCACCCAATCGCCCTCGTCGTAGAGTTCGGCGCGCGTCCTGCAGGTCGTCACCGTCGATGCGCTGATCATCTGCAGGGTGCTGCCGATGTAGAGCAAGGCCATCAGGTCCCAGCCGAGCAGGCATCTGGTTTCGATCCGCATGCCGTGGGGCAGTAACAGGAACAATGCGAGCCCGGCCACGAACGACAGCAGCAACCTGGGGTGGGCATGGAGGAAGCGAGGCGCTCGGATTTTCATGGCCGCACTCTGCCATCTCGGCAGCCCGGGGTAATCGTTGTAATGTCTGCACAATGCTCTTCACCGCGATGGATCTCGCCGCAACGTTCGTGTTCGCCATCAGCGGCGCGACGCGCGGAGTTCATAAGCGTCTCGATATGTTCGGCGTCCTGGTGGTCGCCTGGGCAGCGGCGGTGGCCGGCGGCATTGCCCGCGATCTCCTGATCGGCGCCGTGCCACCGGCCGCCATCGCCAACTGGCACTACCTTGCCGCCGCCCTCGCCGCCGGCCTGCTGGGTTTCTTCGCCTCGGACTGGATCGACCGGCTGCGTACCCCGGTCATGCTTTTCGATGCGGCAGGCCTCTGCCTGTTCGCCGTGACCGGCACCCATAAGGCGCTGGCCTTCGGGCTGGACCCGGTGATGGCCGCCGCCCTGGGCGTGGTGACCTGCGTGGGCGGCGGCGTCGCGCGGGACCTGCTGACCCTGCAGGTGCCGACGGTGCTGCGGTCCGAACTCTATGCCGTGGCAGCCCTCGCCGGAGCGGGGACGGTTGCACTGGGGACATGGCTCGACCTCCCCACTCTGCCGGTAGCCCTAGCCGGAGCGGGGCTTTGTCTCTTCCTGCGCCTGATGTCGATCTACCGGGGCTGGCATTTGCCGATTGCAGCAACCAAAAGTCGGTCTTTTGATAAAATCGACTAAATTCCGACGCCTGAATCCACGCCCCGCCCTTGCCGGTCTTGTAGAGGGACGCTAAACATCCGGCCGTCATTTTGTCGCAAGCGGCGTGGGGGAAAAGCAGCATGGCGACGAAGAAGAAAGCATCATCGCCGAGCACTGCTTCTGCGGACAAGGCGGCCAAGAACTTGAACGGCAAGGCAAATCTGGATCGTACCAGCGGTACGGCAGAAGCCAGGGATACCGCGCGCCTCCTCCTGGAGATCGAGGCGATCCACTGCCGCCCCGACAACCCGTATATCTTCACGTCGGGCCGGGCGAGCCCGGTCTACATCGACTGCCGCAAGATCATCTCCTTCCCCGAGGCCCGCGCCAAGATCATGGCGCACGCGCTGAAGGCGATCGAGAAGTCGATCGGCTGGAGCAAGATCGACGTGGTAGCGGGCGGCGAGACCGCAGGCATCCCGTTCGCGGCCTTCCTGGCTGCACTGGCTAAGAAGCCAATGATCTATGTGCGCAAGCAGCCCAAGGGCTTCGGGCGCATGGCGCAGATCGAGGGCGAATTGAAGCCGGGCAAGCGGGTCCTGCTGGTCGAGGATCTGGCCACCGACGGCGGCAGCAAGCTCGTCTTCATCGAAGCCCTCCGTAAGGCTGAGGCCAAGGTCTCCGACTGTTTCGTGATCTTCCACTACGGCATCTTTCCGCAGAGCATCGAGATGCTGTCGTCCACCGGCGTCAAGCTGCATGCGCTCGCCACCTGGTGGGATGCACTGGAAGCCGCGGAGAAGCACAAGTATTTCGACGAGAAGGGCCTCACCGAGACGCGCGCCTTCCTCGAAGCGCCGGAGCAGTGGTCGGCCAGCCACGGCGGCCGTCCACCGGCGCCGCGTCCGATCCTCGGGCGGTAAGTTCGGCGTCCGCCTCCCGGACGTGAGACAGGGACGCTGATAGAGTCTTTTGCTACGGTGCGGCGGACATGATCCGCCGTTTTCTTGCCGGCCTTCTGGCCCTCGCCGCCCTCGCCGCCGCTCCCGCCCATGCCAAGGACGAGCTCGTCGTTGCCATGACGCAGATGCCGGGGACCTGGAATCCGGTCATCAGCTCGATGCTGGCCAAGTCGTTGATCGCCAACATGACGGCCCGCCCGCTCACGGCCTACGATGCAGACTGGAAGCTCGTCTGCCTCGCCTGCACCGAACTGCCGACGGTCGAGAACGGCAAGGCACGGGTGATCGACCTGCCCGACGGCAAGAAGGGCATGGAGATCGACGTCGAGCTGCGCGACCTGCGCTGGGGCGACGGCATGCCGGTGACGAGCAAGGACGTCGCTTTCACCCTGGAGGTCGGCAAGCACCCCCTGTCGGGCGTCGCTTCGTCCGAGGGCTACAAGCGGGTCCTGAAGCTCGACATCAAAGACGATCGCCGCTTCACCATGACGATCGACCGCGTGACCTTCGACTACAACAGCAATGCCCTGCTTCTCCTGCCGGCGCACATCGAGAAGCCGATCTTCGAGGCCAACCCGGCCGAGTACCGCAACAAGACGGCTTACGACACGCAGTCGACCAACCCCGGCCTGGCCTTCGGCCCCTACCGCATCGTCGAGATCGTGCCCGGCAGCCGGGTCACCCTGGAGCAGAACCCGACCTGGACGGGCGAGAAGCCGCATTTCAAGCGCATCGTCGTCAAGATCATCGAAAACACGGCGGCGCTGGAAGCCAATCTTCTCTCCGGCGGCGTCGACTATGTGCTGGGCGAACTCGGCCTCTCTCTCGATCAGGCGATCGCCTTCGAGAAGCGTCATGGCGCCAAATACAACGTCGTCTACAAGCCGGCGCTGATCTGGGAACATATCGATGTCAATCTCGACAACAAGCTGCTGGCCGACAAGCGGGTGCGTCAGGCGATGCTGCTCGCCATCGACCGCAAGGCCATTTCGGAAAAGCTGTTCGACGGCAAGCAGCCGATTGCCCATGGCGGCATCAGCGACCTCGACCCGATGTTCAGCCCGGCGGCAAGGCAATACGGCTACGATCCCGCCGCCGCGAAGAAGCTGCTCGACGAGGCAGGCTTCTCGACCATCCGCAACAATGTGCGTCAGAACGCGGCGGGAGAGCGGCTGTCTATCGAGCTTGGGACGACCGCCGGAAACCGCGTGCGCGAGCTGGTGGCGCAGGTCATCCAGAGCCAGCTCCGGCAGGTCGGCATCGAGGCCCGTATCAAGGCCGACCCGCCCCGCCTCTTCTTCGAGGTGATGAACCGGCGGAACTACGGCGGGCTCGGCATGTACGCCTGGGTGCAGCGTCCCGGCGGCGTGCCGCGCTCGACGCTGCATTCCAAGGAAATTCCCACAGCAGAGAACGGCTGGAGCGGGCAGAACTATCCAGGCTATGCCAACCCGCAGATGGACAAGGCGATCGACGAGGCCGAACGCGAACTCGACGTCGACAAGCGCCGCGCGCTGTTCGCCGAGATCCAGAAGCTCGCGGCCGACGATCTGCCGTCTCTGCCGCTCTTCTTCCGGGTCGATCCCTTCGTAATCCCGAAGGCGCTCAAGGGCGTCACCCCGACCGGCACACTGAACAGCTCGACGCTCTGGATCGAGCAGTGGCGGTGGGAAGGTCAGTGAGCTCATGAAGTGAGCCGCTACTTCGCGTCGCGAGCCGTCCAGACGATCGTCACGCTCGCCGTGATGAGCCTGGTTGTTTTCGTTCTGATCGGATTGATGCCGGGCGATCCGATCGACCTGATGATCTCCGGCGACCCCAACATGAAGAGCGAGGATGCAGCCCGCCTGCGCGCGGCTTACGGGCTCGACAGACCGCTGCTCGAACGCTACCTCGCCTGGGCCGGCGAAGCGGTGCAAGGCAACTTCGGCTACTCGCGTTCCTTCGGCCAGCCGGTACTCACCATCCTGTGGCCGCGGCTTCTCAACACTCTGCTTCTGGCGGGGTCGGCCTTCATCCTGTCCGTCGGGATCGCCCTGCCCCTCGGCATCTGGGCCGCCGCCCATCCGCGCAGCCGCGCCGACTACCTGATCAACCTCTTCTGCTTCGCCGGCATCTCGACGCCGCCGTTCTGGCTGGCGCTGCTGCTGATCACCCTGTTTGCCGTCTCTCTGGGCTGGCTACCCGCTGGGGGCATGGCGTATCCGCGGCCCGGCACGCCCTTGAGCGTCGCGCTTGCCGAACAGCTTCGCCATCTCGTGCTGCCGGTGGTCACGCTGACCCTGGTCCAGCTCGGGCCGTACACGCGCTTCATGCGTGGCGCGATGATCGAAGCGCTGCGCCAGGACTATGTCCGCACGGCACGCGCCAAGGGCGCACCCGAACGAACCGTGCTGTGGCGGCATGCCTTCGCCAACGCGCTGGCGCCCGTGCTCACGATTCTGGCCCTGTCGTTCGGCGGACTCTTCTCCGGCGCGGTGATCACCGAGACCATGTTTGCCTGGCCAGGCATGGGCAAAGCGATCTATCAGGCGATCCTCGAGAACGACTACAACCTCGCCCTGGTCGGCCTGCTGCTGGCGACGGCGGCGACCATCGCCGGCAATCTGCTCGCTGATCTGGGCTATGCCTGGGTCGATCCTCGCGTCTCGTTGGCGGCAGACCAGCCATGACCCGTGGCTGGAGCCGATTGCGGCGCCATCATCTGGCGCGCGCTTCGCTGATCTTCCTGATCGCCATCATGGTGCTGTCGCTCGCCGCCCCTTTGATCGCCGAGCTGCGTGGCGTCGATCCCACGCAGACCGACCTCTTCCACCGCTTCGAGCCGCCCTCGGCCGCGTACTGGCTCGGCACCGACGATGTCGGCCGCGATCTCTTCCAGCGTCTGCTCGATGGCGGGCGGGTGTCCTTGCTGGTGGGCCTTGCGGGTGCCCTTCTCTCGGGCCTGCTCGGCGCCCTGATCGGCGTGACGGCCGGCTATCTCGGCGGCCGGCTCGACGCCGTCCTGATGCGCTTCACCGACAGCGTCATCGCCCTGCCGCTGCTGCCGCTGCTGATCGTCGTGGCCGCGGTCGATCCCCGAAAGCTCGGCGTGCCGGCGGAGCTGGCCCAGTCGGAAGCCTTCTCGCTCTATCGCATTGTCGTAATCATCGCGCTGACCGGCTGGACCACCGTCGCCCGGCTGGTGCGCGCCGAGGCGCTGTCGCTCAAGGCACGCGATTTCTCGCGCGCCGCACAGGCGCTCGGCGCCCGACCGATCCGCATCATGCTGCGCCACATCCTGCCGAACACGGCGGGGTCCCTGATCGTCGCCACGACGATCTCGATGGGCACGCTTATCCTGCTGGAATCCACGCTCTCGTTCCTCGGCCTCGGTATCCAGCCGCCGGCCGCAAGCTGGGGCAACATGCTGACCGGCGCACAGGAGCTTCTGCAGGAAGCGCCCTTGCTGGCGCTGTGGCCCGGCCTTCTGATTTTCCTGACCGTGATCGCCTTCAACTTCCTTGGAGACGGCCTGCAGGATGCCCTCGATCCCCGAAGCGAGAGACGCTGATGACCGACGCAACGTTGAGATCCGCCGAATTCACTGCGCTCAGCCGACTGACGGCCGACATCGACCTCAATACCGAAGGCAAGGCCACGGGCTTCGTGCGGGTGCCGCATTCGGTGCATCGTTCCGCCTATGGCTGGATCCCGATCCCCATCGTGCGCATCAAGAACGGCGAAGGTCCGAACGTGTTGATGCAGGCCGGCAATCATGGCGACGAATGGGAAGGCCAGATCGGGCTGGGCAACCTGATCCGCAGTATCGAGCCCAAGGACATCAAGGGCCGGCTGGTGATCCTGCCTTCCGCAAACTTTCCCGCCGCGATGGAAGGCCGGCGCACCTCGCCGATCGACGAGGGCAACCTGAATCGCTCCTTCCCCGGCGATGCCGAAGGTACGATCACGCAGCAGATCGCCTACTGGATCGAGCATGCCCTGCTGCCGGGCTTCGACTACGCCTTCGATTTCCATTCCGGCGGCAGTTCCCTCACCTACATTCCGAGCGCACTGGCGCCACGCCACCAGGACGCCGCGCGGATGGAGAAGGTCACCGGCCTGCTGAAGGCCTTCGGTGCCCCCGTGAGCTACATCTCGGCCGCGCCCCAGGGCGGCGGCCGTACCTTCACGTCGGCCGCCTATCGCGCAGGTGTGATTGCCATGGGCACGGAACTGGGCGGCGGCGGACTGGTGACACCGGGTTCGCTCAAGGTGGCGGAAAGCGGCATGCGGCGCGTGCTGGCCCATGTCGGTCTGTTGCAGGGCCCCGCGCCTGCACCATCACCGACGCGACTCACGGAAATTGGCGGCGATGACTACTACGTTTACGCTACCGATGGCGGGCTTTTCGAGCCTCTGGTCGAGCTGGGCGACGAAGTGAAGTCCGGTCAGCCGGCGGCGCGCATCCACTTCCATCACACGCCGTGGCGCGAACCCGAGACCGTGCCGTTCAAGCGCGCCGGCCTTGTGCTCTGCAAGCGCGTGCCGGCGCGCTGCGAGCGCGGCGACTGCCTCTTCCATCTCGCGACGGATATCGCGGGTTAAACGACCATCTCCCCAATCAGGTCAGGCGGCAGCTCTGGCAGGAAAGCCTGGGCGCCGTGCGGCGGCCGTCCTTTCGCGGCCGCGCTTCGGCATGGCCGCACACCGAACATCCGTCGATCTCGAAGTCGATCCAGTGCGTGGGCGCGTCACAGGCTTCGCAAGGCAGGCCCCGGCGCGACTGGACGGAACCGAACCCCGGCGTCCGGCATTTCGGGCACAAACGCTCCAGGCGCTTGGCGAGCTTCCACGACAGCGCGCGCAGCACCTGCATGCGCGTCGGATTGCGGTGCGCGCGCATGTCGGCCAGCAGCACCGCCAGGCCGTCGGCAGAGCGGCGCGCCTCGCGATCCATCGCTGCCAGCACTTCGGCTTCCGTGTCGAGGCCTTTGATCGGGTGGTCCATGTCGCTGGAGCAGATCACGAACACGCCGTAGCGCGGGAAGCCCATCGTCTTCAGGATGCCCGGCACCGCCGGATCGCCCGCAGGAAAGCGCTGCAGGCGCCAGTTGGTGCGATGCGTCGCCAGTGTCTCGACCAGGCGCAGACCGCGCTTGCGATCGACGAAGGCCATGATCTCGACGCCGCAGGAAGTCAGGGGCACGCGCTCGATCGGCCCGTAGCTGCCCTCGCTCGCCAGCGCGCAATCGACATCCATGGTCTTGAAGACCATCTCGGCCTTGATGGCGCAGGTCTCGACCAGCGCGTCGGGCCGCGGCACCTCGCCCGAGAAGGTGCCGAGCTTGTCGGTATCTAGATCCGGCGCGACCAAGACCTCCGCCCCCAGCACTCGCCGGAATGCGGGCGCAGCCGCCTGCTCCTTGGCGTGAATGGTGGCGAGGCCGACGCGGGCGCCGGTGTAAGGATGAGCTAAGGCGGCCAAGACACAGAGAGCCGGTTGGGAAGGCTAGACGCTACTCCGCAGCTTGCGGCAGGGCTTCACGGCCGAGCTGCTGCTCGACGAGGGTCGCCCAATAGGATGCGCCGAGGGGCAGGATCTCGTCGTTGAAGTCGTAGCCCGGATTGTGAACCATGCAGCTGCCGACACCGTCGCCGTTGCCGATCCAGATGTAGCAGCCCGGTTTCTTGAGAAGCATCCAGGCAAAATCCTCGCTGCCCATAGCCGGCGTCGGATTGCGGTTCACGTTCTCCAGACCGACCAGCGCCGACGCAGCCTTGGCGGCAAACTCGGTCTCCTGCTCGGAGTTCACGGTGGCCGGATAGCGCCGCTCGTAACGCCAATTGGTGACTTCGGCACCGAAGCCCGCCGCGACGTTGCGCGCGATCTTTTCGATCTGCTTCTCGATCATGTCCTGCACCGGCTTTTTGAAGGTGCGGACCGTGCCGCGCAGTACGCATTCCTGCGGGATGACGTTCCAGGTATCGCCGGCATGGATCTGCGTCGTCGAGACGACGGCAGTGTCCATCGGATCGAGGTTCCGCGCCACGATCGACTGCAGCGCCGTTACGATGTGCGAACCGACCACGACCGGGTCGATG
>WBZX01001616.1_pt1 | contig 16684 bp, 22 predicted proteins | sample 5204211 | NCBI WGS metagenome assembly WBZX01 (sample SAMN12344362, study PRJNA552823) | activated sludge metagenome | biome: Activated sludge suspended growth; feature: Nitrification reactor; material: Wastewater; isolation source: activated sludge from nitrification reactor of wastewater... | reverse complement strand
ATCTCCACTTCCCCTATCAGCCAACATAACCGGCCTCACATAACCCTCACCTCAACAACGCTGCAACGCACCGCCTGCCGAGAGGCATGGCCGCTCACCTCGCTCTTAGTGCGAAGTAAGAGCTGACAAGAAAGATTGTCACCACTTTGTTCGCAGGACCGCCGTGCCATTAGCCGACTTTCTTTTCTGAATTTGTGCTTGAGCCTTCAAACAAAAGTCTATGTTGTGGGGGTCTTAATCGCCCAGCGGCCCTGATCATTGGGATGCTTGGCGAGGGCATGCCCATGCGGGCGATCTCCTAGCTGGCGGACGCGAGAGTCCAGCTGAGGCCTTCACTATCGGGAAAGCGACGCAGTTGTGTTTCCTGCAATTGCTCTATCACTCGGACGAAATCGGTCATCCCCCCTCAACTCGCACGCCGGCGGGTCCTTGCCTGTCGCCTTTTGCTGATGCAGGTATTTCTGCATGATTGACCCTTGTTGCAGCACTTGCAGCAGGGGCTTCTTCCCCAGTTCGATAGGCTCCGTAATCGCGGGGCGGTCGGCGGCCAGGACGAGCCATGCCGAGGTAGTGAGGACCAGACAGACAGCGATCATCGTTTCGTGGCCGCTGGGCGAGCGCTTGCGCGATTTATTTCAGTCGCAATCAGCGGTCTAGGGAAACCAAATCAGACCGATCTTGTCGCCGCCTACGGGCGTCACGTCAATGTGGGCGACCTTGCCGCGCATTCGGGCTGTTTTTGGCGTTGCACTGGCACACTACTTGAAAGGAAGCTTTGGCGGGCACATTGAAACTCAATGCGCGGAATACTGCGACTTTGGGCTTTGCCACGCTTAAAGGGAATAGTGACTGCTGGCCATTCCTGATCATCCGGGTCGGCAAATTAAACTCGCCTTTGTGCTCTAAGATATCTGCCCACCGGTAACAGTTTTAAGTCCAGGATAACTAATATAATCGTAATTGAATAATTCCGCTTTGGCCGCCTCAGCCTGCATCGCCTTTGTCGGCGCTTGCAGGGATAGGAAACCAGCCATGCACCATACCACAGCTTGTTCATGCCGCCGATCCGACAAACATCCGAAGGCTGTCGGCGATGGCGCCGCCGCTTGCGAAGATCGTGTATGCGACAGTCAGAACTGCTAATGGAAAGCGCCACAGTATGTCATCGAGCGTGCGCATACGGCTCTACTCTGAGATGAACCTATTGGCCTTCAGCACCCGCCGTATGCCTTGACGTTCTTCTCAATAAACGCCTCGATGGCTTTCTAGTCGAACTGCAGGGCATAGTCCTCTTCCGACCCCAAAACGCTGCCCAAGATTGCTGCTAGCTGCAGCGAGTCCTCAGCGGCGGCTTCAGCCGCCGCTCCGAGCTCTGGTCCCGTTAGCAATGTCCTGAGCATTGCCCCTCCCTACCCCGTCGGTTGAGCCACACCGCAGGTGCATCGCTTATCAAGTTAAGATTGGGAAGGTCCACTTTCGGGAATCCCGCTACAAAGTTGATTAGCTGGCGGGAGGCTCATACCGACAAGGCGATAGCGAGCAACACAAAGAGAGCCAAGCCCACCAGCACCCGCCTGGTATCAAATCGCAAGGCTGCAGACGAACGAGAGCGCGGTGATGAATGCATGGCCCGCGCTGCTTTCACAGTCATCGCTGGCTTTGCCCGCTCAGTAAAATGCACCCCGCCCCCAGAATGCCACCTCTGGTCGTAGGTGATGTTCTGCTGACCACTGGGCCGGACCTTGATTGTTCGGCGGAATCCGAAACCCAACGGACTTCTCTTCGCGCGCAGTAGTCGCCATCACACAACCGCTATGATTAGACGCTCAGAGAATGACCACCGCATAATACTTGAACGTCGCCGCAGGCGCGCCACCTATCAAGTTGAGATAGCGAAAGTAGCTTTCCCTACACCGGAACTCGCAAATGAGTTCATTCAGGCCTTCCACGCAGACGCTAACCGGCAGCGAGGCGACGAAGCGGCGCTGCGCATTGTTATGCTGCGGGACTTCCCCAGCCGTTCAAAAAACTCCAGGGCCGAGTCGATGCAATCGCAAGCGGCGTGCGGACAGCGGCTGTCGTCCAAGACCAAGGTGCCTCGACCTCGCATCCGGTTCAGCCTCGCTCGCGCCAACAATGAATCTATCGAGGCAATCTGAATCTAACTCTCGCAGCAGCTACTTGCTAGCTAGTTGTTTGATCCCGGGGTTTGATGGTGCACCTTTGAGTTCTGAATCAAAGGAAGCGCTATGGGCCAAGTTCTTCATGGGAGCGCCACCACGACAGAGGCGATCCGTCGAGCAATACAAAATAGTCCAAGAGAGCTTGAGGGCGCTGGCCAAGCGATACGGGATCAACCAAAAGACAGTCGCCAAGTGGAAGAACCGGACGTCGACCGCCGACCGGCCAACTGGCCCGAACGCGTCACGATCGACGGTGCTGTCGCTTGAGGAAGAGGCCATCATTGTGGCCTTCCGCAAGCATACTCTGCTGCCCTTGGACGACTGCCTCTATGCGCTGCAGCCGACGATCCCGCATCTGACCCGCTCGTCCTTGCACCGCTGCCTGCAGCGTCACGGGATCGGACGATTGCCTGATGTCGAAGGCGACAAGCCGATCAAGAAGAAGTTCAAGAGCTACCCGATCGGCTACTTCCACATCGACATCGCCGAGGTGCAGTCCGCCGAAGGCAAGTTGTACTTGTATGTCGCCATTGATCGCACCAGCAAGTTCGCTTTCGTACAGTTCGTCAAGAAGACCGGCCGGACTTCAGCGTCGGCCTTCCTTACCGCCCTGATCGGAGCTGTTCCCTACAAGATCCACACTGTGCTCACCGACAATGGCATTCAGTTCACTTTCCCGCAGCGATACGCCGACGGGCCGACGGCGCGTTACGTGACCCACATGTTCGACGTGTGCTGCCAGGAGAACGGAATCGAACAGCGCCTCACCAAAGTGAAGCACCCTTGGACCAATGGGCAGGTCGAGCGCATGAACCGCACCATCAAGGATGCCACCGTCAACCGCTACCACTATGACAGCCATCAGCAGCTTGAGACCCATCTCGCCGACTTCGTCAGCGCATACAACTTCGGGCGAAGGCTCAAGACCCTCAAAGGCCTCACGCCCTATGAGTTCATCTGCGAGATCTCGACAAAAGAGCCCGGCCGATTCAGGCTCATGCGGCGGATCAAGCCGCGCACTTCAGTAGGGATTTGCGGGCGACCTCCGCGCGAGCGCGACTTCCAGCGCCAGTACAGACGGAAGCCCATCCGATGCCGCCGGACAATAGTGTCTGGCCTGATGATGACAGCTGCGTTCAACAGCGATGGCATCCAACCATACAGCCTGACAAACAGCCAACGGTCGGGAGTCGTGAGCCGGAGACTGGCCGGCGCCTGGCGCTTTAGCACATTGAGCTGATGCCGCAGAAAAACGATCTCAGCTTCCAGGCTCGCTCGCGATCGGAACGGCAAGACCAAAACATGAAGCAGCAGGCCGAGAAACGAGATCATCTCCGTCCAGCCTAGCTCATCCAACCTTCCTCCTCCGTGTGGATAGAGTTTTCAGTAGGGACAGGATACTCATCAATGCCGAGGCCGAAGATGCTGGAAATCTTTGGCGCCTGTGCGCGAGGTGAGTTCCTGAAGATGGGCGATGTACGCCTTCAATTGGGCCCTGTTCGTTGCGATGGGGTACGCGACACCTCAACTCAGCACAAAAGAGTGATCCAGCACTGGGTAATTGAACACGTGGCCAACCACTAATGTCACTTTTTGCGTTTCACCATGAATTTGGTGGGCTACGTTCGAGGCCTACTTTCTTCACCACAACAGCTTTTGAAGAAGCTGGGAGCAAACCGCAGCGCCGATAACGACGCCGGAACAGACACTTAACACCCCTAACCCGCCGACTTCGCCCTTGCACGGAGGGCGGTCTCCAGAGATTTGCAGCGCCGCATGAGTCGCGGCGAGTCGACCTTCTGGGCGATGGCGCGGGCAGTGCCGAGTTCCAGCTCGGCACCGGCGCAGTCGTCGAGCTCTAAGAGCAGCGCCGCGAGCAACAGCCGCGCGAGGGCGGCGTTGAAGGCCGAACCGATCTCGTTCCAGAGGGCGCAGGCGGTCTGCAGTTCGCGAACGGCGTCGAGCCGTGAGCCTTCCTTCAACAGGATTTCCGCCTTCGCTTCAGCGGTCAGGGCACGGATCGACACGGTCGGCCAGCGGCGCGGGTTGGCTTCCAGCTCGGCGATGATCTCCTTTGCCCGCTCCGCACGCTCCGTGCGCGCTGCGGCCTTCGCCTGGGTAGCAAGCAGCAGGCCGCGTCGCTGCTGCGTCGGCCAGGCAGTGCCGAGCAGGGAGCGTTCAAGGCCGCGAAAGGCGGCGTCGGCGTTGCCCTGCTCGAGCTGTAGGAGCGCGTAGCCCGGCTGCGGGTCCCAGCCGACCTCATGCGCCGACCGGTAAGCGGCTTCGGCCTGCGCGAAGTCTCCGGCCGCGAGATGGATGTCGCCCAGGACACGCATCGCATCACCCTGCGCCCAGGGCGCATCGAGCGCGAGCTGCTCAAGCGCAATGCGCATCATTTTCTCGGCCTCTTTCAGTGTGCCGTGCACGCTCAGGACCTCGGCGCGATGCAGGCGGCACGATCCGGTCATGTCGCCCAGCCCACACTCGCTGCACCACCGCTCGTAGCCGAGCGTCCACTGATCTGCGCGCGCCCAATCGCCAAAGGTCCGGCAGGCCCACAGGACGTTGCAGTAGAGGACGCCGCCGACGATGGGATCGATGTCGCTCGACAAACCAAGCGCCGCCGCGAAATCCTGGTCTTCCAGTCCCGATTGTATCTCGCCCAGACAGAGCTTGAAGAAGCCGCGATAGACGAGGCCCAGCGATTCGACGACCGGGTCTTCGAGCTTGCTGCCGATCGCATATGCCTGCTCAGCGAGCGCCAGCGCCTGCTCGGTTTCTCCCCCGGCGGCCGCGAGGCGCGCACCCACGTAGCACCACAGGCCGTACTCGCGGCTTTCCAGCGCGGCACCGATCAACGATGCCGCCCGCTTGTGCCAGCCGCCGGCGACCGCCATCTCGCTCTTCTCCAGATGGATCCTCGCCAGGGTGAGCGCCGCGTGAGCTGCCCGCAGGCGCTGGCCGCCCATGCTGAATCCCGCAACGGCGCGCGTGAGCGGCTGGATTGCGTCGGGAGTCCGTCCGCAACACTCGATGGCGAGCGCCCATTCCTCGAGATCGGCGGGCAGCAGTTCACCGGCGGCATCCGCCTCCGCGAAGGATGACGCGGCTTCCTTCCAGTGTCGGGCCGACGCGGCGGCGCGCGCCGCGAGGAGATGGGCAGGCGTGCCGGGCTTCAAGGCGGCCCGAGAGGCGGACGGCGAGGCGGACTGGACCGAGGCATCAGGCGGCGCCTCCGGAATGGACGGGGCGTCGAGGTGAAGGCGATAGCCGAACCGCGGGAGGTTGCGCAGCGCGCCCTCCATGTGTCCGTCACGGAGGATGGTGCGGGCCAGGCTTGCCACGCGCTGCAGCGAGGCCTCGGTCACGGTGACACCGGGCCAGAGCACGTCGAGCAGTTCAGCCTTGCTGAGCGCCCTGTCCTGATGGCGCAGCAGAAGGCTGAGGAAGTCGAAGACCAGCGGCTGGACCGCGAGCTCGCGGCCGGCCCGGCTCAGGCCGCGCGAGTCCTCGTTCAGCTCGAACTCGCCGAAACGATAAACGCCCATCAGCCCCCTCTCCTCCACCGGCTTCGGCAAACGATCAGAACAACATAAGGGCGCCATAAGGACCCTTGGTCGGCGCCCTGTCACGGTGTCCTCGCGTTGCCGGCCCGAGTTTACGGGAAATCGGCACCGGCAATGAGCGACCTCTTACAGGAGAAACCCCATGGAACTCTACGTCATCCGCCGGCCCTCGGCCTGGGCCAACCTCCAGGAGCTGCAGACCACCGGCGCCAAGTCGGCCCGGATCGGCAACGAGGAAATGAGCGACCGCGTGCGCTGGATCCGAAGCTACGTCGTCCACGAACCGGACGGCCGCATCGGCACTGTCTGCATCTATCAGGCGCGCGACGAGGACTCGATCCGCGAGCACGCCCGCCGCGTCGGCATGCCCGGCGATGATTTCAATCGCGTAGCCGCCACGGTCGTCATCCGCGACGACCCGGCGGAAGCCGCGGTCCAGGCGTGACGTCCAGGCGCCCGAGGCGCCGGTGCCCGGTCCGCACGCGCCGGACCGGGCACTCCCACAGGAGCAGGTTTCGTGAACACTCGTCCCTTCGCGCATTCGGCGTTCTCCATCGCCGCCTTCGCCGGCAGCAACGCCCTGCGCTCGCTGACGATCCACGCCGTCGTCGTCCTGCACAGACACTGGCAGGCCGAGGTCGACCGGCGCCGGCGGCAGAGGCTGGCCGAAGATCTGCACGCGATGAGCAATCGCGCGCTGAACGACATCGGCGTCTCCCGGTCGGCCATCGACTGGGTCGCGCACCGCGGCCGATGACGGTGCGCATCCTCGCCTATCAACTCTCTCGGCAAAGGAACTTCCCATGACCAGGTACATGGCATTCGCCTACGGCCTCGCGGCCTATCTCGTGTTCTTCGTCACTATCCTCTATGCGATCGGCTTCGTGAGCGGGCTGCCTGTGCCCAAGGGGATCGACAGCGGTGCGATCGTCTCCGTGCCTGAAGCGCTCCTGGTGAACCTGCTGTTGCTCTCGCTGTTCGCGGTGCAGCACAGCGTGATGGCGCGCAAGCCGTTCAAGCGGTGGCTGACGCAGTACATCCCGGCTGCGGTCGAGCGCAGCACCTACGTCCTGCTGGCGAGCCTCGCGCTGCTGCTGCTGTTCTGGCAGTGGCGGCCGATGCCGCACGTGCTGTGGCACATCGCCGACACGAGTTTCGCGATGGCTGTAACGGGAGTGTCCATGGTCGGCTGGGTGCTGGTCTTCACCAGCACCTTCCTGATCAATCACTTCGAGCTGTTCGGACTACAGCAGGTCGTGAACAACCTCAACGGCCGCACCGTGCCCCCGCCTCGCTTCAGGACGCCGCTGCTCTACAAGGTGGTTCGCCACCCGATCTATCTGGGCTTCATGGTCGCCTTCTGGGTCGCGCCCACGATGACGGTGGGGCATCTCATGTTCGCGGCAGTGACGACGGCATACATCTTTGTCGGCATCGCGCTGGAGGAACGCGACCTCGTCGAGCTGTTCGGCGACGAGTATCGGCGCTACCGCCAGCGAGTCGCGATGATCGTGCCCTTCCGGCGCGGCAAGTCGGCCACCCCGGCCGAGGGGCGCCGGCTCGACACGAGGTCGGCGTAGAGACAACGGAATCGGCCGTCGCGTCGCCCGCGACGGCCGATATCTTCTGTCGGGGATCGGCTGGCGTCATCCCAAGGAGGCGTGGTGGCCAAGTTCGGTGGGATGCGCCTCAATCTCTCTCTCCAGCTCGTTCCCCTGCGCTCCTCCCTCTAATCCTCCGAGGTGAAGAATGCCGTTTTGCTCTCCTATGAGCTGGACGCCCTCCGGTTCACCGACGCCTAGTCGCCGAGGCGGAGCCGATTCCAAAGATGCACGTGCCGCGCCCGCGCTCTAGCAATATCTCTCTCTGACGCATTTTCCCTCTCCATCCGAATTCATCTCGATGCGCGAAGCGGCGGTCGGCGCGCACAGTCCGGGTTCATAGACCTCGACGGCTTCCGGCACCATGACCCTCATGACGGCATGACGCCGACACGAAAGTCGGCGGAACTCTCAAGTTCGACGCTCGGTTGACTCAAAGCGACCACCCGGAGGGAAGAGCATTCTTTCAATATGATGGGAAGTTACTTCTCTAACCTTAAATGAGGCGTCATGAGCGACATGAACGACATAGATACCGATTCCATAACGCTTTTAGCCATGTCGCTTGCCAAGTCGGCATGTCGCCTTACCCTCAGGTGGGTCTCTTGAATTCAAGTGATTCGCGACTCTTACACGCGTTGATCGTCTTGAGAATCACTGTAGTTCACTCGTCGATTTCTCTTGCGATCACTTGCGCTGCGATGGATCGAGCGACATCTTCAACGTGTGGGCCAAGGAATTGAGGCCCCATCCATACATACAAATAGATCACCATCGCCATTGATGATCACGAGATGCCAGGTGTCGGGGTGCCGACCGCTCCGGGGTCCAAGTTCCACTGTTTGGCGATGGTGGGGAACTCGGACCCTTACTTCTTGGGAGCGTCGCCGTGACCACGTTAATTCTAGAGCCAGCCGGATACACGCCAATCGAACAGATCATCCAAACCCTTCAGAGCATCAAATTTAAAGCGACGTTGCACTGGAGCGAGACTGCACGACGGATCGTGATACCGGTCGACGGCAAAATAGATGTTGCGGTTCGGCCCGGCCTAATCCGTGCGGTGGCCGAGGTGTTTGAGACCTACTTTGACTTGCAATGGAGAACGGATCCGAGTCCGCTTCCAGATGGCGAAACCCGCGAGTTCGACGGCCAGATCTGTAGCGCAGAGCTCCTCACTTCACTCGCGTCAAAGACCAAGACCGACGACGAAGAGAAGGGTCCACAGGTACCCTCAGGCATCAACCTGTTGGGCATCGTCGGCGTAGCGGAGGTCGGTGACGTTCGCGCGTGTCCACCAACGGGGTTCGTGCAAACTTACTTGAACGATACGTCGCCTGGACTCGAACGTCTGGCTGGTGTGGTCGGTCAGGTCGTGGTCCGCCAAAATGATGGCTACTGGGTGCGCACGGGGGATTCCTGGAGCCCGACCACGCAGGGCGCTGCCATTGGAAAGGTCAAGTCGGAGTGGCGCGCTGTACTGGCCACGCACGGTGTCCGGTGCACACACCGACACATCGAGGAGCTATTCAGGCGGTCTCTTCTACCAGTAATCGACGGAACTCTGACCAGTCCGGTCGAATCCGACTTTGTCACCTATCAGGGCAGGACTTACTTGAACCGTAGATTGGCCCCGCGCCTCGAGCCGACCACGTTCGGAGCCGACGGTGACCTTATCCGAGCGTTTGTCCTGTCGAATGTCCTAAACGATCATCGCTCCCCAGCCGAAATCGAAGAGGAACTCGCGAACGGGAAGGCGATCACACCTACGCGGTGGGCCTTGAACTGGATCGCTCATCAATACCAGCGACCGGGCCTCTCGCTCTCGACTGCGCTCTGGTTGATCAGTACCGAGCAGGGTGTCGGCAAGAGCCTGTTCGCCTCGATGCTGGGCGAACTCGTCGGCCCACAGAACGCGGTTCGAGCGGACCAGTCTGAGATGGCTAGCGAATGGTCAGATTGGATAAATGGCTACTCGTTGATCATCGCGGACGAGATCAACGTTATCGAAAAGAAGAGCTTCTACGCTAAGCAGAAGTCGTGGATTGGTTCGCGTTCGATCTCGATCCGGCGTCGCGGAATCGGTTCATGGATGATCCCGACAATCGCGAATTGGCTATTTCTGACCAACGATCTGACCCCGATCCGTATCGACGCGGCGGATCGTCGGAACATGCTGATCAGGTCCACCAATGATCTGGATCGCGCCAACGAGATGATCGAGCGAATCAAGCCGATTCTCCGCGATGCCAAGCGCTATCGGTCCGCATTGGCGGAGTTTGGCGCATGGCTAGACTCGATCAAGGTCGATGATGGTCTGATCGCGCGCGCCATTCCGACCGATCTCAAGGACGATCTGATCGAGAACACTCGTGATCCAGTCGATTCATTCATCATCGAACAGGTTGAAACCAACGCGTGGAAGCCCGGCCAGTGGCTTCCCACTGATGGCCTCATGCGACGCTACTCGACTTGGTGCGAGAAGACCGACGTGTTCAAGGGATGGCGGAGCCAGTCCCATCTCGTGAAGGAACTGAAGCGGCTGAAGGACCGAGGCTGGGTGGAACCCTGCCGGAGGAACCAAGGTCGAGGTTGGACACTGACAAGTCCGCCCTGCTCAGAGCTCCCACAGGCAGAAAAGGCTCATAAGGTGGTTGATTTACCATGCTCCAGCTTACAGAAGCCGGGAGCAATGCTGGAGCGCATGCGAATCAACGAGATGGGCCGAAGAACCGCCTGATCACTATGGCCGGCGAGCGCCAAGAACTGAGGAACTGCCACGAACCTAAGCGGAGGCGGTGACCAACCTGGCTAGCGTCCAGATTTCTTCGGTTTGTGCAAACCCACTTCTGCTCTTCGCTGATCGAAAGCGTCCATAAACTTTAGAACGTCATTCGTCGTTGATGCTCCATTGACAAGCGCATGAAGCCCCGGATCCACCTTCCATATTTTCAATGAGTCTTGAACCGTCCGGGCAAAAGCATGCTCACCCACAGCCGGTCTGGCATCACCTTCCACGCTACGCAGGAACCCACGAGCAAACTGGAGGAAAGGACTTCGATAGACGACCGTGTTCGCCTTGCGATTCTTCTGAGCATTTAAAGCCGACGTTGCCGATGTCGTCGGCGTCGGTTCGTCGAACCCAAACCTTTGATAGATATCTGCCAACCGAAGAATGGCAAACCCCAATGAGTATTTGCGAGGCCGCCCTCTTCCAACAGTCCGTGGGACTGTCGATAACCTGTTCGCCAGCGGTTCAAGAAGCTGCGATACCTCGCGAATGTGACGTTCGACCGTGCGCAACAATGGTCCATAGAGAATTACGCCATCTGCCGTGTCTGCCTCTCCGGGCAATGTCGCATCAAACAAATTCGCCGCAAGCTCTGGGTCTTCATAGACCTCTACCCATTCGTCTGAATACATCAACACATCATTTTGTGTGCTCAGCGCATGCAAGGTCTCCTGGGCGATGGCCACTTGTTGCCGAAACCCCTCGACAATGTCGTGAAGGGGCGCAAGCGATGGTGAGCGATCGATAGTCAGATCGAGACAGCGATAGATCATTTCGCATTCGTCTAGGGCATCGAAAGCCTCATTCATCAACGATTGGGCCTCCGTGGAGTCAAGGCCGCGCCCACAACCAATTTCCAGCAGCAACTTCTCTCGCTGCTCACTTGTGCGAGCAAGAAGATTGAACTGGAAATCCGACTTCAGCCCTTCCTCGAACTGGTCGAAACGAGCCCGCGGAGGTACTGGCCAGCGCACGTCGCCAGCGTGCTTGTTTGCGGGCGTCAACCTCTTTGCCTTCCTGGTACTTGGCTTGGTTCCAGCGACCCCGCCAAGTTGTGGCGAGAACCGATATGGGTCTTCGTGCATTCGCGCGGACAGCGCAATCCGCGTCGAGCCGAATGACTCCATGAGACAAATCACCTTGGGAGTGGCCGATACTCTCGGGAGTTTGCCGGCAGAGTGCCGAACACCTTTCTTGCTCTTCGGACGTCCCATCGAGCGGGTCCTCCACATTGGGTTAGTGAGCTCGCTTCGCCATGTCACTGCGATGCGGGATTAATGATGCAGCTTCGACCATTTTAATGCACGCAGCCAGGGTGGCCGGTTCCACCTAAATTGCTCCTCGATGACAACAATGGCCCAGCGGCGTCGAGCGCCGAATCAAGGCCGATTGAAGGAGGTGCAGACTATGGCCAGGCAAAACAAATCACATGCAGTAATGTCCCAGAGAACGGAGCCAAAGCGGAGTCGCGACCCCTTTCCGACTCATCCCTGGGCGACACGCGCGTTGATCGAGCACGTACTTGGATCCAAGGCCGCACTCGCCACCATGTCGTGCTGGGAGCCGGCCTGCGGCCAGGGCTATATGTCAAAGGTACTATGGGAGTACTTCCGGGAAGTGCGTAGTAGCGACATCTATCCCGATGGCTACGGCGAAGTGTCGGACTTCCTGTCTCACCAGCCGCAGCTAAGAACCGTGGATTGGGTGATCACCAACCCGCCGTTCCGGCTGGCCGAGGAATTCATACTAAAGGCACTACAGATTGCCCGTGTCGGCGTTGCAATGCTCGTGCGCACACAGTTCGTCGAGACCATAGGTCGGTATGAAAGACTGTTCTCGTCGCAGCCGCCGACTTTTATCGCTCCATTTGTCCAGCGCGTTCCTCTCCTAAGAGAACGCCTCGACGAGAAGGCTTCCTCAGCCACGTCCTATGCGTGGTTTGTCTGGCGACGGTCCGAGCGCCAGAGTACCACGACGCTCCTCTGGATCCCTCCGTGTCGGGACGAGCTGAAGCGCACAGACGACTACGAGCTACCGACTGCGCATCAGCAAATAGAGCTCGCAGCATGATAGACATCAACGCCAGCTCGGAGCCACTTCCGCTTCGTGTCTGCTCCTAGACACGATCCCACAATAAGGGCGCTTCAGAGGGCGCGCGTCACTCTCATCGTCGCCCTTGCTCGTAAGCGTAGAAGTCATCGCCTTGGCGGCGAGCCAAGCACACGTCAGTACTTGCAATCCTGGAAGCTGACTCCATTTGACCTGGATGCAGTATTGCGCGGCACCGTCGATCGTTATCAGCCCCTACCAGCATTTGCAGCAGGCGCTCGGGCTGACCGCCATTACGCACGTGGTGTCGATCTTGGGACGCAGCGACAGGCTCGAGTGGCCTTCGGTCGGAAACCGGAAGATTCTTCGTCTCGAATTCGACGACGTTGGCTATTCTTCCCAAGGATGGGTTGCCCCACGTCGCGATCACATTGTCGAACTGATCGAATTCGCCAGGAGCTGGGGCGGCTTGGGATCAATTGCGATTCATTGCAGGGCCGGGAGCAGCCGAAGTCCGGCTGCAGCGATGATCGTCGCGGCGTCACTTGGTGTTCCTGGCGCACAGTCGCTGATCATGCGGGTTCGTACGGCTAAAGCATACTTCCGTCCGAACGAGGCGATGCTGAAGCTCGCCGACGAACTACTCCAATCCGCGCCGACCTTGGTCGAACTGGCAAGAGCCGTTCCGATTCCCCTACGAGCCGTTCCATGGGGAGCTGTACGGGTCGCGCTGCGTAGCCCTTAGCATGTCAGAACGCGTCATGCGGGCTTGCAGCCGGCAGTCGTCATTGCATGTAGAGTTGGTCAAGAACTGTCGGGGTTCTTGTAAACACGTTCTCGGCACTGATCGGACGTTCGGAGTTCGCCGGTCTGGGAGCCAACCGCCATCTAGGAAAATGCAATGGCTTCTCGCCATGGAAGAGGTTGCTGAGGTAATTCGGCCCGCGGAGATTTCCAACGAGGATAGCGCAGGAGTCGACCAGAGGACTTAGCGATAGCTCCCTTCGACACGCGCCTTTGGCTCCTCGGGGACCAAAGAATTCGAAACTGTCGGAAGGCGGTCCCACCACACGTTCGTCTGCTACGAAGTCTTGGTGGGTCCACCCTCGCAAGACCTTCTAGATACCAACTGATCCGGCTTCAGATTCTCGACGCGGTCAAAGCGGATGGCGTTCCCGTTCTGCTCATATAGGACGATCTCCCGATTGGATGGCGCGTGCGGACCTTGGACACTCTTGGGACCGTCGAGAATAAGGAGCTCGCCACCTTCTGTTACCAGTGCTTTCCCGGTCCACGCATACATCGGGGCCTCCCGCCCGCCCGCTGACAGCGCACCAAAAAGGATATCCAATCGAACTCCTCGGTTTACCAGTACGAGTTCGGATGACTGGATATCTCCGCTCTCCGAACGGACCTCAAAACACTCGTCTCCGCTCGCGCTGCAAAGGATGAATTCCGGCTGTTGAGCATCCGGTTGGTAAGTCTCGTCCACAGTAGAATCCTCAATGATCACAGCTACAGCCTCCATCGGTTCGATCTCCCATTGAAAATGGAACCCCCTGCCAGCTATATTTAAAGGTTTGCCGCCACAAATCTTGCGGGATGCTCTCCAATGTCATCTGACTCTCGAGGTCGGCGCCGCGACCACCTTCCGGTGCCACTATCAGTTGAGGAGGTGGCTCAGAGTGGCCAGCGCGCTCTGAACCGCAAGATTGAGGTGTTTCGAGGAGCACCGTTCCCGCTGTCTAGCGTGCCTTGGATGTTGCAAGCGGCCCACGCGCCAGCTTGAACTCTGCTCGACCGAATCGGAACACAGTATCGATCCTTGCCGTGGTGAGGTTACCCTCCAGTCGATAGCGCCCGGGATCCTGAGTCTGGAACTTACCGCAATGCGTCAGGAAGGTGCCGTCCGGATGTAAATCGACCGAGTCGCAGCGCGGCGTTCCTGCCATGCTGGTCGTCGCGCTTTGAGCGGTGAGATCGAACTTTAGTCGGTTGCCGGTCTTGATTATCACCAAGTCGAAACGGCTACCTTGTTCGCTATAGCCGGTGCCGCTGAAGACCTCCGACTGGGCGGTTGCCGGGCGGACGACACAAGCGACAGCGACCAACGCGACAACGAGAGTCCCCCAAAGCCGTTGTTTCATCAATTCTCTCCTGTTGCTGAAGCTCGCCCCGATCAGGTTTGGCAAGATTTCTATCTTTTACTATAGTAAATTGTCAATTCTAAGGCCGCCACCACTCTGCCGGGTCATGGACATCCGGCGAATCGTTGGGCGAAATCTAAGGCGGTTGCGGCTGGAGCGCGGACTAAGCCAAGAACAGTTGGCGCATGACGCCGAAATCGCGCCGAGCTTTCTCTCCCAGATCGAGAATGGAAAGCGAAGCGCGACAGTGACCCTGCTCCAGGACCTAGCGACGACCTTGAGAGTGCCCATCGTCGAGCTCTTCTCCGACGACAAACCTACGCCAGCCAAGGGATTGCCGCGCGGCCGACGGGGGCGCTAACCGCGTTGTCCATCGTTATGTAGCGATCCGTAACACCAGATCGCATCCAGCCCTGATCCGGCGGCCAGATCGCTCTTCCTTGGCCCTCCTCCCTGCCCCTACGCGCCTGTTCGGCAGGTATCCGGACATCGCCTTCCGACAGAATTGATCGTCGTAGAAAGCGGTTGCAGGTCGCAATGAGGGGAACCTGCCCATCGGATGACCTAGCCTGGCAATAAAGATTCGCGGTCGGCGCTCGGCGCGAATCAATCTTACCCGGCCAAGCGATTCGCGGGAGCGTACGCCGAAACCGCATTCACGCCTCCATAGGTAGGAGGTCTTTATGAACGCACCTGGTTCGCTTGTTCGACTCGCTTCCACGTTGATCCGGCCACCGGCCGGTCATCGTCATCTGTTCGCCTACGACCGGCTCTTGGACGTCGATGTGCTCCGAGAGATTGGCCTCGACCCGCATTTTGTGACTCTCGCGCGTTACGAGAGCCGCCGCTGGATAATTAACACTGGTGGACACCCTACCATCGTGCCCCGTCGAGGCCATCAGGTACTCGGGGTGATCTGGTGCGTGCACGAAGTTGAGCTCGCTGCCTTGGACATCCTTGAAGGAGTTCCGCACCACCGAGAGCGCTTCGGTTCCTTCGCCCGGACGCCCGAGGGGCGACTCTGCGTCAGTGAGTTCTATGCTAGCAGGGACCACGTGCCCGGCACAGCCGCCGCTTCGACACTTCAGCCGATTATCGCCAGCGTACTCAAGTGGGGCTTTAGGAAGGACTACATCGAAGAGTTGGCGGCTTGGGAATCGGAACCAACAGAGGCCTCGGCTGAGGGTGAACGATGAGCCAGTTCGCCCCGATCACCGACTACCTCCGGCGTCGCCTGCGACGAACCCGTTTCGATGAGGTCGAAACTTTCAAGCAGCTCCTCTTGCTGGAGCGGCTCGTACTCATGCCATTGCGGGATTGGCGCGGCGAGGTCGTATTCCTCGGCCTTTGTGCCCTACATCCAGACGAAGCCAAGAGCCTGATCAGAGAAGCGAGGTGCCAGAAGGGTAATGACACCTCCACAGATGATACATGCCTCGACTGGCGGCAGTTCACGACCAATGCGAACGATGATCAGCGGCAACGCTTTTGGCGAGAGCGCGTCGCCTGGTTGGAAGCGGGTGGGCGCCTCTAGACAAAACCTCACGGAGAGACGTGAGCAATTTAGTCCGCGTGCCGGATTCGTCGATCGTCGCAACTCGAGTGCTTGGCCGATCTGGCTCGATCTCTGTTTATTGGGTCAGCATCAAACTGTGCAAATTGTCAGGGTTCGACGGCGGTATCCAAATTGCGCTTTTCGCGTACGGCTTCGAGAAATTGCATGCAATTTCCTGACGGTTTGCCAAGGACAGCCGAAACGCCAGAGTTGCTTTATCCATGCGGACGATCTGGCTCGGCTGCCCCAACCGATCGACTTACAGTCTTGGTGGCCCGTCGCGACACAGGAAAAACACGTCGCACCTCATAGAAGGGCCTCGAGACGTGCTCACACCAGTTTCTAAGGCGGTCGGGCAACCCGCTCGTCGATCACGAGACCACTATATGAGGTGCGCCGGCTTTCAAGCGCGGCACGGAGCGAAGCGGAGTGCCGGCCCGCACCGCTTGAAAATTTACTGTTGAGAATTCTTTCCCTGAATGACGAATTAGCCGCCACGATCTGCTGCCTCGACCAATCTCGCGATTAAGCCACCCCGCCAGACTGAAGATTGTCTGCCAGGCTCTGGGCCGACTTCCAGCGACTGACCTCAGCTTGCCTCGCCCCTTCGAAGGAACTCTTCAGGGTGGCCTCTAATGCCTTCCTCGGTGTATCCGGATACAATACCACGCCGTGCTAGTTGTGAGCTTTCAATAGGTTGTCCATCCGGCTCAGGCCGAGGAAGCTGATGTTGTCGAGACGTCAACGATCCTTGGGGAGAGCCGAATGGACATCCATAAGAATGCCCGGCTG
>WBZX01001481.1_pt2 | contig 16693 bp, 15 predicted proteins | sample 5204211 | NCBI WGS metagenome assembly WBZX01 (sample SAMN12344362, study PRJNA552823) | activated sludge metagenome | biome: Activated sludge suspended growth; feature: Nitrification reactor; material: Wastewater; isolation source: activated sludge from nitrification reactor of wastewater... | reverse complement strand
TAGGTCATCAAGGTTTGCATTTAGCCATAAATATGAAACATGATTTACCTAATGAATGGAATCTTTTGAAAAAGAGTGGCGAAATTGATTTAACTATTGACCAATCTAGATTGCCCTATATGGTTCAGTTTTTAAACCCCAAAATAAAGGATGTAGTGTTTATTGCAAAAACAGAAGACAATCCTTCTCCATTCCTGATAAACGCAGCAGAGAAAGATTTGACCCTCAACATAGATGATCGAATGGAAGTGAAAATAGGTGTTTTAACAACAGGCATAATCCTAAATAAGCCTTTTAAGTTCATCATTAAGAATAACAGCATCCAGCATCTGACAGAGCTACTTATGGTGGTCAACTATGAGTTTAATACATAGGTTTCAAAATGAATACGAACGGATAGATGCTATAGACAGGAATTTTCTAAAATGTAGTAAATCCGTAAAAGAGAGATCGCTGCAAATGAAATATAAAAGGACAAACCACATAAGAGTCAGAGGAGCGGATATCGACGGTGACGCTGATCAGATAGCATATCGCAGCGCAGCGAAGCCGTAAAGCGGCAGAGCATAGAGCATAGAGCAGAGGGCCCGTCAGGAGAGAGATTTTCCAATGTGCCAATGAGTAGTCGATAAATGTAAAAGCGTATAACGTAGTCAATATTGCGTTTAAGCAAAAATTCATCAACTCATCAACCTATCAACTCATCAACCTATAAGCGGCCATCTCACCAAATCATTCAGAGTCCGTTGGACTATTTGGATCCGAATATTTAAAAAGCGAAATACATCGACTCCGCTCAGCACAAGCTTTGGATACCCGAAACGAATATTTTGAAAAACGAATCATTAATCCTTTGATTCTCAAAGGGAATGCCTTAAATTCACGCTGGTATATAACCACGTTATCGACAATAATATGAATCATCTTAAATGTATTCTACTTGTGGTTTGTGTTCTTAAAGCTGTTTCATTTACGTTATGTATAATTTTGAATCCCGACGCGAAAGAAATTGATCAATTCTTTAAAAGCGAGATAATTCGAAAGTATAATGGTCATTCAATGGATATAGGGTACATAAGCGGAACCTCCGAGATGATTAAAGCTATTTCCAGAGATTCAACGAAAAAATATTTAGGGAAACGAGATGCTGAAGACTGGCCAACTTTCAACCGAATGAGGTTCCAGGATTATGCGAAATATTTAAGCTCATTCGATACAATTACGCAAAATGAAAATAAAATCGATCTGAATAAGTATCCAAAGTTGCTTAGAAACACAATTGCGGAGGAGTATGCTAAGCGTGAAATATATTCACACTTAAACAAATTGCACCCAGGAGGTTACAGTTTTTACCAGACAAACCTTATTGGATTATTAACTGGGATCAATATTTATCCAGATAGCATGCAAGTAAGATTAGTGCCTTTTGGATTTGCAACAGAGTTACAATTTGATTCTTGTATGTGTAGCTCCAAAACTGTTTATATAAAGAAAAATCCATTCAATTATGCAGGTTCTTTGTCAAACTGGAAATGTATGTTTCAGCATCCAAAGACCATGGAAATCCAAGTTTATGACCTTAAGACCGTTGAATAAGTTTCTTATTTTGTTAGTGATCATAGTAACAAGCAGCCTTGTTTGGGATATATTCAATTTGGTGGAAAACAGTTCGGCTAATAAATATCTTAAAAATTATAATTCGTTTGAGCTTATTGATGTTGCGTCAAAGAAACAAGTATTGTTAGACCAAATCCATACTAGTATCTCCTTTAAAAATCCGAAGAGAAGCCAAAAATTGAACTTCTTGTCAGGCTTTGAAAGTGATTCAATTGAAATCCTCGAAAACAAGATTCTGCTAATGCATCCAACAATTAACACATTAGACAGCTTACAATATGGCGAAGACGATATTATTAAGTATCGACAACTTATGAATAAAGCTAAGAATCAAGAAATAAAGGAGTTTTATAAGGAACTCTTATCAATAGCTATGCTTGAAACATTAGCTGCGGATGTTTATGACGATTCTGATTGTGGCTTTTATATCCCAAGTTTTGAAATAATTCGCCCGATCTCAACTGATTCCACATATATAGGCTTGGTTTTCTATGCTGATGGACGATCCAAATATGCATATCAGATTAACGGCATTTATTTTGAAGGTTCACGAATTCCATCGATTAACGGCATCAATTTAGAAAGTTCACAGAATTTTAATATTTACACCGTTCCTAAATCTGATACCCTTAATATATATACTATAATGATGCGTAATGCCTGGACGAAAATTGATACGACCATTCACAATCAACGTATTAGATTCGATGGTAAAAAATGGAGAAATATCTGAGTCTAAGCAGTCTTAGGATACTGTCTATAACATAGTCTACTCGTCAGCAGGGATATCTGCGCAGACAATGAAATTCTTATATTTGAAAGTAAACGCATGGATACAGATCGCTGGAAGTCATCCTGCCGACGAGTAGACTTCGTCGTTAAAAACTTATATGATGTCTCGTAATTCTATACTGAATAAATCTCCGACTTCACCCCACAACTACACAATAGAAGAATACTAAAAGCGTTAAAAATGGATTACGCGATTCCTATACCTTCCAGTTCTGGTATTTGTATTTCATCCTCATAATTTTATCACCGTCAATTCCAGGGTTATGAATAAATGCGCAACTTTCTATATTTTATTCATCCTCCTCTTACCCATATCACGAATCATTGCCCAGCATAAGGATTGCGCTACGGCACTTGAGCTTTGTGGCAACTCACAGTTCTATATCATCCCAACTTCCGGGATTGGTTTAGCCGATGCTGGCGTTTCAAACACCTGCGTCGGACAGGAATTTAACTCGATGTGGGTTAAATGGACGGTCATGGAAGCCGGGATCATTTCGTTTGTGCTTACCCCAGACAGCGTTTGGCAGGATTTAGACTTTATCGTGTATGAGCCAGGAGATGAGTATGACTGTATTGACAAAATCCCAATCAGATGCATGGCTGCTGGTGCTAATGTCAATCAGCCGCCTCAGGAGTGGGTGAATTGTATGGGGTCTACCGGATTAGCGCCAGGGAATACAGATGCAGAGGAGCTACCAGGATGTTTATCCGGCAATAACAATTATCTGGCTCCTATTGAGGCATTTGCAGGAGCGGAATATATCATGCTCATCAATGAATTTTCTCAAAGCGGGCTTGGATACACATTAACCTTCACCGGTTCGGCTGAATTGAACTGCACCACAGGTACTGCTGATCCCGAATTGATAAAACCTCAAGTAACCTTTACCGTATACCCAACAGTCTCTACCGGAACTATTTTCATTCGTATTGGTGGTGACAAACTTCCCGATAACCAACTGACCATCTTTAACACTGAAGGACAAATGGTATATTCTGAGGGGCAGATAAGTGGAACTGATTTCCAACTTGATCTACATCATCTACCCCCTGGTGTCTACGTAGCAACGCTAAGATCTAGCTGCTCAATGCAGACACAAAGGTTTTTGATTACGAATTAACAGGACAGGAGGCACGGTGACGACATGGATAAGCGGACCGAATCTCAAAATCAATCTTCCTAAAACCTAAGCTTGTATTGAAAAATCAATACCGATGGGTTTACCCAAAATTTCATCGACCTGAATTATGGCTTTACTCATCAGACAATGCAATCGTTGACAGCATTTGGTCCAAACACGACTGCGGACTATTGGCTGCCGATTGCAAGGGGTTTGACTTGAACCAAAGCCCAAACTAGAATTGGACCTGTGCTTTCAAATCAAAAGAAGTAGCAGTCAATATCGGATCATGTGCGCCTCTAGTGGCAGACCTGATCATAGCTTGGGTGAGGTTGCTTTAATGGGTATGGATCGAAGGATTCAGCTTGTTAGGGTTCAAAACAGTAAATATTGCTATAGGTTGCGTATCTTTACCCTTGTATTTTATTCAGGCACCTGTTGTTTCGAGGTATTATGCGAGGAGCATTCGCCACACTACTCACGATTGCATTTTTGTATCAAAGTACTCACAGTCTTTGGATACTCGCTTCCTTCTATATCCAACGTGATTTTATAGCCAGTAATATCTGTGTCAATCGCTTTGATCCCGCGACGATGTGCGGTGGGAAGTGCTACCTTCAAAAACAGCTTAAGGAATCTGAACAGAAGGACGAAAAAATCCCGGATATTAAACCAAAAGAATGCCAGCTCTTCTGCGAGAGGGCATCCATTGCCACGCAAATCCATCCCTCCTGCATTAGGAAAAATATGACGCTTTGTCATAACGGGAGACTTCCGGGTTCTGCTTTTCTATTCTCCGTATTTCATCCCCCCAGAATGGTTTAGTTCATCAGGATTTATCAAATCCTTGCATTCCAACAATTTTGAAAGCTGGACCACCCTATCTAAACCGTATTGAATTCTTTGCGTTACTAAAGATGATACCGGGCATGATGCTTTTAACCATCAGATTTGCATAAGAATGAACCCCGGTGCAAGGTATCTATCCGAAGGCGCATAATTTCTTATGGAGGAGGATTGTAGATAAATCCGAAATGCATGATGGTTTTGCATGTCAGGATTGAAATGCGAAGGCCACAAGGGCAAGGCACAAATTCATTAACACCACTATTCAATAAAAATAAAAATGAAGTCTATAAGAATATTGACATTTATCCTCACTATACTGGGGATGGAGGATGCTCTGCATGGACAGACTATGGATTGGTCGTTTAAGGCCAATCCCGCCTTCCTTTCTATCAATAGTGTGGCTTTCAGGGCTGATGGACAAAAGGTGCTGAGTGGTACGGACTGCCATCCTGCAGCTATCCGGATCTTTGATGTGGCCAGTGGAGATTTAAACTGGGATTATACTGTCGGCAGCGCCTTTCTCTGTATCATGGGTGTCACCTTCAGCTCCAATACAAGCTACATCGCTGCCATGGAAGAGTTTGGGAATATCCTGCTCTTCGACAATACAGGCCAGTCTCCCAGGATTATCGATACCATTGACACCGGGACATCCTATGGGTTTGCTACCGCAATTTCGCCGGGAAACGACAAGATTGCTGTTGCTTGTTCAAATGGAAAGATGAAGATCTATTCCATTCCCGGTGGTGACCTTGTGGCAGATGTCAATGCCCACCCTAATTGGGTAACCACGGTGGCGTATTCGCCTGACGGGACAAGGGTGGTGACCGGTGGTAATGATGGAAAAGTAAAAATCTGGAGTGATGCAGGCGACTTGATTCACACCTGCACAGGGCACGGGGGAGCGATCACCAATGTCAAGGTGACACCAGATAATAACTTTGTAGTCTCCTCTTCCAAGGATGATAAACTTAAGGTGTGGAACATGTCCAGTGGTTTGATCGTGCAAACCTTTACCGGACACACCAATGATGTCAATGGGCTTGACATCTCACCAGATGGAAGCAAGGTAGTCTCCGCTTCGGCAGATGGCACCTGCAGGATATGGAACTTTTCGGACGGGAGCTTGTTTAGTAAATTTGGAGTTGTCGATAGTGGGGCAGTAAATACTGTGGCCTGGTCCCCCAATGGAGATAAGATTGTCACCGGAAACAAGAAAAGTGACATCGTCCTGTGGAGTGTCCCTTTGGTTTCCTCACAACAAGAACCCACGGACCTGAGCGATTTTAGTTTTACACTATCCCCCAATCCTGCAACACAGCAAATTCAAATCAATATGCCGTCACTCCTCTCTTTACAACAGATCGACATCACAGATATGGTGGGCAGAGTAGTGCTTACATCCAAACCACCTGTCCTGTCCATTGATATCGGACATCTCCAGGCAGGAATATATTTCCTGACGATACACTGCAAGGATCACAAGACAGCAACAAAATCATTCATTAAAGAATAAACAATTTACATCATGAACACTTTCAAGTATATCATCATCTTTCTTTGGGCAGGCATAGGAATACAAATCCAGGCCGGAGCACAAGATTTGTATAGCTTACCGGTGTTGCCTTATGCATACAATGCCCTTGAGCCCTATATCGATGCCCAGACGATGGAGATTCATCATTCAAAGCATCATCAGGCATATGTGACTAATCTGAATAAAGTGATTGCAGGAACAGAGGCTGCTTCACAACCGTTGGAGGGTCTCCTATCTTCCATATCCAGATACCCAGTGGCGGTGCGTAACAATGCAGGAGGTCACTATAACCATTCCTTGTTTTGGACCATATTGACCCCCAACAGGAATACGCAACCATCAAAGCGCCTTCTGGACGCGATTGTTAAGCAATATGGTAGTGTAGATAGTCTGAAGACTTTGCTCAACCTGGCAGCGCTGAAGCAGTTTGGTTCAGGCTGGGCCTGGCTATCTGTGGATAGTAATAAGAAACTTGTTGTTTCATCAACGGCCAACCAGGACAACCCGTTAATGGATGTTGTTGACATCAAGGGAATCCCGTTGTTAGGGATAGATGTGTGGGAACATGCATATTACCTGAAATATCAGAACAGGCGGGGAGACTACCTGTCAGCTATCTGGAATGTCCTCAACTGGGATGAAGTGAGCAGGCGATATGAAGCCATCGTACCTGCAGGGATGTTTGATGACTGGCAGGAGATCAAGGATTTCCATGGAGTGATGAGCCAGACCTTCCATCCCAGCGAGGAAGGTAACCTGGAGCCTATAAAGGCCAGGAGCGGAGAGATGGTGGCTAAGGCAGAAGCACTGGCCAATGGAAAAATCCCTCCGGCATTTGATACTCCCCGGGTAAATGAAGCTGTGGAAAAGCTGGTGGCTGACAGCAAGAAACTGGACAAGCTCGTGCAGAAGAAAGCCAAGGATGAGGAGATCACAAAGGCGCTGAGTGATTTACATGACACCTTTCATACAATTGTGGAGTCCTGCTCGACGATGGAGGAGGATCATTGAGATGCCTGAAGAAATAAAAGGATTATTTCAATGGGTACGTTTTTGATTTTGCTTTAGTTGGAATTCCATAATATTGCACGGTGAAAAGGAAAGTAGCATTTCTGATGATTGCATTGATCGTCTCTGTCGGATTCAGGGATGTCTTCACCGTGCTATCCTTCTACAGTCAGCGTGCCCTGATCACTGAAGCGTATTGCGTAAATATCAACCGGCCTGAATTGATGTGCAATGGTCAGTGTTATCTGGCCGGGCAGATGCAACAGGAGGAGGATGAAGAGCGCACCATGCTTCCTTTTCCCGGCCAATTTGACCATTTTCAACTGACAAGTTATATCATCGATAATCTATTCACCCCTTCAGTTATTGTAGGGCGCACAAAGCGTATACAACCGGAATGGGCTGGCCGCGGATATCCATCTGAATCCCTTTCCAGGGTATTCCAGCCCCCGGAATTGGCAGGTTGCATCATCTAGCTTCAATCATTTCCACTTTTTCCTTAATCTGATCCGCTGTCTCTGCAATAGGCAGCGCGGTTTCAACTATATAACTCAACAAACAAAAAAACATGAAATCCTTACATAAATTTTATTTCTTAATGTTGGCCCTGGCCATCTTCGGTACATCTGCATGTAATAAAGATGATGATCAGGCAAAGGACCCGGGTGTGTTGTCTCTTTATTTTGATAACAAGCTGGGGAATTCAAGCATCGCCCTGAAGGAATATGGGGATAAAAACTATACCTATACCGATGACAATGGTCAGGGATATAATATTTCGCTGTATGCTTATTACATCAGTGCCATAGAACTCGAAGGGCCGGATGGCACTCTTCATGTAGATCCCTTGCACGTAGGCCCGGGCGCTGCTGATGTGACCGGCTACTATCATGTCATTTCCACTACCCCAAATTCCAATTTGATTAATCTTAAGGGCATTGAGCCAGGTAAATACAACAAGATCCGCTTTACCGTGGGTGTTGGAGAGGAAGGTGTGCAGGAAGGTGCAGCAGGAGGAGTGCTTGATCCGGCAAATGGTGCCTGGTTCTGGAATTGGAATGCAGGGTACATTGCATTTGGGGTAGAAGGCAACGCTTCCAATTCCGGTCAGGAATATGTGGACTGGGGCGGTGGATTTGAAACCCTTCCAGGTACTTTTGCGGTGCATGTGGGAGGATGGAAAGATGTGGAGCCAGCGCCGGGCGAAGATCCTAAGTTTGTAAATAATCTAAAAATCATAGAACTCGATTTCGATGGTACAGTTAATATTGAAGATGGCCTAACCCCTGAGGCACATATCAATGTCCACTTTGAAGAGTTGCTGAAAGGAATTGATTTCTCAACTACCTATGCTATACACAGGCCAGACTTAGGAAAACCTTATGCTGAAAACCTGGTGAATGTTTTCGAATTGGATCATATTCACCAATAGCTATGAACCGTTTTGTATTCCAGGCGGGCCCGGCAATTTGCTGGGCTTGCCTTTTAATATTGATGTGTCCTTCGTGCAATGACGAAGGCCCTGCGCAGCCTACAGACCGGTATACCTTTAAGGTGCCCGGTAATTTTCCGCAGCCCACCTATACGTTTGACAACAATCCGGTTACACCGGAGGGCTTTGAACTGGGCAGGGCATTGTTTTACGATCCGATCCTTTCCAGGGATGGCTCCGTGTCCTGCAACAATTGCCACATACAGGCGACAGCGTTTGCCGACTCCCCTGTCCATCCTGTCAGCATAGGAATAGACAATAAGCATGGTATCCGGAATGCACCTTCTATTACCAATCTGGCTTTTTATCCAGAGTTTTTCTGGGATGGAGGAGTGACACATCTCGACTTCGTTCCTATCAATGCCATCGAATCGGATTTTGAAATGGATGAATCAGTTGAAAATGTGGTTGCCAAACTGAATGCTTCGGCTACCTACAGGCAATTATTCCATGAAGCATTTGGCATAGATGAAGTAACTCTTCCATATACGTTGTATGCCCTGTCCCAGTTTACCGGTATGATGGTATCGGCCAATAGCAGGTATGACAAGTATGTGCGGAAAGAAGAGGAAGACTTGACGATTATAGAAAAAGAAGGTTTGGAAATCTTTAAGGCGAAATGCGGGACATGCCACAGTGGAGAGTTGTTTACTGATTTTTCGTACCGTAACAATGGCCTTGACTCTACCTACGAAGACCTGGGACGGAACCGAATCACCAGTCTGCCTTCGGATCTTGGTAAGTTCAGAGTGCCTAGCCTGCGCAACGTCGCGATCAGTGCACCATACATGCACAATGCCCGATTTTCAACCCTGGAAGAAGTGCTGGATCACTATACGGATGGTGTTGTGCCATCGGCCACACTGGACCCCTTGCTGATCAGTGAGGGGAAAACGGGAATTGTGTTGAGTGGCGCAGAGAAGGAGGCTATTCTCGCTTTCCTGAGGACACTGACAGATATTGACTTTGTTCAGAATCCTATATTTTTTAGTCCGTAACCCTAACTCCTGAAGACATCTTGAGCATAGCGGTGAATGAGACACTGAACTTGGTTTAGAAGAAACGACCACTTCATGATTGACAATGGCCATTAAAGTCATTAAATAGTATTGATGACAAAACTCTTTTCCCACTGCAAATAATTAAGATGGACAAAATAAATTGGGGACTGTTAATTTCCATATTGATTCAAACAGGTATCGTTGCGCAAACCGATGCTTTCAAAATTATTGGCAAAATCCATATTGAAACCCCATTTGCTGATCAGGGAGATTTTAATAAATGGTACTATGACAGCCCAAATTACGAATCAACTGATTGAATGGTTGCATTAAAACATGATATACTTGTATAACTGAAATCAACCATGTCAAAAAGCAAATTAATGGAAATACACAATGTCGGTAACGTTGTAGCATCCCTGGAGGCTACATATCTGCTGGAAAACACCTGACACTGAACAAAAGATCAGCCATCACCTCCTCTCCACAAACTGCCCGGGAAAATTCTTCACTGCTTTCTGATCGCTATACACCAGCTTGCCATTGACCCAAACGTAGTTGATGCCTGTCGACAAGGCCAAAGGATTTTCGATGGTCGCATTGTCGATGACAGTCTCCGGATCAAATAAGACCAGGTCAGCAAAATACCCTGGGGCAATCATCCCCCTACCCTGGATGCCTATATTCTCCGCAGTGAGACTGGTCATCTTCTGAATAGCCGTCTCAAGCGACATGAGGTGCTGCTCGCGCACATAACGCCCGAGCACACGCGTGAATGCCCCATGCCCACGCGGATGGCCACTCATCGCTCCGTCACTACACACATTGGTATACGGCCACTTAAGAAAATGACTTATATCGGTCTCACTCATGCTGGTCGCCACGATCGTCCCACCCTGCCCCGGCATCGCAGTCTCACGGATGATCCTGAGCAGCGCCTGCGCAGGTGTCTCATGATTGATGGCTGCGATCGCTGATACTGTCTTTCCCTGCCATTCAGGATTTGGAGTATAACGCACCATGACCGAAGCCGCAGGATCAAATAATTCACGCGTAGCAAATTCAGCACTGGCGAGACTTTCAAAATCCTTCTTTGGAAATAATACACGCGGTGTGGAATTCCACATCGTATATGGATAGATATCCGCCGTGATGTTGATCCCATCGAGCCTGGCCTGCTCCATCTGCCGGAGGATGCGGTCCGAACTCCCCCACTTGCTGCGCATCGCAATCTTGATGTGCGAGATCTGCACCGGAATATCTGCCTGTCGCCCGATCTCAATCGTCTCTGCGATGGCTTCATCAAGGCTTACATCTTCACTGCGTATATGGCTGATATAACGCCCGCCCTTTTCAGCTGCGACCTTTGCCAACTCCACCACTTCTTCCGGACTGCTGTAGAATGCAGCTTCATACTCGAGCCCGGTACTGAGCCCAAGCGAACCATTATCAAGTTCACGTGCCAGAACAACTTTCATCGAATCAATCTCGGCTACAGTAGCCTTTCGCAATACATCATCTTTCATTGCAGCTTCACGCAAAGTTGATTGCCCGGTATAAGTTGCCAGATTGATGCTGACAGGATGCCGTTGAATCGATGCGCGAATACTGTCGATAGGATCCGAACTACCGTCCTGACCGATAACTATCATAGTAATGCCCTGGCTCGTGGCCGCCAATGCTGAAGGATCATCATCCAGTCCTGATCCATGATGGCTGTGACTGTCTATAAATCCCGGTGCCAGGATCTTACCTTGCCCATCGGTCACCTCTTCATTAACAAACGGTGTTAGTGGCCCTATATCACGTATACGGTCATCAACGATTCGCACACTCGCGGGGAAGGCTGCAAGGCCGGTACCATCAATCACATTTACGTTAGTGATGAGATGCGTAACGGGCAAAGTGATCGCCTTGTCTTCCCAAATGCGTTTGGCGAGGTATATTGCACTCGCATCAGTCCCATTGGTCAACACGATGAGTGTCTGGTTGCGATCAATATATCGGGTGATCTCATTCCTGAATCCAACCCATCCACCTGTATGCGATACTTTCTTGCCTGGTTCAGGTACAAACCAACCAAACCCATACTTTGTAAGTTCGCCATTATTCAACTTACCTGAGGTGATAGCTTCTTCAAAGGTGGCCTTGCTGACCAGCTTCTCCTTGTACAGGGCCTGGTCCCATATATAGAGGTCCTCCACCGTAGAGTACACATTGCCGTCGCCTACGATACCATCAAATCGAACCAGGTCATTGAGTACCGGCACACCCTTCTGATATTCGAATCCAAAAACACGGGATGACGGATAGCTCCTCATGGTGAGGTCATAGATATACGTATCCTTCATGCCAAGCGGACCGGCGATGTACTGCTGAAAAAAGGCGTCAGCAGTAGTGCCCGAAACCTTCTCCAATACAGAAGCAAGTGTAGTGTAATTGGTATTGCTGTATTGCCATTGCTCACCAGGCTGGAATACCAGGTCAGGCTTCTTTACTGCCAGCAATGCCAGCATAGATTCATTGGTGAGTGTATCCAGGAGGTTCATATCACCAAGTGCAATGTCAAAATACTCAGGCAGGCCTGATGTGTGATTCATCAACTGTCGGATCGTGATATTACTGTATGGAAACTGTGGAAGGTACTGCTGCACGGGATCATCATACTTCAACTTGCCTTGCTCCTTTAGTATCATAATCATCATTGTAAAAAACTGCTTGGACACAGAGCCCAGGTTGAAGGCAGATGCTGTGGTCAATGACGCGCCAGTCCTCGGATCTGATATGCCAAAAGCTTTTTTATACAATACTTTGCCCTTCTCGCCGATCAGTACTGTACCATTGAAGAGTTGGCGCTGATACAGATAGGTCAGCACTGAATCGATACGTGCAATTTTTTGTGCCTGCTGTGCAAACGTAACCAGCGGAATGAACAGGAGAAGGAAGACAAATTTCTTCATAATGATATAGACATAGAATACAGTGGTGAATATAGCGTTTTATTGAAAGGCAACCCCATGCACAGCAACCCTAAAATCCTTATGTTTGAACAGATCAAACAGTGCCGGCTGGATCAGATCCTCACTAATACCGAAATCACGTTAACCACATTAAACATCAATTATGTCAACTAAAATCACGGTCAGTGCTATCATAGACGCACCTGTTGCCAAGGCCTGGGATTGCTACACCAATCCCGATCATATCACCAACTGGAACTTTGCCACAAATGACTGGCAATGTCCATCAGCCTCCAATGACCTGAGGCCCGGTGGGAAATACAGTGCGCGGATGGAAGCCAAAGACGGCAGTTTCGGATTTGACTTCGAAGCCGTTTATGACGTAGTCGAGCCTCACCGGGAACTGACCTACACGATGGGCGATGGCAGGCAAGCCACTACCCTGTTTGAATCCCAGGGCAATGCAACCAAAGTCACCACCACCTTCGATCCGGAAAACCAAAATCCCGCGGATATGCAACAACAGGGATGGCAGATGATCCTCAACAATTACAAGAAGTATACTGAACTACAATAACTAAACCTGTAGTTGTATAAAAAAGAAAGGTGATCCGTTCCCGGACCACCTTTCTTTTTATACTGAGGAATACAATCAGGTCAGATCAAAGCGATCAAGGTTCATCACCTTGGCCCATGCAGCCACAAAATCTTTTACAAATTTTTCCTGACCATCAGCACATCCGTATACTTCGGCTATAGCCCGCAGCTCTGAGTTGGAACCGAAGATCAGATCGACACGAGTTCCGGTCCACTTCTTTTCGCCTGTTAACCGGTCATGGCATTCAAACACATCCTTAGCATCACTGATTGCCTTCCATGTATTGCCCAGGTTGAGCAGATTGACAAAGAAGTCATTAGTGAGCACTTCCGGGCGCCTGGTAAATACACCATGCTGTGCGTGATCGTAATTTGTATTGAGGACACGCATGCCACCGACCAGCACGGTCATCTCAGGAGCTGTCAGGTTGAGTAGTTGTGCCTTGTCTACCAACATTTCCTCTGCTGATGCAACATGCTTGCTCTTGAAATAATTGCGGAACCCATCTGCAGCCGGCTCGAGTACAGCAAAGGATTCCACATCAGTGAGTTCCTGTGTGGTATCCGTACGACCGGGGGAGAATGGTACTGTCACATTGTGGCCAGCAGCTTTTGCGGCTTGTTCGACACCTGCACTACCTGCAAGCACGATCAGGTCTGCCAGGGAGACTTGCTTACCTCCGGTCTGCGCGGCATTGAATTCTTGCTGGATGGCCTCCAGTGCTTTCAATATTTTGGCCAGTTGTGCGGGGTTGTTGACCGCCCAATCTTTTTGTGGGGCGAGCCGGATACGTGCACCATTAGCACCACCACGTTTGTCAGATCCGCGGAATGTAGATGCGGAGGCCCATGCAGTTGAAACCAATTCATGGACAGCCAGGCCTGAAGACAATATCTTGCCTTTGAGTGAAGCGATATCCTGTGCATCAATCAATTTGTAGTCAACAGCAGGAACCGGGTCTTGCCAGATCAAAGCTTCTGTGGGAACTTCAGGCCCAAGATAGCGTGCACGAGGGCCCATGTCGCGGTGGGTGAGCTTAAACCATGCGCGTGCAAAAGCATCGGCAAATTCATCCGGATGCTCGTGGAATCTCCTGGAGATCTTCTCATATGCCGGATCAAAGCGCAATGCCAGGTCTGTCGTCAGCATGACAGGGGTGTGTCGCTTATCAGGGATATGGGCATCCGGGACTGAATTGGCGCCCATACCATGCATAGGTATCCATTGATGGGCACCGGCAGGGCTCTTGCTCAATTCCCATTCGTATCCGAAGAGGTTCCAGAAAAAATTATTGCTCCATTTGGTTGGGGTGGTCGTCCATGCCCCTTCCAATCCGCTGGTGATAGTATTAGCACCATTGCCGCTGCCGAATGTATTCTTCCATCCGAGGCCTTGTTCCTCAATGTCTGCTGCTGCGGGCTCAGGTCCAACATAGATTGAAGGGTCAGCAGCACCATGTGTCTTGCCGAAAGTGTGTCCGCCGGCAATTAGCGCAACGGTCTCCTCATCATCCATAGCCATTCGGCCAAAGGTCTCCCGGATATCATGCGCGGCCAGCAGTGGATCAGGGTTGCCATTAGGCCCTTCAGGATTCACATAGATGAGACCCATTTGTACTGCAGCGAGTGGGTTCTCCAATTCGCGGTCTCCTGTATAGCGTTTGTCATCGAGCCACTTGCCTTCAGATCCCCAATACACATCTTCTGCGGGTTCCCACACATCCACACGGCCACCACCGAAACCAAAGGTCTTGAAGCCCATAGACTCCAGGGCGCAATTGCCGGCAAGGATCATCAGGTCAGCCCAGGAAATTTTCTTTCCGTATTTCTGCTTGACAGGCCACAGCAGGAGGCGGGCCTTGTCGAGATTAGCATTGTCAGGCCAGCTATTGAGTGGGGCAAAGCGTTGCGTGCCCGATCCTCCTCCTCCCCGTCCATCAGAGATGCGATATGTACCCGCACTATGCCATGCCATGCGGATGAAGAAAGGTCCGTAATGCCCATAGTCAGCAGGCCACCAGGGCTGAGAGGTAGTCATCAATTCGACGATGTCCTTTTTCAGGGCATTCAGATCGAGTGATTTGAATTCTGCTGCGTAGTTAAACGATTCACCCATTGGGTTGGACAGTGCAGAGTTCTGACGAAGGACACCCAGGTTCAACTGATTTGGCCACCAGTCGCGGTTTCTTGTCCCTCCACCTGCTGTCTGCTTTAATGCTCCGCCATGAAACGGGCATTTGGCTTCCCCATTGACATCATATGATGTACTTGTAGGTTTGGTATTTTCCATATTGTTTAGGTTATTTTTTGTTTGTATTGAATATAAATTAGGAGTATTTCAAAGAATTGATCTGCACATTTGATGCCGGCAGCAAATTACAGAATATTGTCCGGTCAAGAAGACTGTTTAAACCCTTCTTTGCTTCCTGTGTGCACCTCAAATGTCCATATAATAAAACACGAAAAATGTGCAAATGTTTCTAAAGAGATTGGATATTTTAAAGGAAGTTTTCAACGTATTACTTTCCAGTGATCCGGTCCTTTTCGTTCATTTAGGCTCCTATCAAAAACCCCATTCCCATGGACAGGATAAAATGCAATTTTATCCTGTCCATAAAAGCATGCGTGCTGTTGAGCGGAGCCGAAACAGCACACATGCTTAGCGTAAATCCTATTATGGTCGTTGAGCGGAGCCGAAACGAACCATAATGCGTGGAGCCGAAACGAACCATAATGCGTGGAGTCGAATCGAACCATCAACAATGTTGATTTCGTGAAGACCTACTACAACCCCCAAAATCCTGTATTTTGTGTCTATATGAATTATAAATCCTTTCTAAAATCTATAAACAGGTATTATGCCTGCATGCTATCCTTGTTTTGCCTTCCCATCTGCATCACCGCCCAGGACGTCCACGATGACTTCGAAGGCAATGGCGCCATCACTACCTGGTATGGTGATGATTGCAACATGAATATACAGGCAGCCAATCCGTATGCACAAGGCATAAATACATCTGCCACAGTGCTGGAATATGGCGATACAGGTGGACAATATGCCAATGTAAGGTTTGATATAATCAACAATTATGACCTGTCCGGCAATCATATCTTTTCATTAAAGATCTATGTACCTGCTGCAGGCCTGACCGGAAGTCAACCAAACCAGATCTCCCTGAAACTTCAGGATGGCACCCTGGCCCAACCCTGGACAACACAATGCGAGATCATCAAGCCAATTGCCCTGAACCAATGGCAAACGGTCACGTTCAATTTTGCAAATGATCCCTATATCAACCTGGACAATAACTCAGCCGCACCAACATCACGCACCGATTTCAACAGAATTGTCCTGCAGGTCAACGGAGAAAACAACAACGCCCATGTCCAGGCTTACCTGGATGATATTGATTACAATGGTACGTTGATCACTGACCCGGTATATGATCATCTGGTCTGGTCTGATGAGTTTGATGTAGATGGTCCAATCGATGGCAATAAATGGTTTCATCAGACTCAGCTACCTACTCCAGGGAGCTGGTATAATGGAGAGGTACAACACTATACCAATCGAATTGATAATGCTTCTGTTCAAAACGGCATCTTGCGAATACTGGCTAAAAAAGAAACATTCACATCCCAGGGTTATACCAAACAATATACCTCTGCCAGGTTAAATTCAAAATTTGCTTTCAAGTATGGCAAGGTAGAAGTCA
>WBZX01001613.1_pt1 | contig 16702 bp, 13 predicted proteins | sample 5204211 | NCBI WGS metagenome assembly WBZX01 (sample SAMN12344362, study PRJNA552823) | activated sludge metagenome | biome: Activated sludge suspended growth; feature: Nitrification reactor; material: Wastewater; isolation source: activated sludge from nitrification reactor of wastewater... | reverse complement strand
CTCGACCGTGGACCCGTCGGACGGAAAAATTGAAATGCCGATGCTGGCCGAGATAAAAATTTCATGGCCCTCGATGCTGAACGGATGGGCGAGCGATTCCAGGATTCGCCGGGCCACCCTGCCTGCATCTTCGGGTTGCGGGAGCGCGGTCAACAGAATGGTGAATTCATCCCCGCCAAGCCGGGCGAGGGCGTGCATCGGTTCATTGTCGGCATGCCGGCTGACCGAGTCGCTTTGACGAACTGATTCGCTCAGCCGTTCCGCCACATGCGTCAACAGCAGGTCGCCCACGGTATGTCCGAGGGTATCATTGATGATCTTAAAGCGATCCAGGTCGATAAACAGCGTGGCAAGGTGCTGGTGGTGGCGCTCTGCGTAGGAGAGGGCATTCGACAGGCGGTCTTTGAACAACACGCGGTTGGCGAGACCGGTGAGACTGTCGTAATAGGCGAGCTGATGGATGGCCCGCTCCGCCTGCTTCCGCTCCGTGATGTCCTGCGCCGTCCCGATCACGGTGATTTCGTCGGTCTCTTCTTCGCGCACCCCTTCGGCTTGCAGGTGGATCACGAAGTCGGTGCCGTTCGGCAGCACGATACGATGATCGATGTCGCAGGGCGTATGTTGTCCGACGAGTTTTTGCAGCGCTCCCGTCACCATTGAGCGGTCATCCGCATGCACGAGCGCGAGGAACGCTTCGAAGGTGCCCGCAAAATCCTGCGGGCGCACCCCGACCAGACGGCACAATTCATTCGACATGGTGAGGCGGTTGGTTTTGGGATTCCAATCCCAGTTGCCGATGCGCGCAATGCGCTGCGCCAGTTCCAGTCGGGACTCGCTGCGGATCAGCGCATGCAGGACATTGTTCGTGCGCAGCATATACCGGACGTGATGGCACAGAATGGTGGCGTTGACGGGTTTGGTAATGAAATCCGTGGCGCCGTGCTGGTAGGCCTGTCCGATGGACTGCGCGTCATCCAGGCCTGTGAGTACCAGAATGGGGACTCGTTTCCCGCGCGGCAGCGAGCGGATCCGGGAACAGGTCAGATACCCGTCCATATCCGGCATCATGATGTCGAGAATGACGAGGTCCGGCCCGATGGCTTCAAACTTGGCGAGTGCGTCCTTCCCGCCGGTCGCCTCGAGTACGACCATGCCGGCCGGTTCCAAAGCGTTCTTCACGAACAGCCGGGCGAGCGGATCGTCGTCGGCGATGAGGATCTTGGGATTCGCTTGGCTCATATGTCGCTATCACCTGTGCGTCGATCGGTCGGTTGAATCGCCTTGCCGCCTCCGGGCAGACGCCCCTCTACGCACTGGCCGGCCTGTCGTTGTGGCATTCGTATCAGCCTATCAAACTTTCCGAGAACTGCCAGATAATTAGCACTTGTCGAGCGGCTCGGGTGCAGGTCGACTTCCTAGGTGAAAGCGAGCGGCTCATGCGAGGTCCGGCATGAGAGACCTCAAGCCATCCCGCCCCTGTCCGGAGTGCCGGCGGATGCAGACTCTGTATGCGGAGCCTGCTCCATGGCTTCGCGAAGAATACCGCGGAGCAGCGAACGGACCCGGCTCATCAGGCCGCGCATGGTCAGCATCAAAAGGGTTGCCATTACGAGGAGCAGCGGTGCGATGACGAGAGCGACGTCCCGGCCTAGATCATCATCGGAACGCGGCGCGGCGGCTTCGGGTGGCGTCGCGACGGCGAGTCTGATCCAACCGACCACGCGGTTGTCCCGGCGGAACGGTTCCACGACAATGAAGGCCGGTCTCCCCTTTTCGATGCCGGGCGTCAGGACACCACTCTGTGCCCGGCGCGCCGCCAGCCAGGCTGCATCCTGAATCGTGCTCCCGATCACGGCGGGATTGCTGGAGGCGACCACCATATTGTCTTCCATGATGACGGCCGCCGCGAGGAGATTGGCCTGCTGGGCATGTTGTTCCAGCGTGTGCTGGACGGAGGCGAAATTGTCCCCGCTCAGTGACTCGCTGAACCAGGCGAGGGTTCGTGCCGTGGCACGCGCGCCATATTCCGCTGCCATGACGGCTGAGGCATTGCGTTGCGCCACGAGCGAACGATCATGTTGCGCCAGGAGCACGTAGAGCGCGGCGGCACAGAATGCGGACACGACGATGCTGACCAGCAGCGCCGGGAGCCAGGTTCGAGGCAATTGCGATGCGGAAGCGTCAGCCATGCTCTATCCTCCTTGACAGGAAGGGCGTCAGGCGCCGGGACTTTCCTGCGTATCGTGGGTCCGTTCGTAGGGGTGCCGAGTGAGCGCTTTGACGAGTCGCTGAAGGCGAGCCCATTCCTCAGGCGGCAGGGAGAGAAATTCGAGACCGATGCGCCCGTCTCGGCACCAGCGTACGACGGCTTGCTGAACGGTCAGCGTCGTCTCAGGGGCCGGGATATGGATGCGGAGCGTGAGTGTGGTGCCGGGATGAATGGCCGTCTGGCTGACGATGCCGCAGCCTCGCAACGAGAGATCGACCACGGTGCCTTCTCCCTCGACACGATTGACTGAACTGAAGGCACTCCGGAACTGCGCGGGAAACCGTTCGTGCTGGCGTTGTTCCATCGTGGGGCGGTGCTGATTGGGTGGCGACACGCTCTGCCTCCGGTTGCGCGGGAGCCGGGCATGTGTGCCGAATACATACGCTGTTAGCCCTTTATATTGCCGATTGGTTTGAGTTCCGCCACTTTTTTTGTGATTCCCGCCTGGTCCACCGTGTGCACCACTTCGGAAATATTTTTATAGGCGAGTCCGGCTTCTTCGGCCAGTCCCGACATGGACACTGCTTTGACGAGAATGCCGTGTTGTTTCATGTCGCGGAGCAGTTGCTCGCCCCGCACGGTGCGCTTGGCTTGGGCGCGAGACATGGTGCGGCCGGACCCGTGCATCGTGGACCCGAAGGTATCGTGCATGGCGCGGTTGGTACCGACCAGCAGATAGGAGCCGGTTTCCATCGAGCCGCCGCAAATCACCGGCTGACCGATCGCACGATAACAGTCCGGCAGTTCAGGACTCCCCGGCCCGAAGGCACGCGTGGCGCCTTTGCGGTGGACCAGCCACTCCCCGTCTGCGTACCGTTCTACCTTCGCAATGTTATGCGCCACATCGTAGATCAGCTGCATGCCGAGCGCATGCGGGGTCGAGTCGAACACGGCGGCGAAGGCTTCGCGGATTTGATGCGTGATGACCTGGCGATTCGCAAATGCGGTGTTGGCGGCACAGTTCATGGCGCCAAAATAATCCTGCCCTTCCGGTGAACGAAACGGCGCGCAGGCGAGCTGTTGATCTTTGACGGAGATTCCGTAGCGGCGCATCGCCTTCTCGAAGACCTTGAGGTAGTCGCTTGCCACTTGATGGCCAAAGCCGCGTGAGCCGCAATGGACCATCACCACGACCTGGTCGCGCCCGGTCAATCCCATCGTGGCGGCGGTGTCGCGATCGAAGATGTGCTGATCTGAGACGACCTGTACTTCCAGATAGTGATTACCCGATCCCAACGTGCCGAGTTGATTGATGCCCCGTTCGATAGCGTAATCCGTGACGTGCGTCGGATCCGCGCCGTCGAGGCAACCCCGCTCTTCGATGCGCTCCAGGTCTTCTTCCCACCCGTAGCCGTTGGCAATGCACCAGCCCGCGCCTTTGCGCATCACCTCGCGGAACTCGCGCCGGTTCACGTTGACGAAGCCGCGTGATCCCACTCCGGCCGGCACGCGGCGAAACAGTTCGGTCATCAGCAGTTCCAGTTTCGGCTGCACCTCGGAGCGCGTCAGGTCTGTACGGATCAGCCGCATGCCGCAGTTGATGTCATAGCCGACGCCGCCCGGAGAGATGATGCCGTCCTCCGGATCAAAGGCGGCGACCCCGCCGATCGGAAATCCATATCCCCAATGGCCGTCGGGCATGCAGAGCGCGTACCGATGGATGCCGGGCAGACAGGCGACGTTCGTGACTTGATCGAAGACGCCGCGATCCATCGCACCGAGGATGGCCGAACTCGCGTAAATCCTCGCGGGGACCAGCATGCCCGCCTTTTCGGACGTCGGAATTTCCCACAGGTAGTCGTCGATGCGGTTGACCTGCATGTCGGTGTTGAGAGTCATCGGTTCACTCACTGGGTGCGGAAACGCTGTGCGGAGGTTGCCATGCGTTACACATCTAACACCACCCTGGCCTTCCACCTGGTCCCGGTCCGCGTCACGGCATAGAGATGTTTGGTCACACCTTTGACGTCGGATCGAAGGTCCTGCGTCGTCTGATCCACCGGTGCGCCGACGAGTTCGGCATGGAGACGCCAGGCGGATTGGTCAGGCGTTGCGTGCACCGTCAAGGTGGCATGGTGAAAGACGACGGCCTGCGCGTCTTTCAAATAGACGAGCCGGTTCAGCCACTCGAACAGCAGCGTCTCGATGTCCGGTTCTTCCATGTCGAGGGTCTGTCGCCAGGTCTGAGTCACCGAAACGGGATCGGCCAGGCTCTGGATGAGTGCTTGTGTCGCGGCATCGAACAGCGCCGGAAGAGAATCGCCCTCAGCCTCGAAGGCCATATCGGCGACGGCAATCTCATCGAGGAATCGGAAGGTGCCCGACATGGGCGTCAGATGCGCGTGGCCCGTCGTCGTGCCGCCGCGAAAATCGCCCGGACCTGCTCGATACCGGGAATCGTATGCCCGAACGGCAGCGGCACTTTGCCTTTGAAAAACATACGGACACCGAGCGGCATGACGTCGAGCACGCGTCGCACGTTGAATCCGAGAACCTTGAGTGGCATCAAGGCTTCGTTCAAACGTCCTTCCTGGCGAACCAGATCGACAAATCCGGTGATATGGCGAGCGCCTTCGGCAGAGGTCAGACCATGCCGCAACGAGGAGCGGCGCAGTCGAATGATGGCTTCCATCGGCTGAACATCTTTCGGGCAGACCTGCACACACATGTTGCATCGCGTGCAATCCCAGATGCCGTCAGCCTCCTGGAGCGCGGTGAGCCGCACCTGTTTGGCATCCGCTGGTTCGCGCGGGTCCGCCACAAATCGAGCTGCTTTGGCGAGCGCCGCCGGACCGAGAAACCCGCGGGAGACTTCATGGGAGGTGCAGGCGGCCACGCACGCCGCACACATGATGCAGGCGTCCACGTTGTGAAACTGGTAACTGTCCGGCAGCAGGCGCAGTTGCCCCGATGAGCCGTAGCGTTTGGTCGGGTGAGTGATCGGCGTCAGCCAGGGCGTGACCGCCCGGATCTTTTCCCAGAAGGGCGCCATGTCGACCACCAGATCCTTGATGACCGGAAGATTCGGCAAGGGGGCGACGGTGATTCTGCCATGCCGCTCCAGCTCTTTCCGGATCGAGGTCCGGCAGGCCAGCTTTTGTGTGCCGTTGATCAGCATGGCGCAGGAGCCGCAGATGGCTGAACGGCAGGAATAGCGCAGCGCCAGGCGACCGTCGAGTTCGTTTTTGATGCGGATCAACGCTTCAAGCACCGTCATGCCTCGTCCAATATCGAGGCGGTACTCTTCCTGGTGCGGGTGCTGGTCGGTTTCGGGATTGAAGCGCTGGATCGTGAAGGTGAGGCGCATATCAGCGTCAGGCGTGAAACGTATCGCGTGAAATGAGGAACCGGCGCCCCGTCTCCATTGAGGGGCTGTTCGCCATGGGTTAGCCCAGTTCGAAAACCTTCGGGTAATTGGTCAGATTCCGGCACCCGTTCTTGGTCACGAGCACCATGTCTTCGATGCGTACGGCGCCGAGGCCTGGATAGTAGAGACCCGGTTCCACGGTGACGACATGGCCTTCTTGGAGCAATGAACCGGTCCGGCTGATGCGAGGCGCTTCATGAATGTCCAGTCCCACCCCGTGCCCTGTGCCGTGGAAGTAGCCTTGCATGCGACCATTGACCACCCCGGTCTTATAGCCGGCCTTCTCGAATCGATCACAAATGCCTTGGTGGATGACGGCCCCGTCCGCGCCGTCGCGAATTTTAGTGATGGCCTCTTCCTGCGCGTCCTTGACGGTTTGGTACAGCTTCTTCAATTCGGGTGATGGCGTTCCGCGAACCACGGTGCGCGACATGTCGGCAAAGTAGCGGGAGTTGGCCGATCGCGGGAACACGTCGAAAATGATGCTGCGGTGCGCCGGCAGCGGGCCGCTGCCTTCGTCGTGCGGATCGCAGGCCTGCTCCCCGCCCGCCACGATGGTATGTTGGGCGACGCACTCACATTCCATCAAGGCTACGTTGATGAGTTTCTTCACGCGTTCGGACGTCAGGACGGCTCCGTCGAGCCAGAGGACATGGTCGCGAATCTCGGCGCGGCGCAGGCTCTCGTGCGCTGCGGCGACCGCCTTTTCGGTTGCGCGCTGGGCCGCCTCGATGTGCCGAACTTCTTCGTCTGTCTTCACCACCCGGCTTTCATAAAACGGGTCGCGTTTTGTGCGCAGCCGGTACCCCAGTTCCTGGAGTCGTTGCGCATGAAGAAACGGAAAGGTCGGCGGCACGAGAATGTCATGTACTCCGGCGTCCTGTAGGACCAGATGGATGACATCGATATTGCCGGGATCTTTGATGCCCTGTGATTTCGCGCGTCGCTCCAGTTCAGAATAGGACACTACGCGATCGACCGTGGCCTGATGCCGGGCGCGATCCACTTCCAGGTCGCTCATGATCATCAGCCGCTCACCCTTCACCTCCAGGTAGATAAAGGGATCGGGCGCGATGAATTTCGTGGCGTAGTAGAGATTGGAATCGGTTTCGCTGGCGGCGATGAAGACTGTCGCGCCGGGTTCGGGGGTCGTCTTGTGGTCGGTGGAATGGCTCATGAGGTTGAAGCACTCAGCTCAATCGGATGCTATCACGCGCTCCGGAGGTGGTCAAGGCGCGGCGGTTGGCGGCGCGGCGGGAACGTCGACGGGCGGCGGCGCAGAGGGCGGTGTCTGGATTTCCAATGACGGATCGAACAGCGGCTCCTTCTCCTCCTGCGGCGAGAGAATGTCGATCGGCAGCATCACCGTATTCTTCAGCAGATCGAACGCGAGTTGCGCGACGCCGGTCAATCCGGTGGTAAAGGACTTCATCGGCATGTAGGTCACCTGCGGATCGTCAATCGATCCCTTGACTTGGAACAGGGCCGTCGCCAGGCCTTTTCGATCCCCCGCGACCAATCGTCCGAAGAGTGGAATCGATTTCAAGAACTGCGAGTACGATCCGAAGGGGCTCACCGCCCAGATCATGTCGAGTTGATCGGTGGGCATGTCGTAAGTGCCGACGGCCGAAATTTTCAGCACTGCGCTGTCTAGAATGATGTTTTGTGTTTTGACGAGCCCGTTCTGCACCGTGAGCGTGGCGCTGGCGCGGTTGTATTGCAGGCCTTCCTTTTCCAGATCCACTTTGCCTTGCAGCACGGCGGGCAGATTCAGGATGGAGAGAATTTTCCAAATGGCGCGTTTTTCGGTTTTGAGGATGCGCCCATCCTGCAGCACGAGTTCCACTTTGCCGTTGAGCGTGGGCAACACCCCGTGAGGATTGCGCCCATGTCCGCGCATTGCGCCCGTGAGTTTCATATCGCCGGTGACAGGTTGATCGTGCGCGCCAAGTAACTGCAGCAGCGCCTCGGCAGGAATGCCCGTCATACGGACGGAGGTTTCTGTTTCGGCCGGCTCGCCTTTGGGAAGCCGTACGACCATCCGCCCTGCCGCATGCCCGGTTCCCGATTGCGCGACAACTCGGTCGAGATCCAACATGCCGTCTTGAATGGTCAACCGGCCTGACAAGCCTCCGAACCTCAAGTGTTTGTAGAGGCCCTTCTCAATGGTGGCTGTAGCGCTGACCTGACTCGTCGAGGCGAGCGTTTCAAGAAATTCCCGGATCGGCGAGCGGTGGCCTTTCGGGATGAGCAGATCCAGGTCCATTTGCGCCGACTCGATTTTGACCGCGATCACCGGCTTGGTCGTCCAATTCTTCAAGGCACCCGACAGGCTCACATCACTGTCCTTGATACGGAAAGACAGTTGTTTGATGTCGGCAATGTTTTTGGAAAACTTCAAGCGAAGGTAGATGTCTTCCACCGCGCCGTCCACGCCCTTGAGCGTCATCAAGCCGTTGGTCAGCGCCAGCCAGCCACCGGCACGCCAGTTTTTCCACTCGGCATCGGAGCCCTTCACGTCCATGGAGACTTCGAGATTGCCGGCTTCAAACCCGCTGCGGTACACCCAGTCGGGAAGACTGGAGACCGATACCGTGCCTGTGGCGAGCGAGGCGTCGATGGAAAACTGATCACCAAGGATGATGCGGCCCTTCAACGGCAGCCGCAATGGAGGCACGACTAGTTCCAGGCGCGAAATCACCAGGCCGATACCTTTGGTGACGTCGGCGTCCATTTCCAATGATGCCGGCGAGCCTAAGGGCTTTTCGCCCAACGTCGGGAGCACGAGTTTGGCTTCATTCAGGCCGATCTCTCCACGCAAATGCGGCGCGCCGGACGGCCCCGAGAGCTGTACTCTGGCATTGACCATGCCGTAGAGCAGGTCGTCGGGAAAGGTGCCGGCCGATACCATTTGTCGCAGCTGCGAGGCGCTACCCTTGGCGCGGATGACAAAGTCCTGAAACACGCTCGGCGTGCCTCCGCTGATCATCCCGTTGAATTGCAGCTGCGCCTCCCCCACGTTGGCGGTGACCTGATCGAACTGCGCGCCGCCGGTTTGCGAGAATACGATACGGCCGCGCATGGCCGTGAGACGTTGCGGCAGCGACGGATTCAGGAGGCTGACCTGTTCGGCCAGCACCTCCCCGCCCGCGAAGGTAATGCCCTCTGGTTTGTCCAGCGGACCGACCAGCCGGAACGTCGGATGGGTCTGGCCTTCGATTTCCCGCGATTGTGCGAGCAGCGAGGTGAGCTTATCCGCGCGAATGGTCTTGGTGAGAAACTTCACGAGATCCGCGGCGCTCATGTCGCCGCTCACATCCAGTTCCATCCAGGGGCCGTCGTCCAGGAACGATACCAAGGCTTTGCCATCCGTGATCTGCAGTGAGCCGTAGGCGCCCGTCACCTTCCCGACCCGGATGCGTCCCGGTTCCACCGACACGGTCGCGGCCAGGTTCTGCGTCGGCACATGATCGTTGCCGATCAGGGCCATCCCCTTTTCAATGCGGAAATCGCCGGTTAACGACAACTGCGGGCTGGGCGCCGTGGCGCCGGTCAGCGTGGCGGAGAGAATTTCGACGGTGCCGCCCAACTGGCGCTGCTCGACGATGGCCGGCAGTTGAGCATGGATCCATTGCGCGGGAATCCTGGTGAAGAGCGAGCGGAGATCGATGGACGGCGCCGCGAAGGTGATGGAAAACGTGGGTTGCGAAGTCAGGAGCCCGGCTAGATTGGCCTTGCCCGTCACGGCCAGTTCATCCACGCGGGCTGCAATTTCGGTCAGCACCACGTCGTACCCGGCGACACCCGGTGCGACGCGAATTCGGCTGTGGAGACTGGCCCCTCCCTGCAGTTGCGGAGGAACCGGCCGGGGCCCGAAGAAGTCCGCCGCTTCCCGCAGGCGAAGATTCGTAGTCTCGATCTCGCCTTCGAATTGAAAGGCGGGCCGAACGGAATACGGCTCCTCGGCCGCCAAGGTCGAAGACGATTCGCTGAGTCCGATGGTGCCGGTGAGCGAGAAGGAAGAGGGCGCGCCATTCGCAGGCAGCGCGGCGGAAATGTGCAGGTCCCCTTCCGCCTTTCCAGGATAGACTTTCAGCGCCATCTCGACCGTTTCGAGCTGTGTGGTCCGGACGCCGTCCGGACGCGCCTCGTCCGTCACCGTGATGTGGCCTTTCTGAATGGTCGCTTCACGGATCTGCAACAGGCGGCTGAACATCTGATAGGCCGACTCGTCCTTGGCCGCTGAAGGCAGCCCGGCCAGCACATTCCAATGCCCCGAGCGGCTGCGAATGAGCGTCACGGTCGGTTCATTGAGGAAGATGCGTTTGGCGACGACCTGCTTTTTGAGTAACGGCAGCAGGCGCAAGACGATATCGATTTCCTTGGCGGCGAAGACGACGTGCGTCGGGTCGTCGTGGCCGTAGATGCCGACGTTGGTCAGCTCCAGGCGAATGCTGGGCAGCACCACGAGCTTGATACGGTCGACTTCGATCTTACGGCGCAGGCTGGTTTCGAGTTGCTGCAGGAAGAAATTCTTGAGGATGTCGACGCCGAACAATTCGCGCGAATAGAGGAGCAGCAGTACCCCCGCGACCACCAGGCCGAGCAGCGACAGCACTACCGTGCGGGGACGAACCCTCACTGACCCTCCTCTAAGTAGAGCAAGCCCGCAGTGTACTGGATGCGTACGCGGGAAATCCATACACAGGCGTGCTTTGAAAGGGTAAAACATGGATGGTGCATGCGAAACATCGCCGTGCCTCGCCTTTCACATTTCAGTCGTGCGTGTCAGGGGCTATAATGCGCCGGCCGCAGAGCGGCGGGATACTGGGGGAATCACGAGTGGGGCTCGACACAGGACCGGCACGACCGCGTTGGGGCATTCTCGCCCTGCTGTTTGCGATCAGCGCCGTCACGTACATGGACCGGGTCAACATTTCCGTCACGGCCCGGCAGATGATGCCCGCCTATGGCCTCACCGATCAGGACATGGGCTATGTTTTTTCGGCGTTCGTGTTCGGCTATGCGCTCTGCCAGATTCCGGGCGGACGCCTGGGTGATCGCTGGGGAGCGCGTGTGGTATTGGCCTGCGCCCTTGTCTGGTGGTCGCTCTGTACGGTGTTGACCGCTGTGGTCGCAACCCTGCCGTTGGCCACCGCAGTCGGGACGGTGGGGGCGCTGGTGATCGTGCGGTTCCTGCTTGGCGTGGGCGAATCGGTCGCCCTGCCGAATTTCAATCGAGCCGTAGCCGACTGGATGCCGCCGGGACAACGCGGACTCGGCATCGGTATAGCCATCGGCGGCATCGGCATCGGCGCCGCCATCACGCCCCCCCTCGCCTCCTGGGTCATGGTGAACTATCACTGGCAATCGGTGTTTTACTTGTCAGCCGTCATCGGCCTGGTGGTGGCGGTCCTATGGGTGTTTTGCTCGCAGGATCGGCGAAGCGGCAGCATGACGAAGGCAGACACATCCTCGACTCCGGTGCCGTGGCGGAAGATCGTTCGTTCCCGGTCGCTCTGGTGGCTCGTCGCGAGTTATGCCTGCCTCGGCTATGTCGCCTACATCTACATGAGCTGGTTTTATCTCTATCTGGTGAACGTGCGCGGAATCGATCTCTTGCGCGGCGGCTGGCTGGCGGCGGGACCCTTTCTCGCCATTCTTGTATTCTGCCCGCTCGGAGGATGGGTCACGGACCGGCTGGTGCCGGTTCTCGGTTTGCGCAAGGCCCGACTCTCCATCGGCATGATCGGCATGGCATTGGCGGGTATGTTGATCGGGGTTGGTGCGTGGGTGGAATCCCACACCATGGCGATCGTGTGCCTGTCGCTCGGTGCCGGATGGCTGTATTTTACCGTGGGCGCCTATTGGAGTGTGACCACCGACCTATCCAAGACCCATGCAGGGACTTTGTCCGGCGTCATGAATACGGGCGCCAACGTCGGCGGCGTGATTTCACCGAGCCTCACCCCCTGGCTGGCTGATCACTGGGGCTGGACGGCATCGCTGCTGGTGGCGGCCGGCATCGCCATCTGCGGCGGCCTCATGTGGATGAAGGTTGATCCGACGGAGGAATTGAGGGAGTGAGATCCCCTCACTACTGCACTCTCAACTGCTATCTCACTTCCCCGTTTCACTTGCGGAATACATCTCGATAGCGACTCGGCTGACTGCGCCAGTACTGTTTCGGCGCCTTCACCTGAGCTCCCAGATGCGCTGCCGCGTGCCAGGGCCAGCGCGGATCGTAGAGGACGGCTCGCGCGAGTGCGATCATGTCCGCATCACCTTTGCTGACAATTCCTTCCGCCTGGTCGAAATCCGTAATCAGACCGACAGCAATTACCGGCATCGAAACAGCCTGTTTCACCGCACGAGCGAGCGGGACCTGGTAGCCGGGACCCACAGGAATCTGTTGCCGCGGATCGAGCCCGCCGCTGCTGATATGAATGGCCGCGCATCCGCGTGCCTCCAGGGCCTTGGCGAACACAATGGTCTGCTCGATGTCCCAGCCGCCCTCGACCCAGTCGGTGCCGGACACACGAACCGTTACAGGCCGATCAGGTCGGAAGGCGGCACGCACGGCCTCAAAGACTTCGAGCGGCAAGCGCATGCGATGTTCGAGGCGCCCACCATATTCGTCATCCCGGCGGTTCGAAAGCGGTGAGAGAAACTCGTGGAGCAGATATCCATGGGCAACATGAATCTGCACTCCGTCGAGGCCAAGCCGCGCGGCGCGCCGGGCCGAAGCGGCGAACGATTCGCGGATGCGAGTCATAGCGGTGCGATCTAATGCCTTCGGCGGATGCTCCCCGCTGGCAAACGGGATCGGCGACGGAGCGACGGTCTGCCACCCATGCTGGTGGTCGGGAGGAAACTGGTCCCCTCCTTCCCACGGCACATCAGTCGAAGCCTTTCGGCCTGCATGGGCCAGCTGGATGACGAGAGGAATATCCGACCAACGGCGGATGCTCTCGATCGTGCGCGCCATAGCTGCTTCAGTGACATCGTTCCAGAGCCCGGTATCGGCGTAGGTGATGCGTCCTTCCGGCTCAACGGCGGTGGCCTCGATGGTCAGCGCCGCCGCTCCGGAGAGGGCGAGGTGGCCCAGGTGAATCACGTGCCAATCGGTCATCTGCCCCTCGACTGCCGAGTACTGGCACATCGGCGCAATGACGATCCGGTTATCGAGTGTGAGACCGCCGATTTTTATGGGTTCGAACAGTTTTGGGGGCACTCGTACTCCATCTTGTCTAGGTGGCGCATGAGGTGTGTCCTTCGGACCACGTCATCGCTCACGCGCGTTTGACTTCTGCCGGTTGCGGCACGCCTGAGCTATCAAGCTGGTAGGCGTACGCTTCTTTCATCTTCACGTTGCCGCTGTCGGTGTAGACGAACAGGCGTCGGCCGTCGGTGCGGGTCTTGACGAGGCCGTAGGCCGTACGGCTGAAGCCATAGAAGGGGCCGCGTGTCTTGGCTTTTTTCTCGTCCTGCAGGCGGGAGAGACCTTCTACTGCAAAAAACGCCACCAACTCGGTGGCGAAGATGAGCGGCTCGGGCACACGCGACCATTTACCCAGCGCGCCCATGAGGGTCGCGCGCGGATGGATGTATTCCTTTCGTGCGCTTTCGTCCCCGGAGGACACCACGCTCACGATCGGTGATACCGATTGAATAAACGCGCCGGAAAAATCGGCCGAGCCATGGTGCGGCACTTTGAAGATTTCCGATCGCAGATTGAGCCTGCCCTTATTGTGTTCGCGGGCGAGGAAGCGGCTGGCCTCGTCGTTCAGGTCGCCTGAAAATAAAAAGCTGAATCCGCCGTAGCTCAGGCGCAACACGATGGAGTGTCCGTTGATGGTGTGGGAGGCGGAGTGGCCGGTGAAGCCTTCGTTGCTATCGTTGAGCGAGTCATGACCGATGCGTGGGCCTGAGGGAGGTTCGCCGAGAAAACGTAGCGCCGGTTTGCCGCCGACATCCGTGCTGATGGGGCCTAACACGTCGATGCGCAGGTCGTCCCGATTGAAGAAGTCGAAGGCCTGGGTATCGCCGAGTTGCAATCGGCGGAAGGTAACCGGGCTGCGGCTGTTGTAGGTGGTCAGGGTCTGCTTCCATTTCTGGAACGGCTCGTTCATCTCCTGGTCGTCCACCTCGAGCAGGTTCTCCTCCAGGCCCGTGAGGTAAAGCTGCCCGCCTACCGTCTTGGTCGGTCCGAGGAGCTTGGTGTCAGGCACGGCTTTGTTGTTTATTTTGGTCGGCCGTTTGACGAGACCGTTGTGGTAGATGCGCTGCGGTTGCATGAAGAGCTGTTTGCGTTTGGCCTTGTTGGTTTCGGATTTGAGGATCTCACTGAGGCCGGAAAAGTGATCCGCATCGCCATGCGTGACGACGATGCAGTCGATAGGTTTCGGCTGCTGGAGGCTGGTGTTGCGGAAGCGCCCGGCCAGATAGCGCGCGAACATCTGGTTGTCGCCGCCGTCGATGAGGATGATTTTGCCGTCCGGCGATTCGACGACCATACCGTCGCCCTGTTGGACATCGACGAAGTTGACCTTGAGGACCTTGTTGTCCGCCACGGGCCGGACCACATCGGCCACCTTGATGCCTGAAGATTTGGTCGGTTCGATATAACCGGTGACGGATTCGGGGAGGATGCTGCCGTCGGCTTTTTCGCGAAAGAACGTGATCGTGACTTCAAGGTAGGTGGCGGCCTGTTTGACCACCGTGATTTCATCGCCCCAGGCAATCGTCCGGATGTATTGTTTGCGGCCACGTTCTTTCCACACATCGGCCAGATCGACGTTGAGAACGGCTTGTTCAGGCATCACATCTCCCCTTGCAGGCGGTAGCGGCTGGTCTCACGCTGGTGCATTGCGGCGGTCCGATGATTGTCGGCGACAGAATACGCCGTTCATCGGGAGAAATCACGCCGGCCTCCCTCTTGCCGATGGAATCGCCGGCCTGTTACATTTGCGCCATGACTATGCAATTTCAGAAAAAAGATCCACGCGCCACGATCAGCACGCCCTTCGGTGAAATCCGGATTCGTTTTTACCCGGACGACGCCCCGCGCCATGTCGAGAACTTCATCAACCTGGCGAAGATGGGGTTTTATGACGACACCACGTTCCATCGTGTGGTGCCGGGCTTCATCATTCAAGGCGGTGACCCGTTGAGCAAAACGCCGGACCGCCTGTCACACGGCACCGGAGGACCCGGCTACTTCCTCAACCCCGAACCCAACGACCGGCCCCATAAGCGCGGGGCGATTTCGATGGCGAAGATGCCTCGCGACGGCAACAGCACCCGCGACTTCAACGACAACGGTTCTCAGTTTTTTATTTCCCTCCAGGACAACGGCGGCCTGGATCGGCGCTATTCGATTTTTGGCGAAATCATCCGGGGCATCGAGGTCATCGACATGATCGCGAAGATGCCGTGCGACGAGCGCGACAACCCGCTCGAGCCGATTCGTATGAAGGTGACGGTGAAGGAATAGTCGCCTGCGCGACCACGCGTGGGTGTGTAGTCGACGAGTCTGCCACCTGATCTCATCCATTGTGACGATCCCCTTCCCCTTACCAGGTCGGTCGCTGATACGCAGTGTGGGACCTTGCCTGCTGCTCCTCACCGTCTTGCTGTCAGCCTGCGATGGTCAGCGATCACGCCTGATGACGGAGCAATACCCCTCCTATCCCGAAGGCGTGCGTTGGGCGATTGATAAGGGGAACATTCTGCGCGGCATGACGGAAGATCAGGTGTATCTCGCGCTCGGCACACCGGTGTGCAAAAAGGATGTCGAGGATGAAGGGCGGACCGTCACGGTCTGGCTCTATCCACCGATCGGGCGCAACGCCTGCATCACCAGCGCTTTTCGTGTCTATTTCGAGCAGGGCGCCGTCACCACCTGGGATCGCTACACCACGCCGACGAGATATACCGATCCGGTCGGCGGCGTACCCGCATACTAGCCGGCTGTCCACAAAGGCCGCCCAGCATCGTTCTCGGTCGCTCGTCTCCCTGCGACGTACCGCAAGGGTACGCCTCAGTCGCCGTGCTTCCTGCGGCCTTGCTGGACGGCCGTTCTGGACAGCCGTTCTGGACAGCCGGCTATCAGGAGTGGTGAAAAAGCCTCCCAGCTTTGTTCTCGCGTCGCTTCGATCCTCAACGTACCGCAAGGGTACGCCTCGTCCCTTCGCTCGCTGCGGCCGCGCTGAGCGGACTTTTTGACCCTCCTGTGCCATGCCCCGCGGAGCGGAAAGCATAAAGAGGTGAAAGATGAACGGACACATGTGCACTGACAGTCGCACGACGTTTATGAGATGTGTTGAGCTGTCGGAATATAGTGCCGGTTGCTCAATAGGTCATTCGGCGAAGCCGCAGGCAGGACAAAAGCGGCGGCTTACCTTCGGGATACGTTGAGGATGATTGCGAGGGAGGAACAACGCTGAGGGCCTGTTTTCAGGAAGCTTCCGCAGAACGGTCAAAACGACTGTTCACCTAGGCCGCAGCAAGTGAAATAGCGAGGCGTAGCCCTGCGCTACGTTGAGCGAATTGAACGAAGTGAGAACGACGGGGCGATGTGAAAAAATCAGCAGGTTGCTCAAAAAGCCGTCTGCCGAGGCCGCAGGTGAGGCAAAACCGGAGGCGTAGCCTCTGGCTACGTTGAGGATTTTGGCGAGCCGAGAACGAAGGTAGGCGGTTTTTTTCAGCAGCCTGCCCTAAAAGAAGGCCATGCTGGCGTAGGTCACCGTCGAATTATACTGATCCGTGATTCCGCGATCGTACCGCAGCACCTGCCCCGTTTCCGCCTGAATCAACCGCAGCATCGAGTAAATCGGCGAGAACCCGGAGATGCGGCGCTGATCGTTTTCCTTCTGAATGAACTTGGCGAACTCTTCCGGGTCGCGATTCTCGACATGTTTGAGCATCTCGAGATCTGTCTGCATACAGCGGTGGAAGGAGAAGTCCGTCGGCGGAGCCGAGTCGCCGTAGCGCATTCCGATGTGGGCGAGTTCTGCGCCGACCACGACACAGTAGGTTTTTTCGGTGGCGATGAGCGCGTCTTT
>WBZX01001612.1_pt1 | contig 16717 bp, 18 predicted proteins | sample 5204211 | NCBI WGS metagenome assembly WBZX01 (sample SAMN12344362, study PRJNA552823) | activated sludge metagenome | biome: Activated sludge suspended growth; feature: Nitrification reactor; material: Wastewater; isolation source: activated sludge from nitrification reactor of wastewater... | reverse complement strand
CCACGGGGGCGGCTGACGTCGTTTTCGCCTTGCCGTTGTCCACGCTACGTCCACATTGGCGCGGACAAAATCCGAGAAATGACACACGTGTAGGGCGGAGGCGTAGGGCTTCCGGCTACGTGACAGGTCTCAGCCCTTTGAGGCTGGCGTCTGGCCAAGCAGGGTTGTTCCAAGGGCACACACGTCGATTGAGTCCCTCGGCTGACAGGGGTCAGGACTTCACGAGGCTGGGCCGGAGCGTTCGTCGTGGAGTTGGTGGTAGAGTTCTCGCCCGTAGTAGTTGAGCTTGAGGTCTTCGGCCCCTCTCTGGCTGACAGACACCCTCTCCCCTTCGACCTAAGGACTACCTGGGCGATGGTACGCCCGGGCCGCAGGCCCTCTGCGCTACAGGGACAGCAGGAAGCGCACGTAAGGCTGGTCCTCTGGAGGACTGGACTCGTCGGCCATCGGGAACGTGCGGAAGCTGAACGCGATCGAGGCCTGGTTCCTCGGGTGGACGAGCCAATCCACGGTTCGCACGCCGCTGCCGCGGAGGTCGTCGAGCACAGCCTCTACAACCGCCGTGGCGTACCCGCTGCGCTGGTACCGGCGTTGGATTGCCGTGACCATGAGGTAGCGGTGGCCGTCGATCACGTCGCCGATCTCGTCTACGAGCAGGTGGTGGGCGATGACACCGACGAGCTCGCCTTCTTCCTCGGCGACAAGGACGACCCGATCATGCTCGGATGCGGTCGGATCGCTGACCCAGCCCCACAGGCCGTCCACGATCTCCGCGACCTCGCCAAGAAATGGTTCGGAGGTGTCACCGAGGTCGAACGCCTCGAACGCTGGCGAGTCCTCGGCTCGCGCCTGCCGGAGGATCACTTGGAACGCGTGACCGTGTGCTTCGCCTTGCCGCTTGGCTGCCAACGATCGCCAGCCGACGTTTGCTTGGTGCGCCGGTAGCCGCCGTTGGCCAAGCTCGCCTTGGGCTCCCGAACCGACTCCAGCGCATCTGACAGCCGTTTGACCGTGGACCAGCGTGCGTCGAGGTGGCCGTTCTCGATCTTGCTGATGTCGCCCTGCGCGATCCCAGCCAGCTCGCTCAGCTCCGCCTGCGTCAGACCGAGCTCCATGCGGCGCTCGCGGATGAGGTCACCCGGTCTCGACGGCAGGGACGCCAAAAGAGCGGAGGTCGATGCAGTCGACATACCCTAGGACAATATAGGGAATAGCCCATTGCCACAAGGACGGCGGCGGCCCGCTGGTCAAGCCCGCTCGGCCGAACTGGTGACCCTCGACGGACGTCGCCCAGGTCCGCACCACGTCCACAAGGACACTCGAAACGAGGCAGCAGCCTGCGGATGTGGCCCGCACGTAGGTCACCGGTGGTCAGCGATGGGTGGACAGGTAGGTGGCAACCGCCTCGACGTAGGCCGGGTAGGTCTGTAGGGCCAGGCCGACCGCCGCGGCAACCAGATCGGTACGGATGTCGACGTATTGGTGCACCAACACGTTGCGCATGCCAGCTGAAGGAGCGAGCCTCTCGGCCAATTCGCCAGGGACGACCCCGCAGTCGGCCAGGTCGGTGAAGGAGCTTCGTCCGGTCTCGGGGGCCTTCCCCCTCAAGGCCACGACGACGTGCCCGTTGACGTCGACGGCGAGGTCAACGATCACCTGGAGAAGGCGCTCCGCTGCGGCTCGCAGCAGGGAGTCAGCGTCGAGGTCTTGCGCGCTGGTGTGCTCTAGGGAGGTGAGCCGATCGAGTGAGTCGCGCAGTAGCCGGAGCCGGCGTTGGACCGTGTCGTGGTCGAGGTGAGCGGGTGTCACCCGGCCAGGGCTTCCAAGTCGAGTCGTCGCAGAAAGGCGGTGTCGCGACGGTGTGACAACGCCGCCATCTGGGCTTCGGCGAACGCCCCGGGGGCGTGTTCGTAGAGCGGGATGCCACAGAGTGCTTCGGCGTCGAGGACGGGGTGGTTGCCGTCGACGACAGCGACGTCGACCCGATCGAATCCGGTGGTGCGAACGAGCAGGTCGATCAGTTCGAGAAGTCGGACCGGGCCGTTGAATCGGGCGGCGACGTCGAGGTCGTGAGGTTCGGTGTCTGGCACCTGTGCAGACTCGCGAGCAGCGGTGCTGCCGAAGATTCCCAGTAGGTCGACTCCCAGTGCGGCGAGTTCGTCGTCGAGGTGGCCCTGTTCGGCCGCTTCGATGAGACGGTCACGTGCCTCGGTTGCCGTCACAGACATGGACCAAAGCGTAGATGGCTCGCTGTGCGGCCGGGCGACGATTCTCCCAAGGCCTCTCTTTGGCCGAACCTCCCAACGTTGTCGATCGGGGTGACCTTGGCCGGATCACCAGTCGGTGGGTGCGTAATCCTTCAGGAACTGACCCCAGACGTGAACGCCGGTGTTGGCTCCGTCGATGATCGGATCGACGATTCGTGCCGCCCCGTCGACGATGTCCAGAGGTGGGTGGAACCGGTGCTCGGAGGTCTTCCGTTCGGCGATGTCGGCGGGATCCTCATCGCTCACCCAGCCAGTGTCCACACTGTTCATGTGGATGCCATCGGCCTGGTAGTCAGCGGCCGAGGTTCGGGTCATCATGTTGAGCGCCGCCTTGGCCATGTTGGTGTGGGGGTGCCGGGTCGTCTTCATGCGGCGGTAGAACTGCCCCTCCACCGCCGACACGTTCACGATGTGTTTGTCCCGCTCCGGCGTTCGCAACATAAGCGCCTTGAGACGAGCGTTGAGGACGAACGGAGCCACCGCGTTCACCAGTTGAGTCTCGAGTAGCTCAACCGACGACACTTCGGCCAGGGTAAGACGCCACGAGTTCCGCCCCCGAAGGTCGACCTGCTGGCGGTCCTGATCCAGTCGGCCGTCGGGAAAGAGATGAGGCATTGGCTCGGCGTCCTCGGCCAGGAGGACGGCCTGGCTCATCTCCGCCGCGGTCATGATCGCCTCATCGAGACGTTCGACCGCGGCGGGTCCGACGCTCGCAACGGTGAGCATCTCGGGCCGGCGAACCCCATCGAAGCTGCCGAGAAGGCCACGAGCCGGGCCCGGGATGTTCGACAGGGGACCGGACTCCAGTTCCATCATGTGGCGATAGAACTCCGGTGGTCGGCGGACCGTCTGGCAGGCGTTGTTGACGAGGTAGTCGAGCCGCCCGTGGGTGGTGGTCAGGTGGTGGCACAACGCCTCCACGCTGGGGGTATGACGAAGGTCGAGTCCGTGGATCGTGAGGCGGTCTCCCCACTGGTCGAAGTCCGATTCGGCTGCGTAACGGAGCGCGGCATCACGTGGAAAGCGAGTGGTCACCACCACCTCGGCCCCGGCGCGCAGGAGCTTGATACCCGCCTGGTAGCCGATCTTCACCCTTCCGCCGGTGAGCAGAGCCACCCGACCCGACAGGTCGGCGGACTCGGTCCGCTTGAACTCATTGAACTCCGCGCAGCTCGGGCACAACTGATCGTAGAAGTGGTGGATCTGGCTGTAGTGGGTCTTGCACACATAGCAGTGACGCTCGGCGGTTCCACCTGATCGGCGGGGACCACCGGAACTGATCCCGAGATGTCCAGGTGCTTCATCGGGGTCGCCATCACCGGTTGTGATCACATTCTCGGGCGGGAACACATTGGGGGTGGTGAAGACCGGCTTGGCCCGCAGAGCTCTGATCCCGGTCTGGGACAGCACTTCCTCCTCGCGGTCAACCTTGTCGGCCCGAGCCTGGCGCCGTCGGGCCTTGGCCCACGTCCGACGCTGTTCCACGTCTGGGCAGAACACGTCGCCGGCTGCGTTCACCAGGCGGGCCCGTTCCTCGGCGGTGAGGACGTCGAGCATGGTGCGATCCCCGGCGACTGACTCGAGCAACGCCGTCGCATCGCGCAAGCGCAGGGTCAGATCGTCGTCGGCCATCCGATCAGAATGACAGCCAGAACGGTTGGGTCTGGAACCGGGTTCTGCTCGGCACTGTCGGGCCTGGAAGGCTCGGCGTGATGGCTGTGGTGATGGTGGACGATCTGGACGACCCGAGGTTGGCCGACTATCGGCACCTGCGCGAACCGAACGTGCGGGCGCGCGTTGAACGAAACGCCGGGATCTTCACGGTGGAGGGTTGGCTGTCGCTGGAGGCCCTCGCCGAGTCGCCTTATCTCATCCGGTCCGCGCTGGTGGCGGCACAGCACGCGGACCGGGCCGTTTCCATCGTGGGCCAGGACGTCCCCGTCTATGCCATCGCCGAGTCGGCTCTGGAGTACGTGACCGGGGTGCATTTCCATCGGGGTGTGGTGGGCGTGGCCCCGCGACCCACGCCGGCGACGGTGGAGGAGGTGGTGGCCGACGCACGGCGGGTCCTGATCGTCGAAGGGGTGAACGACTACGAGAACCTAGGGGCTCTGTTCCGCAACGCGTCGGCCTTCGGGGTCGATGCCGTGATCCTCGACCCGACCACGGCAGACCCGCTCTACCGTCGAAGCACTCGAGTCTCCTTGGGCCACGTGCTGCGTGTGCCCTTCGCTCGGGTCGACAGGGAGGCATGGCCGACGGTTCTGGCCGACCTGGCGGCCGATGGCTTCGAACTTCTGGCCCTCACGCCGTCACCCGACGCTGTTCCCCTCAGGAACGTTGTCGAGCAGGGTGCGGATCGCTTTGCGGTGCTGGTCGGGGCCGAGGGCCCAGGATTGAGCGTGGCGGCGATGACCGCCGCCACGCATCGGATCCGGATCCCGATGACCGAGGGCACCGATTCGGTCAACGTCGCAACCGCGGCCGCCATCGCTCTGGCCGCGCTGTACGAGCGCCACAGCTGAGCGGTCCGGCCGGCCGAAAATTGAGCTCGGTGGAGGCAGCGGCGGATAGGTCCAGTCGTCGTCGCTGTGAGGGGTGATCAGACCAAGGCTTCGCGTCGGTTTGGCCATGCCGTACTTGTGGGTCGGTCCGCCTGCCGGCGCACCTCCTAAGGAAATCCGACCTGGCCGGTCAGGACGCCCAACAGAACGGGCAGACGTCCAGCCCGCCGTCCAAGGAGTGACACCATGGCCAGCACCACCACCCCAGATCTCACCTCCCGTACCTCCCGTGCAGACATGGCCGGTAGATCCCCGGTCCTCTCTCGTCGCTTGTGTGCCCTCGGCTTGGCCCTCGGAGTTCCGATCGTGCTCATCGGGTGTTCGACCGGTGGCGACCAGGCGAAGGTGGCTGCGGCAAAGGTGCCTGCTTCGGCCGTGGTGACGGCGCCCAGCTCGACCGTTGTCGCATCGCTGGGTGCAATGGTCGGGGCCGACAGGGGAGAGGCCTCTGTCGCTGCACCACAGGTCGGTTCAGTCGATGGGGGCCAGGCCCAGGTGTCGACGGACACCACCGGCGGCGGATCAGGCAGCACCGACGGTGGTTCGGGTGCCGCTCAGTCGCCGACCACCGTCGCGGCTCCTGCGCCGGTGATCACCAGCTTCACCACACCGGATTCGATCGACTGTCACAATGGAGACTTCCAGGAGTTCACGGCCGCGTGGACCACACAGAACACCGTGAAGGTCACGATCTCCATCGACGGACCCGGGGTCTACAACGAGTACTCGGCCATCGGCGAGGCATCCCTGCCCTTCAATTGCTCGAGTGCCCACACCTTCACGCTCACCGCTCACAGTTCAGATGGGCGATCCACGACCCGCTCGGTCACCCTTCAACCCCGCAACGTCCAAGCCGACGTCTAGATGACGCGGTCGTAGACCCACCAGTTCGACCAGGTCATCCCAGTGGTCGAGCACCTCAGGGGCGATGCGAGGTCGCTCCCGGGCGTCCCGCCACGCCCGGGCGGTGCCGGTTCCGACGTTGATCAATTCCATCACCAACCCCTGGGCAGCCGGGTAGGGCTCGAGACTGCAGTACCGGAAGTCGTCGAGGATGTCGGCACGATGCAGCCCCCACCCCGGAATCGGTCACCGCGGTAGCCCGCACCGAGTCCGGCGTCGGCGCCTTCGTCACCGATATTGGCGGACCTGAACGCTGGCGCGCCCGCGGGCGCGCCAGCGTGGGCGGAGGCACGGAGGTGGCTCGGCCAGGGGTTCGAGCCGGCTTCGCTGTCAGCTTCGTTTCCGGGTTCGCTCGTGGCTTCGTTGTCACTCCGCCTTCTTACGCTGGTCGAGCGGAGCTCGACCGAGGAGGCATGGCGATGGCCACGGCGGAGAACAACACGACCAACCGGTTCACCACCGAGCTGGCCGATGTGCCAGCAGAGCGGTTGGAGGCCGATCTCATCGATCTGGCTGGGCGGTTGTCGGCGGGCACCTTCGAACTGTTGGTGTTGGTGGGTGAGCTCGATGCCCGAGGGTTGTGGGCCCGTTGGGGTGCCTTGTCGTGTGCGGCGTGGCTGGCCGAGGTGTGTGACATCGAGGTGTGCACGGCCCGCACCCAGGTCCGGGTGGCCCGAGCCCTACGCACCTACCCGGCGTTGGCTGAGGCGATGGCTAATGGTGATGTCTCTTACGCCAAAGCCAGGGTGCTGGTCCCTCACCTCGCCGAATCCAACGTTGACGTCTTGTTGCATCTGGCGGTCACCAACCCGGCTGGGCGGCTCGGGGCTGCGATCGCGGCGTGGTCCCAACGCAACGAAGACCCCGAGACCATCGCCCGCCGTCAGCACGAAGAACGAAGCGTGTCCTGGCGTACCGAACCAGACGGGATGGTGACCATCACCGCCCGTCTCGCCCCCGCAACCGCCGGAGCCGTGTGCGCGGTGATAGACGCCCACGTCACCCGGTCCGCCGCGCCCGCGGGCGCGTCACTGCCCCAACAACGCGCCGACGCACTGGCCGAGATCGCCACCAACGGCGGCAGCAACGTCGACGTCGAGGTGGTGATCCACGTTCGAGGAGACGCCACCACCCTGGCCGACGGCACCCCCATCAACGACCACGTCGTAGCCCGACTGTTGCCTCAGGCGTTCGTTTCGTTGCTGCTGGTCGACACCAACCGCCAACCAATCGATGCCAGCCCCCGCCGCCGCACCCCGACCCGACGCCAGAAACGGGTCGTCGACGAAACCAACCCAGAGTGCGGTCATCCCGGTTGTCGGGCCCGGACCTTCCTCCAATACGACCACATCCAGCCTTACGCCCAAGGCGGCCCCACCATCGTCGCCAACCTCCAACGCCTCTGCGGCCCCCACAACCGAGCCCGAACCCAAGCCTGAGCCGGCGGGCGAGTCCTGCTGGGCTCTAGGAGACGGCCAGTACCCGAAGCCGGGTGTGGCGGGCGATGACATCGAAATCTCGGTCTCGGTGAAGGACGGGGAGGTCCATGCGAATGGCGGTGGCGGCGACCTGGCAATCGAGCAGGTTGCGCACCGTCTCGCCGCCGCGACGACATGCCCGGTGGATGGAGGCGGCCGCTTCGGAGTCCACCAGCGGAACCGCCGGTTCGACGTCGAAGGTGTCGAGCATTCGGCGACGGCGAACGGCCCAGTCCTCGGAGGTGCCGCCGATCAACAACTCCATGCGCACCACCTCGGGCACGACGATGGTGGTCTCGGAATCGACTGCCTCTACCAGGCGGCGATGCACGGCCGAGCCGGTGGACTGGAGGAATTCGATCCACGCCGAGGTATCCACCACCACGGCCTCGTCAACCACCTCGACCACCCGAGATGACCGGCCGCTCACCCGGCGTGGGCCGGATCGGCATCGCTGAGGGCTTCGACTTCGTCGTTGGTCAGATCGAACCCGGTGCCTTGCATGGCGAGCACCTCCGACCGCGTCATGGGCTCACCCACCAGCTTCTCCAGCGCCAGTTGGACGGCTGCTCGCTTGGAGTCCAAGCGGTAGCGGCGCATCGCCAACTCGACCAGCTCATCATCGAGCTCGATGTTCGTCCGGGTCACGTGCACCACGATACACCATGATGTGTGTGTCGACCACCCCCGGTTGGGATCGGCATCCGCGATGCGACCACGCAGGAAGTCGATGGCCTCGTCCTCCCACCAGAACGTGGACGGCGTGACCCGGTGCCACCGAGGCGAGCTCGCATCCACCAGATCAACCTCCCCTCACATCCAGCGACCCAACTTCGAGCCATGGTACCGAGACCCCGTTACCCTGCCGGCTGAACCGATGCCGAGAGACATCCAATCTTCGTCGGCGGGCGGTCAGCCCTATGCTCGGTCTTACCTGTGCGATCTGAGCGTGGCGTAGCCACGGTCCCATCGACGCTCAGGGGCGAATTTTTCTGATTGGAAGGTGTCCATTGTGATCAAGGAATTCAAAGAGTTCTTGCTGCGGGGCAACGTCGTGGATCTGGCAGTGGCGGTGGTCATCGGCGGTGCGTTCACGGCCATCGTCACGGCCCTGTCCAAGGGCATCTTGACGCCGCTGGTCGGCATGATCGTGGGCACCGACTTCAGCGACATGACCTTCACCCTCAATGGCAGCACCTTCAGCTACGGCATCGTGATCGATGCGGTGATCAGCTTCGTGCTGATCGCAGCGGTGGTGTTCTTCCTGATCGTGAAGCCGATGCAGGTGTTGGCTGCCCGTCGGGCCAAGGGAGAGGTCGAAGCCGACGAACCGACCCCAGAAGCGGTGCTGTTGACCGAGATCCGCGACCTGCTCCGCGCCCGCCAGTAGCTCGATCGGCACAACGGAGCGTCCGTCGGTACGGGGCCCGCACCCAAGTTCGACCCTGGTGAGCTCAAGCCTTCCGTAGGCGGGCGATCACTCCGTCGATATCTCGCTGGAGCATCTCGCGGCGCACGAAGTGCGTTCCCGGGAGCTCATGCCACTCGTGAGGTATGCCGGCCTGGTGGAGCAGACCCCGGAACTCGCGCTGGCCAGCCCGCACCGGTGTCTCGTTCACGTCCTCACCGAGCCCGCAGACCATGAACACCCGCTTGTTGTGGTAGCTCGGTACCCGTTGGCACGGGTTGTCGGCGGTGACCCGGGCCTCGTTCCAGAACGGAGCGCCATAGATCGTGCCTCCGGCCAGCTCCACTGCAGCCGAGCTGGTGTTGGCCCAGTGGACCACCACCCCGCCGTCGCGGCGCAGGCTGGCCGGTCCTGAATGGCTGCTCACCGACGCGAAGTGGCCGTAGTACTTGGCGGCGTACTTGAGGGCCCCGAAACCGCCCATCGAGAACCCAGATACGGCGCGCCCGTTGTACTCGGCGTAGGTGCGGAAGTTGGCGTCGATCCAGGGGATGAGCTGGTTGATGTGGAAGGACTCCCAGTTGCGGGGGCCAGCCAAGGAGAGGACCGGGTTCGAGTACCAGCCGGCCTTACCGCCATCGGGCATTACCACGATCAGGCGCTTGCCGGCGGTGAGGCCGCGGATGTCGTCGTTCATGTCGAAGGAACGGAAGTCGCCGAGACCGCCGTGGAACAGGTACATCACCGGGTACCGGCGCCAGCTCGTCGAGTAGTAGTCGTCGGGGAGCAGCACGTTCACGGCCGGCTGCCAGCCGATCTGGTTGGTGGCGAAGCGGTAGTAGTTCATCCGTCCACCGAACACGGCGTGATCGGTGATGGTCAGACCGAACCCGTTCGAGGCCGCCGCTGCGGGGGCAGCCCCCAACGCCAGGCTCCCGAACCCGCCCAGAGACGCCACCGCAGCGGCTCCTCCGACGGCTCGTAGGAAGCTTCGACGGTCGCTGCCGCCCTCGGTTGCCGGCACCTGGTGCTTGGTCAAGGTCATCCCCTTCTGGAGTGCACGTGTCGCAGGTCACGCGACGGGCTGGTGTGCTAACTATCTGTGGAGGGGCGGCCTAGTGCCAGTGCGCAGCGGGCCAACGTCGGGGTCATCAGGGGCCAGCAAAGGACTGAGGCGTCTAGACGATGCGAATCGAAGATCTGGACCGCCCGATGGTGCCCGCGAGCTACGCGGTGATGTTGCTGGACGCGGCCGCTGTTCACGGCGTCAAGGCCGATCAGCTCCTAGATGCGGCCGGCATCTCAGCCCAGCGGCTCGACGATCCCAGCGCCCGCGTTTCGGTCATAGACATCGCCGCCATGTTGGAGCGGGCCATGGCCCTCACCGGTGAGCCCGGTATCGGCTATGAGATCGGCCTGAGCAGCAGCCTCATGTCCCACGGTCTCATGGGGTTCGGCATGCTCACATCTCCGACGTTTCGAGAGGCGATCCGGTTCGGTACCGACTATCTCCAACTGCGGGTCCCGGTGCTGTCGGCAGAACTACGGGTGGACGACGACGTGGCTGTGGTGTCGGTGGTCGAGACGGTCCCGTTGGGAGACCTTCGACAGGTCCTGTTCGACCTCTTTCTGGTGAAGGTGGCTCGCATAGGCGGATCGGTGACCCAGTACCACTTGGGCCTCGACGACGTCGAGCTGTGGTTCGACTACCCCGAGCCGTCCTACTACCAGCGGTTCAAGGACCGCCTGCCGACCGTGCGTTTCGACCAGGGAGCAAACGAGGTTCGCTTCGATGCGGCCCTGCTGGACCGTCGGCCTGAGACCGCTGATCCTGCCAACGCCAAGATGGTGGAGGAACAGATCCGCCGCGAGGTCGACGAGCTGGGGATCTCAGATGACGTGGTGGGCCAGGTGCGGGCTGCGCTCCAGGCCGCGGAACACGGCTACCCCAGCCTTGCCGAGGTGGCCGACCAGCTTCACCTGTCGAGCCGGACGCTCAAGCGCCGCCTGGCCGAGCGCGCCACCAGCTTCCACCAGCTTGTCGACTCGGCGCGGCGAGCCGAGGCCATCAGGCTGCTCACCAGCACCTCCCTGTCGATCGAACAGGTTGCTCGGCGTCTGGGCTACTCGGACTCCAGCAGCTTCCGGCGCGCCTTTCAAGGCTGGACCGACACCACCCCGGGAGCCTTCCGGGACAACCGCGCAACGCCCGAAGGTGGCTCGGCGTAGAGAACCGGGCGTGAAACCAGCGCCCTCCGGGTGATCGGTGCGACACATCGAGACGGTCTGACCGCCCGCTGCTCGGGCCGGCAGCCCATCGGCTCTAACGTTGCGAGCATGGAGGAGGTCGGTGACAGCATGGCGCGGCCCGTTCCCGCATGGTTGGACGCCCTCGTCGAGCAGGGAATCGAGGCGACGGTCGTCTTCGATTCGGATCTGACCATCTCCTACGCCAACGATGCCGCCATAGACCTGCTGGGGTACACCTGGCCAGAGTTGGCGGGCATGGGCGCCCTGGACTTCGTTCATCCCGACGACCTGTCACGGGCCGGCGCCAACGTGACCGGTGTGGCCGCGGGAGCTCGGCCCGACCCTGGCCTCATGCGAATCCGCACCGCGGCCGGCGAGTGGCGACCCATGGAGCTGAACCCTCGCCAGATGGACCTGCCCGACCCTCCCGAAGGCCCAGGCTCGGTGCTGGCGGTGACGATCAGGGACCACCAGATGGAAGACACCCACTGGCGGTTCTTGGCCGAGTTGGCGTCGGGATCCGACTTCCCAAAGGCGGTGGATGGGTTCGCACGGGGGCTCTCGAGCAGCACCGACGGGGCGATGGGCGTCACGTTCGGGGTCGACGGATCCCGCCAGATTGTGGGGCCTCTGACCGCGGAGCTCGTCTGGCCCTGGGGCGACGAACTGCATCGGTTCCCGGTCATGGGCTCCAACCCAGGACATGAGACGACCTCGATACCAGATCCCGGGTTGGGTGTGGCTGAAGCGATGCCCCAGGCCGACCCGTGGACTCGGGCGATCATCACCGGCAAACCGGCATGGGCCGTGCCTGGCGTCTTGCCCGAGCCGCAGCGCACGATGGCTGAGCGCCTCGGAGCCGGCGTAGTGGTCGTGGTGCCGGTGCCGGACCCCGCCCACGAACTGCCTGCCCTCATCGTCCAGTGCCCGGTCGAAGAGGCCATGGGGGAGATCCACGCCGAGGCCTTGGCCCGGCGTCCGAAACAAGCGATGGCGATCGGCTTGGAGCGTCGGCACTCCCTGGCGCAGTTGCGCTTCCTTGCCCACCACGACCCTCTGACCGGCCTGGCCAACCGAGCCCAGTTCTTCGATCAGTTGAGCCAGCTCCACGAGACGTCGGGCGGCTATGGCGTCTGCTACGTCGATCTCGACCGGTTCAAGGAGGTGAACGACACCCACGGTCACCACGTTGGAGATGCTGTGCTCGAGCAGGTTGCCGCGATGCTGGTGGCAGCGTCGGGCCCAGAACACATGGTGGCCCGCCTCGGGGGAGACGAGTTCGCCGTCGTAATTCCATCGGCCGATTCGAACGTAGCGGCCGCGGTCGCGGCCTCGGTCGTCGAGGCCTTCACCGCCGGAGTGCAGGTCGAAGATGTGGCTCACGATGTCGGTGCGAGCGTGGGGGTTGCGATCGGCCATGCGTCCCCAGACCAGGTGGTCGCCGATGCCGATGCTGCCCTCTACTCGGCCAAGCGAGAAGGCCGCGGCACCTGGCGAGGTGCGGGGAGATCAGCGTCGGCCTGAACAGGTCGGTCCCCACCAGATGGCGAATCTCGGTCGGTGTCGGTGAATCCCGGAGCGTCTTGAGGTCCGCGGATCGGGCTGTTCTTGCGTCAGCAAGTTCCGGCTGCAACGGTTCTCGGCGATCAGCGTCAACGACGATGCGGAGGCAGACGTGCTCGACGAGAAGCTCGACGAGATCTACGACGAGGTCCTGCGACGGAACCCGGCCGAGCCGGAGTTCCATCAGGCCGTGCGCGAGGTGCTGGCCTCGGTGGGCCCAGTGCTGACCAAGTTCCCCCAATACACAGCCCAGAAGATCATCCAGCGGATCTGTGAACCAGAACGCCAGATCATCTTCCGAGTGCCGTGGCAGGACGACAGCGGCGACGTGCACATCAACCGTGGCTACCGAGTCGAGTTCAACTCGGCCCTCGGCCCCTACAAGGGGGGATTGCGTTTCCATCCGTCCGTGTCGTTGGGGACGGTCAAGTTCTTGGGGTTCGAACAGATCTTCAAGAACTCCCTCACCGGCATGCCCATCGGTGGCGGCAAAGGTGGATCTGACTTCGATCCCAAAGGTCGGAGCGACAACGAGGTCATGCGGTTCTGCCAGAGCTTCATGACCGAGCTGTACCGCCACATCGGTGAGTACACCGACGTCCCAGCCGGAGACATCGGCGTCGGCACCCGCGAGATCGGGTGGATGTTTGGCCAATACAAACGGATCACGAACCGGTACGAATCGGGCACGCTCACCGGCAAGGGTCTGTCATGGGGCGGGGCGTTGGTACGGCCCGAAGCCACCGGCTACGGCGCCGTGTTCTTCCTTCAAGAGATGCTCAAGGTTCAAGGCAGAGAGGTGGAAGGCCGGACCTGTGTGGTCTCCGGTGCCGGAAACGTCGCCATTCACGCCATCGAGAAGCTCCAACAGCTCGGTGGGCGGGTACTGGCCTGCTCGGACTCCCAGGGCTACGTATATGACCCCGAAGGTATCGACCTGGCCACCCTGCGACAGGTGAAGGAGGTGGAGCGGGCATCGCTGACCAAGTACGTCGAGTACCGGTCCGGCGCCGTCTACAACCGGCGGGGGAACATCTGGGAGGTTCCCACCGAGGTAGCTCTACCTTGTGCCACCCAGAACGAGCTCTCCGCCGCTGATGCCCGCCTGTTGGTGGCCAACGGCTGTCTGGCCGTGGCCGAAGGCGCCAACATGCCCACCACCCCCGACGGTCTCGAGGTGCTGCGAGCCGGCGGTGTGCTGTTCGGTCCGGGCAAGGCAGCCAACGCCGGCGGCGTGGCCACCTCAGCGCTCGAGATGCAGCAGAACGCGGCTCGTGACTCGTGGACCTTCGCCCATACCGAGACCAAGTTGGCCGAGATCATGTCGTCGATCCACGAGCAGTGTGCCGCCACGGCTGAGGCCTACGGTCGCCCGGGTGATTACGTGCTGGGAGCCAACATCGCCGGCTTCGTGAAGGTCGCCGAAGCGATGTGCGCCCTCGGTCTCATCTGAGCCCCATCGCCAGGCGTATAGGTCACCTTTTCTCCGTGGTTACAACCGTCAGGTATCGGGTTGGGATGCTGCGGTACGGCCCAACTCCTCGAGAGCGCCTCGCAGCGAACGGCTGACCCCTGCTTTCAGCAAGGGCACGAACGGGCGAAGGGCCGGGGCCGGCGTGAGCGCCATGGTGTAGGTGACGCGGGTCCGGTCATCACCGATGGGGGCCAACACCACCCGTTCCACTAGTTCTCGAAACAGTGCGGGCTTCATGGCCGTCCCCGTGAACGACCACACCTCGGGTTCGTCCCACGCTATGAACCGCTCGTCGACGGTGGTGCCACCTCGGAGGGTCACCCGTCGAGTTGAGCCGACACCTTGCTCGGTCTCAGAGGTCGGTTCACAGGAGGTCAGTGACGGCCCAAACCAGTTGGGCCAGCCCCGATGGTCAGCAAGCACGGCCCAGACCTGGGCACGGGTAGCGATGACGGTCACGGCCGCCTCGATGCGAACCGGAGCGGAGTCGACGAAGGAGAGGTCACGTTCCTGCATGTCTCCACTCTCTCATTTCACCCTGCTTAGGGTCCTAGCGGATAGGTCCGGTCGTCGTCGCGGGGAGTTTGCCTTCGGGCGGTCCGGAGCTAGGGCTGCGCCCACTCCGGGACGGTTCCGGTCTCGGGGTCGAAGTTGTCGAGCCAGTGGGCCAAACCGGCCGGGTCGGCCAGCTCGTCGGGTCGGTGACCGGGCAGGGCCGAGACGATCATCGCCGGCAACGCGACGAAGATGAAGCTGACCGACCACACCAGCAGGCGGATGTGGGCGTCGGGGCGCCACCACCGACGTTCATGCCACAGCATCACCCAAGTACCGACCAGCGCACACCAGGCCAAGACCAGGCCCGACACCCATGTGGCCCACGCATATCGCAGACGACCGCCGCCGTCGGGGCCCACGGCGGTTTGGTAGACCTCCCATGCCACCGACTTGTGCTCCACTTCCTCGGCCAGGTGCCAAAGGAACAACGTGGTGGCGGTCGGGTCACCGCCTCGCAGTAGACGGGTGCGCTTGTCCACCCACCGGGCCGCGGTGAAGGCGATGCACTCGAACCCGGCGGCGAAGGCCAGGCCGAACAACGTCGAACGGCGGCGGAGGCGGCCGAACAGCCAGGCCGTCATCCGCTCCACCATGGACAGCCTCGGGTACCGCTCTAGGAGCATGTCGTTGAACCGGCGGTGCTGGCCGTGGTGCTGTGCTTCCTGGGCGGCGTAGGCCGTGGCCCGCTCGGCCAGGTCGGGATCGACCTCCCGCAGCGTCGGGAGCTGACTGCGCACCGAGGCCACCACGTAGGGCTCCATGTGGGGCATCAGCAGCGACACCGCATTGGCGGCGATGGCCAGGTCGGGCTCACGGCGCGTCCACACCGGATCGAGGTCGGCGGGCCACTCGAACCGCACGCGCCGGATGGTGAGTGGCTCAGACACCTGACCCAATCGGCAGGACGAGCCACTTCGGGAGGGTCGCTTGGGCCAGACTCCAGCCATGTCTGACGTGCCCGACCTGAGCCGCAAGCCCGCCACGCCCGCCACGGTGGCCAGCAACCAGGAGGTGGCGTCGCTGCCCTTCGTCGCCGCGGACGACGGCGCCGACCGCGGACGGGCCGTGCGGGGCCGCGTGGCCCCACCCACGTCGCCACAGGTGGCCCACCCGGGGGGCTGGAACGTGTGGGACCTGGCGTCGTTCCACTTCCTGGACCAGGAGCCGCCCCCGGAGGTGAACCCGAGCCTGTGGCGCCAGGCCCGGCTCAACAACGAGGCCGGGTTGTTCGAGGTGGCTCCGGGCTTCCACCAGGTGCGCGGCCTGGACCTGGCGAACCTCACGGTGATCGAGGGCACCGAGGGCCGCATCGTCATCGACCCGCTCACCTCGGCCCAGACGGCCAAGGCAGCCATGGACCTGGTGGAGCTGCACCTGGGCCCGCGCCCGGTGACCGCGCTCATCTACACCCACAGCCACATCGACCACTTTGCCGGGGTGCGCGGGGTCATCGACGAAGCCGACGTGCGGGCGGGCAAGGTCCGGGTCATCGCCCCCGCAGGGTTCCTGCACGCCGCGGTGAGCGAGAACGTGGTGGCCGGCAACGTCATGAAGCGGCGCGCCTCGTACATGTACGGGGTGCTGCTGCCCCGAGACCCTCAAGGGCACGTGGACGCGGGGCTGGGCAAGGGCGTGCCACTGCTGGCCGATGAGGGGCTCATCGCGCCCACCGAGGAGATCAGCGAGACCGGCACCGAGCTGGTGGTCGACGGCGTGCGCATCGTCTTCCAGGTCACGCCCGACACCGAGGCGCCCAGCGAGATGAACTTCCACTTCCCGGACCACCGGGTGCTGTGCATGGCCGAGAACTGCACGTGCACGATGCACAACCTCTACACGCCCCGCGGCGCCCAGGTCCGAGACGCCCTGTCGTGGGCCAAGCACCTCCACGAGGCCATCGAGCTCTACGGCGACGTGACCGACGTGCTCTTCGCCAGCCACCACTGGCCCACGTGGGGCGCCGACGAGGTGGTGGCGCACCTGGCCCGCCAGCGCGACACCTACCGCTTCCTCCACGACCAGACCCTCCGACTGGCCAACCACGGCCTCACCTCGATGGAGATCGCCGAGGAGCTGCGCATGCCGCCCGAGCTGGAGGCCGAGCCGGCCAGCCGGGGCTACTACGGCACGGTCAACCACAACGCCAAGGCCGTCTACCAGCGCTACCTCGGGTGGTTCGACGGCAACCCTGCGAACCTCCACCCGCATCCGCCGGTGGCGGCGGCCCAGCGCTACGTCGACTTCATGGGCGG
>WBZX01001610.1_pt1 | contig 16719 bp, 17 predicted proteins | sample 5204211 | NCBI WGS metagenome assembly WBZX01 (sample SAMN12344362, study PRJNA552823) | activated sludge metagenome | biome: Activated sludge suspended growth; feature: Nitrification reactor; material: Wastewater; isolation source: activated sludge from nitrification reactor of wastewater... | reverse complement strand
AAAAACCCTTGCCGAATTGGAATCCGAGCTGGACCATCGCTTTCGCCGTGTGAACGACGATCCGATTCAATGCCAGATTCGCGAAGCGATTCGTCTGCAGCTCCGGACGACACATGGGGTGGCCGACAATCAGGAGGCGCCTCCGATCACATGAATCCCTCGGCCAAGGTAGATCTCCGGCGACGTATCGAGCAGGTCGGCGAACTGCCGACCCTGCCCCACGTCGTGCAGAAATTGGCATCGATGATCGGCCGCCCCAATATCTCGGCGGAGGAAATCGGCGCCCTGATCGAAAAAGACCAGGTCCTGTCCGCCAAGGTGTTGCGGTTGGCCAATTCGCCCTTCTACGGCTTTCCCTCACGTATCGCCTCGGTCGCCCACGCCGTCGTCGTGCTGGGGCTGAGTGTCGTCAAGGGCCTCACACTCTGTGCCACCGCGTTCGACATGATGAAGAACGCCGGCATGAACGACCTCTGGCGCCACTCGCTGGGTGTCGCCATGACGGCGCATATCCTGGGCGCGAAGGCCGGGATGAAGAATCCTGAAGAGGTGTTTGTCGGCGGACTGCTCCACGATATCGGGAAAGTCGTGCTCTACGTGAAATGGCCGGACGTCGGCCAGCAGATCACCGCCGCCACCAAAGACAGCTCCCGATCACTCATGGACACGGAACGAGAATTATTCGACGTCACCCACGCCGACGTCGGGGGATGGCTCGCCACCGCCTGGCATCTGCCGACCAGTTTGCGTGAGCCGATTCTCCATCACCATCTGCCGTCGGCCGCCCAAGAGGCAAAACTGCAAACCGCCATCGTGCATGTGGCCGATGTGCTGGTGAAGGGCCTGGCCTGCGGCAACCCGGGCGACGACCTAGTCCCTCCGCTCTCCCGTCAGGCCTGGGATCTCGTCGGCCTCGATGCACAGAGCCTCACGCAATGCCTCGCTCAAGCCACGGAAGAATTTCAAACCATCGACGACTATCTATGAGCGGCTCCCCTTCCAACCGGCGTATTCTCCTGCTGCACAATGACCCCGTCGAAATCGAGCGGTTGACCGCAGGACTCAACCGTTCGGGCTTCAGTGTCGTCGCAGTGGATGCCGGACGGCTCGCGCTCCATGAATTGGTGCATGATCCTCCCTGCCTGGTACTGGCCGCGGAAGGGACGAATGGACGCTCGGCAGACACGCTGGCAAGGGAGTTGCGCGCGGATCCCTTCCTCGGTCGACTGCCGGTGATCATTCTGATTCGGGACAGCCGGGTCAATGATGTGGATTGGGCGGCGCTCGGCGTCGACGACTATATTGCCGTGCCCTATCGACCCGAGGAAGTGCCCCAACGGGTCCGCCTGTGCCTCAGCCGCCTTGAACGGTCGCTGGATGCCAACCCCCTCACGCGACTACCGGGGAACAGCACGATTCTCCACGAAACCACCGCGCGTATTGAAAGCGGCGCCCCCTTCGCCCTCGCCTATCTGGATCTCGATAACTTTAAATCGTTCAATGACCGCTATGGGTATGCGCGAGGCGATGAAGTCCTCGTGGTGACCTGCCGGATCCTCACCACCGTCGTCAGCGAACTGGCGGGCACCGACGGATTCGTCGGTCATGTGGGGGGAGACGATTTTGTATTTATGAGTGCGCCTTCCACCATCGAGGCGATTTGTCAGACGTTGATTAAACGGTTTGATTTAGTCATTCCGGATTTCTACGATCCCGACGATCGCGGCAAGGGGTTTATCGACTCCGTCGACCGGCGCGGCAACCACGAACGGTTTCCCCTCATGAGCCTGTCCATTGCTGTGGTCACCAACGAACAGCGAGTCATTACGCATCCGGGCGATGTCAGCAAGATCGCCTCAGAGCTGAAAAAAATCGCCAAGAGCCAGCCCGGCAGCGTGTATGTGAAGGATCAGCGAAAAACCGAGGGGACTGACGCTCGTCATATTTGACGCATCACGACGTATGGGCTCGCCGGAAGGTTACTGACCGGCTGCCGCGCCGGGCACCTGCCCAGCACCACTGCCGCCACCTCCGCCATACTGGCGGCGAAGCTCTCTCCGATAGGCACGACGCTCCTCCGGCGACATCGTCTGAAACTTGTCCCGTAACTCCTTCCGCTGCTCGGGGGGGAGAGATCGGAACCATCGCCGGGCATTCCGCACCGATTCGCGCTGTTCAGGCGGCAATTGACGGAACTGCTGATACCGTTCGCGCAATTGCTGTCGTTGCTCCGGAGGAAGCGACCGCCATTCTTTAAACCGCTGCTTGGCTTCCTGACGCTCTTCCGGCGTCATCGTGCCCCACTGCTGCGCCCCATTCCGCAAGCGTTGCTGTTTGCGCGGCGGAAACTGATCCCAGTTGTCGCTGAACCGCTGCAACAGTTGTTGCTCGCCTGGACTGAGCTGGCTCCAGGGGACTCCGGCCTGGTCGCCTTGTGCCCACGCAGGCGACCACACGAGGAACACGACCATGATCCCTATCACCACGACGTTCATGGGCTGGTTTGCATCCTTAGGGGGTTGCGCGGGTGATCTTTTGCAGACGTTGACGGTGTCTCTTGCGCGGGCTTGTGAGTGTCTGGAGGCATCCCGTTGCGATTCGGTGGTCGTTCCACAGGGGTCTGCGGGGCATCATCATGCGTGACGGTAAAGGGATCGACCCACCGTCCATCCTCATCCTGCCAGCTACCGAGGAAATCGAGGAACTCGAGGTCCGGCTCTTCTGCCGGCGGTGCCGGTGCCGGCGCGGCCTCTAGTATTCCGGCGGTCAGGCAGAACAGGAGCATCAGGCCTGCACTACCCGGTCGTGGCGGTACCATCGGCCAGCCAATCGTAAAAGTCGAGATCCTCAGACAATTCGAGATTTTCCGGCGATTGCATCAGTTCGAGATCTTCCAACAACAGATGCGAATGGTTGGCGCTATTCGCCTGCCACAGCCACATCGTCACTGCCAGAGCGGCCATCGAGGCCAAGGCCACTCCACCGGCCCATTGAAGCCAAGGCCGACGTGCAGAGAATCGGCTGACGGCATTCACCCGCGCACGCTGGAGGGCCAGCACCGTCTTTCGATCGAGCTCTTGCACACTGTGATCGAGAAGACGCTTCGCCGCCGCGGACAACGGATCCGGCTGTTCGTCCGATCGTTTGTTCATGGCCAATGTTCTCCCAATCGCTGGCGCAGCACCTGCAACGCCCGGAACAAATGGGTTTTGACGCTGCCCTGGGAACAGCCCATGGCGTGAGCCGTTTGCGCCACATCCATCTCTTCCCAGATGCGGAGAAGAAACGCCTGTTGCTGACGAAGCGGCAGGGCGCGAAGGGCTACTTCCAGTTCAGCACAGGCCCGCTTACACTGCACCTCGCCATCCGGCGCGGGAGTGGTTGAGTCGGGAATCTGCTCCAGCAGATCTTCCCCCTCCTCATCATCCTGAGCCCCGCGAAAAAATTCCCGCAGACGGTTTCGCACCCGCTCCCGCCGATACCAATCACGTATGCGGCTCTGCAGAATGCAGTGAAACAGCGCGCCCCATTCCTCCTCAGGCCGCCGGGCATACTTCTGGGCCAGTTTCAGCATGGCATCCTGCACAAGATCCAGCGCTTCGTCCTCATTCCCTGTGGCAATATGCGCCATACGGAATGCGCGCCGCTCAATCCCGGCGAGAAACCGATCCAATGCCTGGGTTCGATCCAGTGATCCCACCCTCTCACCCAGGCACAGATGGCCTGGCTGCCCCTGAACGGCGATGGGGGAATGGCAGCCGCTCATTCCCATACTCATCTTCTATCGACCCAGTCATCGACCGATGAGGACCCATAGGCGGAAGCCGCATGGACCTGGCCTCGGCCGAGATCGGCCCGATTCTCGTCTCGAATCATGATGAAATCAAGAAAAACCAAGGGAACATCTCCAGTCGCCATGCCTCACCGGTCCCGAAGTAAAAGAGCCGACTCGCACTCACCGCCGGCCATTTTTCAAGGCGAAGATGGCTGCTTCTCTCAGGCTACAACGCAGGAGAACACGCCCGGTTGACAGGGTGCAGACACACATGGGGGACGGTCATGGGAGCAACGCGGGAAGGCTTCGATTCGAGGGGCGGAGAGGGAATGCGGAGGAATTACTTGGTCTTGCCTCCATCGGCCGACTTCTTCCCGCCGGACCAGGCAACCGAGGGGATCTGAGCCACGAGATCAAGGCGCTCGTGCGCTTCATTGTCTTTGAGGTCCGGTCCGACGCTGTAGAGCACGCTCTTTTTCATATTGACGAGCATGGGGAGTCCGGTGAAGGGGTCGTAGAGCCCCTGGCCAGCTTTGGCTAAGCGGGTCATCAAGTCCTGCTCCGGCGGCGTCCGGCGTAACCAGGCCTGCAACGAGGCCAACCGCAACCGCGCATCGGTTTCCAAAACTCGACCGGCGTAGGTTTCCCATGTGGGCATCGGGTCTACCCCGACCACACTCTCGATGGGGTTCACCACCATGGCGCTCACGCTGTACGGAGCCACACGCACAAACTGTGAGAGCTTCGGCAGGTCGGCATACCGTCCATCCGCAGATGCTTTTCCCGCCGCTTCATAATAGTCGGCGTACGCATTGAACCGGCGTTGCTTCGGCAATGGCAACGCCGCAGCAATGGCGCCATAGAACGGACGCGTGTCGGCCCGGTTCTGGCTGACCGCTTCATCCAGCGTCTTGGTGGCGAGCACAAACTGACTCTGCATCGGCCAACGAAGTGACTGTTCGGATGACTCTAACGGCCGCGCCAATTTGGCCATTCGGCTGACATAGCGTTCATCGAGGTCCGACCGCTGCAACAGCCCGCCCATGACTGCAAGGTCGTCATTCATGGCGGCGCTCGCTAACATTTTCACCGGCAAGGACTTCGCCTGTCCCAAGACCGTCCGCCAGGCCGTGAGATCAGTTTCCAGCCGCCCGATTCCCGTGTCCACATCCTGCGCAAATCCGTCGGCAAGGTACAACCGATGAGTCTGGAGGATCAGGCCGCAGTTCGGGCTGATCGACTGGCCGTACCCCACGTCTTCGAACGGCTTGTTCAGCCATTGGCGGTACCGGCTCAGACTGACCTCCGCTTGCGACAGCCACGTTTTGACGCCGGTCGCATCCATCTGCATCTGCAACGCCGGGTCGGCCGCCTTCATCCACTTGCCCGCCGCGTCTGCCGATGCACTGAGCCCTGCATCCGGCGAATAGCCTTCTCCGGTCAGGCAGGTATGCGTGAATGCCCGGTCGGCGCCTTCAACTCGTCGATCTATTCCAACCTGTACAGGATCCTGACTCGCGGCAGCCCCGAGACCGAGTAAGAGGAGATAGCCATTTTTACTGGAGTCTTGCAGTGTCTGTTGCGGCACCGAGGTCATCGTGCGGTAGGCCGCGTTCGGCTGTTCCTCGAGTATGAACCACGTCAGGGCCACTGCAGCGATGGTGCCTCCAATCGCAAACAAGACTAGGCCGATCAAGGCCAGAACCAGAACCATGAGTGATCGGGTCGTCGACACCCCTGCCCCGACCAACGACGCGGCCGCCTCACCCACCCGGCTCCATACGCTGGGCCCGGCAGGTTGGATGCGTACGGGACGAATTGGCGGCTCTTCTGCAACGACCGCCGGCGCCTGCTCGATCTCTTCAGACGGCTGTTCCGCCATCACTGCAGCGGGCACCGCTTCCTCAATCGGTGGAGAGGCAACAGCGACCACAGGCTCATCGGGAACGGGAGTCGGTGGGGAAACTGGATTGACTTCAGGGGCTACTGGCTCCGCGGATTTTTTGAGCCAGCGGGTCAACATATTGCCGGTCGAAGGTTTCGGAGTCGGTGCGGACGAGGCATCTTCCCAGAGAATATGTAATCCATCACTTGCCGGGGCGTCCGACGGAACGGATGCGGCCGGGGCAGGCACTTCTGCCTCCACAACAGCGGCAGGCTCGGCAGGTATGTCGACAGGCTGTTCTGCCTGTATGGGCTCAAGCGCCTGGGGCACCAGGACAAGAACTTCGCTCGGATCTTCCGTCGGGACAACAATCGACATCTCCGCCGGTACCACAGGCAGGGATTCCTCGACGGGAACTGGCTGAACATCCGTCAACTCTACGGATGCGACTTCAGCGACAGGCGGCGCAGAGTCACCGACCTCGTGCTCGTCCGGCTTCAACTCAGGCTCACGCGACAGGACCGGCGCAGACTCAATCTCGACGGCCGGAAGATCCGCCGACACTTCAGCCTGTGCCTCGGGGGCAACCGCTTCGTCCAGGGAAATGGTTTGAGCTTCAACGGGAGACAATGAGACGGGGGCGACGACACTCTCATCCATCGGCGCAGGTTCTGGAGGCGTCATCACCTCCGGCGCAACGATTTCCTCCAATTCGTGCCCTGCCTGAGGAACAGGCTCAGAGGCCTCTGCCATACCCGTGTCAACGCGCGTTCCGGCGAGAGTAAATTCCGTGATCGGCTCCACGTTGACGGGAACAGGTTCAGCCGCGGCTTGCAGGGGCAGGGCGTCGTTTTCGACCAGACGCAAGGGAATGGCTGGGGATTCGTCCTTCGCAACCTCCACACACGGGACAGCGTCGGATGGCGTGCTGGGCTCCTCCGCACCCGTCGCCTCAGATGATTCCGCCGGAGTATGGATCAGAGTATTGTGCGGCTCCTGTTGCTCGTCCGGGGATAACGTGCGGAACCCGCGCGCCGATTCTTCGGCAGTCCCCGCCGGAGGCTCAGCAATGATAGTCGGTGACTCCACTTCCCCAACTGGTTCCGGCAGCTCCGGCACCGCAGGTAAGACGAGGGTGGCATCCTGTGTCATCCAGTCGGATCCCTTTGCTGCTTCGACTGCGAAGGAGGCTGACCCAAATTCCGGTTCCGGCTCTTGGCGCAGAATGGTGACGTCCTCAACTTCGATCTGTTCCCAGGGCATGGGGGCGGACAAAGTCGATGAAGCACTGCCAGGATCGGAGGAGAGTTCGGACGGGGGCGCTTCGAGGGAGATCGTTGCCGCCTCGACAGCATCAGCGGTCGCCGTGACTGCCGGATCCGGCTCCTCCGTCACGTTGCGATCTGGTACCGGAGTCGGTTCCACGCTTGGAAGCGACTGGGCCGGTGCAGGAGAAGATTGCATGGCCGCAACCGCTGCGAGAATTTCGTCCCAGGAAAGCCCGGACGAAGTCATTTCTGAAGCACTCGAAGTGGATGGTGCCGCTGGGGGCGCCTCGGCCTGCTGCGTGGTAATCTCTTCCGCAGAGCTCAGCGCCTCAATCACTGGTGGCAACGGCGTTGCTTCACATGATTCCGGAACACCCTCCACCACGCTCGATGTGGAGGACGCGACCGCCGATGGAATGGAAATGGTCCGTTCTTCAACCTGATCCCAGGGCATGGACACCGGAGTGGTCGGTGTGGCGACGATCGGGTGACTCCCTGACTGCGACAGGACTTCGATTGCGTGAGGAGCGGGATCACTGGGAGGAGCCGGTGGCAATTCGGTTTCAGGAGTCGGCCCCGCCAAAGACTCATCGGCAGCCGGCGCCTGGCTCGCAGGCGGCGGTATCGCGACGGCCTCCTCTGCACCCTGGTCCCAGGGCATCGAAGCAGGGCTGAGCGGCGTCGGAGCAATCGGATGACTGCCGGTCTCTGCCAGTACCTCCATGGAGGGCCGGACGGCTTCACCCTCGAAGGTTGGTGCCACCTCAGGCTCAGAAGAAACCGAAGGCCCCTCGTCGGATACCGTCGATCCCTGGCTCGCAGATGCGGGCGGTATGACGACGGCAACGTCCTCAACCTGGTCCCACGGCATCGGTGCCGGACTCGAAGGCGCGTGAGCAATCGGGTCTGCGCCGAGCTGAACCAACGCCACGCTCACCGGAGGAGACTCCAGAGAGACCGTGGGAGTAGCCAGTTCCGTCTCGCTGGTCAAAGCCGGAAGTGGATCGGTGACAGGCGGTTCGCTTTCAGCTGCGGCCTTCATCGGCTCTTCGGAGGAGCCAACCGGGGGTAAGGAAGGGACAACAGGATCCGCCGATGCCAGAGTTGTCTGCAGTTCCGCTGTTTCGAGCGTAGGGCTTTGGTCAACCTCGGGCTTCTGTGGCTCAACCGCTGCCACAGCTTCGACCGGCACGGCAGGAGGCATCACCGGCTCGATGATATCCGTTGGCGGCGCTACCGTCGAAACAGATGGGGCTTCGGCGACAGGCCCATCGGTCTGCAGGGGCTCCATCTGCTCCCAAGGCATAGGTGCGGCACCATCGGGAGGAGCCTCAGGGGCAGCGGCTTGAGGAGATTCGCTTTCCGGGACAGGAATCGGAGGCTGAGGGGTCGCCTGCAGGACTTCCCCCGTCACCGTATCGAACATCGCGGCAAGGCGGAACGAGACCGGGCTCCCGGGAGCGATCGACCGAATCCGTGCGAACAGCTCGCTGGGGTGGTTGGGTTTCTCCGAGTCCGGATCCTCCAGCAAGACTTCAACCGCCTTGCCATACTCGGCCGCCGCCGCCATGACGTCGCCTTTTTCCTCGTAGACGCGTCCCAGCATTTCCAGGAAGGGCACATACCGTGGCCCTGCGGTCAAATATTCCCGCAACAGCGACTCCGCCAACCAGTAATCCTGCCGTTCCATGGCTTCCCGGGCCAGCGATTCGAACGCCGTCCTGGCGCTCATGAGACTTCCAAGCCGCAGATGGAGGGTGGCGAAAAGACGTCTGGCTTCGGCGTTCAGGGGATCGAGCGCGAGGAGGTCTTTGAGCGCAGAGGACGCACGGACGTACTTGCCGGCGTTCATTTGCGTAATTGCGTCCTCGAGCAGCGCCGACTTCTTGTTGTAGCCGAGGCTGCCCTTCTTCTGGACCTTGGAAGGAGCTTTTTTATCGGACTTCAGGGGAGGTTTTTTGTCGGATCGCACGGTGTAACCCTATGACTTTACAAAGGTCCTGGAATGATCCTGGCCGGCGCTGCGGCTGGCTGCTCTCTTCGGGACCTGCCACAGCCATGTGTCTTACCTTTTCGGCATTCTCCAGTGCGATCTTGATGAGGGATTCTCCTGTGCCGGTTTTGACACAGAGGCGCGATACATATGACCTGAGGAACCCTGTTTTACCCGTCGGAAGGAGTTCCGTATACTGCGGCCAGGAGGATTGGACCGATATGCGACGCATCCTCATTTTTTCTGACTTGGACGGGAGTCTGCTGGACGCCACCACCTACTCCTACGAGGACGCCTCCGAAGCCCTGACCGCCCTCACGCAGCGCGGCGCAACGCTCATCCTCGTCTCAAGCAAAACCCGCGAGGAAATGGAGCCGCTCCGCCGGTGCCTGGGCAATCAGCACCCGTTTATCGTCGAAAATGGGGGCGCGATCTATATTCCTCACGGCACGTTTTCCTTCTCCCTTGAGGGGGCACTCGACCGCGAGGCCTATCGGGTTCTCGAGCTTGGAACTCCCTATGCCACACTGCGAGCGGCGCTGAAGGAGATCCGTCAAGAAACGGGGTGTCGATTACGGGGATTTGGCGATCTGACCCTGGCCGAGGTGGTTCAGTTGACGGGAATGTCCGCCCAAGACGCTCAGCTGGCCATGCAGCGGGAATACGATGAGCCCTTTGTCATGGATGGAGCGGTTGTCGCCTGGCAGGATCTGCTCGCTGCGGCGAACAAACGCAGCCTCTGCTGCACGCGAGGGGGGCGCTTTTACCATTTGATGGGTGCGAACGATAAGGGGATCGCGAGCCGGCGGCTCATTGACTGGTATCGACGGCTAGGACAGCAGGACGGGCAGACTCTCGTGACGGTCGGCCTTGGAGACAGCCTCAACGATCTTCCTATGCTGAACGTCGTGGATTACCCGATTCTTGTCCAGAAACCCGACGGCTCCTACGACCCGGAGGTGCACCTCCCCCGCCTCATTCGTGCCAATGGCGTGGGACCGGCTGGATGGAATCGTAGCCTGATCGATCTCCTGCCGACTCTTTGACACTCGAGCCAAGGACTTTCGTTTCAGGAGGTTCAGCGCAGGGACGGGCGGCGCATCAGTGCCCTCGTTGAGACGTCGTGGTTCGGCGGCTCAGCAGGCCGACCACCAGCCCTCCGGCAAATCCTGCACCGATGGCGCAAGCCACGAGCCCAAGCAGTGACCGATTGAACACAAACCGGCTCGGGCGACGGTGTGGATAACGCGGCACAGCTGCTTCCCCACCAAGCCAGCGGCGCGCCTTAGATTCACCGTCGATCTCCGGAATCTTATTCGTCATACCATGTCCTTTATCAATGACCAGCGAAGACCGCTCCGCCGTTAGAGATGTCGTAAGTCATCCGGTGCGCCATCTCGCGTTCGGACCGACAGCCCGCGCTCGAGATAATCTTTCGCCAAATCTTTCGCACCCAACCCGAAGGCTATCGCCCCGGCCATGACGATCCCTCCCAGGGTAATCCCAAATCCGACGACTACGATATTCTGCGCAATACCAAGCTGTTCCAGCGCCATGGCGATTGCCAGCAATTGAATCCCCCACCGCGAGCACGTCGCCACCAATCGTGCCGGTGGTAACCCCGCATTGACCGCAGCGATCAGCACCGCTTGAGACACAAAGTTGGATAACAACCAGCCGGCCACCAAAATCAGGCCTGCCGTGACCAAATGCGGCACATAGGCCAAAAACGACTTGGCAAAATCATTGATCGGCTGAAGATTCAGTGCACCCAGTGCGGCGACAGTCGCAAAAATCATGACTAACCAATAGGCCGCCTGCCCCACCAATCGAGACGGATCCGTTTTCACCCCGCCGCGCAAGAGCGCGCCGGTCACGCCCAGTCGATCAAACAAGCGATCCAACCCGACCACGCGTAGCAGACGCTCAAGTGCCTGGCTCGCCGTCCATGCGACCACCAAGCCCGCAAAGAAGATGATGGACATGGCCAAGAGGCTCGGCAATACCGCGAGTACCTGCCGCGCCATCAGCTCCAGTGGATCGAGGAGCCCTTTTTCGAAAAATTCCTTCATACTTCCCTCCTCCGGCCTCGACTGCAGCCTGCCTTCAGATGGATGGATTCATGACTCTCAACTGACATGAGGCTCGTTCCAGCGAGCCACCAAGTAGGATTTATCCTTTTCAAACGCCTGGCAGAGCGCTTCGATGCGGCCTTCGGCCTCGCTCGATGTGAGCCCCTGCGTATCCAACACGAACGAAGCCGTGCGGCCCAAATATAAGGGCGTGAACGCCTTCAATACGTGATCGAGTGGCAGGACACGATTCCGATAAGCGACAGCCGCGTCGTAGACCACCCGTGCCCACAGAGTGTCGGCAATCCGAAAATCCTGCAATGAACAAGTGCCCAGCGGCCGCAGGCTCTGCCTGGTCCCGGGAGCAAGGATTTGGTCCCAGATCGTACCCAGATCGCTCAAGCCTTGCCGGAAGGTGCTGATCATCCGATCGACATTCACGTTGACCGGCTCCACGCCGACTTCATACTGGAATCCGAACAACGGCACGGGATTCGACCCATCCGTTTTGCCCCACACCGCATAATGATCTTCCATCAGCGCAAACACCGCGCCGAGCACTTGCACGAGCATGGCCGAAAGGTCAGCCGCCGGGTCCTTCGGGTTGTGGATCTTGGCCCCCAGGAAACTCTGGCAAACCCGCGCCCCGCTGGCAATCGCTTCGGTCGTCATCCAGATGTCGATGCCGAACTTTGCGACTTCCGACTCCCAGACATGCTTGTCCAGATAGTGCTGGGCCAATTGACCTGAAAATCCGAAATCGCCCCCGATCGGTTGCCTGATCCGATGCCCGTAGAGCGTGCGCGTCAGCGGATACACGATACTGTTCGTGATGGTCCCATCATATTTGTGGCGGAGATAATAGGGCGCGACATAGTCGAACCCCTGCTCGAGAACCGGGCTGACCAGGAGTTCGATCCATTCCGGCGTGATACTCCGCAAATCCGAATCCACCACGGCACAGGCTTTCGCTTTCAAGCGCCGGGCAATCTCGAAAATCGTGCGAAATGCGCTGCCTTTTCCGGGGATTCCGTGATAGGGCGTAATGATCTTATGGAGCGAGCTCTGCTGGTCGCCGATAAAGAGCGTTTTGAGATCGACGACTGCCTGTGACACGACTTGCTGGGTCCCGTCCGTCGATCCGCCATCCGAATTCACCAAGACGGCACGGGCTTCCGGGAAGTATTTGGCCAAGCCGGCGCTCACCGCTTTGACGACGTGGCCGATCGTTTCCACATTGTTGAAGCTAGGGATGCCGACCAGAATATCCGTATGGGCGAATTGGTCGACCTGCGCTTCAGTTTCAGGCGTCAGCGGGGTTGTATGGGACGCGTCAGGGAGCTGAGGGCCAGAAGTCATACGTCATTCTCGCACGCCTCCGCCCCAGGAACACTGTTATGACATGACCGAAATGGACTGGCGAAAGGCTGGTGTGTGTATCAATGTGTCTCGGCTAAGAGACACCATCTTGCCCAACGATGTCAAGCAACTCGGCTTGCCACCTGGTATCAGGGCCTCTCTGTCAGGCCTTGATCGATGCAATTCGGCGCCGCAGTAGGGGAGCGGACCACGCACTTCACACTATGCGTTGAGCGGAAGTTTCACACGATCGAGGAACGGGGTGATACTGACTTGGCAAGCAGTATGGCAGTCTTATCCGGCATCAGAAATGACGATCTGTTCTTTTCGATCCGTACTGAACGGCGGGATCGTGGCGTGCGCGCTGACGAAATCGCTCAACCGCAGCTGATCGTCGGCATCCATGAGGATCGGATCAACCCCGAGCCGCGACTCATTCGCCCAGCGTATGGTGGCCAATCTTACCGACAGCGGCTTGGGCTCTCCCGGAAGATGCAGATGCAATTGAAGCAGATCCCCGGCTTGTAACCCTTTGAGTCCGGTTCGTGACCATCCCGGTATCGAGAGATCCAGCATCCGGCCGTTCCAGACCAGCAACCCATCCTCGGAACGTGATCCGGTACATTCGACGATAAACCGCGGACGATTCTGTTGTTCCATCATTCCTCCAGGCCAACGCCTCGGCAGAATATGAAAAACAACAGAATGTGGGATAGTCCCCGAAAGCGGGGGATCCACGAAACGCGAAGCATAGCGAGCCTGGGAACTTTAAGAGCGGGACCTGTGGGATCTCCAATCCAGACTGGATAGGGAGACCGGACGACAGGGATGGAAGCAATTGATTATGCGACGCGGGAAGAATCTGCTGATTTCAACACGCTTTCGACAAATTTCTGAATGCGCGCTTCAGCCCCGGCACTTAACTTGAGGGTTTCCAACCCGAATACGCGCTCCTTCACCCACTTCACCGTCACGCCTTCCACATCGATCGCTTTCGGCTGATCGGGCAAAAAGACGCGTAACGTCAGCTTCATCCCGACCGTGACGGGCTTATCTCCATCGATACGCCAGCCCCTGACGGAGAGATCGCATACTTTACCGGTTCCAACCAGTCCTTCCCCCAGATAATAGAGAAAGCAGCTGACAGGCACCCGAGAATGTGACCGGGATGTTGGTGACTTGGCCATGGCGTAAGCGAGGGGATGCGCACCACGCGGCATCAGCCTCGACTAGGGGTCAGTCTACTCAACTCGCTAAAAATGACCAAGCAGATTTTCGTTCTCAACAGGACGAACACAGCCGCTTGCCACCCACTGATCGGGACCATGAAGGGGAGATCTGGCTAGACTAACGCGGTGACGAACTGTTCCAGGCGAGCCTGCTCATCGGCTTTGATCGTGTTGACTTCAATGCCGAATTCCTGGCCTCGCGACCAACGAACAATCGCACGGTCGACAAATACCGTCGGGTGCTGGCCCGGAAGAAAGATACAGAGGGTGACGATCGTTCCGGGGTCCACCGGATGTGTCCCATCAACCCGCCACCCATTGAGGGAGAGATTCCAAGCGATACCGCTTCCCTGGAAGGCATCGCAGGAGTAATAGACCGAACATTGGACGGGAAAACGACGAAACGATCGCACGTGGAAGCGGACGCCGGCAGCAGCAGGAAGTTGATGGGGGACTGACGGGACAAGCTGCTTCTGGCCACCAGGCATGGTACCCCCGCTCGAACCCTGCCCCTTGACGCACGTTGGGGTGAGTGACGGGTTTCGAACCCGCGACCTCCGGATCCACAATCCGGCGCTCTAACCAACTGAGCTACACCCACCACACAAGGTCAGCAGAGAACGCGCATCTTAACAAACCCTGTAGAACAGTCGCAACCGCTCTCATCGCCTCGACCACACGAGCCAATCCTCTCGGATGCGTGCGTCAAAAGACCTCAGAGCTTCGCTATCCGCGACGGTCGAACGCCGCTTGCATTTCCTTCAGGATGGCTGCCGTCGCCACGGGAGGGTCTTGCGCGTCTCGAATGGGACGGCCGATCACCAGATAGTCTGCCCCGGCAGCAATGGTTTGTGTCGGCGTCGTGGGGCGCGCATGATCATCAGTCGAATTGCCCGCCGGCCTGACACCAGGCGTGACGATGAGGAAAGCCGGTCCCACCTTGGCACGGATGGCTTCCGGCTCTTCCCCGGAGGCAACGACGCCGTCGCACCCTACTTCGGCCGCCAACGCAGCCCGGGCCGTGACCAAATCACGCACGCTCCGCTGAATGCCCATCTCCCGCAGATCGTCCCCGTCGAAATTGGTGAGCACCGTGACCGCCAGCAATTTGAGCTCAGACTGTCCTCGGCCTTGCACGGCCGCGACCAACGCCTTCCGGTTTGCGTGGATGGTCAAAAATGTAGCGCCCATGGCGGCGACCCGAGCCGTTGCACGCCGAACGGTTTCTTCAATATCGAGGAATTTGAGATCGAGAAACACGCGTTTCCCGCGATCGACCAATTTCTTTACGATGTCCGGGCCTGCCACCGTGTAGAGTTCCAGGCCCACTTTTACAAATCGCACCTGCTCGCCCATACGATCGACCAAGGCCTCTGCTTCTGCCGCGGAGGGAACATCCAGTGCGACAATCAACCGATCTCGTGCATCAATTCGCGTCATCATAACCGCCGTGGCTCCCGGGAGCTCCCGAAGCCGCTGACTCCTTTCAGCATCCTTGACCTATCTTCCTCACCTATGCTACAAGCTCAAGCTTTGAACGTAGGAGAATCCGTATGCCTGTTGTCCACAAATCCACGATTCGACGTGCTCGTCAATCCGAGAAGCGCCGCTTGCGCAACCGGGCGACCATCAGCTCCGTCCGCAGCATCCTCCGCAAGGTTCAGGATGCAATCGCGGCAAAGAAGCCGGATGAAGCGAAAGCCACCTTGCGCGCCGCCACGGCAGCCCTGAGCAAAGCGGTCACCAAAGGCGTGTTGAAGCCCAACACGGCCTCGCGCCGCGTATCCCGGCTCGCTGTGCGCGTGAACGCCATCACCGCTTCCGCGTAACGGTTCTGACATTCGACACCGGTCTCGATCCCGATGGGCGCGAGGCCGGTGGTACCGCCGGTTGCACTCGCTGCGCCGCTGCTGCCGGTTTCGCTGGCTTCCCGCACAGCCGAAACAAGAGATCTTCCATCACACGGACAGGCGTACTGCCGCTTCCGCCCTTTAACTTGGAGTCCGTCTCCAAGAACCACTCAAACGCCTGAGCCATCTGCTCATCAGGGAATTGCGCCAGAAATCCTCGTACTCGCGAGGGGTCCATCCGAAACGTCCTCGCAGCCTCGCCTTCCCGTCCACCGGATTTGAGCTGCTCCTTCATCTTCCAGAGTCGCCGGTATTGCCAGACCAAGGCGCCAAGAATACGGAGCGGGGCCTCTCCATTCTCCACATTTCTCGCAAGGATTCTAAAGGCTCTCCCATGATCGTGCGCGCCGATGGCATTCATCAGATCGAACACCGACGCGCCGGGCTCCGTCCCTCTGAGCGCCTCCACATCCGACGATTGCACGGGCCGGTCTGACGGGACATAGGCGGCAAGCTTCTCCAGCTCTCGCTTCACTGCATAGAGAGACTCTCCCCCCACCTCCTTGAGCAACTGAATGGCATCATCCTGCAGGCGCACACCTAATGTGGCCGCTTCCTGTCGAATCCATGCCGAGAGTTGAGCCTCCCGGAGCGACGCGCAATTGACCGTTACCGCCCGCTTCGTTAAAGCCTGCGTCCATTTGAGCCGACCGTCCAATTTGGCCGCCACCACGATGAATGTCGTGCTCTCATTCGGCGATGCCAGATACGACAGCAGCTTTTCGCCTTCTCGAGCCGGCAGTTTCTCCACGGACTTATAGACCACCACGCGCCGCTCAGCAAAGACCGGAATTTCCGCCGCGCAGGCCAGGACATCGGCAATCGACGAGTCGTCGCCATGAAAGATATCGTAGTTGAATCCACTCTCAGCACCCGCGCCCATGGCGGCCGCGCGCAGAGCAGCAACGGACGAGTCGCGGAGATAATCTTCCTCGCCGACGACGGCATAGAGCGGCATCACCCCGCTACGCGCGAGGGACTGGGGCAGCTCCATACTCATGACCGACGTACTCATCTCAAGACACCGCGCAACATCATCGGGCCGGCTCAGGCGGTGCATTGCCGCCGGGCAGCGCCTCAGCTTTGACAGGGCGTTTCAACATCTTGTCCAGCTCACCGGTATCCAGGAACAACAAAAAGCGAGAGGCAAGGTCCTCCGCCACGAAGCGACCCGCCTGTTCCAACGCCCGGTTCTGCAGCACGCGGTTAAATTGCAGATCTTGCGTCA
>WBZX01001609.1_pt1 | contig 16728 bp, 12 predicted proteins | sample 5204211 | NCBI WGS metagenome assembly WBZX01 (sample SAMN12344362, study PRJNA552823) | activated sludge metagenome | biome: Activated sludge suspended growth; feature: Nitrification reactor; material: Wastewater; isolation source: activated sludge from nitrification reactor of wastewater... | reverse complement strand
AGGAAACCACCCTCAAATTGATGACGCAGGTGATGCAGGAGGTTCTTCCTAGCCATATGCGGAAGTCATTGATGGTCCTGTCCGGTCCCAGTTTCGCCAGTGAAGTCAGTCAAGGAAAGCCGACGGCGCTATGCCTCGCCGGCCAGGATCCCGGAGCGGTCAAGGCGATCCAGGCCCTATTCATGACGCCGACGTTTCGGGTGTATGCGGATGACGACCTGATCGGGGTCCAACTCGGCGGCTCGCTCAAAAATGTTATGGCCCTGGCTGCCGGTGTGGTGGATGGATTGGAACTCGGCCATAACGCGCGCGCGGCCTTGATCACGCGCGGACTGGCCGAAATGATCCGGCTCGGTCTGGCCATGGGCGCGGACCCGCGAACGTTTTACGGATTGTCGGGTGTGGGAGATCTCATTCTGACCTGTACCGGTCCATTGAGTCGCAATCATTCAGTCGGGGTACGGTTGGGAAAGGGCGAACGGCTGGACGGAATTCTTGCGAGTATGCAGGCGGTGGCCGAAGGCGTCCGTACAGCCAAGGCCGCGTTGGGTTTGGCGCAACGATGCGGGGTGGACATGCCGATTGTCCAGGAGGTCAACGCGGTTCTCTTCGCCGACAAATCCTGCCGTCAGGCAGTCGGTGACCTCATGGAGCGCGGAGCCAAGGAAGAAAAGGCCCTGTCATGAATCAAGATCAGTTGCGGGCGTTGCTCACGGAGGTTCAGCAGGGCGACGTGGCGGTGCCGGATGCCCTGCACCGGTTGCGCACGCTGCCGTATGAGAATTTAGGGTTTGCCTCGCTCGATCACCACCGGGCACTTCGACAGGGTTTCCCCGAAGTCATTTTTTGCGAAGGGAAAACCGTGTCGCAGGTGGTGGCCATCGCCAAGACCCTCTTGCGGAAGAATGATTCGTTGTTGGCAACGCGCGTGGAGCCGGCCGTCGCGCGCGCGTTGTTGCGGGTGAGCAAACGGGCGACCTATCACGAGGCGGCTCGAGTGGTGGCTATTGTGCCGCCCAAGTTGGTGCGTCGAGGGTCCGTCTTGATTGTCACCGCCGGCACGGCCGATATTCCCGTCGCTGAAGAAGCGCGCGTGACGGCCGATATCATGGGCAGCAAGACCGACACCCTATACGATGTGGGTGTGGCCGGCTTGCATCGGTTGCTGGGCCAACAAGATCGATTACATGACGCGCGGGCGATCATTGTGGCGGCCGGGATGGATGGTGTGCTTCCGAGTGTCGTCGGTGGATTGGTGCGGCAACCGGTGATTGCGGTGCCGACCAGTCGTGGCTATGGCGCCCATTTCGGCGGGCTGGCGGCGTTGTTGACGATGCTGAATTCCTGCGCCGCCGGGGTCGGCGTGATGAACATTGATAACGGGTTCGGCGCCGGCTGTCTAGCTCACCGCATCAATATGATGGGGGAGACAGATGGTGAGTGATCTGCGGCTTCACGGCTCAAGACTTAGGTCGGAGTTGTTTTACGGCTAGTAGCCCATGCTACAGGCCTGGCGGCATCGGCTCAATCTCCGCTTCCCTTGGGGCAACATAGCGCAGAGGCCATATTTCGGTAATTTGATCGGGATGTCTCCCAACCGAAAGACGTGTTTTCACGGTGGTCAGCACACCTCCGGCAGGCAGGAAAACGGCATGAATCCTTGTGGAGGGATCGATCTTTACAAAGAGGGTTTGATTGTCCTGCACGTCAAGCCGTATGTTTTCTGAGGAAATACCCAATTCAGGTGACCAGGTAACGGATAGCCAATATCCTCCTGGTTCCAGGCTCGTCCACGTGAACTCTTCTGAAGCGAGATTACACACCTCTTTGTTGTTGATCAGCACCGTGCCTTTACGCAGTCTCGGGGGCGAGTCGGTTCGATAGATATAAATAGCTGTCCTTTGAGAATCCGGTTTCGGTGCATCTTTGAAGGGAATTTTCGAAAAACAGCCGGATAGGGTCAACGCAGACAAGCAGAAGGCCAACCAAATCTTACCTGACACCGCGAGATGCGTATTGATCATTCAGCCGGTTTCCTCAAAAGGACTTTTGGCGGCAGCTTACGATGGCTGGGGATGATGGAGGAAAGTTGATGAGGCTATATCTTGCCGTCGTGATGACGTGTAGCCACAGAACACGCTAGTTCTTCACCACAATCTTGCCGCGTTTAGGCCACGAAAGCATTTGGGTGCGCTGGCCCTTCTCTCCATTGCTTAACAGCTTGACCCGCACTTCATACTCATACGATCCCACCGGAATCTGTTGTTTGTTGTGATCCAGTCCGTCCCAGGCGAGATCCACATGCACATGTTTTTGGGGCGTATCGCCATTTGCGCTGGGGGTCGTTTGGACATGTTCATTCACCGGCTGTCGAATCGAGAGGAAGCGCAGCGAGGTCATGGAGGTGGAGGTCACGAGGGCGGACACCTCGAGCATAAGATGCTCATCGACTTCTTTCGGCAGCTGCACGGTGGCGATGAAATGAAAGTGCCCATCCTGCGGCCGATAGGGCATGGGCGCAGCCTGTAGTGAAAGAATTTTGAGATCCGGCTCGGGGCGAGGGACGCTGCTCTTGCCTTTGGTTTTGGCGAGCACCAGGCTGTGCCCGCCCAGCAGGAACAGGCCGCTGAGCAAAACCAGCAGGCCGAATGTTATTCCTGCCGGGGCGCGCCTGACGGGGGTCCGCGAAGCTGATGTTGAAGTAGTCATGGGTGTTGGTATCGCAGGTGATGGCTGGTCGCCGATGGAATGCGTCTCTTGATTGGGGATAACACAGCATGGCAGGGCTGTCAACGAACGAGCGGAATGATTGCTGTCTGGGTGTGGCTCCGGTAAGATGCCGCTCGTTTGCGCGAACTACTGAATCGTAGGAGTGACGTGGCGAGGCAGCTGCATTTCGATTGTTTCTCCGGCATCAGCGGCGACATGACCTTGGGCGCATTGGTCGATGCGGGGTTACCGTTCAAAGACCTCGTGCGCGGTCTTGCTGCGCTGAAGATCGAAGGCTACCGGTTGGCGCGCAAGCGCGTCGAGCGAGGAGCCATCACGGCGACCAAGGTCGATGTGCTGATCGAGAAAGGCTTTCGCGCGCCGTTAACCCTCGCGAATATTTCCAGAATTCTTGTGAAAAGCGGTTTGCCCCTGGTGGTGAAAGAGCGGAGTCAGGCGGTATTCGATGTGCTGGCCGATGCCGAAGGGAAGGCCCACGGAGTTGAGCCGTCGCATGTGCATTTCCATGAAGTGGGCGTGATCGATTCGTTTGTCGATGTCGTCGGCGGGATTCTGGGCCTGCACCTCCTCGACATTCACCGTGTGACAGCCTCCGCCATCAATGTCGGATCCGGTATGCTGCACTCGGCCCATGGCGCGTTGCCCGTACCCGGCCCCGCCGTGGCGGCGCTCGCGGTCGGCGTGCCGATTTATGCCAAGGGCCCTGAACGTGAGCTGACGACGCCGACCGGGATGGCGTTACTCAAAACCCTGACCACCGAATTCGGCGGCCTGCCCTCCATGCATGTACGCCAGGTGGGATATGGGGCGGGGACTGCCGATCCGGCGCAGTGGGCGAATGTGTTGCGCGTGTTCATCGGTGAAGAGGCGCTGTCGAGCGGGGCGGAGGAAACGATCGTCGAACTCGAGACGAATCTCGACGATGTGAACCCTCAAGTATACGACACGGTATTCGACCGGGTGTTTGCCGCCGGGGCCGTGGATGCCACGCTGGCGCCGGTGATCATGAAGAAAGGCCGGCCGGGGAATGTGTTGTCCGTTCTCGTGCCACCGGCACAAGCAGAGGCGGTCCTGGCCGTGCTCTTCGCGGAAACGACGGCACTCGGTGTGCGGACTCGTGAGGTGCAGCGGCGTGTCTTGCCGCGCCGGTTTGCATCGGTGCGGGTCAATGGCCAGGATGTGCGCATCAAGCTCGCCGATATCCGGCCGGGGCAGAGCAAAGCCGCTCCGGAATATGAAGATTGTAAACGCGTCGCCGAACGGAGTGGTCGTCCCGTCAAAGACATTCTCGACGAGGCCATGATGATGTATCGGCAGCCACAACGCATCAGGTCTACAAGAAAAGGGCGCCCGTGATTGACGAAATCGTGTCTCTTCGCTTCTTCCCCTCTTTCTGTGCCTTGCGGAGGCGCCGGTGACGGTTCTCCTCTATGTGGGATTATTTGTCGCCTCGGTCGTCATCACCCTCGCCGGGTGTCATCTCTTCACGAACGGCATTGAGTGGCTCGGCAAGCGGCTGAATATTTCCGAAGGTGCTGTCGGGAGTGTGTTCGCGGCCGTCGGGACGACGTTGCCTGAAACATCGATCCCGATCATCGCCATCTTTTTCGGGGCGGGCCGTGAGCAGATGGAAGTCGGTCTGGGAGCGATTCTCGGAGCCCCGTTTATGCTGAGCACCTTGGTGCTGCCGATTTTGGCGCTGCTGCTGGTGCTCTATGCAAAGCTCGGGAAGCGGACGGCAACGTTCAAGCTCAATTACGGCGAGGTGCGGGTCGATATCAGCTTCTTTCTCGTGAGTTATGTGCTGGCACTCACCTGCGCGATGATTCCTTCGCGGGCCTTGCATGTCGCCGTGGCGGTGGTCCTGCTCGCTATGTATGTCTATTACATGAAGCTCAAGTTTTCGGCCGAGGACGAAGAGAGTGAGGGGGGAGGCGAACTGGAACCGCTGCTCTTCGCCCGCCGCTCCACCAACCCATCCTATCTGGTGATCGGAGCACAAGGAATCGTCGGGTTGCTAGGATTGGTTGGCGGAGCCCACTTATTTGTCACGGCGGCCAACTCCATTTCTGCTGAACTGCAGGTCTCGCCGCTCATCCTCGCCTTGCTGATCGCTCCGCTGGCCACGGAATTACCTGAGATGTCGAACAGCTTTTTGTGGTTGTACCGGAAGAAGGATCGGCTGGCGGTGGGCAATGTGACCGGGGCGATGGTGTTCCAGGGCTCGATCCCTGTCTCCGTCGGGTTGCTGGGAACTGAATGGACCTTGGGGACGACCGCGCTGGCGACGATGGTCCTGGCGGTAATTGCGATGGGCCTGAGCCTCTTGCAGGCCGTGTGGTCCGGGCATTGGCGCCCTTGGTTGCTCAGCGGCAGCGCGCTGCTGTACCTTGGGTACACATTATTTTTGTACACTCATGGCTCGTAAATCCCCTCAACGGTCAGTTCGTCCTGTCTTGGGTCTCACCATGGGTGATCCCGCCGGCATCGGTCCGGAGGTGATTGCCAAGGCCTTGGCCGACAAGGCGTTGGCGCGGCTCTGCCAGCCGGTGGTCATCGGCTCGCGTCAGGTCATGGAACGCACGATCAAGTGGCTGGACTTGCCCTTGGAAGTTGTGAGCTTTGATCCCGCAATCCGTTCGCGATTGAAGGCTGGGCAGGTCGCTGTCGCGGATCCGCTGGAGACTCCGCTGCCGAAATTTCGCATGGGCGTCGCGACGGCGGTGACCGGTGCGGCTTCCATCGCGTTCATCAAGGAAGCGGTCGAATTGGCGCAGGCGGGGAGCGTGGGTGGAATCGTCACGGCGCCCATCAACAAAGAAGCGATGAACATGGCGGGCTTTCACTACCCGGGCCACACGGAACTGTTGGCGGATCTGACCAAGACCAAAGAGTTCGGGATGATGATTGTCGGCGGACCGTTGAAGATCATGTTTACTACGACGCATGTCGCGATCCATGCCTTGTCCCCTCTCTTGACCACGCAGCGCATTGCCAAAGCGATTCGTCTGGCGCACCTCGGCCTGACCAGGTATTTCGGCATTGCGCGCCCGAAGATCGGCGTCGCAGCATTAAATCCCCATGCCGGGGAACATGGGTTATTCGGCAATGAAGAGCAAACCAGCATTGCGCCAGCCGTCAAGTTGGCCAGGGCGGCCGGGATCAAGGCCAGCGATCCGCTGCCCGCCGATACCCTGTTCGGCAAAGCCGCACGCGGCGATTACGATGGGGTGGTGGCGATGTATCACGATCAAGGGCTCATTCCCCTGAAATTGGTGGCCTTCGGCACCTGCGTGAACTTGACGGTGGGCCTGCCGATCATCCGCACCTCGGTCGACCATGGAACGGCGTACGATATTGCCGGCAAAGGAGTCGCCGAGCATGGAAGTCTGCTGCAAGCGGTGAAGGTCGCGGCTCGTTTGGCACAGTCCTGGACCCCTGTTCAATCATCATCCCGATAGGAAAGAGGTACTCCCTCCATGTCAGACGCAGAATCTTCCGCAGCCACCATCATCGATCAGCAGATCAAAGAGTTGGACGCGATTGCCACGCGCACCATCCAGGACTTCAATACCACCCTGGGCACAGAACGTGTGGGGCAGTGGAAGATCCGCACGGTGGCCTTGCTCCAGCAACATGCCGGACAGGCCGAGGCGGATGGTCTCGCCCGAAAGAATCCCGGAATGTCTTTCACGAACGATCTGATCGAGGAATTCAGCGACGAGGTGGAAAGCTATCGCTCCTATCTCGTGACGCTGGCCAAACGCCTGCGGGCTGCGGTTCCTCCTACGTCCGGATAGAAAGCCGCGTGACACCATGGCTGCGTCCTTCCCTCCAGCCCTGAAACGGCTTGGTCAGAACTTCCTCATCGATCCAAACATCATCCGCAAAATCGTGTCCCTGGCGGCGCTTCGCCCGGAGGATACGGTGTTGGAAATCGGCCCGGGGCGAGGCGCCCTGACGGCCGGGTTATGCGCCGAAGCCGGGCGGGTCATCGCAGTCGAGATCGATCCCCAACTGGAGCCTCAACTGCAGGAGACGCTCAGGCACTGCCACAACCTCGACCTTCGAATCGGCGATGCGTTGGAGTTCCCCTTCGTCAGTTTGCCGCCGCGCACCGTGGTCGTCTCGAATTTGCCGTATTATGTGTCCACGCCGATTCTGTTCGCGTTACTCGACGCCCGTGCCCACCTCGACCGCCTCGTGCTGATGCTGCAAACAGAGGTCGCGCTCCGATTGGCGGCCAGACCGAACAGCGAGGATTACGGTGTGTTGTCGGTCCTGACGCAAGAAGCGGCAGAGGTGGAGGTGGCGTTTCGCGTGTCGGCCAATTGTTTTCGTCCCCGCCCGACGGTCGGATCGGCCGTCGTGCTGCTCAAACTCAAGGCTCGGGGTGAAGTCGACCAGGCCCGCTATGAGCGATTCCGGCGTGTGGTGCGGGCGGCGTTCGCTCACCGGCGGAAGACGTTGGTGAATTCGTTGCGTGACGAGGGATACCCGACTGAGAGGATTGCCCGCGCGGTCCAGGCGGTCGGTGTTCCGACGCAGGCGCGCGCAGAAACGCTGACCCTCGATGACTATCGCGCCCTCGCCGCTGCGTTCGACGAGGATTAGTCGCGTTGATGACGGCGGCCCTGACGGGCATGGGGAGCGGCGTGACGATCATGCGTAACATTGCCGCTTTGTTTGAAAAGGCATTTTCCCTGTGCTACGATCCGCCGCATGGGTGTATCCACCACGGCAAAGCGCGGTGACGCCCGCTCAGCCCCTTCCCGTTCCTCTCATGTGAAGCGCGAAGTGATCGGGGTTCTCCTGATCGCAGTCGGTCTCTTGATCCTGCTCAGTCTGGTGTCGTTTGTTCCCGGCGACGCCAAATCGATTGCGGCATCCGGAGCATCCGGCAATCAGCCCAAAAACATGATCGGGTCGGTCGGCGCGCTGTCGGCGGCGGCGTGCTTCTTTATGGTCGGCGGGGCCGCCTACCTCTTTCCCATTCTGCTCGGTCTCCTCGGGGCGCGCTGTTTCACCCCCATTCCGCTCACCATGCGACTCAGAAATGCCGGCAGCGGAATGGCGGCCATGGTGTTTTTGAGCGCGCTCTTGCACCTGGAAGTGACGGCTGTCCCGACGATTTCCAGCGGATGGGTCAATCGCGGCATGGCCGGCGGCATCATCGGGCAAGTCTTGGCGGATGGGGTACGCAGTTATTTCGCCACGACCGGGGCGCATATTGTGGTGCTCACTGGGTTGATGGTTGCGTTGCTGTTTACGGTGCCGTTGTCATTGACGACATTGCTGCAGCGGGTTCCTGACTGGTGGATCGCATTCCGCGAACGCATGGTCGGGCTTGTGCCGGAATGGCCGGTCAAGCAGGACGAACCGACGATTCAACCGAAGCGGTCTCGTGTGAAGGTCGCGCGCCCGGCACGTGAGATGGAAGAGCCGGAGCTCGATCGCGAAGTGCAGGTGGTGGCTGAGGCGGTCGAGCAGATCGCGGTGCCGATGATTCCTCCCAAAATTCAGCCACCCATGAAAGTGGAAAAGCGTGCCACGCAAGATGACGAACCGGCCGCAGCGGTGGCGACGAGCCCATCCGTGTCCGACGGGTACATATTGCCTGACCCGCAGGAGTTGTTGAGCGATCCCTCCGGTCCTATCGCCCGCCTCAGTGACGATGAATTGAAACTTCAATCGGAGATCCTGACCAAGGCCTTGAAGAGTTTTGCGATCGAGGGGCGCGTCACGGAAGTTCGTCCAGGTCCTGTCGTCACCATGTATGAATTCGAGCCGGCGCCCGGCACCAAGGTCGCGCGCATCGTGAACCTGGCCGATGACCTGGCTCTCGCGCTGAAGGCCATCAGTTTGCGCATTGTGGCCCCTCTGCCGGGCAAGTCGGTGGTCGGTATTGAAGTGCCGAATCCGCACCGGGAAATGGTGTCGATGAAGGAAGTCGTCACCAGTGACGCGTTTTCACGCTCGCGGTCTAAATTGAGTTTGGCACTCGGAAAAGATATTTTCGGCGGCGCGGTCTGTGCCGATCTGAAGACCATGCCGCACCTGCTGGTTGCGGGAGCAACCGGGGCCGGCAAGAGCGTCGGCCTCAACACGATGCTGCTGAGCATTTTGTTCAGCGCGCGGCCGGACGAAGTGAAGCTGCTGCTCATCGATCCCAAAATGCTGGAGTTCCAAAGTTACGATGGGATTCCCCACCTGCTTCGCCCGGTCATCACTGACCCCAAGTCTGCGGCGCGCGGCTTGGGCTGGGTCGTCCAGGAAATGGAGCGGCGGTACAAGCTATTGGCCGAAGCCGGCGTGCGCAGCATCGATGCCTATAATAGACGGATCTCCGAGGTCCAGGGTGCGGTCTCCGACGTGTGGCAATCCGGGAAAGCCGAACAGGTCGAATTGACGTTTCTGTCCGAGGAGGAACGGCTCTCGAAAGGCGAAGATGCGGAACCAGCCGGTGAGAATGGGCCAAGGGATTCGGTCAAGCCGAGTCCGCCGGAACCGCTTCCGTACATCATGGTGATGATCGATGAGTTGGCCGATCTCATGATGGTGGCCCCGAAGGATGTCGAAGACAAGATTGCCCGTCTTGCCCAGATGGCGCGGGCCTCGGGTATCCACCTCGTGCTTGCGACTCAACGGCCGTCGGTGGATGTGTTGACCGGTCTCATCAAGGCCAACTTTCCGGCGCGAATCGCGTTTCAGGTCTCATCCAAAACCGATTCCCGGACGATTCTTGACGCCAACGGCGCAGAAGCGCTGCTCGGCCGAGGAGACATGCTGTACCTCGCGTCCGGGACTGGGAAATTGATGCGTATCCACGGCTCGTTTGTGTCGGATGATGATGTGCGGCGAGTGGTCGAGTTTGTGAAGAAGCAGGCCTTGCCCTCGTATTGCCGCGAGCTGCAGTCGCTCAAGATCGAAGAAGCGGAAGAGGAGCAGGCGAAAGACGAAGTGTATGAACAGGCGAAGGACCTGGTCCTCTCGACTGGCCAAGCGTCTGCTTCGTTGATCCAGCGGCGCCTGCGAGTGGGGTATCCCCGTGCGGCGCGGATGATCGAACAGATGGAGGCCGAAGGCGTCGTTGGCGCGGCCGGACGGGATGGGCGTCGCGAGGTTCTTGGACGTCGAGGGCCGGTTGGTGGAGATGAGGCATGATGCGGATATTCCTGCTCGTGGTGGTTCTCGTGGTGAATGCGATATCGGCTGCGGCTCAAGTTGTGAAGCCGGATGAACCTGCCGTCGACCTCCAGGCCGTACAGGAGGTCCAGGAGATCGTGAAAAAAATCCAGACCCGGTATGAAAAAACGAAAGACTTACAAGCGTCCTTCACGCAAAAAACCAGGATTGAAGGGTTTTCCACGCCGGTGATTTCGACCGGCCACTTTTACATCAAGAAGCCTGGGAAATTGCGGTGGGACTACATCGAGCCGGCCACGGAAGAAATCTACGTCAACAAAGACGATGTGAAAATGTACGTGCCGGAGCATAAGCAGGTCCTGGTCGGCAAGCTCACGTATATGGCTGCGTCACAGGCGCCGTTGCAGCTCTTGCAGGGTGTCGCCAAGTTGGATGAGGAATTCGATATCGAACCGATGCCGAACAAGGAGCGGGGAGCGGGGGGCATTCTCTTGGTTTCGTTGACCCCGAAGCAGGGGCGAGCTGAACCGGAGCGGGCGATTCAAAAAATCGTGATCGAGGTGCAGCCCAAAACGTACTTCCTCAAGACCATCGCGCTGCACGAGGTCAGTGGCAACGTCGCGACCTTTGAGTTTTCTGAACTGAAGCCGAACAGCGGATTGAAGGACGACCTATTTGATTTCAAGGCCCCCGCCGATGTAGAAACCGTACGGGCGCCGGTGTTGAGCCGTCCTTAGCGGGATGGCCAAAACAGCCACCAGCATCGTTCTCGCATCGTAGGGCACCGCAACGCCTTGGACCTCTGGTCGCTGCGGCCTCGCGGGAGGGCTGTTTTGACCTTCCTGCGAGTGCACGAAGAGTTGCTTAGGAGCGCAGGACAAACACGACACAATGATGCGTGGAGAATTGTGAATCAAGACGTGGCGAGGGGAGCATGACGCAAGCCTGTGTGAGCGGCGTGACCGAAGCAGTGGATCGGGCTGTTGCGGCCCTGGATCTCGATCGCTTGGAACGGGAGTATTGGGCGCAGAACGAGTTTCTGTACATTCCTCAGTTTCTGCCGCGCGAGTTTGTCGAGGCCGAGCTGACCTCACAGGCGCAGGCGCTCAAGTCCGGCTTAAACCGGAACTACATTCCCGGGCATAAGAAGGGCGGCAGCGTCAGTTATTATACAGTCAGGGAGCAGGCACCGCAGTTCATGGACCTGTACCGCTCCGATACCTTTCGAGCCCTGCTCAACCGGTTGACGAGAGTCAATCTTCTGCTCTGCCCCGATAACGATCCGCATTCCTGCGCATTGTATTACTACACCGAAGCCGGCGACCACATCGGGTACCACTACGATACTTCGTATTATAAAGGGGCGCGGTACACGATCCTGCTGGGATTGCTGGATCAATCGAAGCAGTGCCGTTTAGTGTGCGACCTGTTTAAAGATGTGCCCGGAAAGCAGCCCGTGCATATGGAATTGGCCACGGCGCCTGGTGATCTGGTGATCTTCAACGGCGACAAGCTCTGGCACGCCGTGACGCCGCTGGGCGATCAAGAAGAGCGGATCGTCCTGACCCTGGAGTACGTGACCAATCCCGACATGGGCGCAATTAAACGGCTCTACTCCAATCTGAAGGATTCGTTCGCCTACTTTGGATTGCGGTCTGTGTTTAAACGGGCCTATTCTTCGACTCGTTCCCGCGCATAAAGCCCTCGCCTGGCTTGTCGACGGCGTCTGGTTTGTTCCCGTTACTGCAACAAGGCCGGAAAACGCAGCCTGAACGTGGTGCCCTGCCCGTCGCTGCTGTCCACGGTAATCGTGCCCGCATGCCGAGTCACGATCTTATGCACAATGCTGAGACCCAGTCCCGTCCCCTTTCCGGGCGCCTTCGTCGTAAAAAAAGGATCAAAAATGCGCGGTCGCACCGCAGCCGGAATGCCGGGGCCGGTGTCGGAAATCGTCACATCAATCCATGCCCCATCTTGAGCCGCGCCTAAGGTCAGGCGACCTTTTCCGTCCATCGCTTGCGTGGCATTATTGATGAGGTTGACGAAGACCTGATCGAGTTCGCTCTTGCGCGCGCGTAGAAAAGTGGGGGCGTCGAAGCGCGTGACGACATCGACGTAGCCGAAATAGGGGCCGCGGCGCACCATCTTTACCGCTTCCATCAGCCGCTCCGCCACATCGATCTCCGTTTCGCCGTCCCGGCCAGCCGAACGAACGTAGCCGGCAAAGTCCCGCACGACATTCGACACGTGTCGTGCATAGCCCACGATATCGGCGGCGAACTCCTTAATCACGGCAGGGTCTTTTTCTTCCTGAATCAGTTCGGCCATGCTGAGTATGGCTTGGGCCGGATTGTTGATCTCGTGCGCCATCCCCGACACCATCGTGCCTAGACTGGTAAGCTTCTCCGACTGGATGAGTTGGTCCTGCAACTGTTTGTCGTCGGTGACGTCCCACAGCACCATGCCGATCTGATACTGAGCGCTTTCCGGCGTAGCGACCACGAAGAAGCGATACCGATACAGGCGTGAAGCGACTTCACATTCGCGCTCGGGGGTCTGATGCGGTGAGTCGCCACCGAGCGCAGCCCATTCCTTGATCACCTGTTGCGTCGCGGCCTCGCTGAGCGCGAGGCATTCGAACAGCGGCCGGCCGACTAAGGACGCTCCCCCAACGGCGAAGTAGTGATGCGCCAGAGTATTGGCATACTGGATGTGCCAATCGCGGTCGCACAGAAAGATGGCGCCTGGCAGACTGGCGAGCACATTTTGTGTCATCCGATGGGTCGCACGTAATGCGGTGTCGGCTCGCGCGCGGTCGATAAATTGTCCGATTTTCATGCCGGTATCGGTCAAGATGTGAATGAGCTGGCGATCAGGAGGGCGAGGCTTGTCAGCATACAGCTCCAGGACACCATGGATGACACTGCCGGTCCGGATGGGGATGAGGCAGGCTCCGTGTATCCCCAGCCGCGCGGCGGTCGGAGCACGGGTGAAGCGGGCATCGGTCAACGCATCGGGAATCCAGAGCGGCAGTTTCGTGCCCCAGACGACCCCGGGGAAATCCATCCCCGGAGGCAATTCGCTATTCCGGCAAATCGTGGCGAATTCATCCCACCGGCAGGATGGCCGCAGCCACGTCCCTTCACAGGCCAGCCGTTCGTTCATCGGGTCTTTGTGCCAGAAGATCGCCATGTCCCACGGCCCCATTTCTCCGATGATGCGGAGCAGTTGCGGGACGGCTTCTTCGAGCGTGACGGCTTGAGCGAGGATATGGCTGATGGAGAGTTGTGCTTGCTGCAAGCCTTCGAGCTGTTTCCGGGCGGTGATATCCTGGAAGACCACCACCGCGCCCACCGGACGTTCTTGTTCGCGGATCGGACTGGTGACGTATTGGACCGGAAACGACATCCCGCGTTTATTGATGAACACATCGTTTTGTACACGGTGTACTGCTCCGTCGCGTATTGCGGCGGGCATACACAAGGGGTCGGAGATGTAGGCGGTGGCATCGTCCTGCAGTCTATACAGAAGCGGGGCTAAGGGCTTGCCAATCAATTCCGCCGCACTCCACTCCAACATTCGGGCCGCCGTGGCGTTCACGAAAGTCGTGCGTCCTTCAAGGTCGAGGCCGAAAATGCCTTCTCCGGCGGCATCGAGCATCAAGGCGTTCTGGTGACTGAGTCGGACAACGGATTCCTCTGCCTTTTTACGTCGTGTAATGTTGCGAATGATTCCGCTGAAGAATGCGCCCTCCTTGGCGCGCCAGGATGCCAGGGAGAGTTCGATAGGAAACTCGTCTCCGGCTTTGGTCAGTCCAACCAATTCGACGGTTCTTCCAATCACCTTCGCAGCCGCCCCCGTGGTTAGACGCACGATACCGGCGTTGTGCGCCGCGCGGAAACGTTCCGGCATGAGGATGGCGAGAGACTGGCCCAGCGCCTCTCGTTTGGAGTATCCGAACATCCGTTCCGCCGCTCCGTTCCACCAAATAATATGGCCGCACTGATCGGCCAGGACAATGGCATCGGTTGCGGATTCCACCAGCGCGCGGAATCGCTCTTCGCTGGCATGCAGCGCTTGTTCGACATGCTCCGCGCGTACAGCGAGCCCTTTCACAGATACGGCTCGGCGAATGACGGCTTTCAGTTCCTGCGCGTTGTACGGTTTGGTGAGATAGGCAAATGCGCCTTTGGCGAGTGAGCCGATGGTATTCTCGGACGTGGCGTTTCCGGTCAGGATAATCACGGGAAGCGAGGCGTCCAACTCCATCAGCACTTTCAGTACCGAGAGCCCGTGGAGATCGGGCAGCTGAATGTCGAGAATGGCTGCGCCGTACTGGCGCTGTTTGGCGTGGGACAGCGCCTCATGTCCCGACCCGGCGCTCTCAACCAGATAACCTTCATGCCGCAGCATGTCGGTGAGGGATTCCCGGATATCCCGGTCATCATCAACAATGAGTACGGCAGTATGCACGGTAGGATTACTCTGGCTTATGAAAGATCGTGTGCTGATTGGTGCCCGCAATACTCATGCCGTATGCACCAACGTGAGATGCCTCTGTCACGGATGAACAACTGATTGATTCTCTGATGAAGAGAAAACATCTGACAGCTGAACAATCCTGAATAGTCAGGTGGCGGCTGTGCAAAACAATGCAGCTATTATCGGATCGGATACAGAGAGGAGAACGATGGTATCTTGGGGGAAGAGCGGCTCTACCGTTGGGCCGGTTTCGTGGCCGCGAGCGGCAAGGTGAAGGAGAATTGTGTTCCTACTCCCAACTGGCTTTCAACCCACATCTGGCCACCGTGCAACGTGACGAGACTCTTGGTAATGAAGAGCCCGAGCTGAGCGCCTTGCGAGGTGGGCATGGCCGATTCCACTTTAGAAAATTCGTTAAACACCAGCGGCAACTCGTCGTGGGCAATTCCGCAACCGGTGTCAGCCACGGTGATTTGGACCGAATGTGTATCATGGGCACTGCATCGCACGGAGACGTGTCCGGCATGCGGGGTAAACTTTATGGCATTGCCGACGAGATTCCACAGAATTTGCTCCAGTTTGTCACGGTCGGCGTAGACCACGAGGGGCTGCTCGCAGGGGAGCACGTCGAGCGTAATGGATTTTTCTGCCGCCAGCGTCTGAAAACTCTCCACCACATCCCGGACGAACGCATCGATGGACAAGGACTCCGGCTTGATGTCGATGCGTCCGACATCCAGGCGCGACCAATCGAGCAATTGATTGATGATCCTCGTCAGGCGATCTACGTTGTGCTTGACACGCTGCAGATAGTGCTCCTGCCGTTCAGACAGTTGTCCGGTCAGTCCATCCAGCATGTTTTCGACGAACCCTTTAATGGATGTCATTGGCGTGCGCAATTCATGAGAAGCCACGGAGACGAATTTCGAACGTCGCTGATCGTGGTCTTGTAGGCGTTCGTTGACGGACTGCAATTCATGCGTACGTTCCTGCACGCGTCGTTCGAGATGTTCCGTCAGAGTGGCCAGTTCGGTATAGGCCCGCGCGTTGTCCACCGCGACGGCCACATGGCTCGCAATCGTCACGAGCAGGTCAAGATCTTCCTGGGTGCAAGGCTGCGCTCCGCGGTCGGCTCCGATGTACCCGAGAATGCGCTGCTGGCTGCGGAGCGGGGCGGCGACGAAGGACGACAATCCTACCTGACGAAGCCAGGGCAAAATGGCCGGGGAGATGCGGTCGGCGACGGTTTCAATATTCGGGACCAGGACGGGTTTCCCGTGCAGCAGGATTTCCGCGGCGAATCCGCCGTCCTCGTGCACCGGAATGACCAGTCGCCGGGCGGCTTCTTCGGCCTCGGGTGGCATACCGAGCATTTGCCCTACTGTGGCGACCCCCCGCTCGCTGTCCCACAAAAACAGGACCATCCTGGAAAAGCCGAGATTTTCACTGAGCAGCTGGAGCACGGTGGAAAGGAGGCGATCGAGGTCGAGGGTGGAGGTAATCGCTGCGCTGGATTGATTCAAGGTCGTCAGCTGGGTGACATGACGACGAATGGTGTCGAGGTTGGCAGAGATGGCCTGATTGCGTTCCTGCAGAGACTTCGTCATCACGTTAAAGAGGGCTGTCAGCTGGCCGACTTCATCTTCTGTGGTGGGGACGACAAACGTGGAGAGATCGCCTTCTCCGACTTTCCGTGCGCCCGCTGCAAGATTGCGCAAAGGCGTAATGATGCGCCGGGCGAGCAGATTGGTGAACAGAATGCCGGCCGTAATGATGCCCAGCGTGAGGAGAAGAAAGGTTCGCAGCACTTCCGCCAGTTCCCGTTGCATCGGCACCTCGGTCAGGCCGATCTGGACCACGCCAAAGGCAGGCGCAGCCGATGGCACGGCGCGGCTCTTGTGTGTCTCCTCCTCTTGAAGCGCCAGCGCCTCCAGTCTCGGCTCCGCGCGTTTGAGCACCGGAAGGGCAAAATCGTAAAACGTTTCTTCCCGCATCCCGCCAGTCGGCACGCGAAGCGTCGCGTCAGTATCTTCGAATGGAATGGTGCTCTCGCCGATGAGTCGGAGCCGCGTCACGGTCGGTTCGGGAGTCGGATGCTTGATCAGTGATGCCGCCAGAGCCGCGCTCGGGTAAAACGGTTGATCGACCACGCGCACCGTCCCGAGGGGTGATTTCAATTTGCCTTTGCTCTTTGCGGCCAGCACCTGACCATCGGCGCCGGTAATCTGCGCGTACACGACTTCATCCACGCCGAGGACCCCGTCAATGAACTGCTCCAAAATCACCCGGTCTTCGAGGATGATGCCATACCGGACATTGTGAGCCAGGTTCTTCACGAGGATGCTGCCCAGATCCTGCACCCGTTCGGTC
>WBZX01001608.1_pt1 | contig 16737 bp, 9 predicted proteins | sample 5204211 | NCBI WGS metagenome assembly WBZX01 (sample SAMN12344362, study PRJNA552823) | activated sludge metagenome | biome: Activated sludge suspended growth; feature: Nitrification reactor; material: Wastewater; isolation source: activated sludge from nitrification reactor of wastewater treatment... | reverse complement strand
CGCCGCGGGATCGACGTCGATGATCGCCATCACGGTCCCGAGCGGATCGGCCACGCGGCGCGAGACGAGGCAGAGTGTCTGTTTGGCCGCCGGCATCTTGATCATCACGTCGGCGCGGTACCCCGGAGAGACCCAGACGGTGTCGCTCTCGTAGAATTGAGGGAGCGTGATCCCGTCGCGGGCGATCTGCGTCGTCGCGATGGGGGTCTTGTCGAACTCGGCGCAGGCAGGGTCCTTGGCGGCGTGGAGCTTCATCCCCATCTCGTCGGGGCTCCCCGCGTAGACGATGCGCCAGCGCTCGACCTGGCCGGGAGGCGTCACGATGTGCGGCTTGAGCTTGCCGTTGATCAAGGTCGCTCGCAGCGTCTCCACGGCGAGGAAGTCCGTCACGGAGAGGTTGTCTTCGGTGCAGTCGGCCGAGTCCCCGAGAGGCACCGTGTTCGGGTGATCGATGGGGACCTGCGTGAGCACCATCACGCGCTCCTTCGCCTTGGCGATGCCGGGGACCTCATCGAGATCGCCCTCGATGATCAGCGCGCCGGCGACTCCATCCATCACCTGGATGGCCGTGGAGCCGTGGACGTGCGGGTGGTACCAGTCCGTGCCCTCGTGGTGCGTCCCGTCCTCGTCGAGGTCCCAGCGGTACCGGCCCACCTCGCCGGGCATGAGCTCGTGAAGGACGTTGTCACCGAGGTAGTGTCCGTCCACGCACCCGTCGCCCGTGCACGGGTCCGCCGCGTCGTCCGTCGCGAAATTGGGCTGCACGTGGAGGCCGTGGCCGTGCAGGTTCGTCATGTTGAAGTCGTGGCAGGAGACCTCGCCGTGCCCCATCATGCTCGCGATCTCCCTGTAATCGCTCTTCGTGAAGTCGTTGTGGAGGTTCACGTGGATCTTGCGATCCTGGCCTTTCGGGATGCGGATCGTCGGCCCGTTGGTGATGCCGTTGTACGTGCGGAGGCACAGCCTCTTGCCCCCGATCTCGACGGCCGCCGGCTTGAAGTGGAGATCGTAGACGCCATTCCCGTCCGGCTGGAGCTCCGGTGACTCTGCGTATTCCGTGAATGTCGTGGTGTCCGGGGTGGTGGACTCCGGCTCACCGCAGCCCGCGATCACAGCGACCGGGGCAAAAAACCACATCGATTGCCAAACGACGCGCCTCATGTGCTCTCCTCCTGGCTCTCCCCGGACGCAGATCTAGCGTGGCCGTTGCGCGCGCCGATGGCCGAAGATGGTCACCGCTGGCTACAATCCGGCCACCTCGGCCGGCGCGGCCTCGCGCGGCCGCGAGCACGAAGCCCGACCTCCCCGAGAAACACCATGGATTTGCAGGAGCTGCGCGCGTTCATCGTGGTCGTCGAGACGGGGTCGTACCTGGGGGCCGCGCGCACGCTTGGCGTCTCGCGCACGACGTTGCGCCGCCAGGTCGCGTCGCTGGAGGCGCGCGCCGGGGTCCCGCTCCTGGAGACGGTCCGTCATGGCGTGTCGCCGACGGAGGCGGGCCAGGTGCTCGTGCGGCAGGGGAGGACGATGATGCAGGAGGCGAGCGCGCTCCTCGCGTCGATCCGGGAGGTCGGTCACGCGCCCTCGGGGACGCTGCGGGTGGTGCTGCCCGTGGGCTTGCCGCCGCACCTCCTGACGCCGATCCTCGCGGCCGTGCGGGCGGCGTATCCCCAGCTCCACTACCATGTTCGCTTCAGCAACGATCCCTTGGCCGAGGCCCTCACGGACGTGGACATCGCGATTCATTTCGGGGAGGACCCCCCGCGCGGGGGCTGGATATCGCACGTCGTGCTGCGCGTCCGGGAGCAGCTCCTCGCGAGCCGCGCGTACCTCGCGAGGCGAGGCACCCCGAAGACGATTGACGATCTCCGCCACCACGAGCTCTTCGCGTGGCAGGCTCCGGGGGAGGACGCCCGCATCTGGCGCACGCGGGCGGGCGTGGCGTTCGGGGTGAAGCCACAGGTGATCGCGACGGACATCCACTTTCTGCGGCACTGTTGCCTCTCCGGGCTGGGGATCGCGCTGGTGCCCGACGCGCTCCTCCCGGACCCCGGAGTCCTCACGGACACGGTGGTGCCCGTCCTGGAGGACACCGTGGGGCAGGAGAGGCCTGTCCGGATCAGCGTGCCGGCGGCGCTGTCGGAGATCCCCAAGGTGAAGATGGTGATCGACAGGGTGAAGGTGTTCCTGGGAGAGCTGTAGTCGGGTCAGCCGGGCAGCGCATGCGCGGGGCGACCGGCGTGTCGAGCGGGCGCTCTCACGCGGGGCGGCGAGGGGGCGAGCGCCTCGGGCGCGAAGGGGGAGTCCTGGAGGACGCGCCCCGCGTCTCGCCGGACGCCGGCGCTCCGCGCGGGCGGGCGGCGGCCGCGGAGACTGGCACTTTGCCCTCCAGACAACCCTCCAGCCACTCCAGCGCTGCCGGGATCCCGCCCTTCTCCTGCTCGCGCCAGATCTGGGCCTCGGCCCGCATCCGGGGGTCGCCGGCGAGGGGGCTCCTGGAGAGCTCGTCGAGGAACGCCGCCATCATCGCTTGATCGGTCAGCTCCTTGTAGGTCGCCACGACGGGAGCGGCGGTGTCGCCGCGGACCAGGACGCGCACGGCCTCACGGAACAGCGGCTCGCTCTCGATGAACGAGAGGTCGGTCGCTCCGTGCTCGAAGTGCTCGGCCATCATGGCCTCGAAGAGGCCCGTCAGGGCTCGATCCCGGCCGGTGTGGCGCGCCAGCACGTCGAGCTGCTCGAACGTGCGCTCGGCGTTGCAGATGCCCCCGCGCGCGCTCGCCCCCAGCGCGTGCGGCCGCAGCACGTGGTCCGCGAGGAGCGCGAGGGCGATCGGCGGCGAGAGGCGGTGCTGCGCCCGCTCGCGGCGCGCCTGCAACACGGACAGCAGGATCGACCGATCGTCGTCGTCGAACCCGCTCGGGCGCGCGTGCACGAGCGCCTCCATGACGTCGTTCGCCGGCCCGAGATCGCGATCGGCCTCGATCGCGATCTCGCACGCGAGGTCGAGGAGCGCCGCCGCGCGGGGGTCCCCGTACTCGGTCTCCGCTCCCGGAGCTCCGGCCACGGGAGGGGGCGAAGGCAGGGCCTCGCGCGCGAGGTGGCCGTCGAAATACGAGAGGGCCGCGAGGAGGAGGCCGCGATCGTGCGCGTCGGTGCTCGTCGTGGCGCGGCCCTCGGCGCGGCGCTCCCGCTCGGCGGAGAGCGGATCCTCCGCGCGGCTCGACGCCACCTGCGCGGCGACCTCCTTCGCCTTCGCGCGCGCGCTGTCGAGGATCGAGCGCGTGCGCCGCGCCGCCGCGCCGCGGCCCGCGCACCCGACGAAGAGCTTCTGGAGCGTGTCGACCTCACCGAGCAGCGCGAGGCGGTGCGCGGCCTCCTGCCTCTCGGCCTCGGCGCCTCCGTCTCCGCGGACGAGCGCGCCCTTCGCTTCGCGCACGATCCGCGCGCGGAGAGGCGTCGTGGTCCGGCGCAGGTGGTAGAGCTCCCACGGCCCCGGCTTCCACTCGGCGAGGTCGACGGCGTCGCCCGTCCACGGCGCGAGCACCTCCGCGAGATCGAGGCGCGCGAGGAGGTCCGCGAGCACCTCGAACGGCTTCGTCCTGGGGGCGGGGAGATCGGCCCCGCGCGGGACGCCCGCGTTTTGCCGGAGGATCGCGGCGAAGAGATCCGGATCCGCCTCCAGCTCGGGCGCGCGGCGGCGGAGCCTCGCGAGGGCGCGCACGGCCGCGTGGCAGGGGCGCACCGGAGGCGCGAGGCGGGCGCGCGGCGCTCCGCGATCGTCGTCCTCCGCGAGCCCGTGGCGCGCCGCGATCGCGAGCGCGGCGCGGCGCGCGAGCGGCCCCGCGCGCCCGCCGAGGCGCTCGATCACGGCGGCGGGGTCGGGCGCCGCGCGGTACGCCCGCACGAGCGCCTGGATCATCGCCTCGCGCGCGCCCACGACGCAGTCCACGCAGTCCGGGTGCTCCGCGAGGAGCCAGCGCCAAAGCGGCTCGACGCGATCGCACACGGCGAAGCCGTCGGCCGGCGGGAGGCGCGCCGCGAGCTCGGGGACGAGGAAGGTCGTCTGGTGCTCGAGGCCGTCGCTGTCGAACTTGACGCTGGTGCGGCTCGCCGCGCTCGCGGCGCCCACGAGCGCGAGCGTCAGCTCCAGGCTCGGCACGAAGGCGTGGAGGCGCTCGGGGATCCCCGCTCCGCCCTCCCACCCCGCGATCCGCCCCGCGAGCTGGAGCATCGGGCCGAACCCGTCCTTCGCGGCGCCGCGGAGCACCTCCGTCGCGAGCTTCCAGCTCCGCCTCGCGAGCGCGATCAGGCGCGGGCGCTCCGTCACCGTGATCAGCCACGCGGCGGCCCGCCTCGCCGTCCATGTCGTCGACGCGGTCGCGAGGATCGCGGCCACGTCGCCCGCGCGCTCGCCCCGGGAGGCCTCGAAGATGCGCGCCTCCTCCTGGAGGTCGGCGCTCGCCGCGGCCGGGACGGGCACGCCGAGCGAGCGGCAATACGCGCCGACATCGACGAGGGTCCGCGTCACGGCGCGATCGAACGGCGTCGTGCCGTCGTCGTACCAGAAGCCGGGGTGGATCTGCTTCGGCTTGCCCTCCGCCGCGAGCGGGAGGCGCGTCGCCTCCGCGAGGCGGTCGCACATGTCGCGGAACGCCGCGGTGATCTCGGGCTCGCGCTCCATGGCCGCGATGTAGAGGTGGTACCCGATGAGGCGGTGATCGCGGGAGACGGCGACGAGCTTGCGCGCGACGATGCTGCCGCGCGCGTCGCGCAGGTAGATCACGTGCTTGTTCGCGTCGGCCGCGTTCACGACCGTCGACGCGGCGTTCACGCCGCCTTCGAGCGAGAGGCACGTGTCGAAGGGGATGCCCATGCGCAGCACCTCGATCGGATCGCGCTCGATCGCGAGGCGGTGCCGCTGGCCGCCGATGTCGACGTCCCGGGCCCGCGGGGCGAGCCAGGCCTCCACGTCGAATCGCCCTGAAACAGAGGCGATCCACGCCTTGTTGCGCGGCAGCAAGCGCGCGGGATCGCCCCCGGCGGCGGCCGTCTGGAGCACCGTGGCGAGCAGCTCGCGGTTGTTCTCGACGACGAGGTAGAAGCGGATCGCGTCGCGCCACCCGGGCGTGAGGCGCGGCACCGTGATGCCCCACGCGTCCTTCGCGATGCGGCGGAGCGCGGCGTCGAGGCGGGCCTCGTACGCGCGGGCGAGCAGCTCGCGGAGGCGCTCCGCGAGGCGGCGGCGCGTCCTGTCGGCGGTGGGCACCGCGACGTGGCCGTCGATCAAGCGCGCGAGCCGGGCCTCCTGCTGCGCGGTGCGCGACGGGAGCGCCGCGAGGTGCGCGCGCTCGTCCGCGATCGTGACGGCGCGCTCGAAGTCGGCCCGCAGCGTGCGCGACAGCCGGAGGGGCGCGCCGGCGATCCGCGAGAGGTGGACGTACCGATCGAGGAGGTCGTCGTCGCCGAGCCACGCCGCGATCTCCGGCAGCGCCGCGCGGCCCGCGCCGGGCGTCGTGCCCGTCAGCTCGTCGAGGATGGACGCGACGTCCGCGGGCCGCCGCGCGAAGAGCGCGAGCGTCGCGTCGAGGCGCGCGAGCGCCTGCTCCGCCGTGTCGGGCTCGGCCTTCGTGTGGTGCTTCATCAGGCACACGGCGAGCACGGACAGGTCGCTCTTGCGCGCGCTCGCGAATCGATTGAACACCTCCGGCGAGAGCGGGAGATCCAGCCCGAGCGACGCGTAGTGCGGCACGAGCGCGCTCACCCAGTCGGCGTACGCCGCGGCGGCCTCCGGGCCCGACTTCATGTCGTCGAAGTCGGAGAGGCGCCCCAGCTCGACGAGGCGCGCGACCTTCTCGACGGGGAGCCCGCCCGCGACGAGATCCGCGATCCTGTCCTTCCAGCGCCGGAGATCGAGGCGCGCGAGCCCGAGCGCGTCGGGCAGTCGGAGCGGGCGGCCCCCGAGCTGCTCCGCCAGCGCGCGCAGCGCGGCCGCGTCCATCGCGAGGTCCTTGCTCGTGAAGGTGAGCTCGCCGCCGCCCCGCGGCCGCGGATCGAACGTGAGCGCCGCGTGCGCGAGGAACGTCAGGCCCCGCTCGCGCTCCTCCCGCGCAGCGTCCTCGGGGAGAGCGAACGCCGCGGCGCGCGCCGCCGCCGCCGCCTCGTCCCCGTGCGCGAGCCCGATCAGCTCCAGCGCCCGCTCGAACCAGGCGGGGAGCGGCCCCCGGCCCGCGTCGACGACGGAGGCCGCGCGCGCCGCGTCCGCGAGGAAGGCGAGGCGCGCGTGCTTCTCCGCGAGCCACGCGGCGTCGATCTCCCCGTACCGCCGGAAGATGCGGCCCGCCGCGCGCACGAGCTCCGGCACGCGCGGCCCCGCGAGCACGCGCAGATCCCGGTGCACCGCCGCGAGGAACGACGGCGTGACGGGCAGCGGCATCCCGGCCAGCTCGAGCCCCGCGCGCAGCGCCGAGAGCGAAGGCCGCCCGCCCTTGCACGCCGTCACGAGCGCGGCCGCGTCCCGCACGCGCGGCAGCGCGCCCCCGCGGCCGCGCGTCTCCTCGAACAGGTGCGGTCCCTCCGCGCAGACGAACAGCCGCCCCCCCAGCTTGCTCTGGAGGACGAGGCGGCGCTTCAGATCCTGGACGTCGTCTCTGGGCTTGGGCACGGCGAGGGGCGGGGGAGAGCCGCCGGGGGAGGGGGAGAGGTGGGTCGCGGGGCGGGGCCGCCGATCACTTGCAGAGATCGGGGAGGGCCTCGAATTCGGCCAGGAGCTCGGTGTAGCTCTCGATCCTGCGGCCGCCGTTCGCGTCGTCGAACTGGAAGAAGATTCGCGCGCTCTTGGGCTGGATGTCGATGTTGTCGTACGCGGCGCCGTCCGAGGCGGTGTTGCCCATCCCGTAGCTCGGCGCGAGGCCGCGCGCGGCGATGGCCACGAGCTCGTCGGTCTTGTACGTCTCGGCGGAGGCCCCCGTCGCGCCGGTCAGCGTGAGCGTCGTGTGCACGATGCCCGGCGGAAAGCCCTTCTGCGCGAGGAACTCCCGTGTTCGATACACCAGGTATTCAGGCCGGGCGGTGAGGTACATGGGGTGGTACCCCTTCTTCGCGAGGATCTGGAACGCCTTGGGAGCATCGGTGTTCACCTCGGGGATGGCGCCCGTCAGCAGGGCGACGAACTCCTCTGTCTCGTAGGTCGTGAGGGTGCCGTCGACGTCGCTCACGAACATGGGAGTCTGGGGCGGGACCACCTCGATGAACATGTCCGCCGTCGTCAGGTCGCCGCGCACCACCATGTGGATCCTGTGGCGGCCGAGGCCGAGCGCCTGGTCCGCCGGGATCTCGAAGTAGACCCGACCTCCGCTGTCGTCGACCCCCTCGACGGTCGCGTGCGCGTTGTCCTCCGTCGTGAAGCTCGACCCGAGCAGCTCCCACGGCCCCTCGCACTCCCGCTGGACGAAGATGTCGACCTGCTCGTCTTTCAGGTCCTTGTCGAGCTCGATCGGGGGCGTGCTGTAGGCGAATTTGCCGATCACCCACTGGGGATCACCCGGGTTCAGGAAGAGGTCGCGGCCGCGGTGCGCGGGAGTCCCGGACGCGATGATCGGAGACAGGATGTCGTGCTTCCACGGGAGCGTGGTCACCACCGGGGGCGCCGCGTCGCACGCCGGGATCGGCTGGCACCAGGCGCCGTTGGGCCCGAGGCCGCCCGTGCCGCCCGTCGAGGTGGTGCCGCCCGCGCCGCCGGTGGTCGCGCCGCCCGTGGCGCCGCCGCCGGTGGTCGCGCCGCCGCCTCCTCCTGCGCCGGCGCCGCCGCTGCCGGCGGTGCTGGACGAGCCGCCTCCCCCCGCCGCGCCCTCCCCGGAGCCGGACGACGAGGTGCTCGAGCTGCCCCCGCAGCCGGTCAGGACCGTGGCCGCGAGGAAGAAGGAAGCAAGGGAGATCGAAGGCCGCATGGACGACCTCTGGCACACTCGCAGACGGCGGGGAAGCCTGTTTTGCAGGTCCGATTGCGTGCGGCGAGCCCCGCTCCGACCCGCTCCGGCGGGGCGCGGGGAGCGCGTCAAAACAAAGTTTCGACAGGGTCGTGCTAGGGTGGGCGCGGTGCCTCCCGTCCCCAAGATTCAGGTGTTCCACGAGCTGGGCAAGCGACTCGAGCTTCGCGACCTCGGCAGTCACGTCGAGCTGATGATCGGCCCCGTCCCGATCCTGACGAGCAAATCGCTCGGCACGGAGGAGGCGTTCGGCCAGCTCGCGCGCACGATCAAGACCACGAATCCACGCGTGCTCGTCGGGGGCCTCGGCTTCGGGCGCACGGCGGCGGGCGTGCTCGCGAGCGTCGGGCCGACTGCCGAGGTGCTCGTCGTGGAGCGGCTCCAGACCGTGGTGGATCTGGTGCGCGGCCAGCTCGCGCACCTGTCGCCGGGCGTGCTCGCGGACCCCCGCGTCAAGCTGGTGCAGGACGACGTCGCCCAGGTGATCGCCCGCGAGCGCATGCTCGACATGATCCTCCTCGACGTCGACAACGGCCCCAACTGGGCCTCGTTCCGCGCCAACGATCGGCTCTATGGGCCGCTCGGCCTCCAGAAGGCGAGGCTCGCGCTCCGGCAAGGCGGCGCGTACGTCGTGTGGAGCGGCTATGAGGCCGACGGCTTCTTGAAACACCTGCGCCGCGCCGGGTTCGCGGCCTCGGTGGTCCCGCTCCGCGAGCGCGGGAAGGTGCGCGCGCGGGCCTACGTCGGCCGCACGCGCTGACGTCCTCCGCCCTCGGCAAACGCTGCCGGCCGAGGCCCTCTCCGGCCGTCCCCCTCCATTGAAGAATTCCAAAGGGGGCGGTCAGGTTGGGTGTATCCTCTGCTCCGTGCAATCTTGCCCTTTTCTGGGAGGCAGTACGATGAAGTGGATATCGGATCAGCGTGCTCTTGCCGCGACGATGCTCGCGGTGGCGACGGCCGGGCTCTCGCTCACGGGGTGCCCCTCCAACGTGGAGACCCTCTTCAGCGGCGGAGGCTCCGGCGGGACGACGTCGACAGCGGGCTCCGGGACGGGGGGCAGCACGGGGGGCACCGGCGGCGGGCCGATCACCATCGTCGACAAGATCGATCTGGTGCTCGACATCGACAACTCCCGCTCGATGGCCGACAAGCAGACCATCCTGACGCTCGCCGTGCCCGATCTCGTGAAGAGCCTCGTGAACCCGGCCTGCGTCAACGTGAGCACAGGGGAGTACGTCTCCACGCCAAGCGGCCCGCTCGATCAGTGCCCCCAGGGGACCCAGCGGGAATACCAGCCTGTCCTCGACATCCACGTCGGCATCATCACGTCGAGCCTCGGCGGCCACGGCTCCGACGCTTGCGGGCTCACGGACCCCAGCAAGAAGACGAACAACGACAAGGCCCACCTCATCGCTCGAAAGGACCCCCAGCTCCCGGACGTCATCGAGACGTACCAGGCCTTCGGCTTCCTCGCGTGGGATCCGACGCAGAAGCTGAGCCCGCCGGGCGAGGCCGATCTCGACACGGACTCCGTCTCCGACGGGAACGGCACCGCGCTCATCCCCACGCTCCACGACATGATCCTCGGCGCCGGGCAGATCGGCTGTGGGTACGAGTCCCAGCTCGAGGCGTGGTACCGCTTCCTCGTCCAGCCGGATCCGTATGACACGATCTCCGTCGACAACGACTCGAAGATCGTCCTGAACGGCATCGACGAGGTGCTCCTCGATCAGCGGAAGCGCTTCCTCCGGCCGGACTCCGCGCTCGTCATCGTCATGCTCACGGACGAGAACGACTGTTCCATCCGCGAGAGCGGGCAGTTCTATTTCGCCGCGCAGCAGAAGACAGGCAATGGATCGCCGTTCCACCTGCCCAAGGCGCGCGCCCTCTGCGACACCGATCCTGGCAACGAGTGCTGCTTCTCCTGCGGCCAGAGCGGGCCCAAGGACGCCAACGGAAACCCCATCTGCCCCGCGGACCCGACGTGCAAGACGGCCGACGGCAAGACGGTCTATCTGGACGACACGACGGACAACATCAACCTCCGGTGCTTCGAGCAGAAGCGCCGCTTCGGCATCGACTTCCTCTACGGGATCGACAGGTACACGAGCGCGCTGAGCTCGCCCACGGTGACGGATCGCAATGGCACCGTCGTGCCGAACCCGATCTTCAGCGATCTCGACCCGAGCGACGCCAACACCAAGGTTCGTGACCCCGGCCTCGTCTTCCTGGCCGGCATCGTGGGCGTCCCCTGGCAGGACATCGCCCGCGTGAACGGCGCGGGGATCCCCGATCTCAACGCTGGCCTCGACGCGAACGGCAAGCCCATCGGCGGCTTCAAGAGCGGGGCCGAGCTCGCGCAGGCGCTCCCGAGCCTCGGTTATTCGGGGTGGGATCTCATCCTGGGCGACTTCGATCACTACGGCGCTCCCAAGGACCCTCTCCTGCACGAGAGCTTCCTCCCCCGCACGGGGTCGAACCCCATCACGGGCGACACCCTCGTGAACGGGGGGCAGCCGCTCCTCAACAAGATCAACGGCAACGAGTACACGATCTCGAAGCGGGACGATCTCCAGTATGCGTGCATCTTCCCCCTCGTGAAGGTCGGCGCGGCCGGCGAGATCACCGCCGATCTCCGCGACTGCTCGGTCCCCGGCAAGTACGCCGGGTGCGACTGCGAGGACAAGACCAACGACAACCCCCTCTGCCAGGTCAACCCGGCCACCGGCTTCCGGACCGATCAAGTGCGCGCCAAGCTCTATCCGGGCCTCCGCCACCTCGCGGTGCTCAAGGGGCTCGGCGGACAGGCGGTCGTCGCCTCCGGCTGCCCGGCGCAGCTCACGACTCCCACCCAGCCGGACTTCGGCTACCGGCCGGCCGTCGCGTCCCTCGTCGAGCGCCTCAAGCCTCACCTCAAGTAGGCCGCCTCGCGGAGGCGCCACAGCGTCCCTCCGCGGCTCCAACCCCACTCGAAATAAACAGCCAGTCTGTCTCTCTCGCCCCCTCGCTCTGGCGCCTCGCGTCAGAACGGGGAGGTCTCCTTGTGCGGTGCAATTTGACCCGAGATCGGCGACAATGCGACGCGGAGAGTGCACCGTGGTAGACCTTTCTTTGAAGCGATTGCTGGTTCTCCTCTCGTTGTTCGCCGTCGTCGCAGCCGGCGGCTGCGCGAAAGGGAGCCAGACGACGGGGAACGGGGGCACGGGGGGCGAGGGCGCGAGCGGTGAGGGCGCGGCGCCTTCGGGCGGCACCGGCGGGGCCGGGGCGGCGAGCACCGGCGGCGACGGCGGGGCCACCACGAGCACCACCACCTCCTCGACCTCCGACACGATGACCACCACGTCGACCACGTCGACGAGCTCCGGCATGTGCGGGGCCGGCCAGCACGAGTGCAGCGGCCAGTGCTTCGGCAACACCCCGGAGTCCGGCTGTCTGCAAGCGGCCCCCGGGTGCACTCCCTGCGTGCAGCCCGTCAACGGCGCCAGCACCTGCACGCCCGCGGGCCAGTGCGACGTGAGCTGCGGCACGGGCTACAGCAAGCAGGGCATGAGCTGCGTCTGCGACAGCGCCTGCTGCAAGGACGCCGATTGCCCCTCCGGCCAGACGTGCCTGGCCGGCTCCTGCAACGCGGGCGGCGGCGGCGCGGGCGGCGGCGGCGCCTGCGACGACGCCACCTGCCAGTTCTCCTGCGTCGCCCAGTGCATCATGAGCGGCCAGCTCGGCCTCGGCATGTGCGTCGGCGGCACCTGCAACTGCCAGTGCCTGTGACGTGACGCGCGCGGCGCCCCTCCTCCGGGGGTGGGCTCGGAGACGCGGTGGGGGCGCGACCTTGGGGGGCTGGGGGGCCTCTCGCGCCCCCCCCTTGCTCTGCTGCTATTTCTTGAGGTCGGCGGGCTTGATGGGCAGTCGGCGGACGCGCTTGCCCGTCGCGGCGAAGATGGCATTCGCGACGGCCGGCGCGATGGGGGGAGTCGCGGGCTCGCCGGCGCCGCCGGGGGGCTCGGCGCTGGGGACGATGTGGACCTCGATCCGCGGCATCTCCGCCATCGTGAGCAGCTTGAAGTTGTGGAAGTTCGTCTGATCGACCTTGCCGCCGGAGACGGTGATCTCGCTCTTGAGCGCGGCGGTCAGGCCGTAGACGATGGCGCTCTCGACCTGCGCCTCCACGGTGTCCGGGTTCACGACCACGCCCAGATCGATGGCGCAGACGACGCGATCCACCTTGACCTTGCCGTCGTCGGAGACAGTCACTTCGGCGACCTGGGCCGCGTACGTGCCAAAGGAGTGGTGGCACGCGATGCCGCGGCCGCGCCCCTTGTCGAGCGGCTTGCCCCAGTCGCCCTTGGCCGCCGCGAGCTCGACGACGGCCTTGAGCCGGGGATCCCCCGTGATCAGCGCCTTTCGGGCCTCGAAGGGGTCCTGTTTGCCGAGCGCGCAGAGCTCGTCGAAGAAGCTCTCGACGACGAAGGCGTTGATGGAGTGCCCGACGGAGCGCCAGAACCCGACGGGGACACCCGTGTCGTGCATGTGGTAGTCGACGCGGACGTGAGGAGTTCCATAAGGCATCTCCACGGCGCCCTCGACGGCGGCGTGGTCGATCCCCTCCTTGACCATGTTCGGGAAGACACGGGAAAAGATGGAGGGGGCCACGATGCGGTGGCTCCACGCGACGGGCTTTCCGTCCTTGCCGACACCGCCCTTGAGAGCGCTGTACGACGCCGGCCTGTAGAAGTCGTGGCCGATGTCGTCCTCCCGCGACCAGAGCAGCTTGATCGGGACCCCGGGCATCGCCTTGGCGATCTCCACGGCCTGGATGCCGAAGTCGGTCTCGAAGCGCCGGCCGAAGCCTCCGCCGAGGTACGTCGTGTGGACGGCCACGGAGGAGACGGGGAGCCCCGTCACCTTGGCGGCGGCCTTTTGCAGCGACTCCTGCCCTTGCGTGCCGACCCAGAGATCGCAGCCGTCCTTGCGGACCTCGGCGACGCAGCTCATCGGCTCCATCGTGGCGTGCGCCTGGAACGGCAGCGTGTAGACGGCGTCGAGCGTCTTCGCGGCGCCCTTCAGGGCCTTGTCGACGTCGCCCTTGGTCTCGGCGACCTTGCCCGGCTTCTTCGCGAGCGCGGCGGCCGCTTCCGTGAGCTTCTCGCTGGAGACGGAGGCGTTGGCGCCGTCGGTCCAGGTGGCCTTGAGGGCGAGGGCGCCTTTCCTGGCGGCCCAGTACGAGTCGGCGACGACGGCGACGCCGCTGGAGATGCCGAAGGCCTGCTTGACGCCCTTGACGGCCAGCGCCGCGGCGGTGTCGAAGGTCTTCGTCTCGCCGCCGAAGACAGGCGATCTCGCGATCACCGCGATCATCATGCCGGGGCGCTTCACGTCGCTGGAGAACTCGGCCTTTCCGGAGGCCTTGAGCGCCGTGTCGAGGCGGGGGATGCGCTTGCCGATGAGCTTGAGCTCCGCGGGGGATTTGAGCTTGGGCGCCTTGGGGACGGGCATGACGGCGGCCTTCTCCGTGAGGGAGCCGTACGTCGCGCGCTTGCCCGTGGCGGCGTGGAGGACAGCGCCCTTGTCCGTGGTGCATGTCGCGGGCTCGACTCCCCACATCGCGGCGGCCGCGGCCACGAGCATCTCGCGCGCGGCGGCGCCGGCGGTGCGCATGGGCATGTACGATCCGCGGATGGACGTGCTGCCGCCGGTGCCCTGACTGCCGAAGATGGCGTTCTTGTACTCCGGGGCGACGGGGGCGAACTCGATCTTCACGCGCGACCAGTCGGCGTCCAGCTCGTCGGCGGCGAGCATGGGCAGGGACGTCTCGACGCCCTGTCCCATCTCGGATTTGTCCACGAGGACGGTCACCGTCTCGTCGGGGGCGATGCGGATCCACGCGCCGGCGGCGAAGGGCCGCGTGGGCGGCGCGTCCGGCTTGGCCGTGGGGGCCGCGGTGCCCGGGGGCGGCGTCGTGGGAGGGGGCGTCTCGCCGGCGCCGCAGCCGACGACGAGGACGGCGCCCGCGGACAGACTGGCCTGCACGAACAGGCGACGTCCCAGCTCGGGAGTGGTTTGGCGCGGGTTCATTGCTTGCCTCCCGCGGCCGCGTGGATGGCCCGGCGGATGCGCGAATAGGTGCCGCAGCGGCACAGGTTCCCGGACATCGCTTCATCGATGTCGGCGTCGGTGGGCTTTGGCTTCTTGGTGAGCAGCTCCGCCGCGGACATGATCTGGCCCGGCTGGCAATACCCGCACTGCGAGACCTGCTCGGAGGCCCACGCCCGGAGGAGCGGGTGATCGCCCGTGGGGGACAGGCCTTCGATGGTCGTCACCTTCTTGCCGGCGGCGGCCGACAAGGGGGTTTGACAGGCGCGCACCGCCACCCCGTCGAGGTGGACGGTGCACGCGCCGCACTGGCCCACTCCGCACCCGAACTTGGTGCCGGTGAGCGCGAGGACATCGCGGAGGACCCAGAGGAGGGGCATGTCGGCGTCGGCGTCGACCGACCGACTCTCCCCGTTGACGGTGACCGTGAACATGCGCCGACCTTACGCCGGCAGAGGTGCCTTGTCCGCGAAAAACGCGCAGAGCTCCTCGTGGCGGGCGCGGGCGTCGGCGCGCCCGAGCTCGATGAGCTGGCCGCAGAACGTCCCGTCGAAGAGCAGGTAGGACAGCAGATCGGCCTCGTTGCGCGACTCCGGCTCCGAGAGGCGGCGCATGAGCTGGCCCTGCACGCCGCCGACCTTGGCGAAGCCGGGGGAGCGGACGTACTCCGCCGCCATGCGGCCGATGTCGGCGGAGGCGCGCACGAGCAGCGCGCGCATCGGTCGCAGCCCCTTCCCGGGGCCGAACCCCATCTCCCTGTTGAGCGCGTGGACGAAGCCGTCGCCGGCCACGCGCGTCCCCGCGTCGAGGATGCGGTTGATCGTCTGGAGGCGCGCGAGGTCGGTGTCGATGCGATCGAGGAGGAGGGCGTTGAGCGTCTTTCCGAGGAGGAACAGGGGCCCTGGAAACAGGTTCTCGGCGGCGCGATCGTCGAGGGGCGCCGTGGAGAGGTAGCGCGGGTTCACGACGAAGACGCGCCTCGCCCCGAGGCGCCGCGCGGGCGAGAGCGGCACGTTCTGGCGGAGGCCGCCGTCACAGTGGTAGTCGCCGTCCAGCTCCACGGCGCGGAAGAGGATGGGGATCGCCGCCGAGGCGAGCGCGTGGCGCGCCGTGATGCGCGCGGGGCGGCCGACGGTCGTGGGGTCGTGGCTCCAGTCGAGCGGGCCGTCCGGCTTCTTGTGGACGTACACGACGGTGCGGCCCGAGGACACGTGCGTCGTCGAGACGGTGAGCGCGTCGAGGTGCCCCGCGAGGAGGTTGTCGTCGATGCGCGTGAAGGGGATGCGCGTCGCGACGAGGCGCTCGAGGCCCTCGGGCGCGATCAGGCCGCCTTCGCGGACGGGCGTGCCGTGCGGCGGCGGCGCGTCCCGGCCGAGGAGGCGCGCCCCCATCTGGAGGATGCCGCGGACGTCCGCCTTCACGAGGACCTTGACGCTGAGGCTCGTCCACACGTCGACGAGGACGTCGATCGAGTCCGCGCCGCGGTCGGCGAACGCCGCGAGGCCGCACGCGTTGAGCGCGCCGACGGAGGTGCCGCAGAGCACGTCGAAGCGGATCGGGTGGCCGAGCGAGCGCGCGACCTCCTTGACGACGTGCTCGACGACGCCGACCTCGTAGGCGCCGCGCGCGGCGCCGCCGGCGAGGACGAGGGCTGTTCGTTCGTGGGAGGGGAGGGGAGCGGCCGGGCCGGACATCGAGGGATCGCCGTTCGGGACAGGGGTCCTCCCGGGCGGGGGGAGCCCGGGAGGAACAGCCCGTATTCTGACGCTACATGTGCGTGCCGACGGACGCCGGGCTCAGGCTCCAGCGGAAGTTGTCGAGCAGCACGTGCGAGTCGAACGCCTGGTCGCCGACGTCGAACACCATCAGGTCGAGGGTGATCGTCTCGCCGGGGACGACGGGCGCGTCGGTCGTGAGCCACGACGTCCCGCCGCCGATGCCGTTCTCCATGCCGGTGCCCTGGAGCTCGACGGTGCCCTGCGGGCACACGAAGCAGCCCGTCGCGCCGCAGACGTCGAAGAAGCCGTTGTTCACGGACACGGGGTTCCCGAAGCCGTCGAACGACACGTTCTTGTCGAGCGGGATGCCGGCGGCGCCCGTGGTGAGGAGCGCCAGGTAGTAGTCGTTGAAGGTGGTGCACACGTACTCCGGGAACTCCCCGGAGTAGAACTTGAAGTCGTAGGACATCGACTTCGCGTTGGTGGGCACGCGGACCTGGAGGCGGACCATGATGCTGTCGTTGCAGGTGTTGCCGCCGAGGCAGTTGCCGCTGCACCCCTGCGAGGACGGCAGCGTGCCGCCGTGCGCCGCCAGGTAGCTCGCGGGGCACGCCGTGCCGGAGCCCATGCTGGAGCCGCCGTTGGGGCTCGCGAAGCCCGCCTGCCCCGTGTAGCGCATGTGGCCGGAGGAGATGCCGGCCATGGTCGGCCCCTTCTTCGGCGGGTTGTTCGCCGTGGCCGGATTGCCATTCAGGTACCCGTACTGGACCATGATGGCGGCCTGGAAGTTCTGGAAGTTGGTGAGCTGCGCGCCCGCGTCGACGCCGCTCCCGAGCTTGTAGTCCGAGGAGAGCAGGCCCCACTTCTTCTGCGGCTTGGGCGGGTTCAGCGTCGTCTGCTGGCAGAGGTCCATCGCGTTGGCGACGTCGATCGCCGTCACG